>Ga0315899_10006313_pt1 | contig 12770 bp, 5 predicted proteins | sample LakEriMetagenome_2_FD_203518 | JGI IMG/M metagenome (GOLD analysis project Ga0315899, IMG submission 203518) | Freshwater fungal communities from buoy surface, Lake Erie, Ohio, United States - Buoy 4 MA112 | ecosystem: Environmental > Aquatic > Freshwater > Lake | place: USA: Lake Erie, Ohio...
GCTGGGCGTTTTTCATGTTTTGGAGGTTTTGAATGGCGCTGTGAATTTCCAAAATTTGACGGTGCAAAACGCTTGATAATCCATGCATGACCTGATCGATGTCTTTCAACTGATAGAGGGAGATGCGAGAAGCGGTGCCATTGATGTAGTCGGCAACATCATCGAGCGAGGTCGACAGGTAGTGGATATCCTCGCGGTCAAATGGTGTAATAAAGTTCTCACTGAGTTCGGTAAACAATTCATGAGTAATCTGATCACCCACATGCTCCAGGTCGTGAATTTCGCGGACAATGGCGTCGCGTGATTGTTCTTCTGCCTCAAGTAGTTCTTTGAACTTTTCCGACATAGCCACAAGATTGGTTGTGGCCTTGGAAAATGCATCAAAGAATTTCCCTGATTTCGGGGCAAACATCTTGAGAAGGTTCATGAGATGAAATATTTAGTGCAAATCAACGGGAATACCGTCCTTTGTTGATTTTTTTGTATGTTACCAAACTGTTACCAGAAGCGCTGTATCGCTTAACAGTGCTTTAAATTCCATTTGGAAAACAAGATGTTAGGCAACAAACGGGAGCCCTCACTTAACACGGAATTAACACGAGAGCGGGGCGTTGAGTGCATTTTTGTCGGTTTGTTATCGGGACGTGAACGGACGTTCAACATTGTTCAAAATGATTATGCTTACGACTGAAAATTCGAAAATTCCGGTTTCTTCGCGGGAAGAAGAACCGCTTGTGAAACGTTCCATTGACCTTATTTTTCAGGCATTGCTCCCGAAGGATCGCCTTTTCTTTCCCTTGTTTGATCAGGCTTGTGCGAATATGGTTGAAACCGCACGTGTGTTGGAGCACTCGTTGAAGTCGGACTCCGTGACGCGCATTCAGTCGTTTGAAACAATCAATCATTTGGAGAAGCAGGGCGATGAGATTACGCATGCCATCATGCGCGAAACGGGCAATACGTTCATCGTTCCTTTTGATCGTGAAGACATACATGCACTGGCCATTGCCATCGATGATGTTGTTGACTATATCTACGGCACGTCGAAGCGATTGGATTTGTATAAAGTGCACACCATAACCCCGGAAATGATTCGCCTTGCAGAGATTATCACCCTATCGGCCATTGAGTTACAATCTGCAGTGAAGGAAATGCGTAGTTTGAGGAATGTGCGCAAAGTGAAGACGCATATTCAGAACATCAATACGCTTGAAAACGAGGCCGACCGCATCATGAATGATACGATTGCAGCTATGTTTCGTAATGAAACCGACGCTATGAATCTGCTGAAGATGAAGGAGGTCATTACGTTCCTGGAGAACGCATCAGACAAGTGCGAAGAAGCGGCACATGTCATAGATAGCGTAGTCATTAAATTTTCTTAAGGAGTTTTTACGAACTTTACGGCGTTGCAAGTGCTTTCTTAACATTGCACTACATAACTTCTGCCATGGCTTTTGCCTGCTGAATGCGCAAAACGGCTGAAACTGAGGGATCTTACTATGAACACTACCAGTCCGGTCACCAGACTTTGGCGACTCATCCGCACGGAGCAATCAGATATCCGTGATATTTATATTTTTTCCCTATTTCAGGGCATGGTCAACCTTTCCTTGCCTCTAGGAATTCAAGCCATCATCAATTTGTTGCAAGCCGGTCAATTGAGAGCCTCATGGGCCGTGCTCGTCATTTTTGTGTTGCTGGGTATTTTCTTCCACGGGTTATTGCAGCTTCGTCAAATGGCCTTAACTGAATCAATTGAACAAAGGCTTTTTGTGAAATCCTCGTTTGACTTCGCCTATCGTTTGCCGCGCGCCTCTTTTGACGCTGTGAAAGGAAAATACTTTCCCGAAGTCATGAATCGATTTTTTGAAATCATGACGGTCCAGAAGGGCCTTTCCAAGTTGTTGCTGGATTTTTCGACCGCGGTCATTCAAATTATTTTCGGCTTGCTTTTACTTTCGTTTTATCACCCGCTGTTTATCATGCTCGGGGTTATGCTTGCCTTGCTTTTGGTCGCCATCTTCCGATTCACCGGCAAGGAAGGACTGAACAGCAGTCTTGAAGAGAGTAAGCACAAATTCGCGGTGGCGCATTGGCTCGAGGAATTGTCGAGAACGTTCACGACATTTAAGTTGAGCGGCAATAGTAAGCTTCCATTGGAACAAGTTGATACGCACACATCGCGATATATAACAGCCAGGAAGAAGCATTTCTCCATCCTTGTCATGCAGTTTAAGGCCTTGGTTGTATTCAAGCTTTTGCTTGCGGCAGCATTGATAATTGCGGGTAGTGTATTGGTCATTGAAGGTCAAATCAACATCGGACAGTTTGTTGCTGCAGAGATTGTGATTTTGATGATTATCAATAGCGTAGAGAAAATAATCCTCAACATGAGCACGGTGTATGACGTCCTCACAGCGTTGGATAAAATTGGAAGCATTACGGACATTGCGCTGGAGCGTGAAGGTGGTATTGATATACGGGAGACGGGAAGTTCAGCCGGTATTCATTTGCGCATTCAAAGGTTGGGCTACACATTTTCAGACGGCTCTTCATCGGTAATTAAAGGGTTTGACCTCGAGGTTAAACCGGGAGAGCACGTGTGTATTGCCGGACCCAATGGTAGTGGTAAGACGCTTTTGTTGAAGTTAATTACGGGTTATTACGCGAAGTATGAGGGCAGTATAACCATGAATGACGTGCCCTTGGAGAATTTGAATCTTGCGGCGTTGCGTGAAGTTATCGGTGAGAACTTTGCGGATCAAAGCGTTTTCAAGGGAACTATTTTTCAGAACATCACCTGCGGCAGAGAGCACATCAGCCTTCAAGAGGTACTTGAGGCAGCGCGTATGGTGAATTTGCACGACTATATCTCCAACTTGCCCGAGGGATATGAATCCATGATAGACCCTGAGGGCAAGGTTTTGTCAGCAGGCATTGTGCGCAAAATGATTCTAGCGCGCTGTTTGGCTGGAAAGCCAAGAATGCTGCTCATGGAAGATAATTTGCAAGCCATACTTCCGGCTGAACGTATGGAGCTTTTGAGCAGAATCCTTAAGGCCAATGCCGACTGTTCCATCATTCTCATCAGTAATAATCCGGCTGTACAACAGCTGGTACAGCGAACCATTCATATTGCATAAGCTCGACTAAGGCCATGTTAGAAATATCGGACTCGTCAGTAAAGACCAAAATCAAAACGGAAGACTATCAGTCGTTTCGTTTGGTAGCGGCAGCCGGAAAAAGCAAAGCCCTCAAGCGCACGCTTGTGGTTGTCTTGATTCTTTTTCTGGTCATTTTTTGTCTTCCCTGGACACAAAATGTTAGCGGAAAGGGAAAGTTGACCTCACTGAGGCCCGACCAGCGTCCGCAATCCATTCAAACAGTGATTCCGGGTAAGATTGAGGAGTGGTATGTGAAGGAGGGTGATTTGGTGAAAAAGGGAGACACCATCATGCGCATTTCTGAAATCAAGGATGATTATTTCGATCCGAATTTGTTGGGCAACGTGGAGGGTCAAATCAAAAGCAAAGAGTCCAGCGTTTCGGGATATATGCAGAAGGTAGAGGCCTTGGATCGGCAAATCGATGCCCTCAATGAGGGAGCGAAATTGAAGCGAACTCAGCAGGGGGTAAAAATCAGGCAGTCGGCCTTGAAGGTGCAGTCAGACAGTATCGAATCTTTAGTGGCGGCCAATAATGCCACCGTGGCGCGCGAGCAATACGACCGATTTCAGGCGCTATTTGAGAAGGGTTTAAAGTCGAAGACGGAGTTGGAGCAGCGCGAAGTGGCCTACCAGAATGCGCGCTCGAAGCAGATAGAGACAGAGAACAAATTGTTGATTGCACGTCAGGAGTTGAATAATGCCAGGACCGAGTTGAGTACGATTGCCCAAGACTTTCGCGATAAGATTGCGAAGTCGGAAAGCGAAAAGTTTTCTACGATGAGTATCCTTTATGATACCGAGGCGCAGGTAACGAAACTTCAAAGTCAGTATGCGGGCTATAGTCAGCGTAGCGGTTTTTATTACATCACAGCGCCCGGAGATGGTTTTGTTACGCGTGCAATTAGAACAGGTATAGGTGAAACGTTGAAAGAGGGAGAGGAGGTTGTGACGTTAATGCCGGCGAATAATGCGCTCGCCGTTGAGTTGATGGTGAAGCCGATAGATTATCCCCTGTTGAGCAAAGGGCAAAAGGTACGATTCATATTTGATGGTTGGCCTGCATTTGTTTTCAGTGGCTGGCCGGGTGCTTCTGCAGGAACTTATGGAGGAGTGATCGTCGCCATCGACAATTTCACGAATGAATTCGGTGAATACCGAGTCCTGGTTGCTCCGGATCCGGATGATTTGCCCTGGCCTACGGGAATACGCGTGGGTGCGGGCGCGCATGGTATGGCCCTGTTGAAGGATGTACCGATTGCCTATGAATTATGGCGACAGTTCAATGGCTTCCCTCCGGATTATTATCAAGCCGAACCAAAGGAAAAGAAATAGCATGAAAAGGGTACGATCGATATTGGCCGCAGTGGCCGCGATAGGGCTTCAGGATGCTGTTGCACAAACATCACCGGCGCTGACTTTTGAGGAGTTCCGGGCACTGATGAAGAATCACCCTAAGGTTACTTATGCTGGATTGGCTGAGGAGCGCGGGACGCAAGAGTTGAAGCGTGCAAAGGGCGCTTTTGATCCACGTTTGTCCGGGAATTATCAGTACAAGTTTTTCAAGGGCACAGAATACTATGACCAATCGGCTATCGGATTGGATGTTCCATTTCGTGCGCCGGTCATGATAAAGACACTGTATGAAAATGCAGATGGTGCGTATTTCAATCCGGAGGAGACCACGCCCAACAGTGGTTTATTGAGTTTGGGTGTTGCCGTTCCACTCGGACAGGGATTGATAACCGACAAGTCGAGGACGGAACTCCGGCAAGCAGAGGCTTTTGTTACCTATTCGAAGCTTCAGCGTGCGGCCATTACACAAGAGTTGTTGCATGATGCCTACAAGCAATATTGGCTGTGGTGGATGAGTCGAAGCTTGCTTGACCTCAGCAATGATTGGGTTGGAATTGCGGCGAATCGATTGGACATAACCAAGCAGCGATTCGCATTGGGCGATGTTGCCTCGATTGATACACTGGAAACGTTTATTCAGTTGCAACAGCGGATGCAGAAGGCGTATTCCGCAGGCACAAAGGTGAACAAGGAACAGCAGGAGTTACGTGCTTATTTGTGGTCTATCACTGAGTCAGGTGAATATGCATTGCTGGAAAATGAAGTGCGCCCGCAAAGAGAAATCAGCTTTGACGGTGCGTCGGATAATGTACCTGTGTTGACATCCAAAACGATGGACATTGCGAATCGCAATCCGGAGTTGATGAGTTATGCGCCGGTATTTGACCGCTTGCGTGCGGAAGAACGCTGGAAACGCGAGGCCATGAAGCCGATTGTCAATGTTCAGTACAACGCACTTACTGAACCGACAGCAGGGGCAAGCGATTTAATTTCTTCGAACAACTACAAATGGGGTGCACAATTGGCTTGGCCGATTTTGATGCGCAAGGCGAAGGGTGAGTTGGAGTTGACGCGTATCAAGATTCGGGAGACAGAGCTTGAAGCCGAAGTGAAGATTGCAGGTACGCGAAATAGGGCATTGGGACTTATCCAAAATCTCACGTTGTTGCGCAGTCAGCTGGCAACAGTTCAAAGTAACGTTCGCAATATGGAGATCTTGCTCGACGCTGAGCGCGATAAGTTTAACTCAGGAGAAAGCAGTGTGTTTCTGATTAATGTCCGCGAACAGCAGCTCTTTGATTTGCGCATGCAAGAGGTTGAGGTTTCTTTCCAGTTGAAGATTACCGAGCTGGAGTTGTTGTATCTCTTGGGAGAATTGAACTAATTTTTTATTGTAGGGAAATAAAAAAGGGCGGCTCTTGGAGCCGCCCTTTTCAATGGTATCTGTCGGTATTAATTACCGGTAACGACGATTTTCTCTGAAGTCACTTGCTTTCCGGAAGCACCTGAAAGGAAGTAAACTCCTGTGCTTAGGCCGGTCACTTCGTAACGGAAGCTGTTTGATGCATTCAGTTTGATGACTGAAACAACCTGGCCTACGCTGTTCATGAGGAAGTACTCGCCGGCATCCTCGGAGCGCACGGTGAATTGACCGTTGCTTGGATTCGGATAGACTTCAACGACAGTTCCACGGCTCGCATCGTTTGGATTCTCGTCAATGCAGGTGGCCAGTGTCACAGCTTTTGAGCGTGTTCCGGAAGAACCGCATGCGTTGTTGGCTTTCACAGTAACGTTACCCGCAACAGTACCCCAGTTTGAAGTCATGGCGGTTGTGCCTTGACCTGAAGCAATCGTGCTTCCTGCAGGAACAGCCCAAGTGAATGTATTGGTTCCTTGAGCAGGCGTGCTGAACGCTACACCGGTTTGGTTAGGACAAACAGAGGCAGCACCTGTGATGCTCGCCGGAGTTGATGGCAGACGAGTCAGCGATGCACTGCGAACGGTTGAACCTCCGCAGCTGTTCACTGCGGTTACGCTCAGTGTTCCGGTCGTGAATGTGCTCGGCACATTCAGGAGTATCTGATTGCCATTGTTAAAGACAATGCTGCAACCGGTAGGAACAGACCAGTTATAACTCATAATTCCATTTGCCGCTGTCACTGAGTAGGTGAATTGACCGCCACCACACAAGTTGGTAGTTTGACCTGTCATGGTCGACAATGCAGCCGGGTTCTTAGAGATTCCCAATGATCGCACTGCACTTTGACCGCATGTGCTTACTGCACGCACGGAAAGGGTACCGCTGGTAAAGTTGCTACCTGCGGTAAGCGTGATACTCGCGGTTCCTTGACCGGAAGTAATGGTTGCGTTAGTAGGTGCGGTCCAAAGATAGCTCGATGCTCCCGGAACAGCAGTTATAGCATAACTAAGTACAGATCCCGGACACACGTTCGAGGTTTGACCGGTAATAGTTCCGGGTGTTCCAGGCAAACTGTAAACGGTAAGTGTACGAGCGATGGTAGCTGTTCCTGCACAGTTTTGTGAGCGAACACTAACCACTCCGCTAGTTCCGAAGTTAGCAGCAAATGAGATAGTCACGGTTTGTGTTCCTTGACCTGAAACAATTGTTGCGTTTGTTGGAGCGGTCCATTGGTAGCTGGTAGCGGCAGCTACTGCAGAGCACGTGTATGTTTGCGAAGTGTTCGGACAAACGTTAGCAATTGGGCCGGTAATCGATGCCGGAGATGCCGGAGCCGATGTCAATGCGTAAATCGTGCGTGAGAATGACGTGCTGGTTCCGCATGGGCCTACCGCGCGAACGCTCAAGCTACCGGAGGCGTAACCTCCGCTGAAGCTCAGGGTGATAATGTTCGTTGTTGATGTTCCTGTAGCACCAACAGGCAAGGTCCACTGGTACGATGTTGCGCCGGGAACTTCGGGTGTCCAGAATACATTACCGGTTGAGTTACGACAAGCACCATATGCACCGTTGATGGCTGATGGCGTTGCTGGAGCACCACCAGAACCATTGCTGATAGTGGCCGTGTATGATGCTGTGCAGCCATAGAAATCCGTAACCGTTACCGTGTATGTTCCTGCCGCGCTGTTAGCGAGATCCTCAGTTGTTGCGCCATTGCTCCAAAGGAATGTATAAGGAGATGTTCCGTTGTTCATGGAAATGTTTACGGAACCATTCGAGATTGCTGCGCAGGTGGTGTTTGTTACCACACCGCTCACGGTCATGTTGCAGCAGTTTTCGTTGATCGAACCGTTACAGTTGTCATCGGTAAAGTTCCCACACAACTCGGAAGCTTCAGGATTGATGTTCGCGTCATTATCGTTGCAATCACCGTTACAAGAAGTAAAGCCATCGCCATCAACATCAAATCCTTCATCGATTCCACCGGCACAGTTGTCATCTACACCATTGCACACTTCTGTAGCAGAAGGTTTAATTGCGTTGTTGTTATCGTTACAGTCACCGCCGCAAGAAGTGAAGCCGTCATTGTCGGCATCAAATCCTTCGTCAATTCCACCGGCGCAGTTATCATCGATGCCGTTGCACAATTCAGTGGCATTCGGACGAACAGCATTGTTGTTGTCGTTACAGTCGCCTCCGCAAGAGGTGTAGCCATCGTTATCGGCATCATAACCTTCGTCGATAGTGCTATTACAGTTCTCATCTGCGCCGTTACAAATTTCAAATGCTCCAGGGAAAACAATTGAACTGTTATCGTTGCAATCGCCTTCGCACGTAGTGTAACCATCGTTATCTGCATCGAATCCTTCATCAATTCCGCCGGCGCAGTTATCGTCGATGTTGTTGCAGATTTCAGTAGCATTTGGGTTTACCGCCGCAGCGTTGTCGTTACAATCACCGGCTACGCCGATGTATCCGCTTGGAGCGGTGCAGGCAGAAACGGTATTGGACGCATTACCAAATCCGTCGCCATCTGCGTCGCGGTACCAGGTAGCGCTTGTGCCAACAGTGATGGAGTTAGTGCGGATTTCGTCGTCGCTGAAGCTCGCGTTAGAAGCCGTCAAGGTTACGCTGTAAGTGCCCGGCGTATTGTACTGAACCGTTGGGTTAGCTGCAGTGCTTGTTGAAGGCGTACCACCCGGGAACGACCAGCTGTATGCTGTTGCGCCCGTTGAGGTGTTCGTGTAGGTTACTGAAGAACCTTGGCAAACAGAAGTTGAAGAAGCAGTAAAGTTCGCAACTACGTTGGCCGATGTTCCAACGCAAGCGCCAATTGTGCCGAGCACATTATGGTTGAAATCGTTGAGGATGTCGACAATATTGCTGATACAAACGGTGCTTCCGCTGAGTGATGAATAGGTCACGCGCAGAATAGCGGTTGAAGCCGTGTAGGTAGGAACTTTTGTATTTCCTTCGCTCGTTACGGCAACAGTGTTGCCATCGAAATGCAAGTGAGCGTTCCAGGTAGCGGTTGGCAACAGATTTTGCACGCTGCTGATAACAGCACCTGAGATATCGAATTGCAATGCCCAAAGTTCGTTTTGTGGGTTACTTACAACGATATCGAATGTAGAATTCGCTGTGTTGAGGTTGGCCAAGCCAAGGGTTACGGTTTCAGGATCTTGAATTTCAGGATCCCATCCGCAAGGTTCGAATTCCAATGGTGGAACACCCGCGTCTTGTTGCTGGTGGATACACTGTCCGACGTAGGATGCATCGGCGATGGTGATTTCTCCATCCGCGTTGAGGTCGGTGCAAGGGCTAACGGCGATTCCACCATTAACAGCTGCTTCACCATAGACGTGTTCGTCTTGTGGGGTAAGGTAACCATCGTTGTTTACATCACCGCTCAGCACAGTTCCAGGACAGTTTCCTGCGCAGTCAACTTGAGCGTCGCCAAAAGGAATACCGAGACAGTCTTCGATTGCAGCGCAGTTGGTAATGGTTTTGGTGAAGTTGATGATGTTATTGCTTGCATCACGACCGAAAGAGATACACACTTGAGCGTAGTTGTTGTCGTAACGCAATTCGTAACGACCGTTTTGGTCAGGATCCTGGTCCCAGTTGGTGCGAATTACGAGGTAGTATGTGCCTGCAGGGACATTCGTGATATCAATCCACTGGCAGGTAAGGCTAGAGGAATAGATATCCGCGCAACCTGCTGTGATACCCATGTTACCACAAGAGTATTGAGCCGGGATTCCGGACGGGCATGATAAGTCGAGTACACAGAATCCATTCTTGAATCCGATGTTAGGCATCAGAGCTCCATTGGCATCAAACAACAGGTATTCAGCGTAACCTGCGTAGTGATAGTGGTTGTGACAAGGGTCGAAGGTGAACTGTGAGTTCGCTGCGCTTGGAACACCAATGAAGTAGTCTTGGGTTCCGATGTTAGCGATGCGCGTGGTGAAACGCAGAATTTGACGTGTACCTACGTTGCTTTGCAAGCAGCCTTCGTTTACCAAACAAGCGTCACCGTTGGTGAGTGTTGTTGATGTGAGTGAGCTGAACATAGAAGCTTGGTCCATGAACAGGTCAGGACCAAGGCCTGTGCAGTTTGGATCACCGTTGTAATAGCATGGGCCAGGATTACCTGCCAGCGGCTGGTAGTTACACGCCAGAATATCCATACAGCCTGTTATGGCGCCCATGAATTCGAAATTCACGTCGTAGCTGGTGCCGGCGCAAGATCCTGAACTACCAACACGAACGTAGTAGGTATCGCCACCTGTCATGAATACATCTGTTTGTGCCTGAACACCGCAGAAGTCGTCGTTGTAGGTATAAGTAGCTTCGTTGCTGTCATCGAAATTCGCCATGGTGCAGTAGTCGTAAACCCAGATGCGCGTATCACATGCTGCATAACCACAAGTGGTAATGCGGTATTGACCGTTGGTGGCCGGGGTAAATACGTACCAAGAATTATCGAAAGGAACTTCATTTAATCCTAAAGTTGCAGCGAGCGGGTCATTGCAGCTTGTTCCTTCAGGGCAGTTGACATAGCGAATATCGCGTGTGCCAAATTGCGCGCCTTGAGCTACCAGAACACCGTTGAGGTATACTTTATAGTTTCCGGTGCCGGTCAAACCGTTTCCTGCAGAGTCGTAAATTTCAAATCGATGGCATGTGCTGTTGATACAGAATGTTGCGTCGTTGCTGGTTCCTTGAGTCACCATAACGTTGTTGTTGTCAAAAATCTTCCAAGAGGTTTGGGTCGGATTGGCATCCGCAGTGATATCCACTGTGACGATGTCTCCTGTGGTGACGAGCACGTTGCTGTTCGTAACGGTATTGGAGCCGTTAGCATCGGACACTGTTAGGGTTGCGGAATAAGTTCCACCGCTTGGGTAGGTGACTACCGGGTTTTGTGCTGTTGAAGTGGAAGGAGTACCGCCGGGGAACGACCAGTTGTAGCCGGTGATATTTCCGGAGCTAGTGTTGGTGTATTGTACGTTAAGGCAGTTGGTTCCTGTAGGTGCATAGTTGAATTGCGCTGTGAGCACAGGATAAGTGCAAGTACCGTTGTTCTGGGTAGCACAAGCCAGGTAGTTCGTAGCCTGTGGGTCGGTGCAACCGAGAATTCCGCTAGCCGTTACCTGAAGGGTAAACGCACCGATAACGGCGTTGTAGCCACCCGCCTGGATATAATAGGTGTTACCTACCGTTAACTGTGTGCAGTTGAATGTCAAAGAAGAGCGGTAAGTGCCGCCGAAGTCATCATTACAACCGATTTGAGTGCCACCGCACGCAGTGTAAACTGCTATACGGGTATCGGTATTCGTGCCCAGTTGGGTTTCGACAACGACAGTTCCGCCGGTGTAAACGAATGAGTACCAAATGTCTTTAATCGCGGTTGTTCCCCCGCAACTGGGGTTGGCGGCATTGGTGACTGTATTTGAATTGTTACAACTGATGTAACCTCCATTGACAGTAACGGGAATTGCATTCGCACATACGTCATTTGCCGGAGCTTGCGCAAAACCTGTAATTGAGGTGAAAATGCACACCATGGCTGACAGTAAAAACTGCTTCATCGTAGGTAATTTTAAGATTTATAGTTGGTTAACGTTCCCTTGAAGGGACATCGAAAATAGTTGATTAATATCATGAACACAAAACTTTTTTGACGAATGACGTCGGTTTTATGTCGAAGACCGAAATTCGCTGACTTAATAATCCACCCCATGCTTTCGAAGAAAACAGATAAAAAGCTCTTTTTACTTGACGCCTATGCGTTGATTTTCAGGGCATACTATGCATTCATCAAGAATCCCAGGATTAATTCGAAAGGGTTGAACACTTCAGCCATGTTTGGGTTCACGAACGTGCTATTAGACATTTTGAAAAAGGAACAGCCCTCACATTTGGCGGTAGTCTTTGATCCGCATGAGGATACCATCCGTGTCGAGGAATTTCCGGAATACAAGGCGAACCGTGAGGAAACGCCGGAGGATATCAAGTTGGCGTTTCCTTATATCGTGCGCATCATTGAAGCCATGAACATTCCGGTCTATCAAATCAGCAAGTACGAGGCGGATGATGTGATTGGTACGCTTGCCAAGCGCGCGGAGCAGGAGGGATTCACGACGTATATGATGACCAGCGATAAGGATTATGGTCAATTGGTTTCTGAAAACATCTTCATTTATCGTCCGGGTCGAGGAGGCAATGAGGCCGATATTCTCGGTGTGCCGGAAGTGTGTGAGAAATTTGGCATCAGCAATGTGTCACAAGTGATTGATATCCTGGGTATGATGGGAGATGCGGTTGACAATATTCCGGGCATTCCGGGTATCGGAGAGAAGACTGCTACGAAACTGGTACAGGAATTTGGCACCTTGGAAGGCTTACTTGCAAATACGGATAAGCTCAAGGGGAAGCAAAAGGAGAACGTCGAAAACAACACAGAGATAGCGTTACTGTCGAAGAAACTGGCGACCATTATTCTGGATGTGCCGGTGGAATGGGAAGAAGAGCGACTCACGGTGAAGTCGTTCAATGAAGAGAAAATCCGTGAAGTATTTGAGGAGCTGGAGTTTCGTGCGTTGCTCAAGCGCGTGACCGGTGAATCCACACCCAATACAGACTCCGTTCAGGGGGATTTGTTTGCTGCTCAGGATTTTGGTGTGGCAACGGAGAAGCAGATGTCCGTGTACAAGAATATTCATGATGTCGTACATCATTACCATTTGGTTCAGGAAGACGAGGATATTCATCGGTTGGTAGAGGATTTGAAACGCGCCGCAGTGTTTTGTTTTGATACGG
>Ga0315899_10006314_pt1 | contig 12769 bp, 15 predicted proteins | sample LakEriMetagenome_2_FD_203518 | JGI IMG/M metagenome (GOLD analysis project Ga0315899, IMG submission 203518) | Freshwater fungal communities from buoy surface, Lake Erie, Ohio, United States - Buoy 4 MA112 | ecosystem: Environmental > Aquatic > Freshwater > Lake | place: USA: Lake Erie, Ohio...
TGCGGGAACGCGCGCGGTGGCCGAGGCCATGGCGAAGGCGACGGCACGGGGAGCCACCACCATCATCGGCGGTGGGGACAGCGCCGCGGCGGTGGCCGAGGCGGGTCTCGAATCGCAGATGAGCCACGTGTCCACCGGTGGTGGCGCATCGCTCGAATTCCTCGAAGGCAAGGACCTTCCCGGCGTCAGCGCGCTCGACGCGCGCTGATCATCAATCATCGGAACGGACATGCATCTCAAGCCCGTCATCGCGGCCAATTGGAAGCTCAATCACGGCCCCACCGACGCGAAGGCCTTCCTGCAGCGCTTCCTCGCGCAGACGCCCAAGCTCAACGATCGAACGCTGGTGTTCCTGCCATCAGCCCTCACGGTCACGACCGTGATTGACGGGCTGCGTGAGCGTCCGGAGATCTGGGTGGGCGTGCAGAACGTACACAGCGAGGCGCAGGGGGCATTCACGGGTGAGAACTCGGTGCTGATGGCCCGCGACGCGGGGGCGCGGGTGGTGCTGGTTGGGCACTCCGAACGCCGGCATGTGTTTGGTGAGACGGATAGCCAGACGACGGCGAAGATGGCGATGATCGCGCAAGCCCGTCTCGTTCCCATGCTCTGTGTAGGTGAGCTGCTCGCTGAGCGCGAGGCCGGGCGGACCGCCGAGGTCGTGGAACGTCAGCTCGCAGCGGGACTCGCAGGGCTCGATGATCAGCAGATCGCCACCATTATGCTGGCATACGAGCCGGTGTGGGCGATCGGCACGGGCCGCACGGCCACCCCGCAGGACGCGAGTGAGATTCACGGGGTGCTGCGCCGCGCGCTGATCTCGCGGGTGGGGGAGAAGGTGGCCGGGAGCATCCCGATCCTCTACGGCGGCTCCGTGAACCGCGGCAATGCCAGTCAGTTGCTGGCGGCACCGGATGTGGACGGGCTGCTGGTCGGCGGCGCGTCACTCGAGGCGGACAGCTGGGCCAGCATCGCGCGGGCCTGACCGCAACTCCCGCTGGCGGAAGGACTTGCCCGCCGGGGGTCAGCAGGTGATTTTACAAGGCTAGCGTTGAACGGCGCGGCGGATTCTCCGCCGCCCACTTCCACGGATTTCCGTCTCCGCGACATGTACACGTTTCTGCTGACCCTGCTCATTCTCGACGCCGTGGTGCTTGCCGTGGCCGTCCTTCTTCAGTCGGGCAAGGGCGGTGGCCTCGCTGCCAGCTTCGGCGGTGCGAGCTCTTCGTCGGACTCGGTGATCGGCACGCGTCAGGCCGGCAACCTCCTCACCAAGGCGTCGTGGTGGTGTGGCGGGATCTTCTTGGGCCTCGCCTTTGTCCTGCAGATGATGTCCACCCGGTCCTCGGCGCCCAAGTCGGTACTCGACAAGCTCGCCGCTCCGGCCAGCGCTCCGTCGGCGCCCAGCACGGGTAGCGGCGCGGCGGCGCCGGCGGCCCCGCTCACGCAGCAGGCAGCTCCCGCGGCCCCGGCCGCACCCAAGCAGTAATCCCGCGGTGAACAGCCAGTCGCCCAAGGGGTTCCTCCTCCTCGAGGACGGAACCCTTTTTCTCGGTCGTCTCGTCGGCCCCGTGCTCCCGACGGTCGCTGAAGTCGTGTTCACCACGAACATGACCGGGTACCAGGAGACGTTCTCCGACCCGTCGTTCCGCGGCCAGATCGTCGTCATGACCGCACCCCAGATCGGCAATTACGGGGTCAACGCCGAGGACCCCGAGTCGGCGCGCCCGCAGGTAGCCGGCGTCGTGTGCCGCGAGTTGTCGCCCACGTATTCCAACTGGCGTGCCACCGGCAGCCTGCCCGAGTGGCTCGCCACCGCCAATGTGCCGGTGCTTACCGAGGTCGATACGCGTCGGCTCACCAAGCACCTCCGCAACGTGGGTGTCATGCGTGGGGTGATCGGCATCGGCGAGACGCCCACCAGGGAGGCGCTGGCCTCGCTCGACGCCTGTCCGAGCATGGCGGGGCTCGACCTCGCGTCAGTGGTGTCCACACGCGAGGCGTACTCGTGGGGCAAGCCTGATGCACCCTACCACATCGTTGCCTACGACTTCGGCATCAAGCGCAACATTCTGCGCCTGTTCGATGCGCACGGCATCCGCGTCACGGTTGTCCCGTCGGACATGCCCGCCGACCAGGTGCTGGCGATGGACCCCGACGGCGTGTTCCTCTCCAATGGCCCGGGCGACCCGGAGGCCGTGACGTATGCGCCGGCTACGATCCGGCGTATCGCGGAGCAGCGTGTGCCCATGTTCGGCATCTGCCTCGGGCATCAGCTCCTCGGCATCACCTTCGGGGGGCGCACGGCCAAGATGCCGTTCGGCCACCGCGGCGGGAATCAGCCGGTCAAGGACCTCGAAACGGGGCAGGTGCTGATCACCTCGCAGAACCACGGGTTCGCGGTCGTGGGGAGCCCCGACGGGGTCGAAGGCGCCCCCGACCTGGCGGTCACGCACATCAACCTCAACGACGGCACCGTGGAAGGGCTGAAGCACCGCACGCTGCCGGTCTTTGCGGTCCAGTATCACCCGGAGGCCGCCCCAGGCCCGCACGACGCCGTGCCACTGTTCGATCAGTTTCTCACGGCCTTGAGAACCCGACGTGGGTGAGATGGCCCAAACGCTTGACTGATAAGCACTAAGGCCATACGTTCGCTGTCGCAATGCTTCGTGGGCACCAGCCGTGGCTTGGTGCCCGTGGCGTTTCTGCTCCGAATCTCTCCGCCCGCAACATGACCAAAGCTGATCTGGTCGAGAACGTCACGGCTCGCATCGCCCGAACCGCCGGTCCGACCATCTCTAAGAAAGACTGCGCGCGTGTCGTGGATGCCTTCCTCGATGCGATAAAGGAAGCGCTCCAGGAGCAGAAGAACATCGAAGTCCGTGGCTTCGGAACCTTCAAGATCCGACAGCGCAAGACGCGCATGGCTCGCAATCCTCGCACCGGCTCGCCGGTTGAGGTCTCGGCCCGGCCCGTCCCTGTGTTCAAGCCCAGCAAGGAACTACGGGCCATGGTGGCCGGCATTGAGGCCCATCTCCTCGACGACGACGACGCCGACGAGTAGGGCGACGCGTAACGCCCCCCGAGGCGCCGCGCCTCCGCGATCCTCGCACCCCGCGTCCCCCTTTGGGCGCGGGGTGTTGTGCTGTGTTGGGTACCCGCGGGATGACCGCGAACGGGTGGGGCACGGCACTGGACCAGAAACCCGAATCGCTGCGCCGTCGCTATCTTGCCTTGGTCATGAGCGTTTCCGTCCTCCTCTTCGCCTCCTACGCCGATGCCTTCGGCACCCGGAGACTCGTCGTACCGGTGGCCGCCCCGTGTCCGGTCGGTGACGTGGTGCAGGCCATGCGAACCCTTCCCGGGGGCGACCGTCTGCCGGTGCGGCCACTCGTTGCGATCAATCAGGCGTACGCAGCGCTCGACTCGATCGTGCAGCCGAACGATGAGGTCGCGCTTATTCCGCCGGTGGCCGGTGGGTGACATGACGCCTCCGCACGCCGCCCCTGCGCCCAGGAGTCGGACACCGGCTCCCGCTGGGCTGCTTCACTCCGCGGTCACCACCGAACCAATCGATGTCGCGCGCCTCATCAGTGTGGCGCAAGCGTCGGGGATCGGAGCGCTTTCGGTCTTTCTCGGAACCGTGCGTGACCTCAATGACGGGCGTCCCGTGTTGGGCATGGCCTACGAGGCCTACGAAGCCATGGCCCAACGTGAGCTGGCCGCCGTGGCCGGCGAGGTCTGCGATGTCACGCCCGGCTTGAGGGTCGCGATCGAGCATCGTATCGGAACGCTCGGAATCGGCGAAGTGAGCGTGGCGATCGTGGCGGCGCACGCGCATCGTGGGCCCGCGCTCGAGGGCGCGAGGGCCATCATCGAGTCGCTCAAGCAGCGGGTCCCGATCTGGAAGTGCGAGCACTACGTGGACGGCGAGCGCGCGTGGGTGGACCCCACGAAGCCAGCGACCGGGGCAGGGTGATGCTCGACCAATTCGGCCGCCACATCGAGTACCTGCGCATTTCGATCACCGATCGCTGCAATTTTCGGTGCCAGTACTGCATGCCCGTTGAAGGGCTGCCGTGGCTCCCGAAGCAGGAGATCCTGCGCTACGAGGAGATCGCCGAGGTCGTCAGGCAGCTAGCGCCGCTTGGCCTCAAGCGCCTGCGGATCACCGGTGGTGAGCCCACGATCCGTCCCGATCTGCCGGCACTGATTCGCCTGCTCAAGGCGGTCCCTGGAATCGAGGACATCGCCCTGTCCACGAACGGCGTGAAACTGCCGCAACTGGCAGTGGATCTGGCGGCGGCGGGGCTGGATCGCGTGAATATCAGCGCCGACTCGCTCCAGCCGGAGCGTGTGGTGAAGATCGCGCGCCGAGATCTGGGGTTCGACCTCGTGCAGAGTGCCCTCGCGGCGCAACAGGCGGGAATCGGTCCCATCAAGATCAACGTGGTGGTGATGCGCGGCATCAACGACGACGAGATCGCCGACTTCGCCGCCCTCACGCGCGAACATCCGTGGCACGTGCGTTTCATCGAGTTGATGCCCGTGGGAGAACTGCGCGAGCTCACGTGGGACCACGTGGTCCCGAGTGACGAAGTACTGGCTCGGATACGCGCGATGGCCCCGCTCGAGGCGGATGCCGGACCGGCCAGGGGCAATGGGCCGGCCGTGTACTACCGCCTGCCCGGCGCCCCCGGCACGGTTGGGGTCATCACGCCGATGACGCACACGTACTGTGAGAGCTGCAACCGGGTACGGCTGACCGCCGACGGACGTCTGCGGACCTGCCTGTTCGGGGATCATGAAGTGGTACTGCGCGACGCCCTCCGGCGGGGTGAGCCGCTTCGCCCCCTGTTCGAGCGGGCGCTGGCCGAGAAGCCCAAGGAGCATGCACTCCTCCAGATGCGCGTGGGCGGTCTGCGGGCCCTCAGCGAGGTCGGCGGGTAACTCGGCGTCTGCAATCGGTGGGCGTCTGGATGGCGGCCCCGATCGGACTACCGCGTCCGCATTGCTCGCGTTCGTGCACCGCTCTATGTTGCCCTCACGACACTCCCTGAACGTCCACCGCAGCTAACCGGTAATCGGCCTTTTTGCCGGCGCGGTGCGACGATCTTTCAACTCACGTCGCAGTTCTGCTTCGATAGCCGTTCGGAGATCCGGCACAACATGGTCAACAAGATCACGGTCGTTGGCGCGGGCAATGTGGGCGCCACCACGGCACAGCGCATCGCCGAGAAGTCGCTCGGTCGTACGGTGGTGATGGTGGACGTCGTCGAGGGGATCCCCCAGGGGAAGGGCCTCGATCAGTGGGAGTCGGCGCCGGTGGAGGGCTTCGACACGCGCGTCATCGGCACCAACGGATACGAGGAAACGGCAGGTTCAGACATCGTCGTTATCACCGCGGGCATTGCACGCAAGCCGGGCATGACGCGCGACGATCTGCTCAACACCAACGCCGGCATCGTCAAGTCGGTCGCTGAGCAGATCAAGGCCACGTCGCCCAAGGCGATCGTGATCGTGGTGTCGAACCCGCTCGACGTGATGTGCCATGTGGCGAAGGCCGTGACCGGCTTCCCGCGCGAGCGCGTGATCGGCATGGCCGGGGTGCTCGACACCGCGCGCTACCGGTCGTTCATCGCCGAAGCGCTCGATGTGTCGGTGCGTGACATCCAGGCCATGGTGCTTGGCGGTCACGGTGACACGATGGTTCCGCTCGTATCGTACACGACGATCAGCGGCATCCCGATCCGCCAGCTCATGGGTGAGGCGCAGCTCGCAGCGATCGTACAGCGCGCCCGCGACGGCGGCGCCGAGATCGTGAAGTATCTCAAGACCGGCTCGGCGTACTACGCGCCGTCGTCGGGCGCCGTCGAGATGGTCGATGCCATCGTGCACGATCGCAAGCGCATCCTCCCCTGCGCCGCGTGGCTGGAGGGCGAGTACGGCATGTCCGGTCTCTTCCTCGGCGTGCCGTGCAAGCTTGGCAAGAACGGCCTCGAGAAGGTGCTCGAGATTGAGCTCACCGCCGACGAGCGCGCGGCGCTCGAGCGGTCCGCGCAGGCCGTGCGCGAGCCGATGTCGGTCCTCTCCCTCTGATCCTGACGGAACCGGCGCGCTCACCACGGTGACTGCGCCGGTTTCCTCTTCTCACCCCACCTATGTACGCTCTCTCGCGTTTCTGGCAGAGCACGATCGGCAAGAAGATCGTGATGGCTGTGACGGGGATCATCGGGATCCTGTTCGTCCTTGGCCACATGTCGGGCAACTTCCTCATGTTCAAGGGACAGGGGGCAATGCACGACTACGCCCTTCTGCTCCGCACGAGCATGCCGCTGCTCTGGGCCATCCGCGTCGGCCTGCTGTGTGCCGTTGCACTGCATGCGGTGGCCGCCTATCAGCTCACGATGATCTCGCGCGCCGCACGTCCGGATGCCTATGCCGTGCGTCGACCGCAGGTCACCACCTTCGCAGCCAAGACGATCCGTTGGGGCGGTGTGCTGCTCCTCGTGTTCATCGTCTTCCACATCCTGCACATGACGCTGGGTACGGTGCACCCGCAGTTCACGCACCTCGACCCCTACAACAACGTGCGCACCGGCCTCGCCAACCCGGCCGTGGCCGCGTTCTACATTCTCGCGATGGCGGCGCTCGGGCTGCACCTGTTCCACGGCACCTGGGCCGCGGTGCGCACACTCGGTGCAGCGCGCCCGGCGGCGCAGCCGCTCAAGCGCACGTTGGCGCTCGTGCTGGCAATCGTCGTGGCCGGCGGATTCATCGCCATTCCGGTTGCCTCCCTGGCCGGCCTCTTCCCCGAAGCGCCCGCGCTGCAGGAAAGCGCTGCAGAAACCACCACGGCCGCGGCGGAGACGCACTGACATGCTCGATCTGAACAGCAAGATCCCCAGCGGTCCCCTCGAGCAGAAGTGGGACCAGCACCGCTTCTCGATGAAGCTGGTGAACCCCGCCAACAAGCGGAAGCATCACGTGATCGTGGTGGGTGCCGGCCTTGCCGGTGCCTCGGCGGCCGCCTCGATGGCGGAGCTCGGCTACAACGTGTCCTGCTTCGTGTTCCACGATTCGCCACGGCGCGCGCACTCGATTGCGGCTCAGGGCGGGATCAACGCCGCCAAGAATTATCAGAACGACGGCGATTCGGTGCGCCGCCTGTTCTACGACACCATCAAGGGCGGCGACTTCCGCGCCCGTGAGGCCAACGTGTATCGCCTCGCACAGGTGTCGGTGAACATCATCGACCAGTGCGTGGCACAGGGTGTGCCCTTCGCGCGCGAATACGGCGGCCTGCTGGCCAACCGCTCCTTCGGCGGCGCGCAGGTATCGCGTACGTTCTATGCGCGCGGACAGACCGGGCAGCAGCTGCTCCTTGGCGCGTATCAGGCGCTCGAGCGCCAGGTGGGGCTCAAGAAGGTGCAGATGCACACGTTCGAGGAGATGCTCGAGCTGGTGGTGATAGGTGGCCAGGCGCGTGGCATCGTTACGCGCAACCTGCTCACCGGCAAGATCACGTCGCATGCCGCCGACGCGGTGGTGCTCGCCACCGGCGGATACGGCAACGTGTTCTATTTGAGCACCAACGCCATGTACTCGAACGTCACGGCCACGTGGCGTGCCCACAAGAAGGGCGCGGCGTTCGCCAACCCCTGCTACACCCAGATCCATCCCACCTGCATTCCCGTCAGCGGTGAGCATCAGTCCAAGCTCACGCTCATGTCCGAGTCGCTGCGCAATGACGGGCGCATCTGGGTGCCCAAGAAGCAGGGCGACAACCGGCCGCCGTCGCAGATTCCGGAAGCCGAGCGGGACTACTATCTCGAACGGAAGTATCCGAGCTTCGGCAACCTCGCGCCGCGCGACATTGCGTCGCGTGCCGCCAAGGAAGCGTGCGATGACGGCCGCGGCGTGGGCCCCGGCGGCCTCGGGGTATACCTCGATTTTAGCGACTCGATCAAGCGCCTCGGCAAGCAGACCATCGCTGAACGCTACGGGAACCTGTTCGACATGTATCAGCGCATCACGGACGAGAATCCGTACGAGCAGCCGATGCGCATCTACCCGGCCGTGCATTACACGATGGGCGGCCTCTGGGTGGACTACAACCTTATGAGCACGATCCCCGGCCTGCATGTGGCGGGTGAGGCCAACTTCTCCGATCACGGGGCCAACCGTCTCGGGGCGTCGGCACTCATGCAGGGGCTCGCAGACGGCTACTTCGTGCTGCCATACACGATCGGCGACTATCTGGCCAGCACCAAGCTGGAGAAGGTGGACACCTCGCACGCCGAGTTCCGTGCAGCCGAGCAGGCCGTGCGCGACCGGCAGAACAAGTTCCTCGGCATCAAGGGCAAGCGTACCGTCGACTCCTTCCACAAGGAGCTTGGCAAGGTGATGTGGGACTACTGTGGCATGGCGCGCGATCGCGAAGGGCTCAAGAAGGCGATCGGTCTCATCCAGACCCTCAAGCAGGAGTACTGGGAGAACGTGAACGTGCCGGGCAGCGGTGACTCGCTGAACCAGTCCCTCGAGAAGGCGGGTCGCGTGGCCGACTTCATCGAACTCGGTGAACTGATGTGCCGCGACGCGCTCGATCGTGAGGAGTCGTGCGGCGGTCACTTCCGCACCGAGTATCAGGAAGAGGGCGAGGCCAAGCGCAACGACGACGCGTATGCGTACGTCGCCGCTTGGGAATATGCCGGCGAAGGCAAGGATCCGATCCTCAACAAGGAACCGCTGGTGTACGAGAACGTGCACCTCTCCACGCGGAGCTACAAGTAATGAAGGTCACACTCAACGTCTGGCGTCAGCCGGCGGCGCAGGCGCCCGGCAAGCTGGAGACGTACGATCTCGACGGCGTGAGCGCCGACATGTCGTTCCTCGAGATGTTCGACATGCTCAACGAGAAGCTCACCCTTGAGGGGAAGGAGCCGATCGCGTTCTCGCACGATTGCCGTGAGGGGATCTGCGGATCGTGCGCCATGATGATCAACGGGCAGGCCCACGGCCCCTGGAAGGGCACGGCCACCTGCCAGTTGCACATGCGGGCGTTCAAGGACGGGGACATCATCACGGTCGAGCCGTGGCGTGCCTCCCCGTTCCCGATCGTGAAGGATCTCGTGGTGAACCGCGGGTCGTTCGACCGCATCATTCAGGCAGGCGGCTACGTGTCGGTCAACACCGGCGGCGCGCGCGATGCCAACGAAATCCTCATCGGCAAGGATGTGCTGGAAGAGGCGATGGACGCCGCGGCGTGCATCGGCTGCGGTGCCTGTGTGGCGGCGTGCCCGAACGCGTCGGCATCGCTCTTCACCGGTGCCAAGATCTCGCACCTCGGACACCTTCCGCAGGGGCAGCCGGAGCGTGACAAGCGCGCACTGGCGATGGTGGAAACCATGGACCTCGAGGGCTTCGGTCACTGCACGCTGGCGGGCGAGTGCCAGGAGGCGTGCCCGAAGGAGATCAGCATCGACGTGATCAAGCGGATGAACCGCGACTATCTCGTGGCGAGTGCAAAGCGGCAGGAGCCGCGTGCGGTCGCCGGGTCGGGCTGAGCTGCCTGCTGGGGCAGCCACCTCAGGCGGGAAGACGAACGGCGTTGGCACCTCGGGTGCTGGCGCCGCTTCGCTTTTCGGCGCATGCTATGGGCATGGTCATCTCACCACGACGCGCACTGCTCAGTCTCGGGCTGCTCCTGATCGCGGTCTCGCGCGTCGACGCGCAGGCGCGTGGCAATACCACGCGCGGCAATGCCACGCGTGGTTTGGCGCTGCTCTCGGCGTTCGGAGATTCGCTCCCGGCACACAGGGGCAACGACCTCCGCTGCGTGAGCTGCCATCTCGAAAACGGCACGCGGGGCCGCGCTATGTCATGGGTAGGGACCGCCTCGCGCTATCCGCGCTATCGTAGTCGTCCCGGCACCGCAGAATCGCTTGCGCAGCGCATCAACGAATGCATCGCCCGCAGCCTGGCCGGGCGCATGCTGCACGAGGAGAGCCGCGAGATGCGCGACATGATCGCGTACATCGCATCGCTCGATGCGAAACCACGGCCACCGGCCGTGGACACCGTCAAGCTGGTCGGGAACGTGGCGCGGGGCGGAGCTGGCTATGCGGCCACGTGTGCGCGATGCCACGGTGCAGACGGGCAGGGGATGAAGGCCATCGCGCCCGCCGTGTGGGGAGCCGGGAGCTACTCGATCGGCGCAGGGCTGGCCCGCCAAACCATGCTCGCCACCTTCCTGCGTCACAACATGCCTTTCGACGGCGTGGAGGCCCTCTCGCCGCAACGCGCCGCCGATATCGCGGCCTTCGTGCTTACCAAGGCACGCCAGGACCACCCCGGCAAGGAGCGTGACTGGCCCAAGGGTGATCCCCCGGCCGACGTGGCCTACACCACGACGGCCGCACGAAAGGCAGGGCTCAGCACGCCTGCCCCCCGTCCACTGCTTCGCCGCCGCGTCTCTCCAGACTCCCTGTCCCGATGACACCACTTCGCCCCTCGCAGCCCCGTCGCGATTTCCTTGCCCGTCTGGCGACACTCGGTGCCTCGCTCGGCATGGTTGCGCCACACACCGTCGCCGCGTCCAACGCGCCGGGTACGGCCGGCGACGATCCGTGGGTCTCGCGGCTGCGCGGGACCCATCGGGTGGTCTTCCATTCCCACATGCCCACCGAGGGGCTGGCTTTGCGGTGGGCCCAGACATTCCTCGACACGCAGACGTCCGCCTACGGGGTGGCGGAGCATGCCATGAGCGTGCTCGTGGGGCTGAATGGCCGTTCGGTCGGCTGGTTCTTCAACGATGCCATGTGGGCGAAGTACCCGACGATCGGGGAGGTCATGGGGGCGCCGGGCAGCCGTAACCCGCAGAGCGGGGCCATCGCGGCGCTTGCCGCGCGCAACGTGATCCTGCTGGCGTGCGCGAACTCGATCCGGGCCTCAGGGCAGCGCTTTCTCCCGGAACCCGCCCGCAATGAGGCGTCGACCCGTACCGCGTTTGCCGACGACGTGCGGGCGAATCTGATCGCGGGGGTTGAGGTCGTGCCGGCGATGATCGTGACGCTGCAGCAGGCGCAGGACAGAGGCTGCCGGTACATCTACGCGGGCGGATGAACCGTGCGAGGTGAGCAACAAAAAGGTGAGAGATGAACCTCGGCGGGTTCACCTCTCACCTTCTGTATAGTTGATACGTCACCTCGATCCGGGCTCACGGCTCCGCCTCACCCCGTCGGCTCTGGATCGCCCCGCTCGCGGTGCGCCGCTCAGATACGGGGCAGGGTCACGCCGTGCTGGCCCTGGTACTTCCCCTTTTTGTCCCCGTAGCTCACCTCCGGATCCTCGTCACCCGTAAGGAACACCACCTGCGCGATGCCCTCGTTCGAATAGATCTTCGCGGGGAGGGGCGTGGTGTTGGAGATTTCGAGCGTCACGTAGCCTTCCCACTCGGGTTCGAAGGGGGTGACGTTGGTGATGATGCCACAGCGCGCATACGTGCTCTTGCCGACGGTCAACGTGAGCACGTTACGGGGGATGCGGAAGTACTCCACGCTGCGGGCGAGCGCGAACGAGTTTGGGGGCACGATGCAGACATCGCCTTCGAACTCCACGAAGCTCTTCGGGTCGAACTGCTTGGGGTCGACAATCGAGCTGAGCGCATTCGTGAAGATCCGGTACTCGGATGCCACGCGCATGTCGTAGCCGTACGAGCTCACGCCGTACGAGATGACTCCCTGACGGACCTGACGATCCTCGAACGGTTCGATCATGCCGTGTTCGCGCGCCATGCGCGTGATCCAGCGATCTGAGCAGAGCCCCATGAGCGTGTCGATGAGCAAGAGGTGGCAGCGACGGATTTGGACCGATCGGTCCAAACACCTGGGCGCGTAACGCGCCGAAACCACGGGGTAAGCTAGTTCTGTCTCGCGAACCCTGCCAAGTCGGGTTCGCCGGTTACTTCGGTCAAAAAGAATTCCGCGTGCCGTTGAGGGTTTCCGGTCCCGTTTGTACCTTCCCCACCAGTCGTTTGTGAATTCTTTCACGAAGTCACTCCCCCTTCGTGATCTGTCGGATCCCTGCTGCGCTGCGATGCTACGCCAATATCTGCCGGTCCTGCTGCTTCTTGGCTTCGTGATACTGAACGCGGTGCTCATCCTCGGCATCGCCCATCTCACCACGAAGTCGCAGCCCACGCCGGTCAAGTCGCAGCCCTACGAGTCAGGCATCAGCCCCCTCGGCGACGCTCGCGAACGCTTCTCGGTCAAGTTCTATCTCGTGGCCATGCTCTTCATCGTCTTCGATATCGAGACGGTGTTCATGATTCCGTGGGGCGTCCAGTACCGTCAGCTGTCCTGCAGCGCGCCGCTCGTCGCCGGCGGTTGCCCCACTGGGCAGTTGTCGTTCTTCGGCCTCGGCGAGATGATCGTGTTCGCGCTCATCCTCATGGTCGGGTTCATCTATGTCTGGAAGAAGGGAGCGCTGACGTGGGACTGACCCCCGCCAACGATTCGCGCCTCGTACAGGTGGACCCGGCGTCGCAGGACGGCTGGGTAACCACCCGTCTCGACCTGCTCGTCAATTGGGCCCGCGCCGGCTCGCTGTGGCCGATGCCATTCGGAACCGCCTGTTGTGCCATCGAGTTCATGGCCACCGCCGCGAGCCGATTCGACTTGTCCCGCTTTGGCATGGAGCGGCTGAGCTATTCGCCGCGGCAAGCGGACGTGCTGCTGTGCGCCGGCCGTGTGCCCCTCAAGCTCGCGCC
>Ga0315899_10006315_pt1 | contig 12769 bp, 10 predicted proteins | sample LakEriMetagenome_2_FD_203518 | JGI IMG/M metagenome (GOLD analysis project Ga0315899, IMG submission 203518) | Freshwater fungal communities from buoy surface, Lake Erie, Ohio, United States - Buoy 4 MA112 | ecosystem: Environmental > Aquatic > Freshwater > Lake | place: USA: Lake Erie, Ohio...
TAGGGGCGGCCTGGCATTTTGAGGCCTTGCAAGCCTTCAAGCGCTCAGTTGGTAAGCCTTAGCCAAAGCCTCAAAAGCCGCCAATTGGGGGGAGGCACTTATTTCAGTGCTTAAAATTTGTGCAACCTGGGGGGCTACTGACAAAGCTGCAGCTGCATCTAAGAAAAGCAGGCGATTTCGGCGCGCCAGCACATCTTCGACGGTTCTCGCATATTCATAGCGCGCTGCAAACCGAACCATGGCCTCACTCAATTGGGGTGCAAGCCAATGCGCCGCGCCTGGCATGGCGGCCAAGAGGTCAGCATCGGTTCCGTAATTGCTGCCGTTGTCATCCAGGCTGGGTGCGCCCCACAGCTTGGTCTGCACCGTCACGTCTTCTGAGGTCAATGAAAGCAACTGGGCTTTGCGGATGGCCTGCATCACATCGGCGGCCATGGCACGGTAGGTGGTCCATTTGCCCCCCGTGACACTGACCAAGCCATTCGACGCCACTTTGACGGTGTGCTCTCGGCTCACACTTTGCGTGGCGCCTTGATCTTGACTGGTTTGCCCAGTTCGCGCCAAGGGCCTGAGTCCTGCCCAAACACTGGTGACATCTGAACGCTGAGGCACTTTGACCAAGTATTTGGCAGCTTCTTGCAAAATTTGCTCAATTTCAGACTCGAGTGCCTGCGGCTCCCACTCTACTTGGGGTCGCGGCGTGTCGGTGGTGCCCAACAAAACTTTGCCTTGCCAAGGTACGGCAAACAAGACCCTGCCATCTTGCGTGTGGGGTACCAACAAAGCCGATGAACCCGGCCAGAACGACGCATCGACCACCAAGTGCACGCCTTGGCTAGGCCTCACAGCTTGCGGCAATTTGACCTCAGAGGCACTGCCAGGCGCGGTGTGCAACATGGCCTCAATTTGGTCGATCCAAACACCTGTGGCATTGACCACGCAGCGCGCCTTCAAAGTGCGCTCTTGGCCCGTCTCTGCGTCTTCGCAAATCAATCCTTTGATGCGGCCAGCAGGATGCTCCGTCACAAAGCCTTTGACGGGCAGGTGGTTGAACAACAGCGCACCGTGGGCAGCTGCCGTGCGGGCCAAGGCCAAGGCCAAACGGGCATCGTCAAATTGACCGTCCCAGTATTGAACACCCCCCACCAAGTGGGTCACCCTGACACCGGGCAATGCCAGCACAGTTTCGGCTTGGTTTAAAAATCGCGTGGGGCCCAGCCTAGCGCGCCCAGCCAAGAGGTCATAAAGCTTCAAGCCCAGGCCATAAAACCACTGGTCTTTTCGCCGGTAAGCGGGCATCACAAAGGGCATGGGGTGAACCAGGTGGGGCGCATTGGCAAGCAGATTTTTGCGCTCTCGCAAAGCTTCCCTCACCAAAGGCAACTGACCTTGCGCCAAATAACGCACACCGCCATGTACCAATTTGGTTGAGCGCGAGGACGTGCCTTTGGCAAAGTCTTGCGCCTCCAAGAGCACCACTTTCAAGCCGCGCACTGCGGCATCAACGGCAACACCAAGTCCGGTGGCGCCGCCCCCAATGATCGCCAAATCAAACTCTGGCGCATTGTCGAGTTGCGCAAGCAACTGCACTCTGTCGGTCAACACAGGATTCATGCTTTGCTTTTAATCTTTCGCCCAAGACCGCGCGCGTGCAACGGCTTCACGCCAGCGCGCATGGCCTGCTTGCCTGGCTTGTGTGGCACGCGAACTGGATGAGGGAACAAATTTTCGATCTTGCGACCACTGCGCCGAAATTTCAGCTGCGCCCGTCCAGAATCCTGTGGCCAAACCCGCCAAATAAGCAGCGCCCAAAGCCGTGGTTTCAGTGACGCTGGCGCGCACCACTGGCACGCCCAAGGCATCGGCTTGCATTTGCATCAGTAAATTGTTGCGGCTGGCACCGCCGTCCACACGCAACTCCGTCAAGGCCAAACCACTGTCTTTGGACATGGCGGAAAAAATATCGGCCACCTGCCAAGCAATGGCCTCGAGGGCGGCACGCGCAATGTGGGCGCGCGTGGTACCGCGCGTCATGCCCACCAAAGTGCCGCGCGCTTGACCATCCCAATCGGGCGCCCCCAAGCCTGCAAAGGCAGGCACCAAATAAACACCGCCCGTATCGGGGACGCTGGCCGCCAGCGCTTCGATGTCGCTGGCCTTCTGAATGATTTGCAAACCATCGCGCAACCATTGCACCGTGGCGCCAGCCATGAAAACCGAGCCCTCCAGCGCATAAGCCGTTGAACGCCAAGCATCCGCCATTTGGGGGCCTTGCCACGCCACCGTGGTGAGCAGTTGATGCTGACTTTGAACCGGCACATGCCCGGTGTTCATGAGCATGAAACAGCCGGTGCCGTAGGTGTTCTTGGCCATGCCGGGCGAAAAACAAGCTTGTCCAAAAGTAGCCGCCTGCTGATCGCCTGCCAGCCCGGCGATGGGAATCGAAGCCCCCAAAAGATGCGTATCGGTTTCGCCCAGAACACCACAGCTGGGCACCACCTGCGGCAAGATTGAAAAGGGAATGTTGAATTGATGGAGCAAACTTGCATCCCAGGCTTGGGTATGCAAGTTGAACAACAAGGTTCGAGAAGCGTTGCTCGGATCGGTCACATGAACCCGGCCACCAGTGAGTTGCCAAATGAGCCAGGTGTCGATGGTGCCAAAGGCCAAATGGCCTTGCTCTGCCAATCGCCTAGCGCCCGCCACATGATCGAGCAGCCACGCAATTTTGGTGGCAGAAAAATAGGCGTCTAAAACCAAGCCTGTTTTTTGTTGAATGCCTTTGGCAGCGCCTTGGGCTTTGAGCTTGTCACAAAACCCTGCAGTTCTGCGATCTTGCCAAACAATGGCCGGTGCGATGGGCAGGCCCGTTCTGCGGTCCCACAAGACGCTGGTTTCACGCTGGTTGGTGATGCCCACACTCTCTATTTGAGAAGCAGCAACGCCTGCCTTTTTCAGCACCGCTTGCATGACATTTTTTTGCGTCTGCCAAATTTCGAGGGCGTCGTGCTCAACCCATCCTGGCTTGGGAAAGTATTGGGTGAACTCCTGTTGCGCGATGGCCACTGGCTTTGCATCGCGATTGAACAGCACCGCCCTAGAGCTGGTGGTGCCTTGGTCAAGTGCAAGGATGTACTTCATGGGCTGTAGATTAACCGAAAGCCGTCGTCTGAAAAAGAGACAATAAGACCCATTGACCGAATCGGACAAAATAAATCAAACTTTGAACAACTCTGTTCAAGGCCCTACCTCTATCTCGAGAATGATTCATGACTGCATCGACTCCCATTGATTTTCAAAAAGTGCGTTTGGCCTTCATTGGTGGTGGCAACATGGCCAGCGCTATTTTGGGTGGCCTGCTCAGACAAGGCCTTGCGCCACAGCAAGTGACCGTGATTGAACCTTTTGCAGAAACTGCCGCCAAGCTGCACCAAGAATTTGGCGTAGAAGTTCATGCGGCGCCATCCGATGTTTTGACCCATGCCAATTTGCTTGTTTGGGCGGTCAAGCCACAAGTTTTCAAAGAAGCCGCTTTGCCGGTGGCCGCATTCACAACCAAGGCCCTTCACTTGTCGGTGGCCGCAGGCATCCGAAGCGACAGCATTGCGCGCTGGCTTCACACCGACCGTGTGGTGCGAAGCATGCCCAACACACCGGCTCTGGTGGGCCAGGGCATCACCGGCTTGTTTGCGCGAGCCGGTGTGTCTGCAAGTGACCAACAGTTGGTAGAACAAGTTTTGCAAAGCACTGGCGAATGGCTGTGGGTCAAACAAGAATCCGATTTGGATGTGGTCACCGCGCTTTCTGGCTCAGGGCCGGCCTATGTGTTTTATTTCTTAGAGGCCATGACCGAAGCGGGCGTTCAAATGGGTTTAAGCCAGGACCAAGCCTATCACTTGGCCAAGGCCACCTTTGGCGGCGCCACGCATTTGGCGCGCCAATCTACTGACTCTCCTGAAGTGCTGCGTCAGCGTGTCACGTCCAAGGGCGGCACCACGTATGCAGCGCTCTCCTCCATGGCAAGCGACCATGTGAAAGAGGCTTTCGTGAAAGCCATGCTGGCAGCGCAAAAGCGCGCTGGTGAATTGGGTGATGAGTTTGGCAAAGACTGATGGGGGCAGCTCAAAGATAGCTCAAAGGTAGCTCAGCACAAGCCCCGCAAACACCGCAAAACCCACCCAGTGGTTCAGCCGAAAAGCTTTGAAACAACCCTCGCGTGAGCGGTCTTTGATGAGCAGAAAATGCCAAGCGGCCTGCAATGCAGCCGCCGCCAGGCCCGCCAACAAAAGAGGCTTTTGGGTGGCATCTAACACCACGCCCCAAACGCCCAAAAAGGCGGCATAAAAAAACATCACTGCAGCCACATCCCATTGGCCCAAAGTGATGGCAGAAGTTTTCATGCCGATTTTCAAATCGTCGTCGCGATCCACCATGGCGTACTCGGTGTCATAGGCCAACACCCAAAACAAATTGCCCAGCAATAGCACCCAAGCCAGGCCAGGCACTTCGCCAGTGACAGCAGCAAACGCCATGGGGATGCCGAAACTGAAAGCAACACCCAGCACAGCTTGCGGCATGGACACATAACGTTTGGCAAAGGGATAGGCCACTGCCACTGCCATGGCCACAAAGGACCAAGCGATGGTTTCTGCTCGCAAGGTGAGCACCAATGCAAAGGCAATGAGTGCCAGCACCGCACCCAACAACAAGGCCTCTTTAACGCCAATGCGACCACTGGTCACAGGCCGCTCGGCCGTGCGTTTGACATGCTTGTCAAAATCGCGGTCGGCCACATCGTTCAAACAGCACCCCGCGCTGCGCATGAGAATGGTGCCGAGCGTGAAAACAATCAGCAAATGCCATCCTGGAAAACCATCTGACGCCACCCACAAAGCCGACAGCGTAGGCCATAAAAGCAACAGCCAACCAGCGGGCCGGTTCCAGCGAATCAGGTCTAAATACAAGCTGAGTTTTTCACGCATAGCAGATGATGCTTTTAAATGAGAGCAGCTTGCGATGCACTTAGGAAAGGCGTGTCACACCAGGCAGTTCGCAGGCATATATGGCATTGCGAAGTGCGGCAATGGCTTCATAGCGCGTGAAGCTTTTGCGCCAGACCAAGACCACTCGGCGTGTGGGCGGCAAACCGCCGGCCTCGTCGATGATGGGCAAGTACGCAATGTCGGGGTCTTCGTGTTTTTTGCGTTTGGCTTCTTTGGCAAGGGCCTCGGCAGGCACCGACAAACGCGGCACCAAGGTCACGCCCATGCCAGCGGCCACCATGTGCTTGATGGTCTCGAGCGAAGAGCCTTCGAAGCTTTTGCGGATGCCTTCTGCATTGCTAGAAAAACGCGCAAACTCTGGACACACTTCCAGCACATGGTCTCTAAAACAATGGCCATTGCCCAGCAGCAACATGGTCTCGTTTTTCAGTTGCTGGGCAGTGATTGATTTTTTCTTGGCCAGTCCATGCTTGACTGGCAGCGCGGCCATGAAAGGCTCATCGTACAAAGCAGCAGTGGCCAATCCCATGTCTGGAAAAGGCTCTGCCAAGATGGCGCAATCGATCTCACCGGCGCGCAACATTTCCATCAGTTTGACGGTGAAGTTTTCTTGCAGCATCAAAGGCATTTGCGGCGTCTTCTTCATGATTTGACGCATCAAATCGGGCAACAAGTAGGGCCCAATGGTGTAGATCACGCCCAATCGCAGGGTGCCGGCCAAGGGGTCTTTGCCGCGCTTGGCAATTTCTTTGATTTCTGCAGCTTGCTCCAACACCCCTTGTGCATGGCGAATGATTTCTTCACCCAATGGTGTGGTGCTGACCTCGTTGGCACTGCGCTCGAACAACTTCACATCGAGTTCTTCTTCGAGTTTCTTGATGGCCACCGACAAGGTGGGTTGCGACACAAAGCACGCTTCGGCCGCTTTGCCAAAGTGCCTTTCGCGGGCCACCGCCACAATGTATTTCAGCTCTGTCAGGGTCATGCCAATTTCTCAAGCTTTCAAAAACTCCGATTTTCCACCCAACCAACGAGCGATGTGTCGCTCGGCCATGTCGGGGTATTTTGCAAGCAGCAGGGGTGCTGCTTGCCTGGCCCAATCGAGCAAATGCTCGTCTGTGGCCAAATCGGCAAATCGCAACATGGCGGCCCCCGATTGTCGCGCACCCAGAAACTCGCCAGGGCCTCTGATTTCCAAATCGCGTCTGGCAATCTCAAAACCATCGTTGGTGTCCACCATGGCACGCAATCGTTCGCGTGCCGTTTCGCTCAAGCGGCCGCCGTCAGGGGTGCCGTACAGCAAAACACAGGCCGATGCGGCGGCACCGCGCCCCACGCGCCCACGCAACTGGTGCAACTGACTCAAGCCAAAGCGCTCGGCGTGTTCGATCACCATCAAGGAGGCATTGGGCACATCAACGCCCACCTCAATCACGGTGGTGCTGACCAACACGCCCATGCTGCCTTGTGTGAACTGGGCCATGACCTCGCGTTTTTCAGACACCGACATGCGGGAATGCAACAAGCCCACCGTCACGCCTGGCAACACGGCAGACAACTCTTCGTGGGTGGCCCTGGCATTGGTTAAATCTAAGGCTTCACTTTCTTCAATCAGAGGACACACCCAATAAACCTGTCGCCCCTCGGCCAATTGGGCGCCAATGCGCCCTATGACTTGATCGCGCCGGCTGTCTGAAATCACTTTGGTCACCACAGGGGTGCGGCCGGGTGGCAGTTCGTCAATGACCGAGACATCCAAGTCGGCGTAGTAGCTCATGGCCAAGGTGCGCGGAATGGGCGTGGCCGTCATCATGAGCAAGTGCGGCTCCATGCCCGCATCTTGCATCTTGTCTCTGAGCGCCAAGCGCTGTGCCACGCCAAAGCGATGTTGCTCGTCAATGATGGCGAGCGCCAGATTTTTAAACTTCACCTGCTCTTGAATCACAGCATGCGTGCCCACCACCAAAGCGGCTTCGCCCGATTCAATCAAGGCCAGCATTTCAGTGCGTTCTTTTTTCTTCTGACTGCCAGTGAGCCAGGCCACGCGCACACCCAAAGGCGCCAGCCAACCCACCAACTTGGCAAAATGTTGTTGAGCCAAAATTTCGGTGGGCGCCATCAGGGCACACTGCCAGCCGCCATCAATGGCCAACATGGCCGCAAAAGCGGCCACCACGGTTTTGCCAGCGCCCACATCGCCTTGAAGCAGCCGGTGCATGGGCACAGGTCGTGCCAAATCTTGCGCAATTTCTTGGCCCACTCTGTGTTGTGCCGCTGTTAACTCAAAGGGCAAAACCTTTTTCAATTTGTCGTGCCATCCATCCGCTTTCAAATGAAGGGCGGGGGCTCGCAAGGTGTCGCGCTCTTGTTTGGCCATGCGCTGTGAAAGTTGCTGCGCCAGCAGTTCTTCGGCTTTCAGCCTTTGCCAAACAGGATGCGAGCGGTCTTCAAGGGCTGCAATAGAAACCTCTGGCGTGGGATGGTGCAAGTAGGTCAGGGCTTGGCGCAAACTGGGGGCCAATTTGCCGTTGGGCGTAGAAGGCCAGCTGATGGCTGCAGGCAATGACTCGCCCAAATCGGCGCGCGACAAGGCGCTGGCTATGGCGCGGCGCAAATAGGTTTGCGGCAAGCCCGCAGAGACCGGGTAAACCGGCGTGAGTACCGATGGCAATTCACCCGATGCGGCCTTGAACGAAGGGTGCATCATGGTGAAACCCATCATCCCGCCCTTGACTTCACCTCTGGCCCTGATCACCTGGCCAACCGCCATGGCCTTTTGCTGGGCCGGATAGAAGCTGAAGAAACGCAACACACAAGTGTCGGTGCCATCATCCACCCTGACCAAGAGCTGGCGACGCGGGCGCAACTGCACCTCGGATGAAACCACGGTGGCTTCTATTTGAACGGTATCACCCTCTCTGGCATCGCGCAATTTGACGATGCGCGTTTCGTCCTCGTAACGCAAAGGGATGTGCAGCGCCAGATCGATGTCGCGCACCAAGCCCATCTTGCGCATGGCTTTTTGCGGCGCTGACAAGGGCTTTACAGAGGAATTTGAGGATGCGTTGGCTGGCATCCTGACATTGTGCCGTGGATGCAGGCCTTAGTTGGCCCAAGGCTTAGGACGCTTTTTCAACCACCTTGGCCAACACAAATGCAGTCACCACATCTCGAATGGTCTTGCGCTCTGTCTGTGGGAGCGACAAGTAACGGTCGATCATTTCGCGATCGGCCAGTGCCATTTCAATGGGGCCTGCATTCATTTCATAAACATAAGTTTTGCCAGGTGCGCGACCAAAGCGAAGTTCGTCAGGGCTTACTTGCAACCACTCAGCCAATACACGCAATTTGTCTTGCGTGGGCATGACTTTGCCCAAAAGCCAGTTGCGGGCCGTGTGCGGGGTAATGCTGCGTCCGTGGTAGCGAAGGTTGAAGGCGTTGGCCACCAAGGTCGGTGAAGCACGCACGCCAGCACTTTCCAACGCGCTGCGCAACCGATCAGCGAATTGTTGGGATTCGGATACTACTTTTGGCATGAACGTACAGTACTGTCTTGGGTTTGCGTGATGTTGAATAAAGATAGATAGTTTCTTAAATGCGCTTTACATAATGCGCTTTATTACAAAATTTATAAACATTTGTTTGCCGAAGCTTTGCGCTATGTCATGGGACAATCAGTTTCTTTCACTTGGAACGGGTCTGGTTCGGCCCTCAAGACCATGATTTCTGCTAACAAGCCAAACTCAAATCAAAATTCAAATTCAAGCCCACAGCTTCAAGCCAAACGCCTCTTCAGTTTGAGCGACTTTGACTTTCACCTGCCCCCCGAACTCATAGCCCAACACCCCGCCAACGAGCGCAGCAGTTCTCGGCTTTTAGACGGCAGTGAGCCTGAACCCATTGATCGAATTTTCAAATCCTTGCCCGAATTGATGCAAGCTTGTGACTTGCTGGTCTTCAATGACACGCAAGTGGTCAAGGCGCGTCTCTTTGGCGAAAAATCAACGGGCGGCAAAGTGGAGCTCTTGATCGAGCGCGTATTGCCCGAGCACCGCGTGGTGGCCCACATGAAAGTCAGCAAGAAGCCCCCTATTGGCGCGAAGCTTCACATGGGCATTGACGCCAAACACGGCGCCAAAGGTTTTGAGGCCACTTTGTTGGGCCGATGGCCAGACGACAAAGGTGCCTTGTTTTGCTTTCAATTGAGCGACGAACCACACGCCTTGATGGCGCAATATGGCCATGTGCCTTTGCCGCCCTACATCGAACGACCTTATGACGGCAGCGCCTCTGACGCCGACATTGCAGAAGACGAAGCGCGCTACCAAACTGTGTTTGCAAGCAAGCCCGGTGCCGTGGCAGCGCCCACTGCGGCGCTGCATTTTGACGAAGCACTTTTGCAACAGCTGAAAGAACGGGGCGTGAACACAGCCAGCGTCACCTTGCATGTAGGTGCGGGTACCTTTCAGCCCGTCAAGTCAGAAAACATTGCCGAGCACACCATGCACTCCGAGTGGTATGACATTCCTGAAAGTACCCAACGCGCATTGCATGACTGCAGAGCGCGTGGTGGCAAAGTTTGGGCTGTAGGCACCACTTCGGTCAGAACTTTGGAGTCTTGGGCCCAATCGGGTCAAGCGCAAGGAGATACCCAAATATTCATCACACCGGGCTTTGAATTTCAATGGGTGGACTGCCTCATCACCAATTTTCATTTGCCCAAAAGTACCTTGATGATGTTGGTCAGCGCCTTGGCTGGCTACGAGCATGTGATGCGTTTGTATGCGCATGCCATTTCAAAGCAGTATCGTTTTTTCAGTTATGGCGATGCCATGCTTCTGAAGCGAGCTTGAGCTCATTCGCCCTTTTACAAAACCTTGCCCAGATTGCCGCATGCTTGAATTTAAACTCCTCAAAACAGACCCCAATAGCCACGCGCGAAGAGGTCAGCTCACACTCAACCATGGTGTGATTCAAACCCCCATCTTCATGCCAGTGGGCACCTACGGCACCGTGAAAGGCGTGATGCCGCGAAGCCTTGAAGAAATGGGCGCGCAAATTATTTTGGGCAACACCTTTCACTTGTGGATGCGCCCAGGCCTTGACATCATGAAAAGCTTTGGCGGCTTGCATGGCTTTGAAAAATGGCAGAAGCCCATCCTCACCGACTCGGGTGGTTTTCAGGTTTGGTCTTTGGGAGCGATGCGCAAAATCACCGAGGAAGGCGTGCATTTTTCTTCGCCCGTGAATGGCGACAAGCTCTTCATGTCGCCCGAAGTGAGCATGCAAATTCAAACCATTTTGAATTCAGACATAGTGATGCAGTTGGATGAGTGCACGCCTTATGAAACCAAAGGCCATCTCACCACCGAAGCTGAAGCTCGCAAATCGATGGAGATGAGCTTGCGTTGGGCCACACGCAGCCAAAACGAGTTTGCACGCCTGGAAAATCCCAATGCTTTGTTTGGCATTGTGCAAGGCGGTATGTTTGAAAACTTGCGCCAAGAATCGCTCGACCAGTTGGTTGAGATGAATTTTCCGGGCTATGCCATTGGCGGCGTGAGCGTGGGTGAACCCAAAGAGCAAATGCTGCAAATCATGGCCCACACGCCGCACCGTTTGCCTGCCCACAAGCCGCGCTATTTGATGGGCGTGGGCACCCCCGAAGATTTGGTGGAAGGAGTGGCGCAAGGTGTCGACATGTTTGACTGTGTCATGCCCACTCGCAATGCGCGCAATGGCACGGTGTTCACACGCTTTGGCGATTTGAAGCTGCGCAATGCTCGCCACAAATCGGACCCACAACCCTTGGACACCACGTGCACCTGCTACGCCTGTGCAGGCACGTCAAACGTATCTTGGGACGATGGCGGCCGAGAAGGATTTAGCCGCGCCTATTTGCATCATCTCGATCGCTGCGGCGAGATGCTCGGCCCCATGCTCACCACCATCCACAATTTGCACTATTACTTGCGCCTCATGCAAGAAGTGCGAACGGCATTAGAAACCGATACGTTCTCGGCCTTTCAAGTGCAGTTCAAACAGGCACGTGCGCGCGGTGTTTGAGTAGCGCGCAAGCGCGAACTCAAGCCACCTCTTCGGGCGTGGTGAAGACCGTCAACACACCGGTGTAGCCATACAAGTGGTGATGGGCAATTTCGCCGCTGGCAAAAAAGCCCACCAAAGGCACATCGCCCAGGGCATGGCGTATCCACTGCAGCTCAGCACTGGGGCCACCAAAGTGCGGACCGCCTCGCCCAGAGCAACTGACGTACACAGCACCTGCAATGCGCCGCGCGAGGTGCGGCGCTGCTTCGGCTTCACTGGCGGCCAAGGCATTGGCTATTTCTAGGCTCAAAGTTTCGGGCTCTAGCTCTTCTCGAATCTCAGAACAAATGCGCCGAAGATCGGACTTGGCGGCTTGCAAACTCATCTGACAAAAAGCCAATTTTTGTCCCACCGCCAAATGGTCTGCAATGGCCACACCTTTTCGCGCAGGGTCTAGGCCGATGATGTGCCGCACCCGCACATCGGCACCCAAACTGCCCGTTCGGCCAACCCCTTGCTGACCTTGCGACGTGATACCAACCAGGGTTGACCTGACCGCTTTGAGTGCCGTTTGGGGTTCTGAGAGTGACACTTTCAAATCGGCCATGAGCACATCCAGTGCGGGCAAGCCATCAAGTTGGTAAACCACATGGCCTTCCGCTTCTGTGATCTCGCGCTCTTTGCCAATGGGTGCACAGCCCTGCGTCACGCGCGACAAAATTTGAACCTCTGGCGCCCACGCGACGCCGCTTAAGCCACCCGAGAAAACGCCTTTCTGAGCAGGCTCTGAGTCGTGCCATGCAAACTGCACAGCCTGCTTGCGGCTGGCAGTGAGGCCGCCAAACAAATACCCCTTATGTGTTCGGCTTGCCATTTCTGCAATGAGCTCTGCCAGATCGGGGGTTTGTGGATCGGCATGCACGAGCGCGCTGGCCGCTTGAAAGCTGGGTGGCAAGGGCTGTGCGCCCGAAAAAACACGGTATTGATTGGCAGGCAAATCACACAACATCAGGGCCATGCCCGGTTCGTCAAAATACTCTGCGTTGTTGGCGGCCACCCCCACGCCGACCGTGCCGGCCCAATCTTTCACCATGGGCAATTCTTGCTGAAGGTGCGCCAGAATAGCTTCGGCGTCATTGGCGTAGTAGTCGGTGATGTACAGCAGACCTAAACGCGGACTGGCTGCATGGCCGGGCAAGGTCATTTGGGCACGCAGCTGGGCAATCACCAAGCCTGCTGCCATGGGCCACTGCGGGTGCGTGGCATGTCCGAAGGGAAACAAATTCATGGGGCTGGTTTTTTGGCGCGTGGTGCACGCGGCTTGCTGGCTTTGGCAGATGTTGTTGTTTTCTTTGCGGCTGTTTTTTTGCGAGGCTGCGCGCCCTCTTTCATGGCCTTGGCAGCTACATCTTTCACTGCAGCCGCCGCAATGTTTTGAAACTGTTGGGTGAGCGATCCCCACCACTGCATCGGGTCAACGGCAGGGCCTTTTGCTTCAGCTTGTGGGGGCTCAGTTGCCTTGGCCTCTGGCTGGAGGTCTGGCTGGAGGTCTGGCATTTTGGCGGTGAAGGCTTTGGCCATTTCAGCCATGTTGACATTCATACCTTGCAAGGTCGACAAGGTCATTTTTTGCACTTCCAAAGCCTGAATGGTGGCCTTGAGCGCATTGGTGTTTTGCTCCAGCCAAAACTGAACCGTTTTGAGTTCTTGAATGCGCT
>Ga0315899_10006317_pt1 | contig 12768 bp, 16 predicted proteins | sample LakEriMetagenome_2_FD_203518 | JGI IMG/M metagenome (GOLD analysis project Ga0315899, IMG submission 203518) | Freshwater fungal communities from buoy surface, Lake Erie, Ohio, United States - Buoy 4 MA112 | ecosystem: Environmental > Aquatic > Freshwater > Lake | place: USA: Lake Erie, Ohio...
AGGAGGAGGAGGAGGAGGAGGAGGAGGAGGAAATGGGGGGGCGAGAGGGGAGGGAGGGAGGAGGAGGAGGAGGAAGAGGAGGAGGAAGAGGAGGAGGAGGAAGAGGAGGAGGAGGACCCAAGGACGGAGAGCGATTTGGATAGCGGTTCGTGAACGAGGGTACGGATACGGCTTGAGAATTCGGGAAGCTGCATGGCTACTTTTCCTGTGCGAACATCAAACACGCGCACCACCTTGTCTTCGCCGCCTGCCGTCATCGAGTGCGCATAAGCGTGTGGCGTTAGAGTAAGGGTGGGTGCAGGTGGGGCTGAGAGTGTGCGGCAGGATATTTCCTAAAGTTTTCGGGAAGATTAAAAAATTCCCTCCCAAATCCCCCCCATTGCCTTCCCCAAGCGAACCTGTAGCGACAGACGTCTCAGAGAGGAAGACGAAGGAGAAGGGCGGGCGCGGGTGAGAAAAGCGCACGACAGCGTCCTCGCCTTCGGGATCGAAGACACACACGTCGTTACCGAGCGCATAGCAAAAGCCCTCGCCGCGCGGGCGCCACCGCAGCTGCTGGAATCCCCCGTAGCCACGTCCCTGTGTGTCAACGAGTCAGCCCCACCCGCGCGATCAACCATCCGCAGCCTTCAGTAGCCACTGCGATCCCATATCTGCCGTAAGTAAAGCCTTGAGCCCTGCGCTACTGTATCCCTTGCCACATGCACAGGCACCACATCCCCGCCCGCCGCATCATCATCGGGGCACACCTTTTGAGCGCGGCAGTAGAGCTCCTTAGCGGACGACAAGTCCCAGAGGCGCAGGGCGTTGTCACGTCCACATGACAACATGACTTTGCCCGAGGGATGCACGTCAAGATCTGTGACGCTGCCCTTGTGGGCCTTCTTGAAAGAAACGCACTCCCAGTCCTTGATGCGCCACACGGCGATCATGCCGTCATCGCTGCCGCTGATGAGGCTGTTTGCCTTTCTGGAAAAGCGCAGCGTCGTGATGGGTGCCTGGTGCTTCATCAGCGACCCAACCTCAAAGCGCTTCTGAATGTTGTAGATGCGGACTTCCTCGTCGTTACCGCCGCTAACTAGGAACTTCCCCTGGCTCGCCACCGCCTTCACCGGCCCTAGGTGAGATTGGTGCTGCGGCAGAACCCATGCGCCAGCGTCAGGTCGGCTGGCGAGGCTGGGCGGTGCGTGAGCGGCGAGCGCTTGCTGTGTTTCTCTCTGTATGGGTTCCCATACTGGGTAACATACGCCTCCACACAGCGCACACTCGTGCGCGCCGAGCGATCAAGCGCGCAGACACGCGCGCGGATACCACCTGGAAGACCGGCACGACCGAGCCACTCCTGCCGAGCTCCCATCCGCAAATGGCCTTTTCGTAGGTGCCAGCGACCAGCAGCGCCGCAGAATGCTCGGAGGCGGCTGCGGACGCAGTGGCACACAGCGGTAAGTTGGCGCGCCTGGATGCCCACAGGCCAGGGCACCACCGGCCTCAAGTACAAGCGAACGCGCGCGCCACCTTTCGCAGGAGACCGATTGAACATTGTGCCCCCTCCACCCTCTCTTCACGTGCGGGTAAAAGTTCGTGGATCCAAGTTCTTTATCCCCGCGCAGTGAGGTGCTCCGTGCTTGCAGGCTGACTGGGGCGTGAGGGGTTGTGCAGAGCGACGGCCAGTGTGCGCTGATGCAGAACCTGCTGCCGTGCCTGCTGCCGCGTTCCCAACGCGCGCGCGCCCAAGCACTCTGCAGCAGCCGCGGTCTCAGCGTTGCGGCTCCGCTGCGCGCTACCAGCAGAATTCTTGTGGACGCTGCAGCTGGGAAGCGGTGGTGCTTCCGCGCATCGCTGGGGCCCGCATGTCCGCGTCCGCATGCCCTCGCTGCACTGCAAACGGACCCAGACTAGTGACGCGGCAACGCCATGTCGCAGCAGGTGGGCGGCGGAACTAGACGCAGCCCCGATCAACGACCGTCTTCGGCAATTGGGGCTGGGCTCTGCACCGGCGCTGCCGAGGTGGTCCACTGCCAAACCCTGCTTCCCTGCCCGCGTCCACTTGCTTCGCAAAACTGGGGTCTTTGACCGCGCTGATCGTGCGTGCGCACAGGCCAAATCTGCTGCGCCGCAACCCGAAGCAGCGACTACCGTTCTGGGCGTATTCAGCATGGCGGACCTCGCTGCGCAGCTGGATGCGATCGAGAAGATCTTGACGCATGCTCAAAAGATGGAGGAGTACAAGAAACTAGCCGAAAAACTGTTTGCTGCGCCCGACATGGGGCAGCTCGCACACTTTCTTGCGCGACTGGCAGAGGATCCGCCGCCACAGGGCGAGGCAGTCCCGACGATGATCTCACGGCAGGTGCTCCAGGACTTCAACAACTTGCTTTTCGCGCCAGGGGTGGGGCTGTCGCGCGCGCAGGTAAAGGACCTGGGGAATCTTTGCCTCGCCAAGCTGCGCGCGAGGCTCTCATCTTTTGAGGAGCAGTTTAGCACGGTCAGTGAAAAAATGGCTGATATTTTGCAAGAGGAAGAGGACTGGAAAGGCGCTGCCGAACTGCTCTCACGCATCCCGCTCACTTCGAGCCAGCGCAACATCTCTGAGGATTACAAGGCCAAGATGTACGTGCGCATTGCAATGCTCTATCTCGAGGATGACGACGAAGTAAACGCTGAAATTTACGTCGGCCGTTCGCACGTGATCATAGGTAAGGCTGAGTTCAAGAACCTGGAAGTCAAATTTCAGCACCAGGCCTGCCGCGCTCGCATCTATGATGCGAAGCGAAAGTTTCAGGATGCTGCACGCCATTACTATGAGCTGTCGCAGGTCGGTAAGGCCACCGTGATAGCGGTCATGGGGGAAGAGTCTGCACGGCAGGCTAATCTGGACGAGGTGATCGAAGCGCAGAATCTCGACGCGCTGACCAAGGCTGCTATTTGCGCCATCCTGGCACCGGCGGGCCCCGAGCGGTCGCGAATGCTGACGATGCTGTATAAGGACGAGCGCACGCAAAAAATTTCGACCTTCAGCATGATGCAAAAAATTTACATGGAACGCGTTGTGCGTGCGCCTGAGATCAAAGAGTTCGAAAAGTCGCTGCGACCCCACCAGATGGCGGTAACCGCCGACGGCCTCACGGTCCTGCAGAAGGCAATGATCGAGCACAACCTCTTCGCTGCAGCTAAGATGTACAACAACATCACTTTCGTAGAGCTCGGATTCTTTTTGCAAGTCGAACCTGACAAGGCTGAGAAGATTGCTCGCGACATGATCCTTGAGGACCGCATCGCTGGCTCCATCGACCAGATTGATGGCATGATCTACTTCTCCCAGGTTGTGTGTCTGTATCTCTGACTGTCCATTGGTGTACTCTCGCCTACGGCAGCCCAAGCATACACGCTTGACAAAACCCTCTGAAATATTGTAATGTTCACGTCCAAACGCGCGCTGCGATGACTACCGTGGTTCACACTAAACCACTGTTGGCATGAAGCCGCTGCTCACATGGAAAGCGCCAGCGCCGGGGTTGTCGGCAATGTTAGCGGGCAGCAAGTGGGTTTCTTGTGCATGTTCAGATTTGTTGCATATTTCTCCAGATTCGCTAACAGCGCCCAAACCACAATGTGAAGGGGATGGTTGATGGGGTTCAGAGTGGTAACGTGTGCGCCCCCTCCTGCTTTCCTGCCTCTTGATTCACAGGGCTCTGGAGCGCTTAGTCACTGGGATGGCGAAATCTCTGGTGCCTGCATGGCCGTCAATGCAATCAGCCAGGTATCACAGAGATGTCAATTCGGGGTCAAGGTCGAGGACAGAGTCTGATTGCCAGGCGCCTGGTGTCTTGGTGAATAGGCTGAGTAGATCGTTTGCTTGATGATGGGAGAAATAGAGCTCCTTGATGGGACAAAAGCAGGGGACACTCTGGACCTGGATTCATCTGCATGTACTTGTTTTTCTGAGCTTCCTGTGCGTTGCCGTGTGACTGACGTGAGATGCTGAACCAGTACGTCGCCGACCACCATCCGGCATTTGTCTTCGCCGTGGAGTGATAGAGAACATGACGTTGAAACCGGAATGTTGTCGCAACACGGCCCATCCGAACCATCATCACAAGCCTTGAAGGAACAATCTTGCCAGTCTTGACGCCAGAGATTGGCGCTGCTGCTGCACCTGGTGGTGGCGCTGCTGCCGCGCCAGGCCCGCGGGGTGCCATTTGTGCCGCCTCCGGCTGCGCCTCCGAATAAATACCCTTTAGCGACTTGGTGATCCCATAGTAACGCGCATACCTCGCCTGTTGGAGAAGCGTCTCTGCGTGCTGCTGGCAGAGGTCCGGGGAAGAGGAGGTGACAGTTTTTTTTTGTCTGTGTGTCAATTTGAGGTGGGATGTCATTGTAGTGCTGTCTACCACTGGACCGACCTGAGGTGGGCATAAGACCCCGGCCCCTTGAAGCGTGCAGACATATTGTTGTTGTTGAGATTTATTAGGCCCAGACCCTTGAGGGAAAAAGCAGAGGTCAGGCCGAAGTCAAGGCGCGAATCTTGGGAAACCAGCAACCGAATCTTGGGCAACAAGCAACAACACCGAATGGAATCTTGGAAACCAAGCAACCAGAGGGAGGGAAAATTGACCCTGTCATTATGTGTAAGCGAGGGCAACACTGGCTATCTGCAGCCCAATCACTTTTTGATTGATTTAATTAGGTATTCTCTACAACATTAGTGATTAGTAATATACAGGGCCGAGCTGCCAGCGCTCTGACGAGCAACGAGCCTCGCAATCTGAGCCTGGCACCTACAGCTCACGGCGCAGCCGTGAGCTGTAGACTTGTAGGACCCCCTAGGCGTGAGCTACGGGGCTGATAGCTCAGCACTCATGATTTCGCGTTTGATTTCATCACCACCTGCCCAGGTAGTCCGGCTTCAGCCTTTGCCTCGGCAGTTTCCTTGTTGTACACGGGCATTCGACTCGGCACCCCGTATGGAGCCAAAAACGTTCTGCCATCGCGAAAATGAAATTCAGCCTCGTGGTAGATGAGAGAGGTGGATTGGCGTATCCACGGCGGTATAGAGGTTACTGACTTGAGTATCAATAAACAACACTCTCTCTTGAGCAATAAACAACACTCTTTTTTGAGTTGATGTCCACATCGCCACACTTGAACACTTGGTGATAAGCAGTAACGCCCGAGATTGTCATTTGCAAAGTCGAAGAGATAACAGGCAAGACAGCGTGCAAGATAAAAATGCTCAGCATGCTTCGCTGCTGGGAGGCAACTTGCTCGTAATCAGAGAAAATGCACCCGCGCATTCGCGTGCTCTGTTCCTCATTCCCCTGGCTGCCTCTCACTTCAACACTACCCTCTCTCGCGCTGCTCACACTTACGTTGGCAGTCTGGCGCCGTCGATTCGTTTCATGGCGGTGAACAGCTCGTCCTGATACACCCGCACCTCGCGAGCCTCTTGCAGCGTTGCACAAATATAACAAAACAGAACATTAATAATATCGCCGATGAGCATTCCTTTGACGACATATTTGCGTCGCAACCGCCACCTCCAGTAGCACCGTACGGGAGGCATTGCCGTCATCACAATCATGTTCCAACACAACGCCTGGCCGGGCGACGAGAACTTGACACCTGCCCCAGCGCGTGCGGGCTCGTCAACTCGTCAGCACCGGTCCCTCCACTTGGCTTCCCAGAGTGGCTGACGGACACGCGGAACGGATGCCAGCACACGGCGCGGGAGCAGCAGCAGTAGCAGTCAGCAGCATCGCACCCATGGCGCCCTTAATGCCGACTTCTTCTCTGTCCATTTTCGGGTCGATGTACCGCTTCCACACGTCAGCGCCATTCTGCACGTCGACGAAGGTCTTTGCAGGGAGGCACAGTATGCAGCACACGCCGCACAGGCCGCCTGCTCGGGACACACGACACGCGCAAGTCACCAGCTCTGCCGGTCTGCGGGGCTCGGTGGCCGCTCCCGAAGGCCAGCAGCCAGCGGCTCGGCTCCCCACACTCCCCGCAGGGACGCACCCGTCAACGACATAGAGAGAATTTCTGGGTCTCTCCAGACGTCGAGCAGGCCCGTGGACCAGGGCAGCTCGTCGAGCTTGTGCTTGGACATGTCCCGGTGCTGGGCCACCTTCATCGCCTCATAGCGCTGGCGCCGCAAGTCGCCCTCTGGCACGTCCACCACCATTCCTGTCTTACGAGGAGTTGAAATCAGTTAATTTAAAGGAGTTCGCGCAACTTCGATCAGTGGGCCTCAGGAGGACGGAGATTCGAAGATGTTTCCGCAACGCGGCGAGCACGCCGTGCTTGCCGCAGTGCTGGCGGCGATACTGGGGGCGATGCTTGCGGCGGGCGAGCTGCGGGTGGTGCCGGTCGCGCCACGGCTCAGGGCGCGGGCGCACGGATGGCAGTGGGTGCGGCTGCGCGGCGGCCAGGACATGGACGCGGTCGTGGCTGAGACGCTCGCCGCCGAGGGGCTGTCCAGGTATGCGGGTGCTTTTAAGCGGGAGGGCATTCAAGCGCGCAATCTCCCGGACCTGACCGCCGAAGACCTCGCCGAGCTCGGTCTATCGCCCGCAGAGGCCACAAACTTTCTCGCGCGCCTCACCGCACATGGGCCGGAGGCCCGGTGTAAACAGTCAGAGCTTGATCCCGTCGTCGCTGCGCGTCTCTCGGCGCTGGGCCTGGCGCATCACCGCGCGGCGTTCGAGCGCGAGGGCATCGCGGCTCGCAATCTGGCTGACCTCTCCGCCCAAGACCTCGGGGAGCTGGTCGGTGTTTGTGGGGTCTCACCTTGTCAGAGCCAGGCTCCATCACTGCTCTGAAGCCCGACTAGACTGGGTAACACTCGCACTGACTCCCCTACGTCTGCGCAGGGGCTGTCAAGAGAGGAATCGGCATCGTTCCTCATGAGCTTAGCGCGAGCGCACAAAGAGGGCCGGCAGGTCATTAGCGAGAGAGTATCCAGAAAACGAAGCACGCACAACATGGTGTCTTCGGGTGGGTCCCAGGCGGCGAATGCGACCAGCGAACAGAGCAAGCCGAACGACAGGCGGGAAGGTGGGCCCGCAGAAGGCGAGAAAATGTTGGCGGGCGGATGGCAGCAGCACGGAGGAGACCGAGGTAAGGGCATGCAGGTTGAGCGACTGTTGTTGCTCCTGGATGGGGCGCTTTTGCAAGCTTCACGCGAGGCTGCTGCCGTCCAGCTCGCGCAGCTCTTTCAGGTACGCCCCTTCCTGACCCTGTCATCTTAGCATGGCATACACACACACACACACACACACACACACACACACACACATGCCCGCTTACATACGCATACATACGTCCATACATATCAGAACAATCTTTGCCTTTGTCACTGTTATGACCCTCCTCATCCATCACACCCCCCTGCCGCCCCCCACACGAACCCTCTCTACCAACCCCGGTCTCCCTCATGTCATGCACCCCCCGCCACACACACACACACAGTTGCATCCCGCGTGGCAAAGTGAGATCATGAGCCAGCTACAGTTGCGGCTTCGAAGCAGCGTTTGGGAGACGAGGGAGGCGGCAGTTTCAGCTCTTTCGCACCTTGTTTCTGCCGCCGACACCCTCAAGGCACACATTCTCAAAAGCAATCTCTGTAGAGTCTTTACATGGGAAATTCACTAGGGCTCTGACTTTTGAGAAATTTTACCCCCATTTATATCCCGCGTCCTCACTGTGATCCGGACCTGGCGGAGGGCAAGCAGGGCGGAGGAGGGTGGGGAAAAGGAGGATGCAGAGGCGGGGGAGTGTGGGATGCAGGTGCTCAGGCGAGCTGCAGAAATGTATTTGAAGAATTTGATTTTGCGCGCGAACTAGAGATGCGTGGAGGCGTGATGCTTTTGGCTTGCAAGCATCATGGCCAAGGTTTGGCGTCTGAAGACGCCGCACACGCTGCCGGAGGTCCTGAGATCTGTTCTGAAAAGTGCTCTACATGGCGACTTTGGATAGGAAGTATACTAGGGCACTGACTTTTGAGAATGGAGGAGGACGACGCACAGATATTGCTGGGAAATCGAAGCGTGCGCGCCGCTCAGCCCGTGGGGGCGGGGCTGGAGGGTGCAGAGATAGTGGGGCACCGACGAGGGGCGGTGTCGGAGGAGGAGGAAAAGAAGGAGGAGGGCGAGGCCAAGACGTTGGCGCGTTTGGTGCTGTGGGCCCCCGCGATGAAGGAGGAGAGATTTTGAGGGTCGAATTCTCCGGCAAAGGCCCGGGGTGTGTACGTTCTCAAAATTAGTCTGTATGGTGGAGTTCTGTAGCAAATGATTTTTTGTCACTGACTTTTGAGAATGCACTGGCAGAGCCCCGGGTCCCGTCGGCGGGCAGGTAGAGGGGGAGTGGGGCAAGGAGGAGGATCGGGATGGCTGGTGGCCCTTTGATCTCTTGTGTGAGAATCTCTACGCGGATTTGTTGCATGAGGAGTGGGAGCGCCGGCACGGCGCCGCGCGTGCCCTGCGTGTGCTCATCAGCCATCATCCCCTTCTTCCATGTGAAAACGGAACAGTTCGTGAATCGCACGCCCGGACTAGACGTGCAGGGCAGGAGGGGCAAGAGGAGGAGGGTTGCGTGGATAGGGGCACTGGGCGGGTGAGGAGGGGGGAGACGAGGGTGTTCGTTGCAGAATGTGCCACGCAACTGCTTCGGGTTCTTGCTTTTGACAGGTTCATTGCCGATGCCTCAACCCTAAATGCCCTAAGCCCTGAACCACAACTTGATGCATACGTCTACTGCATATGCATGCGTACATACACACCAAGTATCCTCGCGTTTAAAACAGACTCTCGCTCGCTCGCTCGCTCGCTCGCACTCTCTCTCTCGCTCTCTCTCGAGCTCTCTCTCGTACACTCGCGCGCTCTCACTCGCTCGCTCGCTCTCTTTTGCTCTCTTGCTCTCTCTCTCTCTCTCTCTCTCTCTCTCTTTCAGGTTCAATGACTACAGTGGGGATATGGTAGTATCTCCCGTGAGAGAGGCGGCAGCACAGGCGCTGGGCGTCACCGTGCGCCGCCTGCAGGGTGCAAGGGGAGATAAAGGCAGGTTGAGCGCAAGAGAGGGCCAGGAAGAAAGTGGAGGCGATGGCGGAGGAGGAGGAGGCGGAATGGTGTTTCTACAAGTGCTTCGGGTTCTGGAGGATCTGCTATCATGGGAAGAGGATTGGGAGGTGCGGCAAAGTGCGCTCAAGGGGCTCAAGTACTGCCTTGCCTTGGTGCCTGGCCCCTACGATGCTGAGCTGGCTGAGACTGTCTCGCGTATAATCCTACGGGGGTTTCGGGATGCGGATGACGTGCGTGCATCTGCCGCCGATGCTGCTCTGCTTTGGGGCAAGAGGCTTGCGACGTCGAGCGATGTTTGCTTAGTTCACAAAGGGGGGCAGGGAGGTGGGTCGGACAGCGAGTTCACGCGCATGCTCTGGGAAAGCTTGGATGACTGCGATGAAGTGTCAACTGCTACGGCCCCTATCCTCTCGCTGCTCGCTTACCGCTTAGCACACGCTGCGCCGCACTCCCCGCGGACACACACAGATGTCTCTCGCATCGTCTCTACTCACGAATCCGCCGCATTGAGTGCCGAGCTTCAGCAGACAGAGGACTTCGAGGAGTTGTTTGGAGAAGGGCTGTGCCGTCTGAGGAGCCTCTTCAAGTTCTTCAGACACAATCTCGCGACAGTGCGCAAAGCGACCGTCAGTATTCTCGCGCAGGTCGTTGGAGCGCACCCTTCACTTCTGCACTATCCTTGCTCCACCTCCTCCACACCGGGCGACAGTACGATTCCAGAGGAGACCGAGGACCGTGATCCATTTGCAGTTGAAGCGCTCGAGGTACTCTTTCTGAATGCCCTCATCGAGGCGCGCGCCGACGTCGTCGCCGACACCGAAGCCCTCTGGAAGCTTGTCCTTGTGTCTGCCCCGCGGAGGGTCCTTGCGTCTCTGGTTGGGTCTGTTGGGCAGAGAGTTGGAGGTCAAAAGGAGCAAGAGGCAGGTGGAGCAAAATTGCGCAAGTGGATCCGGGCTGCTGCTACTCCCATAGGGCAACTGCTATCCCCGCAGGACGTCTGCTCCAACTCAGAATATCTTGAGTGCATCACGATGTTTGCGTCGTATCACTCTTCCGCTGCACCTGTCCCGCGCAAAAAGAGCAAGGGGAGCAAATCAGTCATGGCGGCTGAGCCACAGCAGCCGGGCGGCGGCAACAAGTACGATATCGGCAGCGCGACGAGAGAGGTTGCTTGCCGCATGATCTCAGGTATGTCTGTGTCCAAACGTCTTTTTCCGCCTTTAATTGGATTATTTACAAGTGTCTGTAGGTCTCTTTTGCTCGTTAAGTGGTCTGTTTCTAGGTCTCCTCTGACATTTGTGCATACCTCAGCATTACTGTGCGTTGCCTCGGCTCCCGCCGGTGGCGCCGAGCAGATGGAGGAGACAGGCGCAGGAATCGGAGCCGTGGTGCTTGAAAGCTTGCTCTCGTCCTCAAATGTGTGGGTGCGATTTGTGGGTAGCTGGGTTGCTCTTGAAACGTCAGGCCTTGCAGAGGCATGCTTGCGTATTGGGTTGAGCGGAGGAGGCATAGACAAGGGACGAGAAGGGGATGGAGGGCTGAGAGAAGGTGGCGGAGGGCTGAGGGGAGAAGGTTGCATTTTATTGTCAGGGAGTGCCATCAAATTGCTGAGTACCTTAGCGCAGTGGAGCGAAGTCAAAGAGGGTGATCCGGTGCAGCGTGACACCGCTGGCTTCGCCGCCGGATGTCTCCTTTCTGCGACGCCCGTCCCGCAGCAGCAAAGTGATGCTCTTGTCATTGTGCTCCTCAAATGCCTTGCACAGCAGGCTGATGCAATCGTACAGAGGCGAAGCTCCGCTGCCCTCGTCCACGCTGCACGCCTCGGGCGCCTGAGCTCTTTCGCCGCCCTCCTTCTCTACTCTCAAGTCTGCTGCGATCCATCCATCACGCCGCTGTCCTTCTCAGCCCTCGCCTCCTCCTCTGCGGCTATCGCCCTCGGCACCGCCACTTACGCCATGTCAAATGTTACTATGGCGCTGGGCGTGGACAGGGATTCTCAGCCCCGAGGAGGGGGGGCGCTGGAGGGATTGGAAGAAGAGGTGAGCGTGGAAATGGTACTACGAAATGTGCCCACGCGTAGTGCTGGCATGGCGATTAACGTTGATGTGTCGTCGCATGAGGAGGTCGACCGTCTCGCGATTCGTGCGCGGCAAATTTGCCAACGCGGTGCGCAATGGGTGCTTGAGATCGGCGCTGACGTGCTTGGTGAAAACGTGTTTGACTGTCTGCCGTGTCTATGGGAGCAGTCTGGTGGCGTGCTTGAGGCGGTGGGGAAGGTGGGGGCGGGGGCAGGGGAGAGGGGCAACTGGGAGAAAGAACCTGACGAGATGATCAAGGCTTTGCAGCTGGTGGAAGTGTTGTTGTTGGGCTCTGCGAGTGGTGCTGGGAGGAGATTGGTTGGGAGCTTGCTGTGTGCCTTGCCGCACTTGCTGCAAAGTGGTAGGGCAGCACTGCGCCACATGTCCGCCAGGAGCCTTGCGCGAGCGGCAGCTTATGCCACGAACCCTACCATGGAGGTGCTAGTGCGCGAGGTATTGCCCATGTTACAGGAGACAGCGTCGGGCAGCGCGCGACTTGGAGCGATCGAAGCCGTGTTCCGCACTATCGAGCTATTAGGCGAGCAGCTGCTCCCGTATGCGGTCTTGCTTGTCACTCCCGTCCTAGCATGCATGAGCGACGCACATGCTGTCGTGCGAGAGGCAGCAACTCGCAGCTTCGCAAGTCTCCTCCAGGCACTTCCCCTTGAAAGGGGCGTCCCTGACCCCGAGGGGCTCTCAGCTGACCTTGTCGCTGGGCGAATACGCGAACGCCGCTTTTTAGAGCAGCTGTGGGACCCGTCACAGCTGGAGCCCTACGCAATCACAGCCAATCTTTCTGTAGCATTGCGACCGTACCAGCGTGAGGGCGTCAACTGGCTTGGGTTCCTCATCAGATTCCAGTTGCACGGCATCCTATGCGATGACATGGGTCTTGGCAAAACTCTTCAGACCATCGCTGTCTTGGCCTCAGATGTCATGAATCGTCGCGCTACACTTCGGGAAAGTACTCAAGGGGCAGCCGACAGGCAACAGAATTATTCGGTGCTCCCCTCGCTGATTGTATGCCCTACCACGCTGGTGCAGCACTGGTGCCACGAAATAGAAAAGTTCTGCCCGGATCTCACTGCTCGTCCATATTCTGGGACTGCGCAAGAAAGGCAAGCTCTCATCCATCGCGTCAAGGCATCGGATGATGTCTTAATCATATCGTACGAGGCAACTATTTCTCTCAAGTCCTGCATACATGGCTGTATCTAGGAAATATACGAGGGCACTGACGTTTGAAAGAGAATGTTTGGCAGGCGCTACGTAACGACGTGCAACGATTTGTGAGGGAGGCCCTGGTGTGGAACTTTGCGGTGTTGGATGAGGGACATGTGATAAAGAACCCCAAATCCAAAACCTCCCTGGCAGTCAAGCAAGTTGGCCTCCGCGCAAGGCACCGACTGATTCTCACGGGCACGCCCATCCAGAATAATGTGCTCGAGCTCTGGGGCCTCTTTGACTTTCTCATGCCTTCGTTCCTCGGCTCTGAGGCTCAGTTCAATCTAGTCTACTCCAAGCCCATCCTCGCCTCAGGCCGTGATCTCCGTGTCAACCGCAAACGTTTTTCCGCCTCCTTCTCCGACGCCGTTGCCGCTGATCCAGGGACA
>Ga0315899_10006318_pt1 | contig 12768 bp, 11 predicted proteins | sample LakEriMetagenome_2_FD_203518 | JGI IMG/M metagenome (GOLD analysis project Ga0315899, IMG submission 203518) | Freshwater fungal communities from buoy surface, Lake Erie, Ohio, United States - Buoy 4 MA112 | ecosystem: Environmental > Aquatic > Freshwater > Lake | place: USA: Lake Erie, Ohio...
ATGTCGCGGTCTTGTGCGGTCCAGCTGTTCCAAATTTCTTTGTTGGCCACAAACACCAGCGGGTCGATCATGTAGCCCCACATGGTCACGTTTTTCTGGCCCACGGTGTGCAGCTTGGCCGCGGTGAAGATGGAAACGGGGTTTTCTTGCCCGTCAATAGCGCCCGATGACAAAGCCGGCTGCGCATCGGCCCAGCTCATTTGCACGGGGTTGGCACCCATGGCGGTGAACATGTCAATGAACAGGGGCGAGCCCACGACACGGATTTTCAAACCCTTGAGGTCGGCTGGGGTGTTGATTTCGCGCTTGGAGTTGGTCAATTCGCGAAAGCCGTTTTCGCCCCAGGCCAAGGGCACCACGCCCGATTTGTCCAAAATGGCAAAAATGTCTTTGCCCACCTCGCCACCGGTCAGGGCGTCGAGTGAAGCGTAGTCTTTGATCAAAAACGGCAGCGAGAACAGGTTGAGTTCTTTCACCTGGGGTGACCAGTTGATGGACGAGCCGATGGCCAGATCGATCACACCTTGGCGGATGGCGGTGAACTCACGGGTTTGGTCGCCGTTGATCAGCGATACGCCGGGGTACATCTTGATGTTGATGCGGCCTTGGGTGCGCTCGCGCACCAAGTTGGCCCAAATTTCGCCACCCTTGCCCCAAGGGAAGGCAGTGCCCACCACGGTGGACATGCGGTATTCGGCCTTGTAGCCAGCGGGCAAAGCCTGTTGGGCCTGGGTCGACAGGCCCATCAGGCCCAGCCCCAAGCACAAGGCGTTGAGCCAATGGCGGCGGGTAGAAAGTTTGTTCATGTGATCTCCTGGTTAAAAAGGGGTTCAATGGCCCCGTTGAAAAAAATCTTGGATGTCCCCGCGCATCAATACCCCAGGTATTGGGGCAGCCACAAGGCCAAGGGCGGGAAAAAAAGCACAGCGAGCATGCTGATCATCATGGCCAGCACCAGCCACCACACCCATGGAAAGGTTTGCTCCATGGACACGCCAGCCATTTTGCATGAAACCATGAGGTTGACCGCCATCGGCGGGGTGAACTGGCCCACCGCCACCATCATGGTCAGCAAGATGCCAAACCACACCGGGTCCCATTGATAAGCGCGCATCAAAGGCATGACCAGTGGCACAAAAATCAAGAAGATCGACACCCCGTCCAAGAACATGCCCACCACCAACAGCAAGGACACCAACAGCAACAAGGCGCCGGTGGAGCCCAAACCGGTTTGCAAGATCGCCTGGGTGATCGGGTCGATAATGCTCAAGGTATTGACCGAATACGCAAAGATAGAAGCCAGCCCAATGATGAGCAAAATCACCGCAGATATTTCGGCCGCCTCCTTGAAGATGGGGAACAAATCGCCCATTTTGATGGTGCGGTGCACAAACATACCGACAAATAAACCATAGGCCACGGCCACGGCCGCCGCCTCGGTGGGGGTGAACCAGCCCATGCGCATGCCACCCAAAATTAAAAACGGCGCCATCAAGCCCCAAAAAGCTTCGCGCATGCTGGCCCAAAAGGGCGGGCGATCTTGGCTGGCTTCGCCCTGTCCCAGCCCGTGGCGGCGCGACAACCAAATGGTGGGCAATATCAAAGCCAGCCCGGCCAAAATGCCCGGCACCATGCCAGCGGCAAACAAAGCCGGTACCGAAGCGCCTGGCACCAACACGCTGTAAACGATCAAGGCGATGGAGGGCGGAATCAAGATATCGGTGGCCGCGGCAGCGCCAATGACCGACGCCGAGAAAGCCGACGGGTAACCCGCGCGGGCCATGGCCGCGATCATCACCCCGCCCACCGCCGCCGCGTTGGCCGGGCCCGAGCCCGAAATGCCGCCCAAAAACATGGCCACCATGATGGCCACGACCGGCAACATACCGGGTCCGCGCCCAATGATGGCCACGGCAAAGTTCACCAAGCGTTGGGCCACCCCCGATCGGTCAAAAATCGAGCCCACCAGGACAAACATGGGCAGCGCCAGCAAGGGGTATTTGGTCAGCGAGGCATAAAAATTTTGCGGCACAGCCAACAAGCCGAAATGTGCGCTGTCCATGTTGGCCAAACCAATGGCCAAAACGCCGCCCAAACCCAGGGCCACGCCAATCGGCACACCCGCCAACATGAGCGCCACAAAACTGACGAAGAGCAAAGCGCCAATCATGCTGGGCCCCGCAAACGCTGGTAGCGCTGCACGGCGCGGGCGCAGACGACGCCACAAAAAATGGGCAGCCACACCGTGTACCACCACTTGGGCACGCCAATGGCAGGAGATGTCTCGTCATAGCGAAACTCATCCCAGGCCATTTGGGCCGACAACACACCCATCAGCGCAAACAGCAGTGCATTGGACAGCGCCGACAGCAAGGCCAAGCGGTGTTGGCGTTGGGCCGAGCCACGTTCAAAGAAATACTCCACCCGGATGTGCGTGTCGCGCACCAAGGCCGTGGCGCTGCCCGCCATGGCCAGCAACAACATCAAAATGCAAGAGATCTCTTCGGTCCAGGCAAACGACTGGTCGGTGAAATAGCGCACCACCACATTGACCAGGGTGATCACCAGCAAAACGGCCAACAGGCCTGCGCCCAGGCGGTCTTCAAGGGATGGGGATGGGGTGGTCATGTGGAGGCTTGGCAGCAAAGGCAGCAAAGCTTGAGAGCATAGCGCACCGAACTGGTGCTGGACTGACACGTCCGGGCATGCCAACCCAGGCCGCTACACTCCCACGCCAAGATACCCACGCCCCCCAAAACCTTGGAGCGCCCCTTGTCAAACGCCCCCAGAGTCCCCTTGTTGGGACAGCTTTACACCCAAATGGCGCGCATCCGCGCCTTTGAAAACGCGGCCGAAATACTGAGCCAAGGCGGCGTCAGCGCCTACAACAAAACCGCCGACGGCAGCGCCAAGGTGCGCGGGCCCCTGCACCTGTCCACCGGCCAAGAGGCGGTGGCCGTGGGCGTGTGCGCCCATTTGCTCGCCAGCGACTACCTCACCTCCACCCACCGCGGACATGGCCACACCTTGGCCAAAGGGGCTGACCTGGGCCGCATGATGGGCGAGTTGTACGGCAAGTCCAACGGCTTCAATGGCGGCAAAGGCGGCTCCATGCACATTGCCGATTTTTCGGTGGGCATGCTGGGCGCCAATGGCGTAGTGGCGGCGGGTTTGCCGATTGCCACCGGCGCGGCACACGCGCAAAAACTGCTGGGTCGCGACGACATCACGGTGTGTTTTTTTGGCGATGGGGCCATCAACCGGGGACCGTTTTTAGAGTCGCTCAACTGGGCCCAGGTGCACCAATTGCCGGTGCTGTTTGTGTGCGAAGACAACCGCTGGAGCGCGACCACCGCCAGCGGTCCCATGATCGCAGGTGACGGCGCATCGGCGCGCAGCCAAAGCCTCGGGATTGCCGCCACTGTGGTGGATGGCAACGATGTGCTGGCGGTGCACGATGCGGCCCAGCAACTGGTCAGCACGGTGCGCTCGGGCGCGGGCCCGCGCTTGCTGCACGCCATGACCTACCGCATCAAAGGCCATGTGTCGGTGGATTTGGCCGCCTACCGCGACCCCGCTGAGTTGGCCGCCGCCTTGCAAAACGACCCCTTGGCCAATGCCCGCGCCCGCTACCTGTCCATGGGTGGCAGCAGCGCCGAACTGGACGCGATCGATACCGCCGCCAGCGCCGAGGTGGCGCAGGCCATGCAAACCGCCGATGCCGCTGCCTGGCCCGACCCCGCCGGCGCGTTCACCGACATCCAAACCACAGGAGACGGCCAGTGGTACTGAACACCTTGCCCCAATGGAGTTACAGCGAAGCGGCCGTGCAGGCCCTGGCGCTGGAAATGCAAGCCGACCCCCGGGTGGTGGTGGTCGGTGAAGACGTCGGTCGCGGCGGCATTTTTGGCCAGTACAAAGGCTTGCAAGCCCAATTTGGCCCGCAGCGGGTGATCGACACCCCCATCAGCGAAGCGGCCATCATGGGCGGCGGCGTGGGCATGGCCTTGGCCGGTTTGCGCCCGGTGGTCGAGATGCGGGTGGTCGACTTTGCCTTGTGCGCCATGGACGAGATCGTCAACCAAGCGGCCAAAAACCGCTATATGTTTGGTGGCCAAGGCCGGGTGCCCTTGGTGGCGCGCATGCCCATGGGCATTTGGGACGCATCGGCCGCGCAGCACTCGCAGTCGCTCGAGGCCTGGTTTGCCCATTTGCCCGGCCTGGTGGTGGTGTGCCCGGGCAACCCGCAAGACAACCACAGCCTGTTGCGCGCGGCACTGCAAAGCGGTGACCCTGTCATTTACATGGAACACAAAACCCTCTGGGGCCAAACCGGCCCGGTGGATGTGAACCTGAGCGTGCCTTTGGGCAAAGCCGCCACCCTGCGCCGGGGGGAACATGTCACCTTGGTGAGTTGGAGCCGCCAACTGCTGGCCTGCGAGGCGGCGTGCCAAAGCTTGGCCGCACAAGGTATTTTGGTTGAGTTGATCGACCTGCGAACCCTGTGGCCCTGGGACCGCGAAACGGTGCTGAACTCTTGTGCCAAAACCGGCCATTTGCTGGTGGTGCACGAAGCGGTGCAAGCGGCAGGGTTTGGGGCTGAGATCGCCGCCACCGTGGCCGAACAACTGGGTGTGCGTGTCAAACGCCTGGGCGCGCCGCGCATCCCCGTGGGCTATTCCCCGGGCTTGGAGGCGGTGTCGCGCATTGGCCCAGAGGCCATCGAAGCGGCGGTGCAGCAACTGCTGGCACCGCGCAAAGTCAATTAAGCGGTTACCCCGCGCCACCCTTTCGCATCGCAGTGGACGCAGAGCGCACACGCCAGGGGGCTGTGCCCAAGCATGATTGCACCCGACGCGATCCCCAATCTCATTTGCAAAACAGGCTTTTTCCTCGGGCCTTGCAAAGCTTGCTAAAGTTCGTCCCATTCAAACGGAGAACACACCCCATGGCACGCACCATTCAATGCATCAAACTCGGACAAGAAGCCGAAGGTTTGGACTTCCCGCCCTACCCTGGCGACTTGGGCAAACGCATTTGGGAAAGCGTGAGCAAACAGGCCTGGGCCGATTGGCTCAAGCACCAAACCATGCTGGTCAATGAAAACCGCCTCAACTTGGCCGATCTGCGGGCCCGCCAATACCTGGCGCGCCAAATGGAAAACCATTTCTTCGGCGACGGTGCCGACGCCGCCCAAGGCTATGTACCCCCCAGCGCTTGAATGGTTGAACACGTTGGCGCCCCCTGAGCGGCTGCACCCCCACGCCCACCTTGCATGAAGCCTGACAGGCCACGCCCAGCGCAGTGGCCTGCTGGTTTTTGGGAGGCCCTGCAAAACAGCCAATGGCTGTCCGATACCCCCGCCTGGACTGGGCATGCCCATTGGACCTTGGGTCTTCCCGAAGCCCATTGGCAACTGGCTTTGCTCAGCACCTGGGCCCTGTGGGAGAAAGAACCCCATGCGCCCCGGCGTTTGCACCTTCTGGCGCACACCGAACACCCGCCAAGCGCCGATGATTGGGCTTCTTTGGCTGTGGATTGGCCAGCGTTTGGGCCTTTGGCCGCCGAATGTGCACAAGCCTGCTGGGGCTTGCTGCCAGGCCTGCACCGCTTGGTTTTGGCCCAAGGCCGTTTGCAACTGAGCCTGTGGGTTGGCTCCAGCCTCGCCCGAGACGCTTGGTGGCGCAGCACCCCCCACCAGACTTGGGGCCAGCCACCCAACCCAACAGGGCCGGCCTCGACGATGGTGCGCCAACAGGTGTTCCTGCCCCCAAGCCGCCATAAGCAAGAATCGGCCTGGCCCGCCCGGGCCTCGGCCAGGCCCGTCCATGGGTCGGCTCAGCCCATCCTGGATGGCAGCCAGCCTCTCATGGAGCCTGCTCCACCCCGCAGCCAAACGGCCCCGCCGATCTTGGTTTTGGGCAGCGGTTTGGCCGGCGCCAGTGCCGCCAGGGCTTTGGCTGAGCGCGGCTTTCGGGTGCGGGTGCTGGATGCGGGCACGGCACCGGCCCAAGGGGCCTCGGGTTTGCCGGTGGGCCTGATGACGCCACACGTCTCGGGCGATGACAACCCCTTGTCGCGCTTGACCCGTGCCGGTTTGCGCATGGTCTTGGCGCATGCGCAGGCGCATTTGCGTGTGAGTGAAGATTGGTCGCCCAGCGGCTTGCTCGAGCGGCGCATGAGCGGCAAAGCGCGGCGCGGCCGTTGGCCTGAGGCTTGGTTAAGCCCCCACCCCAGCGACACATGGGCGCTGATCGATGCGGCCCAAGATTGGTTCACCCCCGCCAGCGCAGCGCAACACCACGCAGCGGGGCTGCCCGCGCCAGAGCAAAGCCAAGCCGAGGAGCCCAAAGGCATTTGGCACCTGCAAGCGGGCTGGATGAAACCCGCCGCACTGGTGGCCTCTTTGCTGAATCACCCGCTGATTGAATGGCACGGACAGACCACCGCGACCCACATGCACGCCCAAGGCCAATCTTGGTGGGTGCATGACCAGCAGGGTCGCGCCCATGAAGGCCAACAGGTGGTGGTGGCTTTGGGGCCGTCCAGCGCGGAACTGCTGCAAAAACTGCTGCCCCAGGCCCATTGGCCCCTGGAGCCGCTGCGCGGCCAGGTCACGGGCGGCGTCATGCCTGGGCCCGAGTCCAACCAGATGCCCAGCCACCCCGTGAATGGATTGGGCAGCTTTTTGCCCGGCGTGCCCATGCCTGACGGCCCCACCTGGTGGTACGGATCCACCTATGACCACAGCCGATCTGAGCCCGTGTGTTTGAGCCAAGACCAAGACAGCAATCTGAGTCAACTGGCTATTTTGCTGCCCCTCCTGGCCGACACCTGGCACCCTGGCGAAGCCAAAGGGGTTGGCTTGCAGCACCAAGGGGTCGACACACCGCACGCTGGCGAAGCCTACCCAACCACATTGGATGCCAGCTTGCGCAACTGGGCAGGTGTGCGCTGCACCACCCACGACCGCTTGCCGGTGGTCGGCCCCTTGGAAGGGGCCCCCGGCGTGCACGTGTTGACCGCCTTGGGTTCGCGCGGCATCACCTTAGGCCTGCTGTGCGCTGAGGTGTTGGCCTCACAGATCTGCGGGGAGCCCTTGCCCATAGACCCGGCTGTGGCCCATTTGCTCAGGCCCCATCGATTCAAAAAATCAAACAAGTCATTGATCTAAATTGTTTTTTAACTGCCATATGCCTTTTATTCATATACCCCAAACTAAATGATGGTTGGGTTTGATATAACTTGAACCTACAGTTCGGTGCTTTCCAACCCGGGCCTGGCCCGCACGCACCGCATGTACGCTTACACCGAATTTGACCGCCAGTTTGTGCGCCAGCGCGCCGCACAGTACCGCGACCAACTCACCCGCCACTTGGCAGGCCAGTTGAGTGACGAGGCCTTTCGCCCCCTGCGCTTGCAAAACGGCTGGTACGTTCAGCGCTACGCCCCCATGCTTCGCGTGGCCGTGCCCTATGGCGAGCTGTCGTCGGCCCAAATGCGGGTGTTGGCCTGCATCGCCCGCAAGTTTGACCAGCCCGACGCCGCCTTGCTGGCCCAGGCCCAGGGCCAGCAAGATGCCATCGGCCCCGGGCCACGCTTGGTCACCGGTACCGCCCACTTCACCACCCGCCAAAACGTGCAGTTCAACTGGATCCCTTTGGCGCGCAGCGCTGAAGTGATGGATTTGCTGGCATCGGTGGACATGCACGGCATCCAAACCAGTGGCAACTGCATTCGCAACATCACCAGCGATGAGCGCGCAGGCATTGCCCCCGACGAGGTGGCCGACCCACGCCCTTTTGCCGAAATCATGCGCCAGTGGAGCACCCTGCACCCCGAATTTGCGTTTTTGCCGCGCAAATTCAAAATCGCCATCGTCGGCGCCAGCGAAGACCGTGCGGCAACGGCCTGGCACGACGTGGGCTTGCACCTGCACCGCAACGCCCAAGGCGAGTTGGGGTTTCGGATGTTGGCCGGGGGCGGCATGGGCCGCACACCGGTCATTGCCAGCGAGATGCGGGCCTTTTTGCCGTGGCACCAAATCCTCAACTACTTGGAAGCGCTGGTGCGCACCTACAACCTGTGGGGCCGGCGTGACAACTTATATAAAGCACGGATCAAAATTTTGATCAAGGCCCAAGGCCAAGCTTTTATCGATGATGTGGAGGCCGAGTACCAGCGCATCCTCAGCCAAGACGGCGCACCGCACACCATCACCCCCGAAGAACTCGACCGCGTTTCACGCTGTTTTGCCCCGCCGGCACCCGCCCAGCCCAGCCCCACCGAGCAAAAAATCCATCGCATTTTGGAAGTGGCCGCCCAGGACGACGCCGAGTTCACCCGCTGGGTGCAACAAAACGTGGCCACCCACCGCGACCCGCGCTTGCGCATCGTCACCTTGTCGTTCAAACGCCTGGGGCAAGCCCCGGGGGACGCCACGGCCGATCAACTCGAAGCCGCGGCCCTTTTGGCCGATGCATTCTCGGCCGGTGAAATGCGCGTCTCGCACGACCAAAACCTGGTCTTGCCTTGGGTGCCCTGCGACCAACTGCCCGAGTTGTGGCGCGAATCGCGCAAACTGGGATTGGCACGGCCCCTCATCCGCATGCTCACCGACATGATCGCCTGCCCTGGCGGCGACTATTGCGCCTTGGCCAATGCGCGTTCGCTGCCGATTGCCGCCGCCATCACCGAGCGCTACCAAGACCTGGACGAGCTGTTTGACCTGGGTGAGATCGACTTGCACATCAGCGGCTGCATCAACTCTTGCGGCCACCACCACAGCGGCCACATTGGCATCTTGGGTGTGGATAAAGACGGGCAAGAGTGGTACCAAATCACCTTGGGCGGCTCGGATGGTTCGGCCCTGAGCGGCGCAGCCCAAGCGGGCAAAGTGGTCGGGCCGTCGTTTTCTGCCCACGAAGTGGTGGGGGTGATCGATGCGGTGCTGGAAACCTACCGCGATCTGCGCCACAGCGGCGAGAGCTTTGCCGACGCCTTGCAACGCATCGGCCATGAGCCGTTCAAACGCGCGGCCAATGCCCAACGCAGCCCAGCGCCCGGCCATGCCGCCAACGAACTCAGCAACGCTTGAAGGACCCCACATGACAAGTCTGCCCCTTTTGTTGATCGAAGCCAGCAGCATCCCGGTCCCTAGCTTGCCCGAGACCGATCCCCCGTCTGAAACCCACGTGCTGCGCCTGCCCAACGATGCTGACTTGAACACGCTGAACTTGAACGGCGTGGCGCGCATCGAACTCGATTTCCCCAAGTTCACCGATGGCCGCGCCTTCAGCCAGGCCGTGGTGTTGCGCCGCCGCCATGGCTTTGTGGGTGACATCCGCGCCGGTGGCGATGTGCGCGTGGACTTGTTGCAGCAACTCTCGCGCTGCGGCTTTACCAGCGCGGTTTTGCCCAATGCCGAAGCGGTCGCTTTGGGTCAACAATTGCTGGCCAGGTTCAGTGGTTTTTACCAAGGCGATGCCCTCCACGCCGCACCGCACTTTGTGCACCAGCCCACGCACACATCAGTGACCCCAGTGGCAAACACCACAGGGGCCAGGGCATGAGCTTGTCGTCCACGCACACCAACTCACTCGCGGCCAAAACCTCGACACCCGCCAAAGCCTTGACACCCGCCACGGCCTTGCATGCCAAACCCAGCGCCAACTTCGACGCCAAACTGCTGCAAACCCAGCAATGGCTGCAAAGCGCAGCGCGTAACTTTTCACCGCTCAAGCAAGCCTCTAGCCTGGGGGCCGAGGACGTGGTGATCACCGATTTGATCAACCGCTTGCAATTGCCCATCCCCGTGTTTGTGCTCGACACCGGCGCTTTGCACGCTGAAACCCAGGCCTTGCTGGAGCACTTACAGGCTTTTTCCAGCACCCCAGTAGAGGTTTTTCAACCACAACGATCAGCCGTGTTGAACTTTGTGCGCCACCCTGGCCAAGCCGCCATTTACCGCAGCCCAGCCGAGCGCCAAGCCTGCTGCCAGATTCGCAAAATAGAGCCCTTGGGCCGCGCACTGATTGGACAACGCGCTTGGATCACGGGGCTGCGGCGCGAGCAATCCAACGCCCGCGCCGATGTTCAAGCCATACAAGCCGACACCCAAAACGGCGTGGCCCTGACCAAAATCAACCCCTTGGTCGAATGGACCTGGGGCGATGTCTGGCACTACATCGCCACCCACGGGGTGGACTACAACCCGCTGCACGACCAGTTTTTCCCCAGCATCGGTTGTGCGCCCTGCACCCGCGCCATCAGCTTGGGCGAGGACTTCCGCGCCGGCCGCTGGTGGTGGGAGGACGCATCGGCCAAAGAGTGCGGCCTGCACGCGCCCACATCCACATCCAACCCCACCCACATCCCCACGGCACCCAAGCCAGCCCAACCCACCGGAGCCGCCGCATGAACGCCCGCACCCCCGCTGAAGCGCTCGCCCCTTTGAGCAACGCCCACCTGGACGCCCTGGAAGAGGAAACCATCTTCATTCTGCGCGAGGTGGCAGCCACCTTTGAGCGCCCCACCTTGCTGTTTTCGGGCGGCAAAGACTCTTTGGTCATGCTGCGCTGCGCCGAAAAAGCCTTCATCGACCGCCAGCACGGCGGGCGCCTGCCTTTTCCGCTGTTGATGATCGACACCGGCCACAACTTCCCCGAGGTGACCGATTTCCGCGACCAGCGCGCCCAAGAGCTCGGCGCTGAAATGATTGTGCGCAACGTCGAAGACTCCATGCGGCGCGGCACTGTGCGCTTGGCGCACCCTGGCGAGAGCCGCAATGTGCACCAATCGGTCACGCTGCTGGAGGCCATCGAAGAGTTTCGCTTTGACGCCTTGATGGGCGGCGCGCGCCGGGACGAAGAAAAAGCCCGCGCCAAAGAGCGCATCTTCAGCCACCGCGATGGTTTTGGCCAATGGCAACCCAAGGCCCAACGGCCAGAGCTGTGGAATTTGTTCAACACCCGGTTGCAACCGGGAGAGCATTTCCGGGTGTTTCCCATTTCCAACTGGACGGAGTTGGACGTGTGGCAATACATCGCCCGTGAGCGCATCGCCCTGCCCTCTATTTATTACAGCCACACCCGCAGCGTGGTGGAGCGACGTGGCTTGCTGGTGCCGGTGACCGAACTGACGCCGCCGCGTGCGGGTGAGGCCGTGGTGGAGCTTGCCGTGCGCTTTCGCACCGTGGGCGACATCACCTGCACCTGCCCGGTGGAGAGCTTGGCCACCACGCCCGAGCACATCGTCATCGAAACCTTGGCTGCCGAGGTGAGCGAGCGCGGTGCCACCCGCATGGACGACCAAACCTCGGACGCCTCCATGGAAAAACGCAAACTCGAGGGCTACTTCTGATGAGCGACAACCAAGCCGTCTTGAAATTCATCACCTGCGGGTCGGTCGATGACGGCAAAAGCACTTTGATTGGCCGCTTGCTGGTGGACACCAAGGCGGTTTTGCAAGACCATTTGGCCGGTGTGCAACGCCATGGCGCCACGGATTTGGCCTTGCTCACCGACGGACTGAGCGCCGAGCGCGAGCAAGGCATCACCATCGATGTGGCTTACCGCTACTTCAGCACCGAGCAGCGCAAGTTCATCATCGGCGACGCGCCCGGCCACGAGCAGTACACCCGCAACATGGTCACCGCCGCGTCCAGCGCCGACGCTGCCGTGGTGCTGGTGGACGCGACCAAACTCGACGGGGCCAACCCCGCGTTGACTTTGTTGCCGCAGACCCGCCGCCACAGCCTGCTGCTCCAGCTGTTGCGGGTGCCCTCCATCGTGATGGCCATCAACAAACTCGATGCGGTGGACAACCCGACCCAGGCCTATCAACACATCCGTCAAGCCTTGCTGCGCTTTGCCGAGCAAGCTGGAATCGAAGTGGCAGCCGTGGTGCCGGTCTCGGCCCTGCTCGGGCACAACGTGGCCCAGGCGGAGCCGGGTTGGTGTGGCTACAAGGGCCCGTGTTTGTTGGACATCTTGCATGGCTTGCCCACCACCCCAACGGAGCGGCACCTGCCCTTGAGCGCACCGGTGCAGTGGGTGGAAAAACACCACAACCGCTCCGACACCCACCAAGGCCGGCGCATCTTTTGGACCCGGCTGTCCACGGGGCAGGTCCAGGTGGGCGACACGCTGCGGGTCTTTCCCAGCGGCCAAACGGCGCAAGTGGCCCAGGTGCTCAACACGGTGCGGCAAGCACAAACCGTGGGCGCAGGGCAAAGTGCGGGCATCGTGCTGGACCGCGAGGTCGACATCTCACGCGGCGACTGGCTGCTGGCCCATGACAGCCCCGCTGCGCCGTGGCAAACGGGTGGTCAAACCGAGATCCGCACCACCGTGGCCTGGCTTGACGACGAGCCTCTGGTGGTCGGGCGGGTGTACTGGGCATTGCACGGTCACCGCTGGGTCAAGGCCAAGGTCAAAGCCATTGACCACCGCATCGACATCCACACACTGGAAGCCAAGCCCGCCCAAGAGCTGCCTGCCAACGCCATCGGCCAAGTGGTGCTGGGTTTGCAGCATGCGCTGCCCGTGTGCCCATTTGTCGTGTCGCGCCCCTTGGGGTCCTTGGTGCTGGTGGACCCCGCCAGCCACCGCACAGCTGGCGCGGCCTTGGTCTTGGCTTGACGCTCCGAATCCGCCGCCCTTCCACCCTTCCACCCTTCCACCCTTCCACCCCGTCCACCCCATCCACCCCATCCCCCCTTCACCCTTCGACACACACCCCCCCCCCCCACCCCGCCGCACCGCGACG
>Ga0315899_10006319_pt1 | contig 12767 bp, 10 predicted proteins | sample LakEriMetagenome_2_FD_203518 | JGI IMG/M metagenome (GOLD analysis project Ga0315899, IMG submission 203518) | Freshwater fungal communities from buoy surface, Lake Erie, Ohio, United States - Buoy 4 MA112 | ecosystem: Environmental > Aquatic > Freshwater > Lake | place: USA: Lake Erie, Ohio...
CCATCGCCGACGAGGTCCGCGACGCGCTTGAGCACGGTCGTCCGGTCGTGGCGCTCGAGACGGCGGTCCTGACCCACGGCCTGCCGCGCGAGCCGGCCATGACGCTTCCTCCGGTCGTTGCCGATCATCCTGACTTTGCGAGCGGCGTACCGCTCAACCTGTCGTTGAGCCTCGCGATGGAACGCGCTGTCCGGATGCATGGTGGCGTGCCCGCGACGGTTGCCGTCATCGACGGCGCACTCAAGGTCGGCTGCACGCGCGGCGATCTCGAGCGCCTGGCCACCGACCGTGAAGCACGGAAGGCGAGCGTGCGCGATCTGGGACCGCTGTGCGCGGCACGCTCATGCGCCGGCACCACCGTGAGCGCCACGCTGGTGGCCTGCGGCCTGGCGGGGATCCGCCATTTCGCCACGGGCGGGCTTGGCGGTGTGCATCGGGGCTTCGCTCAGACCCTTGACATCAGTGCCGACCTGGGCACGCTCGCACGCACGCCGACCTGCGTGGTCTCGAGCGGTGCGAAGAGCATCCTCGACCTGAAGGCCACGCTCGAAGCGCTGGAGACCCTCGGCGTTCCCGTGATCGGCCTCGCGACGGCGAGCTTCCCTGAATTCACGGACGGCGCAGGCACGCTGCCACTGCACGCCACCGTGTCCACGCCGCACGATGCCGCGGCAGCATGCCGGGCACACTGGTCGCTGCTGCCGCACGTGGGCGTCGTGCTGGCGAATCCTTGTCCCGCCGGACACGTGCTCGATCATGGCGGATCCTCCGCCATGGCCGATGAGCTCGCGGCGCAGGCCATTGCATCGGGCATCGATGGCAACCTGGTCACGCCGTGGTTGCTCGCCCAGGTCGCGGAGCGCACCAACGGGCAATCGCTCGATGCCAACATCGCCTTGCTTCTTGACAATGCCCGTTGCGCCACGCTCGTCGCCGTGGAAGCGGCGACGGCCGCTGGCTGATCCCGCTGGACAACCGCCCCGCGCGGCATCGGAACGGCCGTCCTCCCGATGGCAGAGCCTCGCGAAAGCCCCCTGGATTCACCCGACTCGCCTTGACGCAGCGCCAATGGCGTGCTCTACTTCGTCCCGAAGGCGCTGCGATTCCCGCGGCGCGCACCCTGAACGAATTCGGGTTCGTGGGCCTCGCCTCTCGGCGGGCCCGGCCGTTCGTGCGGCGCCTTCCACTGCATGGCCACCAAGAAGACGACGGGCTCGAAGGAGCCCAAGCCCAAGGCCCCCAAGGCCGCCCCAGCCAAGTCATCCACCGCGTCGCGCAAGGCGACCAAGGATGCCATCGCGCCCGTGAAGACCAAGGCACGGGCCGGCAGCGTTGCCACCAAGGCTTCTGCCGCGGACAAGGTGCAAAGCAAGGCTCAGAGCAAGGCTCAGAGCAAGGCTCAGAGCAAGGCTCAGAGCAAGCCCGCGATCAAGGCCGCCGGCAAAACCGCGGACGCAGCCACGACCAAGGCCAGGAGTAAGGCCTCGACGAAGCCAGCCAGCACGCCTGCCTCCGCCAAGGCAAGCGCGAAGGCCAACCGCGCGGGGTCCAAAGTCGCAACGAAGGCCGCGGCACCAACCAAGGCAACCAAGTCGCGAAGGGCCGGGGCTGGGCTGGACGATGCCCAGGCCGGTGGCGCTGTCATCGGGCAGCCAGTGGCCTCGACGAGCGCGGTCGCCGAGTCAACCACCACCGAAGTGTCGGTGGATCCCATCCTTCACCTTGGCGGCGACGCCAGCGAACCGGATACCTCGGCCGATCCCGTGCCTTCCAACGAACCGGCAGCTCCCACGGTCAAGCCCATCTTCCGCCGCGTCGGCAACGCGTGGATGAAGTTCGACCCATCTGACCTCGACGGCATCGCCAAGGCGGAAGCCGAGGCAGCCGCGATCGCCGCGAATCCGGAGCTGGCCCCGCCACCGCCGCCCGCACCCAAGCGTCCGGAACCCCGGCGAGACCAGCAGCCACGCGCGCAGCACCAGCAGCGGTCGGCAGCAGCGGTCCTTGACGGCGCCCCGGAAGGGTCCGGCGATGACAGCGACGGCGAGCAGGACGAAGGCGACGACGGCCAGACTTGGGAGGGCCCGCGCGATGTCCATCAAGCCCCCGAACCTCCGGCGCCGATCGAGCAGGTCTCGGGCGTGCTCGACATCTCAGGCAACGAGGCCCGGCTGCGTCAGTTCGGCGGCAACGGCTGGGTTCCCTCGCACGACGAGCCCCAGGTTCCCATGGAGTTCGTGCAGCGCTTCAACCTGCGCAACGGCAACCAAGTCACGGTCAACGTGCAGATGGTGCGCGCCCGCAAGCGCCGAGGCCCGAAGAAACTCCGTCGCATGGTCGTGGGCATCGAGTCTGTGGAAGGGCTCGATCCATCCGCATGGTCGGCCCGCCTGCCCTACGGCGAACTCACCAGCATCGATCCGCAGCCGCGCATGCACCTCGAGTACCGGGGCTGTCCGCCTGCGTGCCGCCTGATCGATCTCTTCTGCCCAATCGGATTCGGCACGCGCGGCCTGATCGTCGCACCACCGAAGGCCGGCAAGACGATCCTGCTGCAGCAGATCGCGCACGGCATCAAGCACAACCATCCGCAGGTGGAGCTGATCGCGCTGCTCATCGACGAACGCCCGGAGGAAGTCACCGATTTCCGGCGCAACGTGCCCGCGCTCGTGCTCGCATCGAGCAATGACCAGGACCTGGAGCGGCACACGCAGATGGGCATCATGGCGATCGAGCGGGCCCGCCGCCTCTTCGAGGCCGGCAAGGATGTCGTGGTGCTGCTCGACAGCCTCACACGGCTGGGCCGGGCGTTCAACAACAATCGCCGCTACTCCACCGGCGGCCGAACGATGTCAGGCGGCCTCGACTCGCGCGCGCTCGAAGTGCCCAAGCAGCTCTTCGGCGCGGCGCGCAAGGCCGAAGAAGGCGGCAGCCTGACCATCATCGCCACGTGCCTCGTCGACACCGGCAGCCGCGCGGACCAGGTGATCTTCGAGGAGTTCAAGGGAACGGGCAACATGGAGCTGATCCTTGACCGCTCCATCGCGGAGCGACGGGTCTATCCCGCCATCAATCTCGCCGCGAGCGGCACCCGCAAGGAGCATCTGCTCATGGGTGAGCGCGAGATGAAGACCATGACGGCCCTTCGCCGCCGCTTGATGACGATGCCGCCCTTCGTGCAGGTCGAGCAACTGGTCGCCGCGGTCAATCGCACGACCGACAACGAAACGCTGGTCCGCGGAAGCGGCGCCTGAGCCGACGCACGCCCATGCCGGCGCCCAGCCCGTTCTTCGCCAACGCGTTCGACAGCGACTTGCGCGGCGATGGCCTGTTCCTGGCCGAGAGCCCCCGCGTCATCAGGCGCGCCCTGCATGCCATGCACGCCGATGAGCTCGGTCGAGCACGCATGACGCCTCGCGTGCGGCCACTCGAACTGCTTGCCTGCGACGAGGCCATGGCGGAGATCGGCGATGCGCTGGGCTTCTTTCCGCTGGTCGTCCATCGCATCGGGCATGACGAACTCACGGCCCTCACGGGCTACCGGATGCATGACGGCGCGATCATGCTCTGCTCCCGGCCCGGCGAGCCGAGTGCCAAGCGTCGCAAGAGCGAGGATGCAGCCTGCTCCGACCTCGATTCGTTCGCCGCGGCGCTGTCACCCTCGTGCACCGTGCTCGCGGGCGACGGGATCGTGCACACCGACAACATCGGCAGTCTGTTCCGCAATGCCGCATGCTTCGGCGATGCAGCGCTGCTCCTGAGCGAGCGCTGCGGCGATCCCCTGAACCGCAAGGCCATCAGGATCGCCAGTGGACGGACCTTCACGGTGCCTTGGGCCCGCGCGAGCTCCTTGCAGGCTGCGCTGCTGCACCTGCGGGACCGGCATGGCTTTTCGCTGATGGCCGTCGAGGACTGCGCAGGCGCCAGGCCGCTGTGGGACGTGCCCATGCCGCCGCGGAGTCTGTTCGTCTTCGGTGCCGAAGGCGCCGGCGTGCGTCAGGCGACCATGGATGCCTGCGGCACGACCGTCAACCTGCCGATGCAGGTCCAGCACGGACTCCGCGAGGCCGATGACGTGCCGAGCCTGAATGTGGCGGTGACCTCAGCCCTCGTCCTGGGTGAGCGGCGACGCCGCCAAGCCCAGTCGGTGGCCCGGACCACGTGACGCCGCGATCTCGCGCACGTGCTCTGCCGGCACACGCTGCACCTTCGCACCGAGCCGATTGAGCACCTGCTCCATGCGCGCGTAGCCACGGTCGAGGTGGTAGACGCGATGGACGATGGTCTCGCCTTCGGCGGCCAGGCCGGCCAGCACCAGGCAGGCGCTCGCGCGAAGGTCGCTCGCCATCACCTCGGCGCCGCTGAGGGGACTGCGGCCGGTGATCACGCAAACGTTCTGGTTGCGCTGCACCTGCGCTCCCATGCGGGCCAGCTCGGCCACGTGGAGGAAGCGCTCGGTATAGATCTTCTCGGTGATAATCGAGTTGCCCTGGGCCTGCGTGAGCAGCGCCATGAACTGGGCCTGAAGGTCGGTCGGGAAGCCCGGGTGGGGCTGGGTCGTGATCGTGGTCGGGCGCAGGAAGCGCTCGCTGAACACGCGCACGCTGCAGCGCTCGTCGCTGTCCGCAGCGTTGACCTTCTCGATGCGCACGCCGATCTCGTTCCAGCGGTCGAGCGCGCAGAGCAGGCTGTCGTACGGGAAGTCGTGCAGCACGACCTGGCCATTGGTCATCGCGGCCGCGATCGCGTAGGTCCCGGCCACGATGCGGTCAGGCATGACCGAGTGCGAGGCGCCCGAGAGCTCATCCACGCCCTCGATGACGATCCGCGGGCTGCCGTCACCGGTGATCTTCGCACCCATGGAGCGCAGGAGGCGCGCCACGTCGACGACCTCGGGTTCGCAGGCTGCGCCCTCGATCACGGTCCGCCCCTTGGCCAAGGTTGCGGCGCACATGACGTTCTCGGTGGCACCGACACTCGAGCCGTTGGGACCGCCCAGGAAGATCGTGGCACCCGTGAGTCGATCGGCGCTCACGGTGATGTAGCCGCCTTCCATCTCGATCTTGGCGCCAAGGGCGCGAAGGCCGCGCAGGTGCAGGTCGACCGGGCGATCGCCGAACGCACAGCCACCGGGCAGGCTCACGAAGGCCTTGCCGCGCTTGGCGACCAGCGGGCCGAGCACGCTGATCGACGCGCGCATCTTCTTGACCGTCTCGTAGCTGGCTTCCGAGGTGTCGTTGCCGGTGCCGGTCACGCGGATGCGGCCGGGCGTGCGCTCGACACCCATGCCGAGTTCGCCCAGCAATTTCAGCATGTTGTCGATGTCGGCGTGATCGCTGACGTTGTCGAGCTGGACCGTGTCATCGGTCAGCAGCGAGCAGCACAGGAGCGGGAGTGCGGCGTTCTTGGCGCCCTCGATGCGGACTTCGCCGCCGAGCCTGCGCCCACCCTCGATCACGAAGCATTCCATTGCCATCGTTCACCTCTCGTCAGGGAAACCTGGCCGCATCCATGCGGCCGCGTGCATTATGACATCGGCACGATGGCCTGTGTGGCTTCCAAACGCATTGACGATGATTTTGCGTCTCGTAGCATTCCACCTCCCATGAGCGACCACGCCACCGTGAACGAGCCCTCGATGCCCGAGGCTGCCATGCACCTCGTTCCCCCGACAGCACCCACGACCGCCGTCGTCACGTCGACGGCACTCTGCACCAAGGGCAAGTCGGCGAGCGTGGTTCGCCATGTGTGCATTGACGTCGGCGGCACGCCGCTCGAGGGCCGGTTCCTGGCAGGCCAGAGCTTCGGCGTCGTTCCCCCGGGCACGGATGCGAACGGCAAGCCGCACAAGGTGCGCCTCTATTCGATCGCCAGCCCCGGCTATGGCGAGGATGGACACGGTCGGGTCCTGAGCACCACCGTCAAGCGGCTCGTCGACGAGCGCAAGCCCCAACGGCCGGGCGACGATCCTGATGATCACGGCCTGTTCCTGGGCGTCTGCAGCAATTTCCTGTGCGATCGCAAGGCCGGCGACCAGGTGCAGGTCACCGGTCCGGCCGGCAAGCGGTTCCTGCTGCCCACCGATCGCAATGCCCACGACTACCTCTTCGTGGCCACCGGCACCGGCATCGCGCCCTTCCGCGGCATGATCCACGAGATGCTCGTCGGCCCGCCCGAAGGCACGCCGGCCCGTGCTGCGTGGCGACCGTCGAACTCGTCGATCACCCTGGTCATGGGCACGCCGTACACCACCGACCTGATCTACGACGAGTGGTTCTCCGGGCTCGCCGCTGCTCACCCCAACTTCACCTACCACACGGTGATCAGCCGTGAGTCAGCGGCAACGCCCGGCCGCGGTGCCTATGTCCACCAGTTCATGGACAGCATCGTGGAGAGCCTCCGGCCGACCTTGGCTGCGCCTCGCGGCTTGGTCTACCTGTGCGGACTCGCTGGCATGCAGGTCGGCGTGTACCGCATGCTGGCCCGCCACGGCCTGGGCGACCAGTACCTGAGCCTTCACGAGGACCTGGCGGGGATCGCGCCCGACGCCTGGACCGAGGACCAGCTGCGCCGCCGCGTCCACGCCACCCGACGGTGCATGGTCGAGGTCTACTGAGCCCCCATCCATTCCGGATTGCCCGATCCGGTGCATGGTCCGCCGCGTACCATCTTGTCATGGGTGAGGAACGACGCGAATTCGAGTCGCCATCCGACGCGGTCCGCTACGCCCTTGAGCGCATGAGCAAGGGCGAGTTCGCCGTGGCGGTCCCGGTGCTCAGGCTTGCCTTGCAGGCCGACGATTCGCACCCCGAATGGCAGCTTCACCTTGGGCGCGCCCTCGAGGGATCCGGCCGGCTCGAGGATGCCCTGCGTGCGTACACCCAGGCAGCCGAGCACCTCGAAGAACCCTGCCCCGCCCAGACCATGGCCGCAGCTTGCGCTGCACGAATGGGCCTTCACGAACTCTGCCTCGAATGGGCGCAGGCAGCCTCGCGCTCTGACGGTGCGCACGACCCCGCGTGGGCGCTCCAAGTCCATGCGCTCAGCGCCATGGAGCGCTTCGACGATGCCGAAGTCGCCTACTACACCGCTCAGGAATATGCATCGCAGCTTCCGCTGACCGCGATCGAGATGGGCGATGTCTGCGCGCGCAAGGGCGACCACGCCCGAGCGGCGTGGTGCTACGAACATGCACAGGGCCAGGGTGCCGAACTGCCCGGCCTTCGCACCCGGCTTGGCTTCGCCCTTCAGTTCGGCGGCGAGCACCGCAAGGCGCTGCGCATCTTCCGCGCCGTCTGCGCCGCAAGCCCGATGCCGCGTCCCGACACCGCCGGGAGCGGCGAAGACGACAGCGGCGCTCCGTACATCGGCCTTGGCCTCGTGCTCGAATCGCTCGGTCGACTCGACGAGGCCGAGGAAGCCTTCAAGGTCGCTTCGCTGCATGGCGAGTTCCAGGCCGATGCCGCACGCCGACGCGGCTTCGCACTGATGCGACTTGCTCGGTACATCGATGCGCGTTCCAGCTTTGAGCGTTCGCTCGCCATGGAACCCGGCGACACCGTGGCGCTTGCAGGCTTAGCCGAAGCGGCGATCCGGCTCGGGGACGCCGGCGGCGCGCGATTCGCGCTGCAGTCCGTGGTCGCCCGAACGCGCGAGACAGGATCGACGGTGGCCCTCGATGAGCACCCGAGCACCGGGTATGTCGTGCTGGCGGAACTGGCGCTCGGGCTCGGTGCGCGCAAACTGGCGTTTGACCTGGCCTTTGTGGGGCGCGATCCCAAGGACGCAGGCGAACTCTGCAAACAGCCCCAGGTGGCGCGATTGATCGGCTATCTCGCGGCGATCGAGCACGATGATCCGCGGGCCGCCCTGCTGGCGCTCGACCGTGATCGCCACTGTGCGACCAGCGCGTTCAATGCAGCCGTAGCGGGACTCCGTCGCGGCGACCTCCGCTTGGCCTCGGCCTGCATCGGTCGACTGCGCACGATCAGCCCCGACCACCACGCCCTGACCACCTTGCGCGTGCACTTGGTGTGGCACCGCGCGGTTCGCGCCCTGCGCGGGCTGCTTGGCTTGCGCACCGCGTGCTGAGCCGGGCTGCGCGCCGTCGCACGCTCCATCACGACAGCAGCCCGCACGACAGCAGCTCGCACGACAGCAGCCCGCGGCCAAGCGGCCACGGGCTGCGGATCGATCGATTGACGATGCCCGTCGCGATCAGGTGCCGGCGTTGGTATAGGGCAGCAGCGCCAGGAAGCGGGCGCGCTTGACGGCGAGCGCAAGCTGCTTCTGGACCTGCGCATCGAGCGCAAGGCGCTTTCGGCCGTACAGCTTGCCGTTGGGCGTCATCGCCCGACGAAGCTCTTCGACCTGCTTGTAGTCGATGAAGGTCTTGCCCTTGGCGCCAACGGTGCGCTTGAAGGTCGGCGGAGGAGGCGGGGTGAATTGCGACATGCGTGACTCCATTCGTTCCTGTCGGGCCGAAGCCCAGGAGCGCCGTGGTCCCCGGTCAGGGGGCTTCCGTGACATCCGGAAGCGGCGAGTCGCGAACGATAGCGAAACTCAGGGCACACCGAAAGGCATCATGCGCGTCCGGAAGCAGTTATCCGGGGGTCGAGCCGGCGCCGAAGGACGCTCGCACCCGGGCACCGGCTCGGGCGACCGCATCGGCATCGATCCCCGTCTGCCATCCGGCAGCGTGCAGCGCGCGCACCAACGATTCAGTCGCCAGATTGCCCGGTGCCCCTGGCGCATATGGGCAGCCACCCAGGCCGGTCGCGCTCGAATCGAAGGCCCGGACCCCGAGGGTCAACGCGCGCTCGACGCAACTCAACGCTGCCCCACGCGTGTCGTGCAGGTGCAGCACGGTGGCAGATGGCTCGACGACCGCCGCGACCGCGGCGTACATCGCGTCGATCGACTCGGGGGTGCCCGCGCCGATCGTGTCACCCAGATCCAGTTCATCGATGCCCAGTTCGAGCAGGCGCGCCGAGCACGTGGCGACCGCTGCAGGCGCGATGGGACCGTCGAAGGGACACGCGATGACGCACGAGAGGTAGCCGCGCACACGAACGCCAGCAGCCTTGGCTGCGCGGATCACCGGTGCGAGCCGAGCGAAGACCTCATCGATCGACCCATTGGTGTTGCGGCTGCTGAAGCCCTCGCTCGCCGCAGCGAAGACGGCGACCGCATCCACGCCGCACGCCAGTGCCCCCTCGAGGCCACGTTCGTTGGGAACGAGCGCGCTGTACGTCACGCCGGGCACACGCCTGATGGATCGAAGGACTTCTGCGCCATCGGCCAGCTGCGGCACCCACTTGGGCGGAACGAAGCTCGTCACCTCGATCTCGCTGCACCCCGCCGCAGCCAACGCTTCGACGAAGGTCACCTTCGCGGCCACCGGCACGATCGCCTTCTCGTTCTGCAGCCCATCCCGGGGGCCGACCTCGGTGATGCGAATGCGCTTCATCGTGTCTCTCGGTCGTGATCCTTGCTGATGCGCCACCAAAAGATGGCGACGCCGACCGTCAGCGCCACGGTCATCACTCCCGCAGCGACGAAGAGCCAGAACTCCGGCACCACGCTGAGGTCATCAGCAGCCGTTCCTGCCGGGAGATCCTGCAGCATCAGCGCGCCATGCAGGACAAGGTCGATCGTCATGGCGTGGGCTCCACAAACCGAAGGGAGGGTTGCACGACGGCTCGAGCCGTCATGCCTTCGGCGTTGACCGCAAGCAGCGTGCCCGGCACGGCATGCGCCGTACGCACGGTGGCCAGCGCGATGCTGACGGCGCCAAGCATCGGGCTGAGCGTGCTGCTGGTGACGGCACCGACCTGCTCCGCAAGCCCGCCGCCCTCGGTGAGCGAGAAGACCTGCTCCCCCGCCGTCGGCAGCGCATCGCCGATGATCCGCAAGGCTGCCACGACCTGCTTGGGCTTGCCCAGGCTCTCCATGCGCGCCACGATCTCCTGCCCGAGGTAGCACCCCTTGGTGAAGCTCACGCGCTCGCGCAGCACGCCGCTCTCGTGCGGCAGGCTCTCGCGACCGAAATCAACGTGGAACCATGGCTCGCCCGCCTCGATGCGGGCGATGTTCTGCGCGTACCAGCCGCACGGCCGCACGCGTCGGCGGCCATGGGCCAGATCGACCTGCGCCATGAGCGCCTTCCAGAGATCAGCCGCTCGATCGGCTTCGCACACAAGGTGCACCGTCGGCACGCCGAACCAGTCCAGACGCCACGCGTGGCACGGGATCCCGGCCACCTGCAGCGTGCAGGAGCGCGCATCGCCCTCGGCCAGCCCTGCGGCTTCGGCACCGACGGCAGCCAGCGCATCGAAGGTCGAGGGACCCGCAAGCGACAGGCAACGAAGCTTCGGATCGTGCGCGAGATCGATGTCCTCGCTGAAGATGAACGATGACAGGCTCGTGGCAGCATGGGCCGCATCGAGCGCGTCGCACTCGAGCAACCAGTGGTCGTCGAAGGCGACGACCGTCAGGTCAGCATCGATGCGGCCCTTGCGATTGAGCCAGAAACTGCGTCGAACACCACCCGGCTCAAGCCCACGAAGGTCCTGCGTCAGCATGCGCTGCAGCACGTCCAGCCGATCCTTGCCACGCACGCGGATCACCCCGCGCGCACATCCATCAAGGAGCGCGCAGCCACGTCGCAGCGCGGCGTACTCCACTTCCACGCTGCCGTAGCTGGCGGGAACCAGGGCAACGGGCTCACCACCGTCGGCCCACGGCAGGTACTGCACCTGACCCTCGGCCGGAAGGATCCCTGCCCCGCGCTCCCCTGCTCCGGGCGCCTGCGCCACGGCGCCGGCGCGACGGTGCGCCTCGCCTCGGGCGAACTCGGCGTGGAGGGCATGGAGTGCATCGTGCATGGGCGGAGCATGATAGGTTTCCCGACCCATGGACACCTCCCTGCTGCAACGTCTCTGCGAAACCCCAGGCATCCCCGGTCGCGAGGAACGCGTTCGTGCGCTCGTGCAGAAGGAGACCAAGGGCCTGTTCGACTCGGTCTCGGTCGATCCGATGGGCTCGCTGCTCTGCACCATCAAGGCCCGCAAGCGATCCGGAGGCCCGATCCTGGTTGCGGCCCATATGGACGAGATCGGCTTCTACGTGCGCCACGTCGACGATCAGGGCTTCCTCTGGCTCAACCCGGCCGGCGGGTTCGATGCGCGCAACCTGTTCAGCCGCCGCGTGCTGGTGATCACCGAGAAGGGTGACCTCAAGGGCGTGATGAATCCCGGTGGCAAGCCAATCCACATCTCGAGCGAGGCCGAGCGCAGCAAGGTGCCAGGCACCGAGGAGTTCTTCGTCGACCTCGGCCGCGACGCAGGCGACGTGAAGAGCCGCGTCCAGGTCGGTGACTACGTGGTGATGGACGAGCCCTTCATGGACCTGCCGACCGCGGTCATCAGCAAGGCGCTCGACAATCGCTTTGCCTGCTTCATGGCCATCGAGGCGATCCGGGCCATCGCCAAGCGACGCGGCCAGCTCTCGCGCGACGTGGTGGTTGCCTTCACCACCCAGGAGGAAGTTGGCCTTCGCGGCGCGATGACCGCCGCAAACGCGGTGGGTGCGGAGATCGGCATCGGGCTCGACGTAAACCTGGCGTGCGACACGCCCGGCGTGCCCGACTCGCAACGCGTGACCAAGCACGGCATGGGCGCCGCGGTCATGGTGCAGGATGGCAGCATGATCAGCGACTACAGCCTGCTCACCCAGGTCTGCGCGATCGCCAAGCGCAAGAAGATTCCGCACCAACGGGCGATCCTGCCGCGCGGCGGCCAGGATGGCGCTGCGATCCAGCGCAGCGGCAAGGGCGCAAGGGCCATCGCGATCGGTGCGGGCACGCGCTACATCCACACGGTCACCGAATCGATCAACAAGAAGGACCTGAAGGCAGCGATCGATCTGCTCGCCGAATGTCTGGTCTCGCTGTAAGGGATCTGGCCGCCCAGACCCATCATGCACCGCTGGCTGGGGTGCCAAGGTCCGTCCCTGGCCCAGGCGTTGCCTCGTTTCAGCCGAACGAGCCGGCGCCAAGCAGGAACCTGGCGATGCGCTCTGCTGCATCGGGTTCGGTGCGGGCCTCGAGCTGGGCACGCATGGATCGCCGCGTGGCGTCGTCGTGCATCAACCTCAACAGCGGCTCACCGAGGGCCCTCAGGTTGGCCTCGGGTTCGATGGCGTCCTTCGCGAGCACCGCCGCGCCCTGCTCGACCAGTGGCAGTGCATTGTGCATCTGGTGCAGGTCGGCGTGATAGGGATACGGCACGAAGATCGTGGGGACGTGATTGGCAGCAGCTTCACCCACGCTGTTGGCACCGGCACGACTGAGCGCAAGATCGGCCGCACCCCAGGCCAGGCCCATGCGGTGCAGGAACGGCATCACGACCGCATGCACACCCGCAGCGCGGTAGCCAGCCTCGAACCTCGCAGCACCACCGCTCACGCTCGGACCGCACAGGTGCAGCACCTGCCAATCCCTGAACGCCGTCGGGTCGCGCTGGGCCTGGAGCAGCATGAAGTCGTTCAGGCTGTTGGCGCCTTGGCTTGCACCCGTCACGAGCAGCGTGCGCACGCCCGGCAGCAAGCCCAGCTGTTCACGGCACGATGCCTGCTCCGCTGGCGCCAACGCCAGTCGCCGCAGCGGCATGCCGATGATCTCCCGGGCGAAGCCCGGCAGCGCGGGCGTTGGGATCGCGCTCACGACCTCACGCGCACGCCGCGCGACCCAGCGATTCGCGCGACCC
>Ga0315899_10006321_pt1 | contig 12764 bp, 10 predicted proteins | sample LakEriMetagenome_2_FD_203518 | JGI IMG/M metagenome (GOLD analysis project Ga0315899, IMG submission 203518) | Freshwater fungal communities from buoy surface, Lake Erie, Ohio, United States - Buoy 4 MA112 | ecosystem: Environmental > Aquatic > Freshwater > Lake | place: USA: Lake Erie, Ohio...
AAAACGCTATCACCGTATGTTTGAAGGTATGAAACTAAAACATAACCATCTGGATTTGTTATTGTCGATTGAGTAGATAATCCAACTGAGCCAACTTCGCCAGCAGAGTCTGAGACTGTAAATCCTGATGGTAAGCCATCTATTGAAAGGCCGGCAAATAAGGATTTAGATGTACGGAAATTTATAGCTGAGTTATCCTGAATTATCTTCTCGTCTGAAAGATTTTCTACTGTTGCAGATTGTGATGAATCGTTATTTGTCTCAGAGTTAACCGTGGATGGCACCTCTTGCTTAGCACTTGCGATAACAGTTGGTGTATTGAACTCTGAACCTGTTACAGAATTAAACCCAAGGAATGCAACCATCACGATAAGTAATGAAAGTGCAACCTTTGAAGATTTCTTTGCAAGCTCTGCTGCCTTCTTATAGGTTCCAGAAAGTGCATCTAATGCGGTAGAGCCAGTTTTCTCATCAACAACCCACTCAGTAAGGACGCGAACAAATGAAGCACGAGCGCGTTGCACAACATGGCGAACATTACTTTCAGAAGTACCAATTGCATTTGCAATCTCTTTAGTGGTACGACCTTCAACCTCCCACATAACAAGGGCGGTTCGTTGTGTCTCTGAAAGACGAGATAGTGCTTCTCGAATAATTGAAGCATCCTCAGCGGCAGCAAGAGTTGCATCCATTGGGATGTGATTTTCAGCTGCGATCGCAGATAAGCGCTCCTGAGTGGCATCTGAATCAATTGCAACCAGGTTGGGGCGAGATCCTGTAGCGCGAATTACATTCAGGCATAGATTATTAACCGTTGTGCGCAGGTATGCCATGGCACGATCTGCGGTATCTAGCTCTGGAGCCGCCAAGATAAACTTAAGAAAGGCATCTTGGACAACCTCTGCTGCATCAGCATCGCTTCGAAGAATTCGGCGGGCTTGAGAGATAAGTGATGAGCGATTTTGGGTATAAAGAGCGGATAAATCAGAAACAGACCACGCAGCAACAGTCGCTGGGGCCTGAGCCTTCTTACGAAGTGACACTTTGATTTCCCGCTTTCAAGTGAGCCAACGTCTTGACCCCTCTACTCAGTAAGACACCAAAAGGGGATAAATGTTGCCCTTATGCCGGTTCAATCTAGCTTCCGAACCTGAATTGAGCCTATGGGCCTGCTAGGGCGCTTGAAAATTACATGTGGGCCCTGTCGGGATCGAACCGACGACCCACGGATTAAAAGTCCGTTGCTCTACCGACTGAGCTAAAGGCCCTATTTCTGCCATAACAAGCTTAAGTTAGCACATATTAGCAAATGCGGTAAATCTAAAAAATTTTACCAGAAAAGAAAATAGTAACTAACTATTCCTTACTCGCTTGTGAAGGTTTTAACTTCTAATTGCCGCCTCAAAAATAAAGGTTATACTCGTAAACTCCCGCCGCTGACATCATACAAAACTTGTGAGCTGACAAAACCTCTACGTCATTACTTCGCTTTACCTTACAGAAACTGATCAAATTTTTATATAGCTTGTAATTATCAATATAGTTTCTAATAATGAATTTAAACCAGGCTAGTTTTAAAATAAATAAGTTCTTATGTTTTCTCATAGGTCTAAAAAAACCAGGGTGAATCGCTAGAACTAGAATTGCTTTTTTTTCTTGTAAAATTTGTAACAACTCTTCATCCCAAAGTAATTTATACTCAGCACCTTCAATATCGAATTTAATTATAGGTTTTAAAGTTGAGCAATAATTTAAGATTTCTTTTTTCAAGTCGACAAGATTAGAAACTTCATCCTGATTTTCTGAATATACGATTGAAGAAATACTATGTCCTACCTGATCACGCAAAGAAATTGTAGATTGCGAAATATTCGAAACCACAGATTGTTTTGATACAATATGATCTTTTATTCCTAAATTTAAATCAATATTTTTACTCAGCGCAGTAAAAAACTTTGGAACTGGTTCATAAGTAATACATTTTGCGCCTAAACTTGCTGCGACTAAAGTCATCACACCAACCGCAGACCCTACATCAAAAAATACTACATACGGAGATACATGCCTTTTTAGAGTGAATAATGTGTCTGGCTCATAAGAGCCCGATTCCACTTTATCCCAAAAAGTATTGTCATAAAGAGTGGGCTCAGAATAAACCTTGAAGGTTACGTCAAGTGGCTCAACTTTAATCTCTCGGATATCTTCCGGCTCAATTTGAAAAGTCATACGCATTGACTCTTTAGTTTTAACTGTCCCTTGACATATCTACTTTTCTTCAATGTTTTACTCCCTTAAACTTTAATGCATTATAATGTTAAAGATTACAATCCCATCAATCCTGCTGCCCTATCAAAATCTGGTACGGTTGTCCGAACTTCACTAAAAGTGCCTGCTGCTAAAATTTTTCCATCGGCAAAGTACAGCACTCGGTCCGCGAATTGAACGGTTGATAGCCTATGTGCGATTACTATTCGGGTTGTATTTAACAATGTCTTAGAAATTTCAAATGTTAAATCCTTCTCTACTTGTCCGTCAAGCGCGCTAGTTGCTTCATCCAAGACCAATAATTTAGGTTTTGAGTAGAGCGCTCTAGCGACCCCTAATCTCTGCCTTTGCCCACCACTTAGATTTGTGCCACGTTCACTTATCAGAGTATCGATTCCAAAAGGTAAGGCTTTAACAAAATCAGATAGTTGAGCAATCCTTAGTGCCTCTTCAACGAAATCTGAAGAAATTGAGTTGTCATCATAGCCAAGTCCAACATTCTGCTTAATTGAACCTTCCTTAATAAAAATGTCTTGTGGCACATATGCCATAGCTCCTGGCCACTCAGTAATGGCTTGTTTTACTGGCACTCCAGAAATTAAAATCTTCCCCGAGTCGGGCGTAACTAGTCCCAAAATAACATCAATGAAAGTTGTTTTCCCAGCACCCGATGGCCCAACCACTGCCACAAATTCACCTTGTTCTATTTCTAGCTTTTTAACATCAAGCTCAAAAATGTCTGTTTCATCATATTTAAATCTAATAAGAGAAAGTTCAATACTTGGCTTAAAGCTTTCATGATGAAAATCGGTTTCTTTCAAAGATGAAATAAAAAATGGAGCGTTTTCGAGCTTCTCAATCAAATCTAATGTTAAATACGCAGCACTTAAAGAAGATTTAATCGCTAAAATGCTCTGCTGGAGACGTAGTAAGGCGGGAGCAATTCTAACACCGGAAGTAATAAAGATTCCAAGGCCAGCAAAAGCTCGTGCCGAGTCACTTACAGTAAACAATGCAGCAGCGATCAAAAGACCACCAAATACAATCGTTATCTCAATAAGATATTTTCCAACTCCTGGGATGAAAGTGTTCAAGGAATAGAGTTTTGCTATTTTTGATTTGCCTTCACTTATTTCATTAAGATAATAGCCAACACGATTACCTAAATAAATTTGTCGATAAGCCGTTATCAATTCTAATAGCATTTTGCTTGACTTAATCAAATTATCTGTGAATTCTTTACCAAACAACTCCACTTTATGCCGAATCTTAAAATGCAGTAACAAACCGACAATGAAAAATAGCATTATCGAAATCACCCCAATAATTGGATCGATTAAAACTAATGCAACTGATATAAGGATAAAGCCGGAAACGTCCGACATAACTGTTGAAAATGTTCCTAACACTCCAACTGAAATCGAATAAACTCCTGGGCCTAAAATTTGTTGAATTTCTGAAATATTCCTGTATTTAAATTCAATTGATCCCTGTGCGAGTACTCTGGAAATCAGATCATTAGATATGTCAGTGCTACGATTTGCCAGAAACAAAGTGATTTTCCAAGTAAAATACATAGATAGTAAAGTTCGCATGACTAAAAAAATGGCTGCAAGTGAACCAAGAATTGCAACCTGCGTCTGAAACGAATAGTTGGTTAATTTAAAAAAATCCAAAACTTTTAAGGGTGCACCTTCTATCGCTTGTGATTGAACACCCTTAATTGTCACTAGTCCGACAATTCCCATCATGGCAACTCCCAAAAGATCCAGGAAGCCAAGAAAAGAGTGGAGAACAATGACTTTGATGTATTTAGATCTATCTCGTTTCGGCAACACTTTTAAACAACTCTGTAGTGCACTCATAAAATTCATAAAATACATGCACCCCAAGCTCAGTGAAAAATTGCTCATGCTATAGTACTTCAAATATGCAAATATATATGCAGTATCATGATTCTATAAGATTTTGTACGTTGTTGTAATAGATGTTCTGGGGTGAATTTTGACTGAACTTAAGATGCCAAAAATAGTTCACCTTTCCACCTCACACATCGGAGGGGCTGGGATATCTGCAAGAAGGCTGCATAGAAAATTACTTTTATCTGGAGTTCAATCACATTTCGTTGCACTTGCGAAGCCTTCTTTCAAAATTGAGAATAATGAATCAAAAATTATCAGGAGTTTGCGCTCAAGAATCTTTGGTGCACTAAACACTAAATTTAGTAAAAAACTTAGTGATAAAACCTATTTAACATTGCTGAGCGTAACTTCTATAAAGGCGAATAGCTTGAAAAAATATGGTTTGCCACATGACACTATTTTTCATATACATAACTGGTTTAACTTAATTAATCTTATGGAGTTAAAAAAATTGCTAAATTTAGGTTACAAGGTAGTTTTCACGTTGCATGATCAAAGGTTGTTTACAGGTGGCTGTCATTATTCACTGGATTGCTCCAAATTTAAATTGAACTGTAAAAGTTGTCCATTATTAGCGCCTCCGATTAACTTTATTCCGGAATTGAACTTAAAACGTGCTAAAAGTGTTTTCATGGAGCACTCGTCTCAATTAGCAATAATAGCTCCTTCGGTTTGGATTCAAAAGTTAGCAAGAGAGAGTAATTTGCTAAAAGATCTTGTAATCCACCAAGTGACAAATGTTCATGGAAAACTCATGAATGAAGATTATGTTAGGGATAATCAATTTACAATTGAACCGAGAGATAAAATTTTTATAGGTGTTGCTAGTGTTGAAAAAAGCTCGAATTTAAAAGGAGGTTTGATCCTTAAAGAGATTGAAAAATTACTTGATCAAGAAAAAGTAAATGCTGAAGTTTTATACTTATCTGATTTAGCGAGTTCCAGCGGTAGTAGTAATTCATTTTGGACATTGATCGACTATTTACTGGTCCCATCCGTTCTCGATAACAGTCCTAATGTCATTCATGAAGCTAAAATTTTAGGGATTCCAGTGATAGCCACGGAAGTTGGTGGAATTGGCGAACTCCTTAACTCACAATACGATTATTCAGTCGAGTTAAATGAAAACACTCATCATGTAGTGGTTGAAATAATCAAGAAAATTCTATCTGAAAAGCCAAAAATCCATAGAAAGCAGATCATAGAAACTTATGAAACTTCTGTTTCCACATCATTAGAGCAAATCATAAGTATTTACAGAAATTTATAATGAGGCAGGCTTTGCTCTTTTCATTTTCCAACGGCCAGTCTTTTCGTTTGTGGATATTAACTCAAACTCAGTCCCTGATTCTATCTGGTAGTACGCCCATGGCAACAATCTATCTTCTTGAATCATAGTTATGTTTGAGCTCATAAAATCTAAGATTTTTTCCTTGGTTGGCAAATATCTCTCAGGTAACAAATCATTCCACGGTGCTGGACCCAAAGTTATGACATTAATCAATTTACGAGCATAGAATTCCACATTAATTGTCGAACCATAACTTGCAATCAAATCCACAGATAATCCTAAAGCTATGGAATCAATATCAGATCCTGGATCAATTATAAAAACATTTGGAATATTTTGAAAGGGTGTCCATAGACTTTTTTCACCATCACCCTGATCAGTATTATGACCAACGGGATGACGCCTTAGATATATATCCCAAACATCTTTATCTAGAATTTCTACAAGAGCCATGAGTGCTTCAATTTGATTTTGAAAGTGCTCAGATGGCACGCTTTCGCGCACACCATAGTACTCCCACTCAGAACCGGCAAAGAATGCAACGGTTTTTTTTCCCGAAAACTTAGGAACTCTATCCCAAACAATTTTAGATCTAAAGTCAATCCCAGGTATCTCTCTGCGTAGGACAACATTGTCGAGATACTTTCTTGAAACCTCACTACGGTATGGCTCAACAGCTGTATTCCATAATTGATTTATTTTCTCTTGAATTTCTTGAGTTGAATGTGGACCTACTTTAAATACTTGAAAGCTTGTGCTTTTATTTCCTCCTTCTAATAGCTCAAGATTTATCGCATTTTCTTTGCAGAACCTTACGACAGTTGCACTTTTTGTAAATCTACCGTTGACAGTTACAACTTTCTCGACATTGGAAAAATCTATTTTTTTTAGTACCGAATATACTAAATTACTTTTACGAAATTCACTTTCTACAATTTTAATGTTTTTTTTGTCCGTTTTGATTAATTCTAAATCAATAGTTTGGCACCTTTCTACAATAGAATTAATTGCTGGACTCTGTTCGATTGGAAAATGTTCAATGGTTTGTTGATTTTGAAATTTTCTGAGTGTGAAATGATTAATTATTCTTAGATCTTTCTGTTTGAAAAATTCTAGAGATTCTTTTCGCATCCTAAAACCCCCAAATACGAGCTTTATTCGAGACTTTAGATTAAATTCTCCTAAAAAACTTAGATCAAGGATGTCATAAAAAACTCCGTTTTTTAATTCGAAATTGATGAATTCAGTACCGATACCCCATTGCCATCCTGAACTTTCACACATAATAAGAATGTTTTTTGGTTTAACTGTTGTTGCCATAAGCAAACTATACTTCACCTATGATTGATATTCCTGTGCTTGTGATTGGCTACAACCGTCCTTTTTTGTTACAAAGGTTATTTTCTCACCTAAGCGATATCGGAGTATCAAGTGTTTACCTAGCCCTCGATGGGCCTAAGAATGAAGAAGATAAACTGTTATGTAATCAATCATATGACTCAATTAATATTTATAAAAATAAGTTTAAGGTTAAAATCTTGCATAGGGAACACAATCTGGGGTGTTGTTTGGGAGTAATTTCTGCGCTTGATTGGTTTTTTTCGGAAGAAGATTTTGGTGCCATCATCGAAGATGATTGTTTCCCTGATCTTGATTTTTTCATATTTTTAGATCTGGCTCGCAAAAATCAATTTAATTCGCCCACATCACAAGCAAGCCTTTTCACCGCTCATAATCCTTTTAATTATAGTTTTTCTGGTCAATTATCTAACTCAGCTTTGATTCACGGCTGGGCAACTTCTTCTGATGTTTGGAAAAAGATACGTAAAGACTATTTCAAAATAAAATTACCATCAATTGTGAATAAATCTGGAGAAAAAAGGAATTTACAACAAGCCTTATATTGGTGGTCAAATTCCACGCGTGCCAAATTGGGCTTGGTAGATACCTGGGATGGTATTTTAAACGACCAGGTTTGGCGATTGGGATTTAAAACTTTGATCCCTCAATCTAACCTGGTCAAAAATCTAGGCTTTGGTCCGTCAGCCACACACACTAAAGATGAAAACCAATCTAATCAGATCCCTCTAAGCAATCAAATACTAAAGAATAGTGATTTGAATGATTTGTTAAATAAGTTTTATTTTAGAATAAAACGCCGCCACATTGCCACAGCCTTAATTCGAATATCGATTGATCTCATTAGGGTCAGGCGGCCTAAGAAATTTGAGAAATTACTTTATCAAGATTTATTGGTTAGAAATATAGATTTGCTATAATTTATTTTGAATCTAGTTTTTTGTTGGCTTAATTTATTTGTCAAGCTTGAATCTAATTCTCCATTCCAGTAATCAGTTAGTCGGCTCGGAAATCTTTTTGCTAGAAAATTTCGTGCATCGAGTGAATTTTGGTCATCTGGACTTCTCTTTTTCCTTGTCGTGCCCTGCTTAAATATAGAATATGCCACACAAGGTAAATAGCCAGACATATACCCCAATAAATATGCTCGGAAACAAATATCGCAATCATCTCGACCGAGCGGATGCGCTACATCGTCATATCCATTTAGTTCTCTAAATATTTCTGCTTTCCAAACTACTGGACCTCTAATTATCGCTTCGCCTAAAAACAATGTGTTCAACTCTTTTCTCTTAAACTTCATTAACACATCGGGTGGTGACGACATATCCCCAAAGTATCCAAGTTTTGGTAAAAATAATCCCAGTCTAACTTTGCGAATCCCAATCGGCCTTAACTTTCTTATAGCATTAAAGGCGTGTAAGAGAGAATTCAAAAAAGCCTTTGATCTGGTCAACGTTTTAAATGAAACTAATGCCTTTCCCGAAATTGCAAATAAATCTGGAACTAAGGAAAAAGCTGACTCAGATCTACTTAAAAAACTCACGTCTACAAAATACAAATCAGACTGTATGGTCACAAAATACTTTTGATTGCACAGTTTAAACAAGATATTTTCAGCTGTTGATTCAAAAAGTTCACCGTCAGATTTTATGAAAAAAACTTCTTGGAGATGCTGGAATGATAAGGATGATTTTGAGAAGAAATCTTTGCATATGTTCAAACTCTCGTCACTACAATTATCAAAAAGTAAGCCCAGTTTAAAATCTTTATCAATGCTTGATATCAAATCATATAGTACATCTTTTATTATTTTTTCTTGATTTTTTACAGGCATCGAAACAAAATAATCTATTCTCAATTCTTTCTTAGTAGGTTTCTCTAGCCCTCCGACACAGGTTGTATTTGGCAACTGAATTCCTGAACTTCTTTGAAAGAAATCTTTTCTATAGTCATTAATTTTAGACTGTACTTCAACTATTTTTCTATCTGTAAAGTTAATCCAATTTTCCATAGCCTAATTCTATCTGATAGGTTTAGGTATAGGTATTTAAAAAATTTGAGAGGTAAAAATAGGATGTCAAGAACAGATTTAACTAATGTTTGGCATTTTAGAACTATCGGACTCGGAACTATTAACTATCGGGTGGCTTCAAATAGATTAGCCAAAGAAGTTTCAAGGACTGGATTATTCTCAACTTCAATTGGATATGATGAGAGATTCCTCAAGAAATTTTCTCCAGATTTCTGGAAAGCTCATCGAGCTTTCTTGAAAGCCAGAAATCCTGGATACGGTTGGTGGGTATGGAAAGCTGAATTTATTAGGAGATGCTTGCAAGGAATCCCAGAGGGTCACGGGTTAATGTATAGTGACGCTGGGAACTATATAAGTTCAGCGAAAAATGATTTAGCGACTCTAACCTCTTATCTTAATCTTGCAGATGTCCATAACGTAGTTGGGTCAAATTCTCAAGGATTTTTGGAAAAAGATTGGTCGTCGCCGGAGCTTATGGATTTGTTAAACCTAAATGATTCAGCAAGAAATTCCAATCAGTTCTTAGGAGGTTTCTTGCTTGTTACTAACTCATTAGAAGGAAGAAACTTTATCTCCAGTTGGGCCAATCTAGTATGCATAAAAAATCACAAGTTTTTGATGTCAGGTCCAGAGTCTGATCATTCCTCACACATACATGGCCATGATCAATCAATTTTGTCTTGCCTGTTAAAGCAGGCTTCTAAACCCTCTGTCTATGTAGGCGATAGATTGAATTTAGGAAGTATTCGAGCTGTTCGACATCGCTATGGTTTCCCATTTCATAATGCGAATAAATCTTCCGTTATAGTTTTCAAAACAATATCTTTATTATCTAGAACTCGTTTGGCGCTAGAGAGGCGATTGCTTCCTAAAATCAATAACAGAGGATCTTGTTTTAACGATAGCAATCATGATTAACAGAAAAAAGTAAAAGCCAATGAATAAGCCACATCAAAAGGTTAGTTTAACCGCAATAATTCCAATTGGAGACGTAAAAGGTAATTTGCAGACATTAAAATCTTGGATAAATGAATCTAAGAAATATCCTTTAAAGCTTATTTTGATTCATGATATCTCTGATAAAAGAACTGCTCACCAAATATCAGAAATTAGTGAACATTTTGAAGAATCAAAGTTAATGGTGGTTCATGGGAAATTTGGGAGCCCTGGTATTGCACGAAATGCCGGATTGGAAATCGTAAAAAGTGAATGGGTCGCTTTTTGGGACTGTGATGACAAGCCGCTGCTTGAAAATATTTTCAATGCAATTTCTACTTCAAGTATTGATGATGAGATAATCATTGGTGGTTTTCAAGTTAAAAAGGCTACAACCAATGTCAAAAATCTTAAATTTTCAAGAAAACCAACTATCAAGTCAATTTCATTAAACCCCGGGGTTTGGCGAATGATATTTAAAAGCAAATTGGTTGAAAAAATGAGATTTACTGATTTAAAACTTGCTGAAGATCATTTGTTTATTTCAGAGATAAAATTACCAGAGCGCAAAATCGATTTTGTGTCTAAAAGTTTTTATGAGTATATCTACGGAGGTGAAAATCAATTGACTAGCAAAAAAAACAATCTTTCAGATCTTCAAGTAGCTTCTAGTTTACTTCTCTGCAAGACGAAAACAGAAAAAAATAGACAGATAATTTCTTTTAATCTGACTTTAATTTTTCGCCAACAATTTACTCTAGTAAAAAAAGGGGACTTTCAACTAAAGTTCCAGGCACTACAATTCTTGTCTTATTGTGCACGAAAAGCTAACCCCTATACGTTTTGGATCGGAATTAAGGCATTAATATTTGTTTTAACAAAGATTATGAGTTCTAAATTATGAAGAAAAAGACCGAAATTGTACTGTCTCTAACTGGAGGCCTTGGGAATCAACTTTTTCAGTTAGCTGCTGGCTTGGGTTTATCTAAGGGTGGATTGCTAACGGTATCAACACGTTATGGAAAGCCGAGAAAAAATGAAAGTGGTCGTGCAGAAATATTTAGCTTTGAATTACCTGGAAATGTTGTTGTTGACAAACCCATCAAATCTAATCGCTTCATGCAAAAGATCGCTGGTTTCTTGTTGAGAGCTGGTGCTGCTCCAAGAAGGTTTGAAAACTTCATTTTTTTCGATTTGATATTAAGAGTTTTGGGATTTATTGTATTTAGCATTGAGCGTAAACAAATAATTAAGGTTATTTACTCAAAAAATATTGGTCATTCCGAGTCGAGAATTAAGGCTAGATGTACATTACTTTTTGGATATTTTCAGACTTATTACTGGGTGAATGACCCTGTCGTAAAACAAAGTATGATGTCGATCTATGCCCGGCATGGAGCAGATGTAGTAGATAAATTTAGGCGGCTTGCGGCAATTGAAAAACCTTTAGTAGTGCATGTCAGACTTGGCGACTATTTGACTGAAAAAGATTTTGGTATTCCTTCAAAAAATTATTATGAGCAAAGTGTAAAGCATTTGTTAAGTGGAGGAAAATACTCAAATATATGGCTTTTTTCTGACGATATCGAAATGGCACAAGAATATTTTGTAGGTATGCAAAAAGCGCAAATTCGTTTTTTTAGCCACGTCGAATATTCCACTGCTGAAACTTTTGAGATTATGAGATTAGGTTATGGGTATGTGATTGCGAATTCTAGTTTTAGTTGGTGGGCCGCATTCTTATGTGAAAACTCAAACGTTGAAGTTATTGCGCCAGATCCTTGGTTTGTTAAAATTCCAGAGCCCAATAAGTTGATGCCAGTAAATTGGAAAAGGGTTAAATCCATATAAGAATTAAACTTGGAGTTCTAAAAATTTTGATTGATGCTGCCTGCAGATTTATTCAGCCGGTCTCTTATAGCGAGCGCTAATTCTCCCCCGTCAGGAGTTACAACCACAATTCTTTTCAACCCTTTCCTGTCACCCAATCTAAGGGCTTCATACAGTTCCTGAGCGTAATCTTTAACATTGCTTGGGGAAGCAAGTCGGAAAGCTCCCGTGGGAGTGGCAACTGAAGATAATGCTAAAAAACCATCACCTTTAAATACTGACCCATTCAATACAACTTCAGCTTTTGGTGAATAGTGAATCGTAAAAGCTCCAGAAGCTCTAACTTTTGGTGAATCAAAATTTTGTGTTTGCACATGGATAAATTTTTTTATCATTTCTTCTGTGATGGCCCCTGGCCTGAGGATTATTGCATGTTCACTAGTGCAATTTAAGATAGTCGACTCAACCCCTACGTCTGATGATCCTCCGTTCAAAATTAAATCTTGTTCAAGTAGGTAACTGCCGAGTTCCTCTTTTACGGCATAACAGGTTGTTGGAGATACAGCCCCAAACCTATTCGCACTTGGGGCTGCAACACCTAATCCACCTAATTTTTCAAACTCACTAAGTAGTGCAAGTGCTACTGGGTGTGAAGGAACTCTAACTCCAACATTTTCTTGGCCTCCAGTTATAAAGTCATTAGCAATTTCACTTCTTTTTAGGATTAAGGTCATCGGCCCTGGCCAAAAATCTTTAGCAAGCTTTATCGCATACTCTGGGATATCAACTGCCCATTTATTTAGTTGATTTATCGATGAAATATGGACTATCAATGGATGATCAGTTGGTCTTCCTTTAACCGAGTAAACCCTGCTTACTGCTTTTTCATTTGTCGCATCAGCGCCTAATCCGTAAACAGTCTCAGTTGGAAAAGCAACAAGATGGCCGTCCCTTAATGCTTGGGCAGCTTTCCTGATTTCAACTTGCGAAGGATTATTGATAATTTCCATACGTAAATCATCCCATTTAACTAGTTTTGATATGAAGTAGATGACCGATACCCTTCTCCTTCTGGTCCCCATCGTCTAGTGGCCTAGGACGTCGCCCTTTCACGGCGTTAACACGG
>Ga0315899_10006323_pt1 | contig 12763 bp, 7 predicted proteins | sample LakEriMetagenome_2_FD_203518 | JGI IMG/M metagenome (GOLD analysis project Ga0315899, IMG submission 203518) | Freshwater fungal communities from buoy surface, Lake Erie, Ohio, United States - Buoy 4 MA112 | ecosystem: Environmental > Aquatic > Freshwater > Lake | place: USA: Lake Erie, Ohio...
AGCTTGCCTGCGGACAGGCTCAGCAGGCGGCCAAGGGGAAGGTCGACCACCCCAGGTACACGAGCTTTGAGGTACTTCAGCCGTTCGTTTAGAGCAGGCATGGCGCTTCCATCGATGCAGGCGGCCAGTCGTCCCTGCACATCATCCAGGGAGAAGCTGGCCGAGGCACCGGGTAAGAGAGCCGCCATACCCACAGTGGTGATGGTGGGCAGCGCCGCGATGGCGGGGCGGAGGGTGAGATCGCGGGCACCATCGAGGTGGCGGGCGAGCTCGGCCCCCATCTCGTAGCGCATGGCATCCACCACCACATAGGCCACGCGGCCGGGCATGGTCTGAACCACTTCCGGGTGGATGCGGGCCTGGGGCAAGACCTTGGCGACCGACCAGCCGCCCTGGCGAAGCGCCGTGGTGAAGCCATCGGCCATCCGCTTGAGCAACTCCTCATGGTCGCGGCGGAGGCACTCCAGTGCCACCGGATGTTCCGGGTCATCGTCCATGCGAGCGACCCAGGTTTCAAGGCGGCGCTGCAGGGCATCCACCAGGAACCAGCCGTCGTCTGCGCTGTAGAGCTCCACCCACTGGCTGGCGGCAGAGGGGGCCTTGGCCAGGGCGGAACGCACCCGTTCGAGCTGCTGGCCGAGCTCCGCCATCAGGCGGCAGGCCTCCCATTGGGCCTGGCGGCTCACCTGCCGATCGACCCAGAAGCTGCGGTTGCGGCCGGCCACGATCGCCAGGGCCTTGGCGTACAGCTTGGCCGCGATCGTTTCGCCCACGAAGGAGAGCAGGGCCTGCTCCTCAAAGCGGAAGGTGTCGATGCTGCCGAGGTGTTCGGCCTCTATGCCTGCAGAGGCCAGGCCCAGGGAGGTTTCCAGCTGATCGGCCAACTCGGCGTAGCTGCTCGCGTGCTGGCTGCGCAGGCCTTCGGCCACGCTGCGCAGCCGCTCGCTGTGCTCCTTGAGGGAGGGTTCGGGAACGAGGGAAAGGGCAGCCGGTGGCTCAGCCTGGAGATCAGCGCGGAACTCATTGACGAGCACATAGCGGAGCGTCTTGTCGCGGGCGGCGGAGATCGAAGTGGAAACCGGCAAGGCGAGGCCGAGGCGGCTTTCGATCAGCTGCAGCAGCTCCGGCGCGGCGCCCTTGGCGTCGATGGAGGCATCGAGGTTGGCGTCGGCCAGCCAGCGGCAGAGCAGGGCTTCACTCTGGGCGCCGCTGAACAGGGTGCGCAGCACGGAGGTGGGAGCTCCGTCCTGGCTCTGCTGGAGCAGGGCGACGATGTCTGCGTAGTTGATCTGGGGCCGGAGCATGGCATCGATCTGGCCATCGGTGAACTGCTTCAGCAGCACATGACGTGCCAGGCGGCGCAGCTGGGGTTCATAGGTGGTGCCTGCCTTGTCGAGCTCCATCAACACCGACATCTGACGGTCGCGTTCGACGCCGTGCAGATAGAGCAGCAACGGCTCCGGCTTGGCGAGACCGGCGATGGGCTCCACCGCATCCCGCAGGGCCAGCAGTGACCCATCGAAGCGGGCCATGTAAGTGAGTCGCTCCTGGATCAACACCCGCGGCAGGCCACAGGGGCTCAGCCCCACGGTTTCGAGCTCCTGGTTGAAAAAGGCCAGGAATTCCGAGCGTGGGTCGTAGAACACCACGATGCGGTGCTTGGCGAGCAACCCATCGAGCTTCTGGCAGAGGTAGGCGTTCAGCGGGTTCATGGGGTGGACCCTCCGCTGCGGTGGTAGCGGGCACTGCGGCGATCACCGGTCTGGGTCACGCTGCCGCTGGCGAGCAGCGCCCGGATAGCGGCGGTCCACTGGGCAGCGCTGATGCCGGTGGCCGCGAGCACATCGGCGCGGCTGACCCCATCGGGCACGGCGGCAATGGCGGCCTGCACCTGGCTGAGCACGGCTGGATCGAGGCCCGAGGACGCAGCGCGCGGCCTGGGCGCGGAGCTGCGCGGCGCTCGGGTGGCTCGACGGCTGCTGCGGCCCAACGGGGCTGGTGCGGCCAGCAGATCCTGCAAGGCAGCCTTCACGGTGGTGGACGTGCGTTCAGCGATCAGCTGCTGAACCGTGGCCTCCGCCACGTCCCGTTGGCGCCACGTGCCGTCGGCGTCTTCCAACCAGAAGGGCTCTTCGAGGCCATGGGCGATGGCGAGGCTGCGGTCGGCCTGGCACTTGGGCACGACGCGCTCGGGCCAGAGGTGCATGGCGAGGTGGGCCCAGTGGTAGTGCTCAGCCACGAGCTTGTCCCAGGCGCTGCGGCATTCGGTCTGCCAGCTGCTGAGCTGGGGAACCAGCCGCCAGAGGGGGGCGAAGTTGAGCAGCACACCATCATCGAGATCCGGCTTCCAGAGGGGCGCCACGCGGGCCACCTCTGCCTTGAGGCCGCGCAGTTCGCCCAGGAAGCTCTCCTGCTGCTCCAGCTCTCGGCGCTGAGACGGCGAGGGGGATGGGCCAGCCTCCTGAACCAGGGCGGCATGTTTGCCCTCCTCGTGCCGGAGCTTCTGGCTCACCAGTTCGAGCACACGGAACAGGCTGTCGCCGGTGGCGCGATGGATGTAGAGCCACACCGAATAGGAGCCCGATGGGGTGGCGAACTGCCAGTAGATCGGCGCCTTGCGGCGGCTCTTGCTGTAGCGCTTGATGTGAGGCCCGAAGAACTCACAGGCGAACCAGCTGCGGAGCTCGGAGCAGCCGAGCAGTTCAGCCGCCTCCTTCCAGCGGGCGTCCGGGTCGTCGAAGACGACCTCGAACACAGAGCGCACGGCGCTGCTCAGATCCTGCGGGTGGCCAGGGTCGTCGACCAGGAGGCCATCGGCGGGAAAAGCCAGCGGGTAGCTAGCCGGGGGCTGGCTGAGCGGCAGGCCATCGTCTCCGCTGAGCATGCCGGGGGAACAGACGGGCAGCGGATCGAACGGTTCAGGCTCGGGAGGTAGTGAGCGCTCGCCGGTGGCCAGGCGCACGTCGAAGCGACCGAAGGCCACACCCAGACACCAGGACAGCAGCGAAGCCACCATCGGGAAGGCATCCACCTCAGCGACTTCCTCGTCGCTGTCCTCTGCGTCAGCAGCCTCGACCTCATCGGACTCGGGGGCAATGCCGAAGCCCTGCTCGATGCGTTGCCGGTCTTCTTCAGAGATGCCGTAGAGCCGGTAAGCGTGATCGTCGATCTCTTTGCTGATCGCTTCGAGTTCGGTCTGTACAGACGATGAGTGGAATGCATAAGATTCAGCGCGACCCTTGAGATCAACGGCAGCCATCTGCAATAGGGCTGGAAGCGAGAAGGCGTGGGAATTCTCAGTGCGGAAGTCAAGGTGGCGCCTTAGGGACCAGCTTCTCCATGCACGGTGAGCAAGCTCGGTAGTGTCTTGCGAGCCAAATGCAGGAACGGGCGTCTGCTGGATCAGTCCAACTTCGAAGGACTGAGCCAGCTCTGTCCTGGCCAGCTGGAGAGCAACGAGAGCACCGAAAGGGCCGCTATTGACCACAGCGCAGAGCGCAAGAAGAGCACTGCAATCATCATCCTCAACGAAGATTGCAGGCCCCTTGTCAGCAAAGATACATCCGCTCGGCAATACACGAAAAGACAGACCGTTAGTTCGCCTTGGCCAGGTAAGTCCTGGCCTGAAGAAGTGCTGGACAGATGCGGGGCGAGTGAGCGGCCGATTGGGTGTTCCAATAAACGACCCATAACTGAAACGCACTTTCGACCATGATATTACCGTGTGGATATCGTAATAAAAAGCCGAGAAAGAACCGCCTTTTGCCCATGGTAGCCAGTCGGAGTTGAGAAGACTAGCGCACGGCTCCCAGAAGAGCCTTGCATATCGAAAGTCTTCGTTTAGAGGATTTGTAGATACAACTTTGATGGATTGATGATTGGCGAGTCCAATGAAACGGGTGAAGCACGCTCGGCTCTCATCCGCTGCCCAGTAGGCAAAGGGAGAGCGGGGAACCTGGGCAAACTCTTGGGGGTTTAACTGGTACCGATATGATCCACCGCGTTGAGAGGCTGAGCGGAGAACTGCCGCTTTCTCGTCTGCAGATGCCTCATTGGCACGGATGAAGACGGTCTTCATCGCCTGATCTCCCCATCTCGCTTCAGCGGCACGCCGCCGCGGCGGGAGAGCTGGAAGCCGAGGCGATCAAGATCTTGGATTCTCACAACTCTCATGGCGAGGTCACAGGCTCAGGTTTTCTTGATGCGGAACCTTCCTTGATGATGGGGGCACCCATCTCGAGCAGAAAGCGATCAGCCCAAAAGAGCGTACGGCGTAGCTTCAACGCCTTGACATGCTGAGGAGCATTGAATGAGTCTTGCCCCTTATTGTTTTTCTCTTTGGATTGTCGAGTTATTGCAGCATCAAGTGCCTTATTGATGGTTTCTTTGGGTTTTGCCTCCAAAGATGGATCGTCAGGAGGGAGCTTGGCGATTTTAAGTCTACCCTTGAAGTGTTTCAGGAGCGCCTCGCGATCACAAAGCAGCCAGGTCTCCATGGTCACATTCATCAAATGCAGCTGCTCGTCGGCGGCGCCACTTGGCCGGTCCCACTGATCGCGAGTCTTGACGTGTGCCCACGGATCCGCTGCTTCACCAGGTTTCAGAGCCGGCGCCGACTCTTCAGCATCGACCAGCAGCCAAGTATGGTTCGCTCCGATAGCGTGTTCCTTGCGGAATGCTTTGAAAGCTTGTTCTCTGCCACCCTTTGGCCGAACAGTAGGTTTTTGTGAAATGCCAGCATCCTGGAACAACTTATTGAAAGCTCGCCGGCAGTCGTTCATGAGAATCGTGTTGTGGTCTCCACCCCCTTCCACATACAGGATGCGTTCGGGCTTCTTCGCTGCTGCTTGCTGCTGCTTGCTCACCAGCGCAGCCCTCCCAGATGGCCCGACATCCACAAGGTGCCGAGAGTGCCGAATTCGCGCCAGGATTCGATCTCATCTGGATCCAGCCGTTTGATTTGGGTGGTGGCCTCCGGTTTATCGCAGACGAGCACCGCTTCAGGTTGCTCCGCCATGGCATCCACTAGCTGGGTGGAATGAGTGGTGACAATCAACTGAAAACGACTGCTTGCCTCAATCAGAAGATCACGTAGCACAGGAAAAACATCCGGATGCAAGCCAAGCTCTGGTTCCTCAATCACCACCAACCTGGCATCACCTGGATCCAACAGAATGGCGAGAAGAGCCAGATAGCGCAGGATTCCATCCGACAGACGATGGGCTGGGATATTGCGGCTACCTTCCGTGAGATAGAGCTGCAGCCTGCCGCCCTCCAGCACCACCTCCAGATCGGTGAAGTTGGGAGCCACCTCGGAGAGAAGACTCAGCAGCCGGCTCTTGGTCTGGGGATCGCGTTTCAGCACCATCAGCCTTGCAGGCAGGTTGCTGAAATCTTCCAAAAGCAGATTGGTTTGAACATCCGCCCGGCAGGTTTCGCGAATCACACTCAGGGGGCCAAAGCTCCAGGAGCGGTAAATCAGAATCTCCTTAAAGCGATCACCGACAGCCGCGACTTCAGGACTGTTTTCGGGATCGCGGCGCTGCGAGAGGATCGACTGGGTCTGGTCGATATCGGCTCGCTGCAAGCTGCGATTTATTCCTTTAACGTTCAGCATGGGGCGCCCCTTTTCATAGCCAAAAAAGAAGTAGGGTTTCTTCTTCCCTGGTTCAGCGGCTTCATGCTCAATTCTTTCATCCAACACCACGAAGGAGCCTGCCTCGCTGCCAAACGCAATGCGATAACGAATCGGGCTATCCGCCGCCTTCTTGGTCACCTGGCCCGGCTCGAAGACAATCTCAATCTTGGCTGATTCAGCACGCTCAACTGGATCATGGCGCCAGATCCATTCCTCCACACCACCCCCCTGGCGAATCGGCAGCAGCAAATCTCGCGGCACAGCCCGCAACACCGCAAAGGCCTCAGTGAGATTGGATTTCCCCGAGCCGTTGGGGCCAATCACGAGATTAAGTGGTGTCAGCCCCAAGGAGATTGGACCTGGGCCAAAAGAAAGGAAATTTGTGAGAGTAATGGATTTCAGCATGGTCAACTCCCCACGGCTCTAGTCGTGAGCGGAATACCCCCGCGTCGCCCCAGTCGAAATTGCAATCGATAGATATCGGGTACATCGTACTTGCCCGTGCTCATCGGGCGGATCAGACCAAGGCTGATCAAGGCTTGTTTTGCCGCCTCAGAGTTGTTCAGTCGCGCACGTTGGAGTTCTGGATGATCAAGGGTGCCCTGGTCGAGCCAGATGTCTTCAACTTCGGCAAAATCAAACGGAACCAGTTTCTGATCAGCGAGAGGCTGCATCAGCAACTCAATCCAGGCATACGCCTCTGCCATTTCTCGGACCCGTTGATCAGAAGCCTGGCGCACCCCCGCATAGAGGCTCTTGTAGCCAATCGCCGTTGGGCACTCAGGATTGGTTTCTTGCGTATGCTGTGCTGCAGCGCGAATCGAAATCTGGAAGCTGCGCGGACTGATGGCTCCATGGGCATCAGCCAGATGGGTTGGTAGCCATCTGTACGGGAACCCACGCCTGGCGTTCTCTCCCATGTAGGGGCCTGTGAGATGGTGAAACAGACGTTCTTGCGTTGCTGGATCAAAAAAAGCTGCCGAGGGCAAAGACCAATCCTCTGGCTGTGTTAAAGGGAGCACAGCTTGTTGCTGACCAGTACCCTTGAGCAGATCTTTGTTCCTGGCTGCAAAGAGGAGTGTAAAAACATCCTGGCGGTAGGCCGTGCCCTCGGTGGGATGGTTGGCCAACAGCCGCCAAAGCATGCCGTAAAGCTCCGTCACCAGCCAATGCAGTCGCACGGAGGAGGCCTTTAGCTTTGAGGCATCAGCAAAACGACCAATCCGCTGGGGATCAAACTGATCACTTCTCAGAAAGACTTTCGCGTGCAAGCGGCGAAATGACCGTAATTGCAGCGCGCATTGAGACAGCCCCTCCACAAGCCGTTCGAGACGCCGCGAATCGTTGGTGATTAGATCGAGTGCATCAAAGATAATCAAGAAGTCGCGGTCGGCTTTCATCAACTCCAGCTCCTTGGCCTGAAGCAGCCGCTCTGAAGCTTCCGTGTTCTCGCTCAGCCAGGCCACCTTTTGGGGCCAGCTTTCGAGAGCCGGAAGGGTCTCTGCCTCACGACCGACAGCCCAGACAATGATGGTCTTCCAGATTGTTTCCGCCGAGAACTGATCGAGTAATTCATCGATCAGCCTGGGTGAGGGATAAAAATCGAGGCTGAGTTGATCCTGAATCGTGGCAGCATTGCCAAAGCCAGGGATGACAATCGTATTCGCCCTGATACGTGCATCGGGCGCCTCCTTCGCCAATTCCTCGCGGTGAGAGCGCATCTGCAGCGAGGTCCACCAATAGCTTTTGCCCGTGCCACGATCGCCCACAACAATCGGCACGGATAGGTTTAGTGCACGGGAGTGGGATTTGGGTACAAAAAAACGCGTGAGATCAAGAAGCGGCCCGAGCTCTGCTGCACCCTCGGGTGGGATGGCACTGCAGATCGTGGCGCGCAGATCAGATGGAGTCAGTAGATATTTGCTCATGGATCAAGATCTCCCTCTGTGCTGGGGAAGAATTGCCGATCAAACCACCTCAGAAAACCATCGTAGGCAATCGGCACGGCTCGCTCTGGCCATCGATCCAAGGGGTCAAGCGCCATCATGCCGCGATTCCACGTGATCTCACGAGGATAGTGATTGGCATCCTCAGACTCTCTGCTTGTAGGCACAAACTGAGGATGGTTAGTGACGGCAGGAGACTGATAGATGGTCTCATCGAACAAGGAGTACGAGTTATCTCTTAGGCCTTCGATATAGACTTCATTTTCTGTTTCTGGAATGAGAGCGCCAATCATCCAGATTTTGTCGTAAAAATCTTGAATTTTGGGATGGCCTTTCCAGTGGCTGAAGAGAAAATGGTAAGCACGCCATGTTTGCTCGGTATTGACCGCAAACATCAAGGTGTAAGCACCCATGGCTAGCACCAAAGCAGCGCTGCTGTCATGCAGGCCCGTTCGGCTGTCGTAAAGGACAACGTCCGGCGGCTGACTATTGATAGCCTGGTAATGAGCCTCGTTAGCCTGGATCATCTGCTTGAGCCTTTCGGTCCAAGGTTTATAACCATGTGAATCCCTGTCTAGGTAGCTACGGCCAAGCTTGGGTAGATAATCTTCTGTTTCTGTGCCATAGGCAGGCACCACAGTGATTGATCCTGATAGGCCCTCCTGTAGGGGGCTTGCCTTTTGCATCTCGGCGATGATCGGGGCGGCATTTCCCACAGCATCTTCAACAAACCAGTCGACAATGCCGTATTTCGGTAATTCACTACCCAGTAAAGATGAGCTCACGCCCGGTGATTCAAGATCGAGGTCAAAGATCAAAACGCGCTTGCCTTGTGCTGCCAAATGTCGGGCCAACACCATCCCCGTGGTGGAGCGCCCAACGCCACCCTTCATTGAGAAGAGGGTGAAGCGAGTGGGACCACCAGTGGATTGAGCGAACGAAGCATCCCATTCTCCTCCGATGAGCAACCTGTCGTGCAAGAAAACATGATGCGTACCATTACTTGCGACCTTTCTGGCTGTTTGATCGTCCAAAAAACCAAGGTGATCCCTGAGATCCTTCTTGTATATGACAACTGCTTCCTCGGGATACGAATAAAAGTCAAGCGCTCTAGAAATATGCTGGGCCAGTCTCGATGCGCCAGCATAGAAAGGAGAATTGCTTCTGCGTTTTTCCTTGAGTAGAACTCTGATCTTTCCTTGTAGATCCCTGATCAGGTAAATGTCTTCGCCAACGTGACTTAGATTGTTGAGAGAAAAGGCCACGGCCTGATCCAGTGCATCATTGAAGTCCATGATTTCAGGCCATGCCCCCGTCTAAGTTTCTCATCACCATGCAGGCCATGCATTCATTGGCAGCAGCCTGGTGCGCGGTTGCAATTGCCTCGGTAAAGTCGCCCTGATGGGAATACCTCTGGTCAATCAACCAGTCTCCAAAGGGATTTTCCGGTGATGAATGTGTTCCAGGCGAGCGGATGGCTCCTTGCGAAAGCGGCTGAAGATATCTTGAGGCGAGACGGCCTTGAGCAAAAGTTTGAAATGCATACAAGAGGTCGGGCATGTGAACCCGGTGGCCTCTGTCTAGGGGGCCACCGTCCTGAGCTTTGGCCATGCCCAGTGAAATCATTACTTGCTTAATTGCGCATTCGGATGCAATGCCGAAGAGGTGGTCTGCATTCGCCCAACGCCTCTGTGCCATCAACAGCTCAGCGTCTGCCATGTGCCGCTCTGCCGCATCCTTGTAGTCGGCTGTGCTCATGGCCTGCCCCCCTTGCGCAGGCAGTATGCCGCCACCTCCACCATGGCGCTGTCGAGCACGCCCTGGCCCAGGTCGGCGAACACGGTGGGCGGCGCCTCCTGCAGCAGCACCTCTTCCCGCCAGCGCTGGAAGCTGGAGAGGAAGAAGCCCGTGCGCGAGGTGATCGCCCCCAGGTAGCCGCCGGGGTGGAGCAGCTCGATGCCCCGCTCCACGAAGGCCGCGTAGAGGTCGTTCTTGGTGCGCGGGTAGGCCGCCTCGAACTCCCGCTTGGCCGCCAGGCTCGCCGCACCGAACGGGGGGTTCATCACCACCACGTCGTAGCGCTGGCGGATCAGGTCGATGAAGGCGATACCCTGGGCTGCATCCTCGGCGAACAGGTGCCGCCGCACTGTCATCGTGGCCGGTGCCTGGGCCGCATAGGTCGCCAGCGCCGCCACGATCCGCTCCTCGGCCGAGTCGAAGAAGGACGCCTCCGAGATGCCCGACAGGTCAAAGCCCAGCTGGCGTGTGGATGGTTCGAAGACAGGTAGCTGCAGCTGCTCCTCCGCCAGGAACTGGCGCCGCGCCTCGGCCACTGCGCTCTCCAGTGCCCTGTCGATGCGCAGCAGCGAGCCCAGCTCGCCGGCCAGTTGCATCGCCTCCACCATCTGCTGAAAGAGCTCCCCCAGCACCCGGGGCTCCAGGCCTGAGGAGAACTCCAGCACCAGCAGCTGATCGCCGGGCATCGGCTCGGCCGTCACCACATTGGTGCGCCGGATCGGCAGGCGCTCAGCTGCTGAAATGCCCGCCTCCTGGAAGCCCCGTTGGGCCCGCATCCACAGGGCCAGAGCCGCGATCTGGGCCGCACGCGGATCGATGTCCACCCCGTGCAGGTTGTGGCGCAGGATCAGCTCCGGCACCGCCTTCAGCAGGGCCTCTTCCGTGGGGTAGTCGTGCCGCAGGCTATGGCCGGTGGCTTGGGAGGGCGGCTGTTCCTCAGCCCGCCAGGCTTCCAGGTAGATGCCCGCCAACCCCCGGCTCGGGTCACCCGCCAGAAGATCGAAGCCATAGAGCAGGAAATGGCCTGAGCCGCAAGCCGGATCCAGCAGCCGCAGATCGCGGGGATCCTTGGCTGGGCGCGGCAGCCGCTCGCTGTCTTTCACCAGATAGTCGAGCTCGGCCAGCCGCGTGTTTCCCTGGCGCATCTCACACCACAGCTGGCCGAGGCTGTTATCGGTGAGGAACTGCACCACATAGCGCGGCGTGAAAAACTGATTGCGCACCGCCAGCTCGCGGCTGTTGCGTGGCGCCTGACTTTCGGCCCGCATCTGGCGACGTTCGTCCTCACCGTTGAAGTACTGGTACACCCAGCCGATCGTTTCGTCTTCCTGCCACACCGCCGCCAGCTCCGGATCGTTGAGCAGCTCCAACAGGGTCGTGAAGGCCTGGCGTCTGGGCCACAGCAACGTGGCTGGATCCCGCCGGTTGAACAGCACCTTCACCTGGCGGCCCAGTTCATCCAGCAGCGATTCGATGTAGAGCCGATAGCCCTTGTCTGGCACCTGTACCAAACCCGGAGCCAGGCCGCAGAATTCCTTGAAGCCGGCCGATTCCTCGCCGCGGCTGATGCACTCCTGCACCAGCTTGCGGGCCTCCAGCATCTTCAGTGCCACAAAGCGGTTGAGGGTGTGGAAGGCCGCCTCGCGCCGGTAGCCCATCACGGCCTCGGCAGAGCTCACACCCGGCCGGCGGCGGTGGGCGATCGCCGCCACGATCCGCTGCCACACCACCCGCTCCTGCTCGCTGAGATGGGCCCCGGGCGCCAGGCCGATCCTGCCGTCCAGCAGCACGTCATAGCGGCCCTCCAACTGCTCGCGGAACTCCTGCTCCAGCAGGCGCCGCGCGGCCTGGGTGAGGCGCTCCAGTTTCTGGCGTTGCTCCTTTTCCACCGTTGACCTACTGCACCAGCACTTTCTTGCCGGCGCCGATCAGCTCCAGGCACTGGTCTTTGAGGCCACTGAGGGCCTGCTCCAGCTGTTCCTCGCTCTCAATGCCGCCACTGAAGAAGTTTGCGGCCTCCACCCGCACCAGCCGGCTGCCATCCACCAACCGAAGCATCTCTTCCACCGCTACAGCCAAACGCCCCGAGCAGGCCGCCAGATCGGCCCGCAGCAGGGGGATGGGCGTTGCTTCACGGCCTTCGGTTGTGGCTCGGCTGGCCAGCGGCTGGGCCACCCGCTGCCGCACCTCCTCGCCCAGGGCGGCCAGGCCTTCCCAGCCCGGAGTGTTGCGCAGCTGCCGCAAGGCGGCGGCATAGGCCGCGGCCGTTTGGCTGGCGGCTTCCTGATGAAGCCGCTCATACTCCTGCTCCAGAGCCCTGGCGTGCTGGTCGATCTCCGCCAGCTGGCGGAAGAAGGTTTCCTTCGCCAGGCAGTCGCTGAGCTGTTCAGCGTGGGTGGCAACCTCTTCACTCAGCTCCGGTTCGGCCTGAAGGCTGGGCCACAGCTGATTGATCGCTTTGCGGGCCCGGGCCAGATCCAGCAGCCGGGTTTCGTTGAGCTCCTGGCTGAGTTCCGCCCCACGCTTGATCGCTTCTTTGAGCTCCTTGTAGGAGCCGTTGAAGCTGAGGATCGCCTGCTCCTCCTTGCCGGCCCGGATCGCCCGCATCTGATCCAGGGCGGTGCGCAGCACCTCACCACCAGGGAGGTTGTGCTGCACCAGGGTGGTGAAGGTCTCCTGGAGTCCTTCATCGAAGCGGTGAATCTCCTCCCTCAGGGCATGGGCCAGCACCCCTTGCTCAAGCTCACTCACCTCCTTGCCGAAAACCTCTTTGAAGTGATCGGCGGCATCAACGATATTGGTGAATTCCAGGCCCACCTTCGTGCGGAACGAGGCCTGGCGGAACAGGTTGTTGTTGGTGAACGTGTTGCGGGCCTCCAGTGACAGCGCTGATTCGATCAGCTGGCCCTTGCTCGTGGCTTCGAGCTTGCCGGCGCGCAGCAAGGAGATCACCAGCAGCCGCACCACATCGAACTCCCAGCCAAAGGGTTCGGCCGCAAACTCATCGGTGAGGTAACGGCCCGTGGCCACCTCGCCATAGCTGGTGCGGTTCTCGATCCGGGCCATCACTTCCGCCAGGGGCCCGTTCTCCACGTTGAAGACCGGCTTGCCGCCCTGATCCCGCACCAGCGCCAGGTTCGTGAACACCGGCGTCAGCCCCCGCAGGTTTTCGGTGCTCATCAGCTCATCGAGATCCTTGCGGCCGACCCTCGCGGCGGCCTCCGCGAAGCGATCGAAGACTTCAGGAAGAGCCTGGCCGAGCACCTTTTCTGCGGCTCGTTTCACATCGGCTGCTCCCTCGTCGGGACTGCGGTCGTTGCCGCGGAAAAAGATCGAGCCGGCCAGCAGGCTCTGGCGGATTAGGCGCTTCAGCTCACCCTGA
>Ga0315899_10006325_pt1 | contig 12761 bp, 1 predicted proteins | sample LakEriMetagenome_2_FD_203518 | JGI IMG/M metagenome (GOLD analysis project Ga0315899, IMG submission 203518) | Freshwater fungal communities from buoy surface, Lake Erie, Ohio, United States - Buoy 4 MA112 | ecosystem: Environmental > Aquatic > Freshwater > Lake | place: USA: Lake Erie, Ohio...
TTTGTTGCGCCGAATACTCGTCCCTGGCTTTTCGCTGATGGTACCCATCAAAATGCATTCCCAGCACCTACATGGCCATCGCGCCAAATGATAAGTGACTTCCGTTTGGGCGCCTATCATAGCTTGGTCCAGACTTGGGAGCTGAGTGATGAACCAGGGAGAAACATGACTACAAGTCGACTCTGGGCATTTGGATCAAACCTTATGGGCCAGCTGGGGTTGCAAACAAACGCAGGTACAAATCGTTCCAATCACATTCCGCAAGCAATCCCCTTATTTGACGAAACAAGACCAGGGGGCCGACGAGCAATCAAATTCAAACTCTCTGCTGATCATTCAATGGTGTTGGATTCCAACGGTCTTCTCTGGTTGTTTGGTTCCAATAGATATGGCCAGCTCGGAATTTCGGACAACAGCGGTAGTCAGAATCCGAATTGGAACCCCATTCAATTCGATATTACCAAATACCACGCACAATCATGGGTGCACGACTTCGCTCCTGGTGATCAACACTCAGTGGTGATGAGCTTTGACAGATTAAGAGTCCAGAAACTTTGGCTGTTTGGCTCGAACGAATTCGGACAACTTGGCCACAGCGGCAGTGTTGGACTGTGCAGAGACCCTGCAAATCTTACGCGCACAGCGCTGTGCAAAGATGTTTCTCCGAGAATCCCTGTCGCGTTCTGGGAGCCAAAGGCCATAAATCCGGTTGCTCTGGACAAAAAGTATATCAAGCTGCTGGCTGTTGGAGGATTCCACAACTTGATTGTAACAGATGACGGAAGGATGTGGTGCTTTGGATCTAATGAATTTGGCCAATGTGGAATTGAGATGGCTGATGCATTTGGAACTTTTGGTAGTGCCAGTCCTGGAGTCATTGCTCAGCCGCTCTTGGTGGGCACCGTTAAACTGAGGAACAAGATAGAGCAGCCGCAAGCAGAGTGCTGCACTCCTAACACCCCCTTTGATGAACAGAAATGCGGAAGTCTAGGGCAATGGGTAGACGAAGCTGGGTCTTCCCATATTTGTCCGTTCAACAAGACAGACGTGCAGATTATCGAAACTGGCAAGTATCACACGATTGTTGTTACTGGCGACTCCCCTCCAAAGGGATATCAAACATACTGGTCCTTTGGACTGAATAATTACGGCCAGCTCTTCCGGCAAAGTCCAAATCTTGGATTTGAAATGGCAAACTCTGGAAAGGGAGAGGGGTCCTCAACTTTGGAGAAGATTCCTGCCACCAACTTCGGGGTTGGCACAGATATTCGGATAGACCAGATCGCAGGCGGTTTCCAAACTTTTTTCAAGACGGTCAGGTTGCATTGCGAACCGGGAAACCACTCTATTGATAAGAGGGAGCCTTGTGAAAAGTGCGAGCCAGGAAGCTTCACGCCCTCGTATGGAACTCTGACTTCATCTTTTTATTCCTTTGATCAGAGTGTTCAGCATCCTCACACAAGTCTCATACCGATGACTTACGTCGGTGTTCGAAGAACAAGCTGCCAGCCGTGTGCTGCAGGACAGTTCGCCCAGTATCCTTCGCAATCAAGCTGTGTGGTATGCGGTGTGGGCACATATTCGTTTCCTGGTGCTTCTACTTGCCATAACTGTGCTGCTGGCACGTATGCCAACTTTACGGAGTCCGGAAACTGTACGCTTTGTGCACTTGGATTCAGCAGCGCTGAAGGGTCACGATTGTGTGACCCCTGCACGCCAGGTAAATACGCAGATCGAGAAGGTATGCCAGCATGTGACGTCTGTCCAGTGGGTAAATATAGTGATCAAAGCGGGTCCAGCTTGTGTTCCGAATGCGCAGTGGATTTTTACCAGAACCGAAGCGGACAAACGGCGTGCACTGAATGCCCTGCAGACAAAAAAGCAACAGCTTTACCTGGAAGCACATCCGTGAACGATTGTCTCAATCTTTGTGCGCCTGGGGAATTCGGCGCTCCTCTTGACGGCCAGACCTTAGCTGTGAAGCCCTGCCAGCCTTGCAAGCCTGGCTACTTTGCATCCAACCGTGGCATGACCTCGTGTCGGGCTTGTGCTGCTGGATATTTCACCTTTTTCAACGCCTCGTCGTTTTGCTCTGAGTGTCCGGGAGGAAAATTCTCACCTGCGGCCTCCACAGCGTGTACGAATTGTGGGCCAGGAGCATTTTCTTTGACCAATGCTTCTGCTTGCACTCAGTGCGCAAGTGGCAAGTTTACTTTCGGATATGTGACCAATGCAACCGCTTGCACGAATTGCCCTGCTGGAGAACACCAAAACAGCACCGGCAGGACATTTTGTGTCGTGTGTACACAGGGGACATTTTCAACTGAAGGATCGTCGGCTTGCTTCTTTTGCGCGCCGGGCACCTTTAGTCATACGAGAGCCTCAGTGTGCACAAATTGCTCAGCAGGCTACTTCGCTAAAGACAGTGGCATGTCATTTTGCTCCAGCTGCGCCCCAGGGTCGTACTCGAAACTTGCAGCGTCAACTTGCACAGACTGTTCTCCCGGGTCCAGGGCTTATGGTGCGATTGCTGGATATGCCGCCACATCATGCGAATTATGTCTCACAGGGACGTTCTCGAATCAGAATGCAACTGCAAATTGTAGTTTCTGCCCTGCTGGCTCATTTGGCGATCGCCTTGGCATGAGTGTATGTAATTTGTGCGTCCCTGGATTCCATTCGCCCTCTCACGGCTTTTCTGTGTGCACCAGCTGTATTCCTGGTACGTTCAGCCTCAGCAACTTTTCGACGTGCCTGAATTGTTCAGAGGGAACGTTTGGCTCTTTGTACGGCCAACAGAACTGCTCAGACTGTTCTGCGGGTTACTACTCAGAACGAACAGGAATGACTGTCTGTACAGCATGTGCTGGAGGTACGTACGGAAACGTTACTCGAATGTCCGCATGTTATGATTGTAGACCTGGAGTCGTTTCAACCATAAATGCAACAGTATGTTCTGCATGCATTCCAGGAACCCTTGCCAGCACGTCACGTATGTCAGCATGCACATTGTGCGCGGTGGGAAAATTCAACACCCAATTCGAAGCAACGGGATGTGAACAGTGTCCAGAGAATCGTACCACACAAGGCGCCGGTGCGGGAGTGAGCGGTCGCCCGTATGCCGTTCCAGAGTGGTTCAATGATCCTGAGCGCTGTGTTCCGGCATGCAGTGCTGGTAAATTCAGTATCTGGGGCGTCAAACCAATATACGATAATTGTACCAATTGTCCTGCGGGTTATTACGGCCCGAAACCTGGCGCGACTTCCTGCGTGGCATGCACCGGCGGATATTTCTCAAGTTCAGGCCTGAGCGCTTGTCTGATGTGTGCCCCAGGCACATATGCAATGGCTGGAAGCTCGACTTGTACAGATTGCGCAGTTGGAAAGTTTGGATTTCATTCAGGCCAATCAGCCTGCATTTTGTGTGCAATGAAGACATTTTCATCAGCGACTGGACAGACAACATGTGAACATTGTCCTACACGGCTCGACTTATCGAAAAACATTTTGTACTACACGGATTGTCGTTCATCCTGCTCGTCTGGAGATCTGGCAAATGCAACTGCATATACATACGAATATTCTGGCACCATTCTTACAACTGCAAATCCGAAAAGCGCATTTGGGGGGTGGGGGGAGCAATTTGATGGAGATGGGAATGGGAGGGAGATTCCCGTCTGTTGTGATGGCGTGCCTGTCACTTCAGTCGAACTATCACCGCAAATTTACAATCTCAAGGAGCTGGAGGCAGAAATGAACAGCCGCATCTTCAATGCGAGTGGCGTCAGTAGCTTGGTTCGTCTGGAAATGGACTACCTTGCGATCAGCCGTGGGGTCAGCCGTGGGATGCTTCTAAATCAAACTACTATTGAGTTGAACATTCAATTTGGAGGCTTCATATTTCACCTTTATGACCCAGGGCAGAAGCCTCCAGGATCTCTTGAGGAAATGTTAAAGCTGTCAAAAATGGGCAGGTTAGGCTTCTGCGATGAGCAAAGGTTTATGGCTGCTTTCGTTCCCACGTTCATCCCCAGTGCTCAACCGCACATTCATAATTACTGCAGAGATGATTCAAGGAATGTTGGAGCAATGCTTGGTTTTCTCAGAGTTGAACCGTCTATTAGTGCGACACAATGTCAGAATCCGAATGAAAACCCGAACATAGACGGAGGCTGCTACTCAAACTTTGCCAGGCGTGCCGAGCGAGCGCCCGATACACTTATCACAAAGTTCGAAGGCGAAATCTCCTCGGCAGCTTGCGAAGCCTTCTGCCCAAAGGGTTTTTATAGCGATGACGGTGTTCAGAAAATTGGTCAAGAGTGCCTCCTTTGCAATTCTGGTAACTACACGGACTTGATTGGGTCAACTGGATGCAAACACTGTTCTCCGGGCAGTTATTCAGGCGACGTCGGACCGTACCCAGAATGTTTTCGGTGCGAGCGTGGCAAGTCGCAGCGATTGGCCGCGAGTACTGGCTGCACCTTCTGTGCAGTGGGCGCATTTTCGCCCTTTACAGGAGCTTCAACATGTCACATCTGCCAACCAGGCACTTATTCCTTGACAACTGGTGCAGCAACCTCGTTCGGCGTAGCCCAAGGCACATTTGCCCTGTTGGCAGCAAGTAACCATTCATCGACCGTCGTCAATGCTTTGCCAGACACTTGTCTTGAATGTCCTTCTGGGAAAGTGAGTTCGAGCTTGGGATCTACCAGCTGCGCTTCATGCCATCCGGGATATGTTGCAATAGGTGCGGGATTGTCGTCTTGTAGTCATTGCCATCCTGGGCACTACTCAGATGTTGCAGGCGCTTCGGTTTGCGAAGGATGCGCTCCAGGGTCTCGCAGCGAACGTCCGAGTTCTTCAACAGGTTGCGTGTGGTGTGTCGCGGGAACAGCGGCTCCTGGCCAAACGTCCATCTGTACGAATTGTGTGCCCGGCAAATACTCGGGGCCCCGGGCGCCTGCATGTTTAGATTGTCTGCCAGGCCTTTATTCTGCAAACTCAAACTCGCACCGTTGTGACAGCTGCTTACCAGGAAAGATTTCTGTGGGTAATCAGCAGTATTGTTCCGATTGCGAGCCTGGGAAGTACTCAAACGCAACGAATTCGTCGGCATGTATCTTGTGCAGCGCTGGGTCATTTGCGAAGGACAGCGGTTCTTCGATATGCTCATTATGCGCCTTTGGCTCGTATTCGTCTGAAGCAGGTGCTTCGTTTTGCCATCTGTGTCCGCAAGGCGAGAGCACTACAGGAATGGCGGAGACGAGCGCTCAGGCCTGCCGACAGAAATGTCGAATAGGATTTTCAGGTTTCAACGGTGTTCAGCCTTGCTTTCTGTGTGAGCCGGGTGGAGTTGCTAAGTTAGTTGGCACCTTGTGTCGAGAAGAGTCGCGACTTGAAAGACGTTGGTCAGACACTGGACTGGATGAAGTATATGTCGTAGATGGGAAGTGCCTCAACAATACCTGTCCTTTGTGTGAGGCAGGAACATTTTCTCCGAGATCGGGAATGAGTACATGCATGGAGTGCGCACAGCATTATTACTCGTATGCAGGCCAAGTGAACTGCACAGCGTGCCCTGTAGCTACAGTCACGATTGGGCCTGGCTCGAAAAGTGTGCAAGATTGTGAAACAAGGTGTACTCCAGGTGCTTACAGTCTTGACGGACTGGCCCCATGCAAAAGGTGCACTCCAGGAGATTACGCACAACAGTATAGTATGACAGCATGTCTTGCGTGCGCACCTGGAAAGTTCCAACCTCTTGAGGGCTCCACCTCGTGCTTCTTCTGCCCGCCGGGTAAAGGTACCTTTTTGCAAAGGCAAGTACAAGACATGTCATGTAAAGGTATTGCGGCAAAATACATGTACCTGAAAGAGGTTTTGCATCCTGCATGTGCGCTCGACTACTCTATCGCAAAGGATGAGGGAGTACTTGACAAGGTTAACATCGCTGAGGAGGGAGATGGCTACATTAATGGATTTGTGGCCATGATAGGAAGGCACGGATCGAACTTTGAGGGAAGATATGAAGTTAATTCCAATGGCTCTATTACAAATGTTTTCGTGGACAATGCTGGAAGAAGCTACACCTCCGGCCAATTTAACCTTTTCTATGGTATATCGGATGATTCTGTCTCGTTGCTCCCGCCGACAGAGGTCGAGCAGCCACTCATCCGTTCCGACAAAGTCATGACCGGGACTATTTCGCGTGTTTTTGATTACCCATTTTTGGATCTTCTGCGCACACCAGATTCAGTTCTTGTTGGCTGTGAATCTGGCCACATTGAAGTTGACAGTTCCAGCGGAGGAAGTGGATTCAAGGCAGAGTACAGCGTCAAAAAATTCGGGCATGGCTTTGACAAAATGTGTATTGGGATTCTTGATGACCAAACTGGCGCATGCCATCCACGGCTGGACAATCACGGAGCCAGCTACACCTCGAGACCTCAAGTGCGGCTGGTGGAAAGCAGTATCCAGGCCGTCAAGATAAAGTCTGCACCCAGTGGTTCCATCAGAGGATGCAACGTGACAAATGCCACATTACAAGCCTATGGAAACGGTTTGCAATCAGGAGGCTTCCGAGCAACATATTCCATCGTGCCCGGAGGTTCAATCGGTGACATCAAGATAGAGTCAGCAGGCAGAGGGTATGAGACTCAGCCTTCGATATATCCGACAGACCCTGCGTGTGTGTGCGGATCAGGTATCGGCAAGGTGTCCATTGTCTTTGCAGGAAGTGGATATCGTGGAACATACTCCAATGACACTGCAGGCTTTTTCGTAGTGAACAACTCTTGGTCGAACCCTGGCATTGGTTTCAAGGCCACATTTGGCACAGATGTAACCGGCGGGGTGACGAACATAAGAGTCGTTGACGCCGGGGACGGATATGAGGGCGATGAAATTAAACTGGTGGCCTGCCCAGTGGCATGCTGCGCCATTTTCGATGAAGCGTGCTGCATCGTAATCTCAAACGGCGCGTCGTGCAAGAATGGAATCCTGGAGGCTGATGTAAAGGCTGAGGTCGGTTTTCGGGGTGGCGTGGCAGGAAATAACTTTGACCGGTGTTTGGAACCAGTCATTGATCGATCCTCCTGCCGGTGCGGTTCTGGCGTTGAGGAGGTTCATGTCGTGGACGCAGGATCGGGATTCATAGATGGCGTGCTTATGGCGTATGAATCCTTGCCAGGCGAATGCTTTGATCCAAACGCGTGGGATACCACCTTCAACAGCTCCAAGACTTACCTAGTGCACCTGCCGTCCGGCAGCAACATGACGGTAACGTGCAGCGCCGCAAACTGCTCGTGCTCTACGGGTGGGATGTCCTCCACTATCTCTCCATGGAACAAGGATTGTGGGTGCGGCTGTAGGCCTGCCCCATGGATGCGTCCGCACTATTGCAACATTTCTGGCAAAGGTTTCGCAGCCACCTTCAAAGTTTTGCCTGTACACGCTAACTTTACAAATGTTACAGGCAAACCTCGAAACGTGAGTGGCCCGATATCTGGTGCCAAAATCGTGACTACGGGTCGCGGTTACAACAGGTCGCACCTCAACATACAAATGTTATATCCAGGTTCTGTCCGCTGTGACAACGGAACGGGAGACGTCAGCACATCTTGCGAGCAGGCAAATACAATTTCAGAAGTTTTCTTGCAGGGCAAGACAAATTCGATGTTCACATTGCCGAAATACTACAGTCTGTTGTGGAATGAGAGTTATTGCTGGTCTAGTTGCCAGGGAATAAAGAATTGCACAGGCTCTGGCTTTTCCGCTAGACTCGTCTTCGGGAACATCACACGAGTTTCGGGCACATATGAACCCTGGGTCGACATGAGCACGATAATACGTGCAGATATCACCAACCATGGAAAAGGCTACGATCCATCCTCGCCTCCACAAATCGAATGCACATTGAACGCTGAATTCAAGATTCCCCTTGCTGCTCCCGCACCACCGTGTTTCGCGAACGGAACTCTCATCAACTGCACCACCACGAATGTCACAAACGTTGGTGTCTTGCAGTATTTTTCAAATATCTTCAATGTCAATATGCAGAATTTCTCAAATACCTCCATTGTCACTATCCCCGGGCCATGGGATCTTTTCAATAAAAGAATTGGATTTCACTTGAAGGACCTAAATTGGACGAATGGAAGCCAGAGCCTGCTCCCGGTAGTTGCTGGAGGCGCGAAACTTGCGATTGGGGTGGGCAAGCCGTCAGATCAATTTCGTGTCTCTGATACTTGTTTTGGCGTTGCTTGGGCAAATAGCGCATTGCTTGGAGCTGGTCCCCTTGTAGCGATGGAAGTGCGGCTTTTTGGATTTGTCCTCACTGCTAATGAAACACGTATCGACAAAATTGTACTAGATGAAAACAGAATCAACAACGAACGGCTTTTCTTCATCATCAAAGCAGCGTTTGGAAGCGAATCTATTCAGTTGACTGATTGTGTTTGTCACTTGCAGCAAGGCTTCAGGATTAATGAGCTGAATAAGCTGAATATTTACAGAGGTATAGAATGCATGTGCTTGTCAGAGCTATGGGGACTCAAGGCCAATATGTCAGTATTCCTGATTGAATCTGCCAACCGTACAAGTGCGAGTTCAGATTATCCAACGCCAGTGCAGGTGGATTTGGCCTTCCTGACGGTGGCAACAAATTTCTCTGGGATTTTCAATCCCTTCCAGACGGGGGGGCTCCCCTTGTTTGGTGACCTCCCTTCAGATTCATGGTTGCATTCCATAGGCTTTGGTCAGCCTTCCCTGTCATCGACCGTGGACTTATACGTACAGGCAAGCACGGCATCCTTTAACTACAGTTCGTGCGTGGTATGCGAGTTGCTGCCCACTTCTGATCAAGTTGGAAGGGAAGGCTTGTTACATGCCACCTTCTCTCAAGGTATACAGCTAAAGGGTTCATTAGCACACTTGGTAGCGCGTTCAGATGGGACTTTTCGTTTGCTAGGGCTGGAAAGATTGGTTTCAGAAATCCATGAGGGAACTGCTTTACTTTCTGTTCAAGGCAATCTGCCAATAATGGATTGCCTGTGGCCCGAAACCCAAAAGATACAGTGGAGACTTACGTTCAATGGAACCGTGCCATTTTATCCGCTCTGTTCCATGCAGGTTGCCGCAAACATAGTTAGCACTCTCGCTGGTATTGATGAACACGAGGATGTATCTTTGGATGTTCCGCTGACTTTGTTCTTGAAAGAAAATCGTCCCTTCAATATATCGAGCAACATGATGTTTTTCAAGGAACATGCAACAAAAGATGTGATTCCGCTGTTCGCGTCTGCTAATACCTCTGAATGGAGAGTGGCGTTCCGTCTAAAATGGCTTGTCTTTGAAGAAGCGGATTTCATTATAAGAGGAGTCCAGGTAAGAGAGAGCATTGGCATCAGCATTACCAGTCTTACTTTCAATGGTACCGGCTCAGCAACATTCTTTAACGATCCATGGACCTCTGGGGGCCAGCGTGCTGAGGTGGCCATTGACTACAGAGGAACATCTGGAAGACACTTTCCTCACGTTTCCGCCGAAGTCAGTACATCTCTCACTACACCAGACCCAGCGGCTGTGGTGCGCACGCTTACGCAACAAGCGCTGGGTCTCAACTATACGAATCCCACGTGTGGCACAACAGCCTGCCAAGACCTGGTCTTTGAGAAAGACGAAATTCGTATGATCTTTTCAACATGGGACTCAGAAAATGTGGTTCCCAGTAGGGATGCGCGCTCTTACAGCTGCGTCACGACGAATGGAAACGTCGCAAGCGGAACTCCATGTCATTTTCCATTTGAGTATAATGGTCAGATTTTCTATGAGTGTACCTCGCAAGACTGGCACGTCCCTTGGTGTTCCACGACAGCAGTATATTATGAAAGCTGGGGAGAATGCGTGTGCGACAGGTTGCGGAGGGGAGTGCAATTGAAAGGAGATGTGCGCTTGCATAAACCCGGCCCCATGATGACTCAGAACCCAGGCGGAGTCCAGCAAATGTTGCAACCTCTTGACAGCAACCCTGGTCTTGAAGGCGTGAATGCCTCGTTGAAAATGTATTTCCCTATTTTCGATAGTGACGAGCCCAACGATCTTGAGATGCTTGTCCAATTCGTGCCACGAAGGACATCACGTTGCATGGGCGGCAATAATTCACATGCAGTCCCGACTGTGGGCAAGGCACCAAGTGGCGAATGTGAACGTCTTGGCTACATATCAGAATGGATTGGCGAAGTGGGCGACGAAAGCATGGTGGTTTGTAAGCCCCCAGACCAGGTATTTCCCTCTGGAATGAGAGTCCATTTGGCTGCAGCAGCGACACAGGCCATGCAAGGTCGGGAGACCTACGATGTTGATACGTATTTTTCGGTATCTTCTCCAGTTGACGAGGCGCAGGCATGTGCTGACATGGGTCTAGCGAGAGAGCTTTCGTTGTGTACTGCGGAGAAGTTTCGCAACATCCCCGTGGCCGCACCTGAATTGTTTGGTCATCAATTCTGTTTTTGGACAGACACTAGCAAGAATCCGGGTTTGGAGGAAAATAAGTTCGCGCAATGCGCAGTTTGCTACGGACCATCATGCACTTCGAATCACGAGCCGTTGCGGGCCTGGAAAATCCAAGATGTTATGTGCTACAGTTATCCTTGTGGAAGCAATTCAGAGCCGGACAAAGAGGAGTATGAGCAAGTATGTAAATAAGGGTATCAAAAGAATTGCGGGGGAAAGTTGCAAGTGTCCCCTATCTCTCACACTCTCTCCCGCTCTCTCTTATGCTTGCGCGGGGGTTCTCTCTCTCTCTCTCTCTCTCTCCCTCTCTCCCCCATGAGCCCAGAGGCGGTGTGACCCTACAGTTGCTTGTGCTTACCGACCTTCAGTCACTTCTTGATTGTCAATAAACTCTTCCTCGCACTCTCTTGCTCCCTCTCTCGGATTGATTGTGTCTCAGCTTGTCAGGTCTCTGACTCGGTTTCTTCTTCTTCTCTATGGCTCGCCACCTTACAGTCCCTTCTTTCTGTCTGTTCTTGTTGGTCCTGATTCAAGAGCGTCGCATCTATCCCGGATTTGTCCATTCGCAACCCCCTTGTTCAATCCTGGAAGAGGAGGCGCAGTCTTGGAAATTTCGGTCTCCCCTCTGCTGTCGAATTGCAGCGCCACCTCGTGACATGTCAAACTTTTCGTATCCAGCGCCCATGAAGCAAAGCCCCTCACCTGGCGCTGCCAGGGCTGCCTGGTTTCGGTCTGGGAAGCAAAGGACGGAGAAAACGGGAAAGAGATTTCCCTTTGATTACTTACATTGCGTTGAATTGCCGTGCATTAGTTTGCCGTCCTTGGGTCAGAACAAATGTGAGGGACGACGCCAAGAAATAAGAATCTAATATAGGAAATCACTATAAGAATCACTGTAAACGTCTATGGAGACACAAACTACTTGAGTCGTGCGCAGAGAGGCAACGGAAAACATCCACATCCACACACACACACACACACACACACACACGCACACACACACACGAGTTCAAGACACAATCTGATCTACCTGCGTGCCACAGTACAGAGGGACTCACCTCCATACAATCAGAGGCACTCACCTCCAGACAATACGATGCGTCGCAGGGAATCGGGAGGCGATTTTCGTACAGCTTCCCGCACAGCCGTTGATACCTACCGCGTGCGAGAGGGACGCGAGTGCGGGGGGTGCTGGGAATGAAAAGGGAAGTTGGAGAGGGTGATAGATACTGATGCATCGATAGATGCTGATGCGTCGATAGATGCGGATGCCATAGATGCTGATGCGTGAGTCAAGATACATCCATACTACAAAACAGCAACAGCGTCATCTCTTTCTCTTTCTCTTTCTCTCTCTTCCCCCCGCTCTCTCTCTTTCTCTTTCTCTTTCTCTCGTCCACGCACATAGTCACGCACGCACACGCACGACAAGCACACGCACACACACACGCAAGAACGCCTTCATAAACACACATCACACATACACCGCTCTCGTCTTCACTCAACAACATCCTGCCGAAATTCGCACCCGCTCCCCTTCCTCCTCCTCTACAAACGCTCTGCTCCTGCCATTCATTAAAAAAAGCCTAAACTCTAAACAAAACCCTTACCAAGATTCGGACCATGCGGCGCAAGAAACGATCAGCCTTCAACTCCACCGCCAACACTCTGCGGCCGTCTCCGCCTTGACACCCCCCCTCCCGGCCGCAACCTCCGCCCTGAAGCGCCCCCTCTCCATCGCCACCACGCTCACGAACCCCCTCTCCTTCTCCCTGTCCCTCTCTCTCTCCCTCTCCCTTTCCCTCTCCCACACCTTCAACACCGTGCTGCCGAGCGCGCGGAGGCGGAAGGTCGAATAGAAAAGCTCTCGCCTCGTGGAGTGTGCACACGTCCTGAGAGTGCAGGGGGAGTGGGCTCAGGAGACTTGACTAGATGCAAGATGTGTCTCTCTCTGACTTGACTAGATGCAAGAAGTGCCTGTGCACTGTATACTTGACTAGAGGCACTTGACAATGGACTAGATCCAAGATGAGTCTATCCAATGTATGCATACCTGGATGTGTGTCATATGAGGAGGAGGATACATGTGTGTCATATGAGACTGGCACTGGACTAGATCCAAGATGTGTCTATCCAATGTATGCATACGTATATAAATACAAATTAACCAGGCAGATGGGGTGGGGGAGGGAGTTACGCAACACATGGGAGTTACGCAACATTTCGCGCGAGCGAACACAGGCGGGACA
>Ga0315899_10006327_pt1 | contig 12759 bp, 12 predicted proteins | sample LakEriMetagenome_2_FD_203518 | JGI IMG/M metagenome (GOLD analysis project Ga0315899, IMG submission 203518) | Freshwater fungal communities from buoy surface, Lake Erie, Ohio, United States - Buoy 4 MA112 | ecosystem: Environmental > Aquatic > Freshwater > Lake | place: USA: Lake Erie, Ohio...
GGCGAAGACAAGGTTGCTCAGATCATCACCTTCAACCGCATGACCTCCAAGGCAGTTCTCAAAGATGTGGCCAGAGTTTTAGATATCCCCTATGGCGAAGCAGATAAACTTGCCAAACTGATTCCCGTGGTTCGCGGCAAGCCGGCCAAGCTCTCCGAGATGATTGGCCCTGAGTCTCCAGCTGCAGAGTTTCGGGAAAAATATGAATCAGATGCCAAGGTCCGCCATTGGGTTGATCTGGCCAGACGCATTGAAGGCACAAACAAAACCTTTGGCGTCCACGCCGCAGGGGTGGTCATTGCCGCCGACCCTTTGGATGAGCTTGTGCCACTGCAGCGCAACAATGATGGCCAAGTAATCACACAATACTTCATGGAAGATGTGGAATCCATGGGACTTCTCAAAATGGATTTCCTGGGCCTGAAAAATCTAACAATGATTGAAAAGGCTACTTCACTGATTACAAAGAGCACCCATCAAGAGCTCAACATGGATGAGCTTCCCGAAGCTGATCCAGCCACCTTCCAATTGTTAGCCCGTGGCGATTTGGAAGGCATCTTCCAACTGGAATCCAGCGGCATGCGTCAGATTGTCAAAGATCTGAAACCCTCCTCACTTGAGGATATTTCCTCGATTCTTGCCCTCTACAGGCCCGGACCTCTCGATGCCGGATTGATTCCTAAATTCATCAATCGCAAGCATGGCAGAGAGGTCATGGATGTTGCCCATCCCAAGTTGGAGCCGATCCTCAAAGAAACCTACGGGATCATGGTCTATCAAGAACAGATCATGAAAATCGCCCAGGATCTTGCCGGTTACTCCCTGGGAGAGGCTGATTTACTCAGGCGAGCCATGGGCAAGAAAAAGAAATCTGAGATGGAGAAACATCAGGATATCTTTGTCAAAGGTGCTGAAAAACTTGGTGTGGCAACCAGCGTGGCCACCAGCCTCTTTGAACAAATGGTGTTGTTTGCCGAATATTGCTTCAACAAGAGCCACTCCACAGCCTACGGAGCCGTCACCTATCAAACGGCCTATCTCAAGGCTCACTATCCAGTGGCCTACATGGCTGCGTTGCTGACTGTCAATGCTGGTGATAGCGACAAAGTACAACGCTATATCTCCAATTGCAATGCAATGGGCATTCAGGTTTTACCCCCTGATGTGAATGCATCTGACGTGGATTTCACGCCAGTGGAACAGCGCATTCTTTTTGGACTCTCTGCCATCCGCAACCTTGGCGAGGGAGCCATCAGGCTGTTGATCGACAGCAGGCGCAAGGAGGGCCCCTTCACCTCCCTGGCCGACCTCTGCGATCGCATCCCCCCCCAACAACTGAATCGCCGCGGCCTGGAAGCCTTGATCCACTCCGGTGCTCTCGATGGTCTGGATCCAGACGCAAATCGGGCTCAATTGATGGCCGACCTTGACCTGGTTCTGGATTGGGCCAGCGCCAGGGCTCGGGATCGGGCCAGTGGCCAAGGAAATTTGTGGGATCTCTTGGGTGACGCCAACACGGAAGGAGCCAACTCAGCGGTGGAAGCCATCCTGGCCCCGAAGGCAGCGCCGGTGGCGGAGTATGCGCCCAACGACAAACTTCGCCTGGAAAAAGAAGTGGTGGGGTTTTACCTTTCCGATCATCCACTCAAGCAGTGGAGTGGAGCACTTCGGCTATTAGCCCCCATCGGTTTGGCCAGCTTGGAGGAGCAAGCCGATCGTGCAAAGATCAGCCTGCTGGCGATGGTGGCGGAGTGCCGACAGGTCACAACCCGCAAAGGCGATCGCATGGCCGTATTGCAGCTTGAGGACCTCACTGGCAGTTGTGAAGCCGTGGTCTTTCCAAAGAGCTACGGCCGCTTGGCCGACCACGTGATGGCGGATGCCAGGTTGATGATTTGGGCCTCGGTGGATCGGCGCGATGATCGTGTGCAGGTGATTGTTGACGATTGCTGCAGCATCGAAGACTTGCGCTTCCTGATGGTGGAATTACCAGTGGAGCAGGCCGGCGACATCACGATTCAACATCGGCTCAGGGAATGTCTCCAGCGCCACAAGCCTGATCAGGAGCTCGGTGTCCAACGGGTGCCCGTGATCGCGAAGCTGTTGGCCGCTGGATCCAGCCGCTACGTTCGCTTGGGCCACCAGTTCTGCGTGAGTGATGCCACGTCGGCCATGCTCACACTTGAATCCGCTCAATTTCGAGCGAGCTTGCTGACGCCTTCAGCACAACTGAATTAACCGGGTCCCTTGCCAGAAGTGGTGGGGCCCTCGCGCAAGGCTTTCAGCGAGATCTTGACCCTGCTCAGATTGAGGGGGATCTGCTCAGCACCAAAAACACTGCCGGGAGCCTCTTCCCAGCTGGCTGAGAGCACTCCATAACTCAAACCAATCAGCCCTAGCAGGAAACAACCACCTGAAGCCAACAGAGTGGCTGAGGGAGGAATGTCAAGAATGTGGCGACTCACCAACACATAGCTGGCAATGAACACCCCCATGCCCAGGAGCGTGGGGAGGCCTGTTGCGATGGCGATCCGTCGGGCCATGCGATTGGCGACAGCGTCTGGAATTACTTGGCTGGTGCGCGCGCTCGCCATGGAGTTCGAGCGACCGGAAGCGGAACCCATCCCCCTGCCAGCCTGGGCCGGGGTGGAGCGAGTCTGCTTCCCTTTGCTGGAGGCACGACGTTGGCGATCAGGCGCCATCGCAGATCAACCGCGGATGCCGAGCTTTTCAATCAACGCGGCGTAGCGCTGTTCGCTCTGATGGCGGAGGTAGCCGAGAAGACGCTTGCGCCGTCCAATCATTTTCAACAACCCCTGGCGTGAGGAGAAGTCGTGGATGTTTTTCTGCAGATGGCTGCTGAGTTGGCTGATCCGATCACTGAGGATGGCCACTTGCACTTCCACAGATCCGGTATCGGTACCGTGTTGCTGATGGGTATTGATGAGCTCCTGTTTGCGGATCGTGGGTAGCGGCATGATCTGCGCCAGCTTTTTGCAATCAATGATCAACTCTACCCTGCTGCCGTCAGGCCTCGCTCAGGCGGCCGTGCGGGACAGCCAGCGCAAACAATCACCAAGCCACTGTTCTGGATCGGCCATGGGATCCAGACCCTTGGCCGCCACCGCCCTGAGGGCGGAGAGGATCTCCAGCCTGTCGTAGCCCATGGCACTCAATGTGCGCTGGACCTCTTCGCCATGGGGGGCCGCTTCCCCTGGGCCAGGTGCCCCTTCGCCGTCCCCATGAGAGGTCACCGCCAGGCCCGATGCAAGCGAAGCAAAGCGCTCAAGCAGTTTTTGCCTCAACTCCAAGCACAGTCGCTCAGCCGTGCGTTTGCCCACCCCTGGCGCCTGGGTGAGCAGCCGCCCATCTCCTTCGATGATGGCCGTCACCAGCGCCTCGGCTCCCATCGTGCCGAGAAGGGCCAAACCCATCTGGGGGCCCACACCATTGACAGCCACCAATTCCCGGAACAGATCCCTCTCCTGGCGGCTCTCAAAACCAAACAGATTCCAGGCATCGTCACGAATGATGTGGTGCACATGCAACGTCAGCCGTTGTCCTGCTGGGGGCAGGCGAACCCAGTGCCTCTGGCTCACTTGCACCTCGTAACCCACGCCATGGCAGTTGAGAAGCAAGCCCCAGCGGGTGGCCTGCTCCCAGGGATCCACAAGTTCGCCCTGCAACCAACCGATCATGGATCCGCTGAAACCGCCCCCATGGTGCCCTGCTTGCCAAGGGGCAGGGATCGCTAGCGTCTAGCCAGTGAGCTCTGCCATCGTGCTCGAACGCTGCGTCAGAGAATCCACCACAACCCTGCTGCGATGGGGAGAAAGGTGGAGGCGAAGGGGGATCCAGCACCTCTGGTCCGTCGTCCTCGTGGGCCTTCTCGGTTTTGGCTTGGCCGGCTGCGTCTCCCCCAACGGCCCACCCCAAGGCACCTTGCTGAACGCCCTGGCCCTGCAAATCCAGCTCACCCAGGCGGATGTGGCCCAAGCACTGAGCTTGGAGAGCGTGGGCGCGCCTCTGGTGAGCCGGGTGCGGGTGGAGGAGCAAGAGCCGGTGACCATCGGGCAAGGCAGTGGTTTGCGCATCGCCGGTCGTTTTGATTGGCGCCTCGGCAAGGATCCCTTCCGGGTGGATGCGCCGTTTGAGATCTTCCTGGAGCGCGGGGCGCGAGGGGAAAGCTGGCGGCTGGCCCGGCCCGCAGGCCGGGCCCCAGAAGGCGAACAGGAGTGGCTCACCTATCCCCTGCCCCTGCGGAACAGCAGCCGTTCAGCAGGATGAGCCAAGGCTCCGCCCTGGACCCACCCCTCACAATGGGGAGCGTCTTTAGCAGTCTTGCGCTTGGCTCTCCCCCGCCTGCACCCGCGCACGATCGAAGCGGTCAAGGAACGCGCCGACATCGTGGATGTGGTGGGCGAGCACGTGGTGTTGAAGAAGAAGGGTCGGGAATTCGTTGGCATCTGCCCCTTCCACGACGACACCTCCCCATCGATGACGGTGTCGCCGGCCAAGCAGATCTACTACTGCTTTTCGTGTGGGGCTGGGGGAAATGCCATCAAGTTTTTGATGGAGTTCCAGCGCGCCACCTTCAGCGATGTCGTGCTCGATCTGGCACGCCGCTACCAGCTGCCGGTGGAGACCCTCGAAGGCCCCCAGCAAGAAAGGCTGCGTCAGCAACTCTCCCGCCGCGACCTCCTGCACCGTGTGCTCAGCCTGGCGGCGGGCTGGTACCAGGCCCAACTCCGCAGCCCAGAGGGGGGAGAAGCCCTGCGCTATTTGAAGGACACACGGGGCCTCAGCGAAACCACCCTCGCCGATTTCCAGCTGGGCTACGCCCCCGAACGTTGGGACGGTCTGCTCGCCCACCTCTCCACAGTGGAGGGCTTCGGCCCCGAGGTGTTGGAGGCGGCCGGTCTGGTGGTGCCCCGCAAAGGGGGTGGGGGGTTTTACGACCGCTTTCGCCATCGGGTGATGGTGCCCATCCGCGACCGGCAGGGGCGGGTGATCGGCTTCGGCGGGCGCTCCCTGGACGGGGCCGAGCCTAAATACCTGAACTCCCCTGAAACCGAGGTGTTTGCCAAGGGGCACCACCTCTTCGCCCTGGATCGCGCCGCCGATCCCATCCGCCGGGCCGATCTTGCGGTGGTGGTGGAGGGCTATTTCGACGCCATCGCCCTCCATGCCGCTGGTGTCACCCATGCGGTGGCCGCTTTGGGCACGGCCTTGAGCCGCCAACAAATCACCCAGCTGTGCCGCTGCTGCGACAGCAAACGGCTCGTGCTCAACTTCGATGCCGACCGGGCAGGCGTCCGCGCAGCCGAACGGGCCATTGGCGAGGTGGAACACCTCGCGCTCCAAGGGCAGGTGGATTTGCGGGTGCTGCAACTGCCCGCGGGGAAAGATGCCGATGAGTTCCTGCGAGCCCATGGGGTGGGGAACTACCGAGCGTTGTTGGAAACGGCGCCCCTCTGGCTGGATTGGCAGATCGATCAGGTCTTGGAGGATCGTGATCTGTCTCGCAACGATCAGTTTCAACAGGCCGTGTCGGCCCTGGTGGCGCTGCTCGGCAAACTGCCCCAGAGCGCGGTGCGCAGCCGCTACTTGCAGAAGGTGGCTGAACGTCTCTCAGGAGGCCAGGCGCGACTCACCCTCCAGTTGGAAAACGATCTGCGGCAACAGGTGAAAGGCCAGCGCTGGCATGGGCGCGCCAGCCGCTGGGAGACCCCAGCAGCTGTGGGGATCCAGGAGCGGGCGGAGGGGGAAATTCTTCAGCTTTACCTGCATTGTCCCCAACTTCGCGCAGAGATCCGTCAGCACCTGAGGAGTTGGGAGCAGGAGGATTTTTGCCTGCAGCACCATCGTCAGCTGTGGGCTGCGATTTCTGAGCTCGAAGAGGGGCATCTCGGGGCGCCCCGCCTGGAAGCCATCAGTCGCGGCAGTGATCCGGGCCATGACCTGGGGGATCTGCCCCTCCTCCAACTGCTCACCAACCGGCTGGCCATGGAGGAGTCCGCGTCCTTGGACCGTTTCATGTCCCTGTTGGAGCCCAACGAGCTGAAGCGGCAGTCCTTCCATCAACCCCTGCTGCATTTGCGCGGCGCCATTGCCAGCCGAGCCCGACTGGCCGTTGAGAAGCGCTGCCGCCATCTGCTCGACACCTGGCAAAGCCAGCGACTGTGCACCCTGGAGCAATGCCTGGCAAGGCTTTTGGAGAGCGAGACCGCCGCTGCCACCCCCTCCACCGCTGGTGAGGACATGGAGACGAGGCTGCAAGGTCTCTTTGATGATCTCAATCGAGATGCCCTGCGCCTGCAAGCGGAGTACTACGCCGAGCGCCGCCACCTCGAGGACCTGGATCAACATCGCCGCTCGGATCTTGTGGAGATCGTCCGGACGACCTGATGCCGTGGCCTGCTGCATCATTCGGGCTGGGAATTATCACCTCCTCTCCCGCTTAGGGTAAAGCGTTCTACAGGGGGCCCCATGACTAGCCCTGCCTCGCCCTCCCCCTCGGAGCCGTTCCCCATCCCGAGTGATGAGGAAGAGCGCTTGCGGGATCTTGAGCGGTTTGGCTTACTCGGCCACCGCAGTGACATCCACCTGGATCGACTGGTGGAACTGGCCCGTCTCATCTTTGACGTGCCGATGGCTGCCATTTCATTGGTGACAGCCAATCGTCAATGGTTTCTTGCCGAGAAGGGTCTCAATATCAGGGAAACCCCCAGAGGTGTGGCCTTCTGTGCCCACGCAATCATGGGCAGCTCTGTGCTGGTGGTGCCCAATGCCCTGAAAGATGAACGCTTTTGCAGCAATCCCCTTGTCACCTCCGAGCCCCAAATCCGCTTCTACGCCGGAGCGCCACTGCGAAGTAGCAGTGGTCACAACCTGGGCACGTTGTGTGTGATCGACTGCCAGCCAATGGAGCCGACTGCCGCACAAATTCGTCAGCTGGAATTGCTCTCGCAGCTTGTAATGCGCGAGCTCGACCTGCGGCGCCAGAGATTTCTCTGTCCGATCACTGATCTGCCCATTCGCCAAGAGTTTTTACGCATTGCTGAACAGGAATGTCACCGGGCGAGGATAGAAAGACGAGACTTATCTCTGCTGCTTTTTGATATTGATAATTTCCGTGCCATCAATAGCCGTTGGGGGCATCATGCCGGCGATGAGGTGATGGCAGATTTATGCAAAATGACTCGGCAATTCCTGCGGGAGGAAGATTTTGCTGGTCGCCTCGGTGATGGGGAATTCGCCCTGCTGCTGGTGGATACCCCCCCTGATCAAGCCCTGCAAACCGCTGAGACCCTTCGCCACGCCGTCAGCACCATGCCAGGTGTGCACAGCCATTCCGATGTGCACTTGCACATCAGCGGTGGGCTCACCAGCCTCGGTTCAGAGGACAAAACCTTTAGCGATGTTCTCCTGCGAGCCGAACAGGCTCTCCATCTGGCCAAAAGCAATGGCCGCAATCAGATCGCCACGTTATTGAATAGCAACAGAAACTAGGCCCACACCAAAGGCACGTCCCTCAGCTGGGTGGTCGCCGAACGCGAAAGGCGTGAGCGACGCATGGCCCAGCTGGCGTGCAAACCACAGGCGGCCCACTGGACGGTGCCGCGACCATAGCGGGCATTGAGGGCATCAATGGTGGCGAGCAGGGCCTGGCGCCGCTCCTGATGGGAAGGTGTCATGGGCGTGAACAGGTGGTGCTGCAGCTGATGAGCCGGCTGGAGGGACTGGAGGAGCACACCCGCTTTCTGCAGAGGGTGATAAGGCCGAAAGAGCCGCTCAGCCAGGGGGAGGGCAGCGGCCAGAAGCACGGCGGTGTCGTCACTCGCCACAGGAAGGGCAACGGTGGCTGCGTTGCTGTAAAAGGCGGAGCCAGAAAAGGGGCTGCTGCGCACAAACACCGTGATGGCACTGGCACATTGCCGCTGGCGGCGCAATTTTTCTGCCCCGCGGCTGAGGTAAGTGGCCACAGCCTGGCGCAGCTCGCCAACCGTGGTGATGGGTGTGCTGAAGCTGCGACTGACGCAGGTTTCCTTCTTGGCGGGTGGCAGAGCCACCAAGGGCAGGCAGGAATGCCCCTGCAATTCTCGCTGGAGGCGCAGGCCCACCACACCGCAACGGCGCCGCAATTCTGCTGAAGGCATGTCGCGCAGTTGACGGGCCGTGCTGATGCCCCGCAGGCGACACCAGCGGGAGAGACGGCGGCCGATGCCCCACACCTCTTCGATAGCGATGGTTTCCAGCCAGGAATCGGGATCAGCGGCGGCACCCAAATCAAAAACAGCTTGCTGACGCAGGGAAACAGCGTGTTTCGCCAGACGATTGGCCACCTTGGCGAGCACTTTGGTGGGGGCAATGCCAACAGCCACAGGCAGCCCCAGCTGCTGACGCACGGCCTGACGCAGGGCCAGCCCCCAGGCAGTGAGATCGGCACTGACTCCATCGCGGCCGAGGGGCCGGTGCAACAAACCAAACGCCTCATCAATGGAATAAATCTCCAGCTCTTCCACCCAGGCCTCAAGGGTGGCCATCAGCCGCTGGCTCATATCGCCATAGAGGCTGTAGTTGGAGCTGCGCACGATCACGCCATGGCGCTCCAGCTGGCGTTGCACCTGAAACAAGGGCGCCCCCATAGGGATGCCGAGCGCCCTGGCTTCCGCACTGCGAGAGACGATGCAACCATCGTTATTGGAGAGCACCACCAAGGGCCTGCCCACAACAGCGGGGTCGAGCGCCGCCTCACAGGAGGCGTAAAAGTTGTTGCCGTCGATCAGAACAGTGGCCAGGGGCACAACAAGGACGGCACTAGGCAGGAATCCCCAGCATAGTACAGATGCACTATCGGTGCGCAGCTTCGTCGGTTAGAGCTTGCGTCAGCCACTCCATGCGAATGTTGAACATCTCACGCTCCTCGGCGGAGAGATGGCACCGCTGCTGGGATTCCCGGGTCACCGCAGCCAGGGCTGCTTGCACTTCGACATAGCGAAGCGGCAAAGCGGGTGCCGAGAAAGCAGGAGGGGTGGGTTCTGAAGAAAACCCGGGGGTGGAACTGTTCATGGATGAACACTGGCCCATCTGCGACCAGCAATCTGTAGCAAATCCACCACCAAAAAGACTCTTCACGTTTCTTATCTCCCCAAGCTCCCATGGGCTGACTTCCATGGCTTGTGATGGGGCTAGCAAAGGTTTGTTTAAATCTCATTTGTCAGATCAGATGCCTGTCAAAACAATGAAAAAGAAATGGTTTTTAAAAAAATACGTGTTTTGCAAAAAAGCTTCCCCGTTCTGTCTAGGTTCCAGCTGCATGCATCTCTCCCATGCCTTTCTCGTCCTCCGGTCGCCGCGGCCGCCTTCAACAGATCGTGGCCGGCACGATGGCCGCAGGCCTTTCTCTCTCGCTGGCGGGCTGCGGGCCCACAAGCACCCTCAGCGGAGCTGGAGCGTCCTTCCCCGCCCCCATCTACCAGCGCTGGTTTCAAGAACTCTCAAGCCAGGGCTTGCGGGTGAACTATCAATCTGTGGGATCAGGGGCAGGCGTGCGGCAGCTGGTGTCGAAAACGGTGGATTTTGCGGCCAGCGACGTGCCGATGAAGGAAGAAGAGATTGCCAAGGTGCCGCAAGGAGTTGTGCAGATTCCATTGACAGCGGGGGCCATTGCCGTGGCTTACCAGCACAAGGGCTGCGAGCTGAAACTTAGCCAAGCCCAACTGGTGGCCATCTTTCAGGGCAAAATCAATAACTACAGCCAGGTGGGCTGTGCCGCCAAGCCCATCAAGGTGGTGGTGCGCTCAGATGGATCAGGCACCACCGCCAACTTCACCGCTCATCTGTCAGCCATTGATCCCGGATGGAAACAACAGATCGGGGCGGGCAAAAGCGTCAAATGGCCTGTAGGCACAAGTGCCAAAGGGAATGAGGGCGTCGCGGCCCAGCTCAATCAGGTGGATGGGGCGCTGGGCTACGTGGAGCAAGCTTTCGTCAAGCCTCCACTGCAGGCCGCCGCCCTCACCAATGCAGCAGGCCGTGTGGTGCAACCCACAGCGCAGAGCGAGCGGGAAGCCCTGGCCTCCATCGATCTCGGGCCGGCCCTGACCGGCAGCAATCCCAATCCTTCCGTGGGCTATCCAATCGTGACCTTCAGCTGGATTCTTCTTTACAAGACAGGCAACGGAGCTCGGCACAGCACACTCAACAAGGTGTTCAGCTACGCCCTTTCTGAGCCCGCCCAGGCCATGGCGGAGAGCCTGGGATTCATCAGCCTGCCACCAGAGGTGATGGAGCAAGGCAGAGCAGCCCTCGCCACCATTCAGCCATGAGCGGGCCCAACAGGAAAGAGATCGGGAAATGTTGGGGAGCAGTGGCGTCAGAGGGGGGATCCCTGGATGCGCCATCGCAACTCACAGTCGTCTGACGATCGATCGACCATCCGTAGGATTCATCCATTCAGTCAAGGGGAGGATGTGTTGATTGCCGGTGCATAACCGGCAAGGCAGGCTCCCAAGTGCGGTGGCAAAGATGGCCGTTCATGCCAAGAGACTCCGCGGAGCGTGCATCACGAATCCCAGAGCCCACCACCCCTTGCTGTTGGGTAGGCCGCCGGCGATCAGCGCCAGGCTTCTTTTGGCAAGCAGAGTGGGCTCAGCCAGGCTGACGTTGGTGAAGGAATGGCCAAAGGCACTCCCTATCTTGAAATGAACGACGTGGAAGCCTGGCTCGGCCCACGCCAGGTGTTTCACGCCCTCTCCCTGTCACTCTTCCAAGGCGAGCACACCGTTGTGCTGGGGCCCAATGGATCAGGGAAAAGTTCCCTTCTCAAGCTCCTCTCAAGGGAGCTCTATCCCGTGGTACGGGAGGGTTCGTGGCTGCGCCTCTTTGGTCAAGAAACCATCAATCTTTGGCAGCTGCGCAAGCGCATCGGGGTGCTCGGCCAGGATCAACCCACCACATACCGCGGCGATGTCCAAGCGCGTGATGTGGTGCTCTCAGGTTTGTTCGGCTCCGTTGGGTTGGGGAGAAGCCAGGAACCAGAGGCCCGACAACGCGAGAGAGCAACAGATCTGATGGCGCAGATGGGATTGACTGATCTAGCCGATCAACTTTTTCAGGACCTTTCCGAAGGCCAGCGTCGTCGGCTGTTGCTCGCCCGCGCCTTGGTGCACAACCCGGAAGTTTTGGTGCTTGACGAACCCACGAATGGTCTGGACATCCAAGCCAGGCATCAACTTCTCGATCGGCTTGGCAGCTTGGCCCGCAATGGCACAACCCTTCTCCTGGTGAGCCATCGCATCGAGGAAATCCTGCCGGAAATCAAGCGTGTTGTGCTGCTCAAGCGGGGAGCTGTGGTGGGGGATGGATCAGCCGCCGAAATGCTTCGAGATGGACCTCTCAGTTCCCTTTTTGATACCCCCTTGAAAGTGCTGGGCCACGGTGGCTTCCGGCAGGTGCTACCAGCAACTGCGCACATCTGATCAGCCTCGCAGAAAGCCTCTCTGGTAGCTGAGGAAGAAGGAATCACAATGGTTTTGGCCCAGTTGAGGCCTGGGCATGCTCTGGTTTTGCCAAAGATTAGGAATGCTGTCGGGAGGAGACTGTTGTCTTTGTCGTGCCAACAGCCCAACAGGGTGATGGCGGGGAAGGTGCAACGCATCGAAACCTCTTCCCACAAGCGGAGTTTGGTGATGCGGGCGACTCCAATTGTTTTGAGCTCAGCCATGCTGCTCTCTCGATTGCGGGTCAGCTGCAGAACTTTCAGGCGTCATCCAGTAGCCCAAACACCCCTCGACTCGTTACACTACGAATGTTCTATGGGGAACGAATCATGTTGACTGGAGCAGACCTTCTCAGCAAAGTGAAGGAGCTGGGTGATGTCTCAAAATCTGAGCTGGTGCGCAGCTGCGGCTACGTCAGCACCAAGAAGGATGGCACCGAGCGTCTCAATTTCACCGCCTTCTATGAAGCACTCCTGGAGGCGAAAGGTGTCAACCTTGCTGAACACGGCGCTGGCAAGGGAAAAGCGGGCCGCAAACTCAGTTATGTGGCCACTGTGCAGGGCAACGGCAATCTGCTGGTGGGCAAAGCCTATACAGCCCTGCTCGACCTCAATCCAGGAGATGAATTCGAAATCAAGCTCGGTCGCAAGCAGATCCGTTTGGTGCCTGCTGGCTCTTCAGAGGAGGAGTGAGGCCCAGTAGCTCGCCATGGCGATCTACAACACTGGGGGCAGGGTCCTGCCCCCCCAACAATTCAAGGCGGCTCCTAAAGAGCTGTAATCCGCCCAGCTGACATGCTTGAAGTGGCATTGGCCATGGTGGAGCAACAAGGGAAATGGCTCCTCCAACTCCGTGATGATCTGGATTGGATTGTGGCGCCAGGCTGCTGGGGGTTGTTCGGCGGCCACCTAGAGAGGGGCGAGTCCCCTGAACAAGCTCTTAGGCGGGAATTATTCGAGGAAATCCGCTGGGAAGCAGGCGAGGTCAGCTACTGGTTCGAGCACAGGAATCCCCAGCGTGTTGCCCATTTCTTTCTGACCTCCCTCCAAGAGCCCTTTAACAGCCTTCAGCTGCAGGAAGGTCAAGATCTTCTGCTTGCTTCGGTGGCAGAGCTACGAACGGGCCTTGTCTGGAGCCCCGCCATCAAGGAGTACAGACCGATAGCCCCGTCACTCCAGGTTGCCATCCAGAGACTGGGTGCCGAGGCAGACAAGACTCAAAAATGAGAGAGTTTACAGTTCGCAACTCAAAGCTA
>Ga0315899_10006328_pt1 | contig 12758 bp, 10 predicted proteins | sample LakEriMetagenome_2_FD_203518 | JGI IMG/M metagenome (GOLD analysis project Ga0315899, IMG submission 203518) | Freshwater fungal communities from buoy surface, Lake Erie, Ohio, United States - Buoy 4 MA112 | ecosystem: Environmental > Aquatic > Freshwater > Lake | place: USA: Lake Erie, Ohio...
TCCAGGGGTTCAGCCTCTTCCCGCATCTCACCGCCCTGGAGAATGTGGCGCTTGCGCCGCGCGTAGCACTCGGCCTGACCGCCGCTGCGGCAGAGAAGCGTGCCCGCGCACTCTTGAAGCAGCTCGGACTTGCCGCCAAGGCGAACGCGTATCCGGACAGCCTCTCGGGTGGGCAGCAGCAGCGCGTTGCGATTGCACGCGCACTTGCAACAGAGCCAAAGGTCTTGTTGCTCGATGAGATCACCAGTGCGCTTGATCCAGTCTTGGTTGCCGATGTGCTGGAGGCACTGCGCGCACTCGCAAAGGGCGGCATGACGATGCTCATCGCGACGCATGAGATGGCCTTTGCCGCCGACGTCGCCGATCGCATCTGCTATCTCGAGGGTGGACGAATTGTGGAAGAGGGAAGCCCAGAGAAGATCTTTGGCGCGCCTCGGGATCCGCGCACTCGGGCATTCCTGAAGCGGGTGCGCTCTGTTGGGTCCAGCGCTCTTCGCTAACGGGCTGCGATACGCCGCCCATACGCGGGCAGGAATACAGTGACCACATGAGCCGTATGTATCGCGTCAAGATCGCCGGGCGTTGGACCGAAGCGCCGAAGTGGGCGCTCGACCTCCCATTTGAAGTTCGTCCGATGCGTGGCTTCACTGTTGCCGCATGGCCGAACTGGCGCCCAACGCTCGAGCTACTCGCAAAAGCCACCGCGCGTGCCAAGCGAAAGCTTGAGTGGGTGCGCATTCATGACCACACGGGCACACGTCGTGAACCGGCGCATCCGTTTGGTTGGGTGATCACTGAAACGGGTGAGATGTACCTTTGCTCGTACGATAAGGGGACCGCCCTGCACGAACTTGCGCACCTCATCAGCGGTGACTCCCATGGTGATGCGTGGGCGAGGAAGTGCTTTGAGCTGCATCGCATCTGGCTGCGGGGTGCGGCAATCACCGCGGCGGATCTTGAAGTAACGCGCTACCTATCGGGGCGACGCGAGTGGAAGCGACGATTTGGCGAGCGGCCGCCGAAGCAGCCGGTACCGAAGAGCTCCTGGGCTACCGAGGGTCGACGGGCGGCGACAGCAGGGCGGCAAGTCGCTGCACGTAGGCGGCACCAGCCGCCTCCCAACTGAGACCATCCTGAATCGCTGCGAGGCCAGACGCAATGCGGCTCGCACGCTCTGCTGGATCTGACGCTAGTCGTCGAATTACGGAGGCCGCCTCCTCCGCACTCCCTGATGTGTAGCGTGCGACCGACGCTTCAGGGACGAGGTCGTCAAGGGTCTTGAGCCGTGTTCCTAGTACGAGGCGGCCGCTGGCCATTCCTTCAAACACCTTGTTCGAAATCGAGAGGTCGGTGAACTCATCGAGTCGGGTCGGAGCAAGTGCAATATCGGCGCCACGAACGAGCGCCGGTACCTCTTCAAATGGCACGCGGCCCAGGAACTCCACCGCGTCTGTGACTCCAAGTTCTGTCGCAAGTTCACGGAGCGCCTGCTCGCGATCACCACGACCTGCAACCACGAGGCGCACTGGGAGCGGTGCCGGCGCAGCGCGCAGGAGCGCGACGGCGCGAATGATGACGTCAACCTCGTAGATCGGCGTCAGCGCGCCGGTATAGACAAGACGAAGCGTTCCATCTGCCATCCAGGTTCGATCGCCTGCTGCCGCGGCGGCGAAGCGTTGCGTCTCGGGCACGTTGAGGAGCACCTCCACCGCGTCTGCACGTCGCGGAGCGATCTTGACTAGGCGGTCGCGCAGGCGAGGGGCGGTGACGAAGATCCAATCGGCAATCGCGATGGAGCGTCGTTCAGCAAACGCGACAAGCGAGACCATTGCCCGGGCAGCGACTCGCGTGAGGAGCGAGCGCGATGATCGCGCGAAGCGCATGCGGAAGAGTTCTGGTGAGGCTTCGTGTAGATCGAGGATCAGGCCGATGCGGTGGCGTCGGCGCAGCGGCACTGCCGCGAAGGCGAGCCAGTCTGGAACGCTATTCGCGTGAACCACATCAATCGGGCGCTCGCGGTCAATCTGGAGAAGCGCGCGTGCGGCGAGCACCGCAAAGCGACCGTACTCAACCACGTAGGTGCTGATCCCCGCCCCCTGATGTCGCTGGACCGGCTGGCGGTAGAGCTGGGCGCTGTCGAGTTCACCTCGTGCGGGATCGCCGTCGCGCTGCAGGGAGATGATGCTGACGTGCCAACCGGCGGCGACCGCGGCGCGGGCGGCGCGACGAACGCGCGGATCTTCATCTACGTAGGAGTGCACCACGAGTGCCAGGTGTGGCATGGATCCCCTCGCCTTCTCTGTATAACTCTGGGCGATCGTAGCAGGGGCTCCCCGCGCATCAGGCACGCAGGTAGGGGACGGAACCCGTACACTCCCCCTCATGGAACGCCGAAAAATCTTGCTGGACGCCGATGTGGGGATCGATGATGCGATCGCCATGCTCCACCTCGCTGGGCGCAGCGACGTTGAACTCCTCGCCGTTGGCAGTGTGCACGGCAACATTCCCTCAGACCTTGCCGCCACGAACGCCCGCCGTCTACTGGAGCTCTGCGGCCTTGACGACGTACCGGTCGCCTACGGCGCACGCCGACCGATGGCGCAACCGCTAGCCACCGCCGAGTGGGTACACGGCGAAGATGGTCTCGGCAATACCAACCAGCCCGAACCGAAGCGCGGACCTGGCACCGAGGATGCGGTTTCACAGATCTTGCGCCTGACCCGCGAGATGCCCGGAGAGATCGACCTGCTCGCCGTTGGCCCACTCACCAACCTCGGGCTCGCACTCTGCCTTGATCCAGAGCTTGCTGGGCGCGTGCGCTCTGTTGTGGTGATGGGTGGTGCGATTGCCCACGAGGGGAACGCCTCTGCCACTGCGGAGGCAAACATCTGGCACGACCCTGAGGCGGCAAACCTAGTCTTCGGTGCCGAGTGGCCAGTCACCATGGTTGGGCTTGATGTGACGCAGGTCACGCGTTTGCGCGCCAAGGAGCTGGAGGCCATTGAGGCGATCGGCTCGGTGCGTTCAAAGTACGCACTGAAGGTGTTGAGTCACTATCTCGATGTGTATAAGCGATCGTTCGGCACGCGCGAGTGCCCACTCCACGATCCGCTCGCCGCCGGCATCGTCGCCGACCCCACCTACATGACCGAGTGGCTTGATCGAGCTGTGGAGGTGAACACCACCGGCCCAACCCGCGGCGCCACGATCATCGACCGACGTGCTTGGATGGCCCCAGCAGCCGACGCCCGCGAGACACGAGAGCGGAACGGCGGCAAAGATGCCACTCCGCCACTTGTACGAGTACCAATGAAGGTGGATGGTCCGCGCTTCGTCGCTGACCTGATCAACTCGCTGAAGTGACCAACGCCATGCCGATGGTGGCGGCTGAAGTGCCGCGCCCGGCTAGAACGCTCGTTCTTGGATGTGGCTCAATTGGCCAAGCTGTTGTGCCGCTGCTCATTCGTGACCTCGGGTTTGATCCCCACTCCATTCGGGTCGTCGAGATGGCCGACACGCGCCACCGCATCGCCGACGCGATCGCTGCTGGCGTCACATATGAGCAGGCTGCCGTGACGCGCGAGAACCTCTCGTCATTCCTGGCCAAGCGACTCTCCAGCGGCGACATGCTCCTTGACCTCGCCTGGAACATAGACGCGAATACCATCATCAGCTGGTGCCGCACTGCTGGTGTGCGCTACCTCAACACCAGTGTTGAGGTGTGGGAGCCCTATACAAACATCTCGGAGCAAGAGCCAACCTCACGAACGCTGTACGCCCGTCACATGGCGATGCGCGAGATGATTCGTAACTGGGGCGACAACAGTGGACCAAGCGCGATTGTGGAACACGGCGCAAATCCAGGCTGGGTGAGCCATGAGGTGAAGTTTGCACTCGAAGAGTTGAGTGATGCGCTGCTGGAGCAAGGCCTGATTACAGGAGCACCACGCGAATCGCTAGTTGCGGCACGAACGGCTGGCGATCATGCACGCATGGCCGAATCGGCCGGCGTCAAGGTGATTCAAATCGCTGAGCGAGACACACAGCACACTGATCGACCAAAAGAGGTTGGTGAATTTGTCAACACCTGGTCGGGTGAAGGGTTTTATGAAGAGGGTGTGGCTCCCGCTGAACTCGGCTGGGGTACGCACGAAATCGCACTTCCACCGCGTGGGCTTGCCCATTCTGGAGATGGACCACGCAATCAGATCTTGATTCAACGCGCTGGCATGGAGACGTTGGTGCGCACATGGGTACCTGGATCGGACCCTGCGCGTGCATCAACCGAAGGGCTGTCAACGATCGGCATGCTGATTCGTCACGGCGAGGCGTTCACGATGAGTGATTGGCTGACCGTACGAGATCAACAGGGATTCGCGCAGTATCGACCAACCGTTTACTACGCGTACTGCCCATCTGATTCAGCGATTGCTTCGGTACACGAGTTGCGCGGCAACAATTGGCAGCATCCGGAGCGATTCCGTCTGTTGAACAACGAGATTATTCGTGGCGAAGATCGACTTGGCGTGTTGCTCCTGGGCCATCCACTGAAGGCGTGGTGGAGCGGATCACTCTTGGGGATTGACGAGGCGCGCGCAAACCTTGCGGGGCACTCAGCTACAACGCTGCAGGTCGCAGGATCCGTCGTCGCAGCAGTTGCCTGGCTCCTCCGTCATCCGTCTGAGGGGCTGCGCGTTCCTGACGAACTGCCTCATGAGGAGCTCCTCACCGACATCCGCCGCTACATCGGGACACGCTGGTCAGGGCCAGTGGACTGGACGCCACTCCAGGGACGGCTTGAGCTCTTCCCCGATCCGGCGAAGCCGCTGCCCACCGACCCGTGGCAGTTTGAGGCGTTCCAGGTCGCCGATTAGCGCATCTCCTGTGCCACCCCGCTGACACGCACACCTGCCACACTACGAACATGAAGAGGACTCAGCGCACCCCTTGGCTTGCGGCCTCAGTACTGGTCGCCCTGATCGTCAGCTCCATTGCCGCACCACGAACGTTTGGCTGGGGTGCTGGGCTGGTCGCTGCAGCCGACGAAGAGCCGATCGACGGGGATCCAATCGCCGACGAGAGCGTTGATCCCGATGAGAGCGTGTCGCCAGATGAGAGCCTCGAACCTGATGCCTCCGCTCCTAGTGAGGAGGAGCCAGAGCCTGACCCGGGGCAAGATCCGGGAGAGGAGACTGATCCTGACTCCACGGACGGCGAGGGTGGCGAAGAGGGCGATGTTGAGGTGTCTCCAAGTGATGAGCCGGTTACGCCAACACCACCAGCGCTGACACTGGGCGATCTGCTTGCCGCCGCCACTGCCAGCACACCCTTTGATGCCGATCTCGCGCTGCAGATCCTGCAGGACTATGCGCCACCAGGTGCGCGTGCGATTGAGGTTGCAGATCGACAAACCTTCCGCAACGCACGCACCTACACCATCCGCGAAGTGCGTAGCTGGTCGCGACTTCCGCAACTAGGCACTACAGGCGCAACGGTATGGATGCGGTTCGTTGGCGGATCAGAGCGAACGCCGTTCGCCGTTGTCGCTGGACGCGACCGTAGTGATCCGCGAATTAGCAGTGTGCGTGTGCGCGAAGGTCGAGCGTCACGTGGGAACCCGGCCCCCTATCTTCTGACAGTCGCTGGGAGCGATACGGGCACCGGCACCGTTGCCGTAGAGGTGCGAGTTGGATACGAGAAGCCGCTCAGGTTCGCGGCTGGTGATGAGATTGAGATCGGACCCTTCATGAAATCGACGGGCGGGAAGGTTGTCTTGTTGATGCGCGGCGTCACCGTTGAGGTGCGCCTAATTGATGCAGCTGGGAACGAGAGCTCCTGGCGCCGTGTGCGCCTCCCCTAGCTAGAGGATCGTCCGCCACCGCGCCGCCGCGTACGCCGTAGCGATGAGTGCCAGCCCACCTGCAACGATCAGCGCGCCTGGCGCCCCAATAAGCGAAACCACCGCACCTGTGCCGAGACCGCCGATCGGCGTTGAGCCGGCAAAGACCGTCGTATACACGCTCATCACTCGACCGCGTAGTGCTGGCGGTGTCGAGGTCTGAATCGATGCGTTTGCAGTGGCCGCCATAGCGATCGCGCCGAAGCCAGCGCCGAAGAGGGCCACACCAGTGACGGCGGCGGCCCACGCTGCTCCGCTCCCGCTCACAACGCCAGCCACGATGGAAAGCGCGCCTAGTGCTGCTGCGCCGCCGATGATCACCACGGTACGTGGCTGACGAAGCATGGCAACGGCGAGTGCACCACTCAGCGACCCGAACCCAATTGCGGCCATCAACAAGCCGAGGCCAGGCGCGCCAATCTCCAACACGCTGCGCGCGAGGATCGGGATGATCACGTTGAAGTTCATCGCCACACCAGAGATCACGCCGATCACAAACACGCAGAGTGCAATCAGCGGCGTGCGGGCCACAAATCTCACCCCTTCTGCGAGGCTAACCAACACGTCGGCAACGGTTCGCGGACGTGGAGTGCGTGGTGCCGGGCGCAGCTCATCGGCACGCATGAAGAGAAGGGCCAACAACACGGCAAGGAAACTCACTCCATTTACGGCAAAGCAGCCAGCAACGCCGATCACGCCGATCAGCACGCCGCCGATCGCTGGTCCAATCACACGCGCACCATTAAACATCGCCGAGTTCATCGCAACAGCACGACCGACCTCGTCTTCGGGAACCATCTCGCTAAAGAACGACTGACGAACGGGCATGTCGATGGCATTCACGACACCGAGCAAGACGGCCATGAGAATCAGCAGCGGCAGTGTCATCAAGCCTGTTGCAACTAGCGCGGCCTGAAGCAGGGCAAGCACCATCAGACTGACCTGCGTTCCCATCAGTGCGCGGTGCTTGGGGAGCGCGTCGGCGAGCACACCGCCGAAGAGCCCGAGGATCATCACTGGGGTGAACTGCGCTGCGGCAACGATACCGAGCCATGCCGGCTCCTGGGTGAGTTCGGTGATGTACCAGGCCTGCGCAATGGACTGCATCCAGGTGCCAGCCAACGAGACAAGTTGCCCGAACCAGAAGAGTCGGTAGTTGCGATGGCGGAACGGCCCACGCCAGGCTGGGGTGATGCGGGAGCTGCTTCGTGTATTCGGCATCGCTAGAGGCTACACCCGCGCGAAGTTACTCCACGCCTGAGTGGCGGGGCGGATTAGCGGCGCTTGCTCTTTGTGGCTCGCTTCACCGTTCTCGCGCGTGCTGGGGGCTCATCACGTCGGATTGCAGCAACGGCGGCAACGACCGGCAGGGCGAAAATCGCACCGAGGACGCCGCCCACGAGCCCGCCGATGCTACCCGCGATGAAGACGGTGGTTCCGGAGAGGCGCAGCACACCGTTCATCAATCGCGGGGCGAGCTGCGTGGCACAGAGGAGCCAGCCAACAATGATCACCACGGAGCCAGGGAGAACGTAGGGGCCAGCGGCGAGAATCGAGAGCACGAGTGGTGGCAGCACCGCAGCTCCCTGCCCAATTGAGGGGATTGCCATGACGATGCCGCCGAGCACGGCGGCCAGCAGGCCATCGGCTCCAGCAATCGTGGCGCCAACGAATACGACTAGGCCATAAACAAACCCAAGTGCAACGTGTCGCCCAATAAACCGCGCAATGATCTCTTCAAGAATCTTGCGCGATCGCTGTGCACTGCGCACTTGCCCACGTGTTGCAAGCTGATCAACGGAGTCAAGGTGAGCAGGGTTTGCCGAGAGGATGACGCCAATGCCGATCGCCAAGATGAGTGGTCCAAGCGCACCAATGGCACCCGCCGCGATCGCCGCAATGTTTGACTGGACCGAAGCCGCCACATCGCGGATGGCGAGGATCACCGTGGTTGCCAGCGGTACGAGATCTACATCGAGTCCGACGGAGGCGAGTAGGGCGCTCAGTCGCTCGACCATCACGCCGACCTCTGCCGACGTTGGCTCTGGTCCGGCGATGATCCCGCCCAGCGATTGCGCGAAGGCAATCGCAAGTTCAATCGCAATGACGATGACGGGAATAGCGCCTGCAATCCACACAAGGAGCGCTGCGCGCGTGCGCGTCCAGCCGCGTGCTACAAGTCGGTCAATCGGCGCATCGGCCAGCGCCGCCAGCAGCCACCCACCGGCGAGTGCGTAGAGGAGCGGGCCCTGAGCCGAGATGAAGGTGGTGACGACGCCAAGCCCCGCCATGATGGCGACGAGGGCGAGGCTCGCGAGGGTGGCCCACGCGACTAGGCGAAAGCTCTGTGGCCACTCATCGCTACGAAGAGGATTCGGTAGATTCATGGGCAGATCTTAGTCCAGCGCGGCGCGCACGATGTCGAGTGGGAGTTCCACGGCTGTGGCGCCATCCGCGCCACTCATCGTTTCGGCGGCAAAGAGCGCATCCAGGATTGCTGACTCCGTCGCATCAGCGGTTGCCTCGAAGAGCGCGGAGAGGTGTGCATTGACCACCATCGTGACTGAGGCTTCGAACGGCTCCTTCGGCTCAAGGTCCTCTGGCGGGAGGTGCCCATTCGCGGTGCTAAAGCTCAGCACGAGATCACCAGAGGAGTGCTCACCGACGCCACCAACGCGGCCGATGCCGATAACCGCTCGCTGCGCAAGACGATCAAGTTGCATCGGAAGGAGTGGCGCATCCGTCGCGACGATCACAATGATCGATCCTGCTCCACCACGGGGATCATCGGGCTTCGGTGCAGCGGCAACCTTGGTCTCCCATGGAAGGGGGTAGTGCTCGGTCGAGAGTGGTCCGCCGGCGGCGCCCAGCATCTTCCCCTGCAGCGTGAGCCGGTGGCGACGTCCATGGTTCGCCTGAACGAACACCCCAACGGTGTACCCGCCAAGTTCTGCGGGGAGTCGGCGACTCGATGTGCCGTTGCCGCCCTTAAAGCCGTGGCAGATCATGCCGGTACCACCACCCTGATTGCCGCGCGGCACGGGCGCACCGTTCGGTAGCGCAGCTGCGGCATCGAGCGCCTGCTGTGCATGTGCCGCGGTGATGTGGAATCCGTTCACGTCGTTTAGCACGCCATCCCAGGTTTCACCAGCAACGGGGAGGCTCCACGGTGGTGCGTCGGGTACGTGATCAAGCGACCAGCTGATCATGGCGTCGTGCACGACACCAACGGAGTGGGTGTTCGTCAGACAGATCGGCGAGGTGAGAAGGCCAGACTCGCGAATCCATTCCAGACCCGTGAGCTCGCCGTTCCCGTTTAGTCGATGGGTGCCAGCAAAGAGCGGGTGTCCCATCTCGGTGAGCGGGCGGGGAAGAATGGCGGTGACGCCGGTGCGAATCGGGGCAACGCCGCGATCAAGAGCGCCTTCGCCCTTGACGATGGTGGTGGCAGCGACGCGCACGCCCGCGACATCGGTGATTCCGTCCGTTGGGCCAGGGGTAAACCGGCCGATGCGGATTCCAAGGTCAGTGGCTCGAGTGTCTCGTGGCATGGGGGTAGTGTGCCATCCCGCACTACACTCTCCCTATGTTGCCGCCGACCAAGCCCGAGTCCCGCACCCCGCGTGAGCGCATGCCGTTTCGGCATATCGGCTCAACGATCCTGCTTGCTACCTCGTTTATCCTTGCCGCGGGCGCCCTCGTCACCTGGGGGATCGATCAGCAGATTGGGCCCTGGGCCCCAGATGGGGTTGTGGTCGTCACTGAGGATCCATCAACCGGCCCAAGCGGCTCCCCCACACCAGCGGCCGACCCGTCCGACCCTGCCGAGCGAGCGCGCGTTACACCACCACCCCTCCCGCCAGTCGATCCGAGCCTGCTCGTTCCCTCGGTTGCTGGTGACCCTGTACGCGTCGTAGTGAGCGGCGTCTGGATCAACCTCCCAGTCGTTCGTCCACCACTTGAGGGCGATGGCTCGCCTCGATACCCCTGGTGTCGTGTCGCTGAGTGGATGCCGAACAAGGGAAAGGCCGACGGTAAAACGGGCATCCTCTTTATCTATGCGCATGGTCGCTACTGGGAGTTCGGCGGTCTCCTCGATAAAACACCGAAGCAGATGATCGGCCAGATCATTGAGGTGGATGTGCTGCCAAAAGTTACTGGTCAGCAACTGATGCGCGTTCGCTACCGCGTGACCGAGGTGCGACAGCACATCTCAACATGGGCCGACATCGCTGATGTGCCGAACGGTCGCGTGATCCTGCAAACCTCTGAAACAGATCGCAGTGATGGACCGAAGATGGTCATCATTGGCAAATACATCGATACGACAACTTCGACGCGACCAATACCAGCAGCAAAGCCGCAGATCTGCGAATAGCCTGATGAAGGCTCCCTCTAGCGCCGCGGAGTTCCGACCCGACATTGAGGGGCTACGAGGCATCGCCATTCTTCTCGTGCTTCTCTTTCATGCAGGCCTTCCATGGACGCCTGGTGGATTCGTGGGTGTTGATGTGTTCTTCGTGATTAGCGGGTTCTTGATTACCGGCAAGCTCTGGCGCGAATCACAGCAGCCAGGAGGGTGGAACATCACCAGGTTCTATGCGTGGAGAATTCGTCGACTCCTTCCGGCAGCGCTCGTCGCCATCGCGGTCATCACACTCGTTGGGCTACTCCTTGCCGCGCCGCTCGATCGCAGTGAGCTGGCGGCAGATGGCGCAGCGTCGGCGCTCTCAATTGCCAACATGCGCTTCATCGGTTCCGTGGATTACTTCGCCGCAACCACAAGCCCGTCACCCTTCTTGCACTTCTGGTCGCTCAGCGTTGAAGAGCAGTTCTACCTCGTCTGGCCGGCGCTCATCGTGCTGCTCACCTGGCGTGGTGGCAGTTCGCGGCGCCTGATCGTGGCGCTCCTCATTGGTGTCGTCGCCTCCTTTGCACTCAGCATCTGGCTCACCGACGCCTCGCCAGCACGCGCCTTCTACCTGCTGCCGACGCGCGTCTGGCAGCTTGGGGTTGGTGGCCTACTCGCCCTCATCGGCGTGGCGGGTACCTCGCGACGTGCGGGCGCCCTGGCGTGGGCTGGCCTTGCCGCGGTCGCTGTTGCAGGGGTGGCGCTCACCGCGGAGATGCCGTATCCAGGGCTCGCCGCCCTCCTCCCCACCGCTGGGGCCGTTGCACTGCTCTACGGCGGCGCCGCGCCAAGCGGGCCGATGCGCCTCCTCGCCGCCGCGCCGCTGCGCTTCCTTGGCAAGATCAGCTACTCCCTCTACTTGTGGCACTGGCCGCTCCTCGTGCTCCCCCTTATGTTCCTGGAGCGTGCCCTCACCGGCGTTGAGATCGTGGCCTCCGTTGCTGTGGCAATCGGCGTCTCATGGCTGAGCTGGCGCTTTGTGGAGCAGCCCTTCCGCTACGGAGACCGCTCACGTCGTGCCACCTCGTGGAGCGCGATTCGCGTTGGCGTTGCGGGGATTCTCAGCGTGGCCCTCTTCACCCAGGGGCTCGCCGCAGCACTCCCCTCGTCCGCCGTTGCCGTGCAGCCAACACCGAGCCCCTCGGGTTCACCGGTGGCGAGCGACGGGCCGATCACGCTACCTGCAGATCTCACCCCGACACTGGCGTCGGCGCGCGATGACGAGGAGCGGCTGCGCGGCGACGGCTGCCTCGCCTTTGAGCGCGTCACGACACCGCCAAACTGCGAGTACGGCGTCAAGGGATCGGCGATCACGATCGCCCTCGTTGGCGACTCTCACGCCTCGCACTGGTTCCCCGCCATCGAAGCAATCGCGCTGGAGCGCGGCTGGAGGCTGGTGACCTTCGTCAAGGTGTCGTGCTCGTTTACCACCCTCGCGCAGCGCAACTTGGCGCTCAAGCGTGAGTACCGTGAGTGCACCGCGTTCAATGAGGCAACGGTGGCGCGCCTCAATCAAATCAAGCCGGCGCTTACCATCATCGTGAATCGCCGCACCTTCCGCCCAATCGAAGAAAACATCACGTCAGCGTTGGCTGGAGCGGCGCTCGGCGAGATGGTCGCCCGAATCCCAGGAGCAACGGTGATCCTTGTCGATACGCCAGACCCTGGTCGCGATGTTCCCGCCTGTCTCTCAAAGCACCCGAGCGACATTCGCGCCTGCCTCTTCACACAAGACGACGCAGATAACCGTGAGATCGGCGTGGCGGAACGTGTGGCGGCCGAGGTTTCAGGGGCGCAGCTCATTGATCTCACGGCCAACATTTGTACCGAATGGCCCTGCTCGCCGATTTCTGGGAGCGTGCTGATCTATCGCGATGAGGACCACATGACGGAGACGTTCTCGCGAAGCCTCGCCGCTCCACTCGGGGTAGAGATCGCGAAGCTGCTACCGCGCTAGCGCTGCGCTCGCTCCGCTGCGTAGAGCATGATCGCGGATGCGACTGCAAGGTTAAGACTCTCAGCGGTTCCAAGCATCGGAATCAGTGCCGCACTGGCACACGCGCTGCGCAGGTTGGCACTCAAGCCATCCGCCTCAGTGCCGATCACGATCGCCGTTGGCGTTGCGTATGTGAGCTCGCTGTAATCGGAGGCCCCGTCAAGTGCTGTCGCGACCGTGCTCCCTGGCCAGCGCTGCAGTAGCGCGACCGCCTCTTTGTGTGTCGCGCGATAGATCGGCACCGTAAAGATCGAACCCATCGTGGCGCGCACCGTTTCAATGGAGTACGGGTCGCAGGTGTTCCCCACAAGAATCACACCGCCTGCAGCACACGCATCAGCGCTGCGAATGGCGCTCCCAAGGTTGCCCGGATCGCGCGGTGCTTCGAGCATTAGCCAACGTGCTGCGCGGCTCGGATCAATGGTGGACACCGATTGGGCCTCAGGCGCTGG
>Ga0315899_10006329_pt1 | contig 12758 bp, 10 predicted proteins | sample LakEriMetagenome_2_FD_203518 | JGI IMG/M metagenome (GOLD analysis project Ga0315899, IMG submission 203518) | Freshwater fungal communities from buoy surface, Lake Erie, Ohio, United States - Buoy 4 MA112 | ecosystem: Environmental > Aquatic > Freshwater > Lake | place: USA: Lake Erie, Ohio...
CATCAGCTAATGATCGTAGACTTGGTGAGCCGTTACCTCGCCAACTATCTAATCATACGCACACCCATCATCTAGCGCCGAAGCTATAATAACAATGTGATGCCACATCGTTATGTTACGGGGTATTAATCCAAATTTCTCTGGGCTATTCCCCACTAAAAGGAAGGTTGTGTACGTGTTCCGCACCCGTTTGCCGGTCGCCATCAAAGTATTGCTACTTCATGCTGCCCCTCGACTTGCATGTATTAAGCTTGCCGCTAGCGTTCATCCTGAGCCAGGATCAAACTCTCCATTGTAAATGTTGTTTGATCTGACTATCAATCTCAATAAATCGAAATTAACGTCTGATATAATTCTTGTTGATGCTTAAACCTTTACCTGTATTTTATCAAGAATACAGTTACTATTGTTTCCAAACTTTCAAAGATCTTTTGTGCTTTTTTTGCGCCCTATTATTCGTAGGGGGTGCAAAGGTAGGCACATTTATATTTATAGCCAAACTTTATGGTGAAAAAATAAATTAATAATAAATTAATCATTCATAAAACTGGCAATATAATTTCGAAGAGCTACTCTTTTTTTGAAGAGGGACGGCAAAGATACAGCTGTTATTTAGTTCCACCAATTATTGGTAGAAGTATTTTAAAGTATTTTGGACTTTATTTTGCTGGAAAATTACCTCGAAGAACAATCCGTTTTACGAGCTTTTATCGTTAGCGGGCGGCAAAGATAAGCAGCCCTAGCTACTATCCAAATATATTGTATACTATTTTGTAATTTTTTACGTTCAAAAGGTTCAAAATCTGTGCTTTAGCACCTTAAACCCAATACTAGTATGCATTCTAGACTAGACTATTTTTTTCAAAAAACTTGGGTATTCTATTAGAGATAAATATAATCCGTGGGCCGGAGTAGAGAAATCGGCCAGCTGTTCGTTGTTGGAAAGCACTATTTCATGCCATCTTTCAAGACTAATCTGCCCTCGACCTACCTGTAAAAGGGTGCCTACTAGGCCACGAATCATGCCTCTTAAGAAGCGATTCGACTCAATATGAAAGGTATAACCGTCCTCAGTTATCTCCCAGAAAGCCTTTGTAATATGGCATTCAAAGGTATTTACCTGGGTACTTTTCTTTGAAAAAGTCTCAAAATGAGTATAGGTTAATAGGCTTTTTGTGGCTTCTTGCATCAGTTCCATGTTCACGGGAAAGGGATAATACCAGGATCTTCCCTCTAAAAAAGGGTTTTTCTGGGTATGTATCTTATAGATATAGGCTCTTTTAATAGCATTAAACCTTGCATGTGCATCGTCAGGCACTGCATAAATATTCTTCACTACGATGGTTTTAGGCAATAGCGCATTCATATTATATATATGCTTCGCTTCAATGGCAAGATCGGTATCGAAATGAAAAAAGTTTTGCAATCCGTGCACACCTGCATCGGTTCTAGAAGCACCGCTTAATGCAAGAGGCGCTCTGAATATGGTTTCTAGGGCTTTTTCAATTTCACCTTGAATAGTTTGTTGATTGGCCTGAATTTGAAATCCGCCAAAGGAACTACCATCATAGGAAACTTCAAGAAAATACCTAGCCATTGATTATGAATTATACTGCTAAGCTAGTTATTTTTTTATAAGTTTATTTTAACCATTCTATTTGATAGGTATTGTAACTTAGATGCATCAAATAAGAAGCAGAGATGATGCAAAAAAATAGAACCATGAGAAAATTTTTAATTTTTAATTTACTAGTTATTGCTATTAGCTTAACCGCTACAGCGCAGGACAAGCAAGACTTTAAAGAGATTGAAGATACCAGTTGGAAAAAAGAATACCGCGGTATTCCTGCAATAGAAAATGAATTAGTACATACTAAATTGGTAGCTAATTTAAATTACACAAAATCAGAATTAAATGGAGAAGCTTGGCTGAATCTTCGTCCACATATTAAAGCAACCAATTCTGTAAGCCTTGATGCGAAAGGCATGGACATTCATCAAGTGGGTTTAATGATGAATAAAAAAATGACTGCGCTTAAATATGTTTATGATGGACTTATCATTAAAATACAATTAGATAAATCTTACACTCCTTCAGAAAACTATACTGTCTATATTAAATACACTGCTAAACCCAATGAATACAAGGCCAAGGGCAGTGCAGCTATCAACGAGGCTAAAGGTTTATACTTTATTAATCCATTAGGTAAAGACAGCACTAAGCCCATACAAATTTGGACCCAAGGTGAAACTGAAGGTACTTCTGTATGGTTACCTATTATTGATAAGCCCAATCAAAAAAGTACACAAGAATTTCAATTAACGGTGCCAAGTAAATATGTAAGTCTTTCGAATGGTTTATTGACAAAACAAATTGATAATAAAAATGGTACGCGTGTAGATATTTGGAAGATGGATTTACCCCATGCTCCTTATTTATTTTTCTTTGCAGTGGGTGACTACGCTATAGTGAAAGATACTTATAAAGGAAAAGAGGTTAGTTATTATATAGAGAAGGAATACGAAAAACAAGCCCGCCAAATTTATGGCAAGACCCCAGCTATGATGGCTTATTTTGAAAACATCTTAGGTATTGATTTTCCTTGGGCTAAGTATGCACAAATTAATGGGCGTGAGTATGTAAGTGGGGCGATGGAAAATACCACTGCTACCATGCATAACGATATGGTGCTGCAAGATGCGCGTGAATTAAAAGATGGTAATGGTTGGGAGAGCACTATTGCACATGAATTATTTCATCATTGGTTTGGAGACTTAGTCACGGCTGAGAGTTGGAGTAATATTACTGTGAATGAAAGCTTTGCCGATTATAGCCAAACCCTATGGCTAGAACATAGTAAGGGTAAGGATGCAGGCGCTTATGAAAATTATACTGGATTAAGATATTATTTAAGCAGCCCTGCTGACGCTGAAAAAGATTTAGTGCGTTATTTTTATAAAGAACGTGAAGATGTTTTTGATTTAGTGAGCTATCAAAAAGGAGGACGCGTTTTAAATATGCTTCGCCACTTAGTGGGCGATAAAGCCTTCTTTGGCGCTTTGCATGCTTATTTAGTGGAAAATAAGTTTGGTACTGGCACTGCCCTTAAATTAAAAGAGGCTTTTGAAAAAGAAACCGGCAAGAACTTAGACTGGTTTTTTAACCAATGGTATTTTGGTAGCGGCCACCCTTATGTGCGTATAGAACAAAAATATATTGATACAGCAAAAAAGGTATTAATTATTGTACAACAAAATCAATTACAAAATAAAATCTTCACCCTTCCTATTGGCATTGATGTGTATGTAGCAGGACAAAGAAATCACTATGAGGTTTGGAATAAAAATAGAATTGATAGTTTTTACTTCGATGCAGCCACCCTACCCGATAACGTAAATGTAGATGCCGATAAAACTTTATTATGGTTTAAGGATGAATCCAAAACAATAAGCCAATATGCCTTTCAATATTTTAATGCCAGAAATTTTGAAGATAGATTAGAAGCCATTAACGAAGCAGCTGAAAATTTAACAGATCCGAAAGCACTGGCTGTATTAAAAGCAGCCTTGCAAGATAGTTTTTATGTGATTAGAGCAAGGGCCATTCAAACTTATAACCCTACTTTATTAGATGAAGCCACCGAAAATACATTTGTACAATTAGCCCGCCAGGACCCTTCTAGCGAAGTAAGAGAACAAGCGATAGACGCTTTATCAGGCTTATACAATGAAGATTATTTAGAACTTTTTACTTCTTTAACTAAGGATTCTTCTTATACAGTCAGTGGCGCTGCTTTAGATGCACTTGAAAAATTGGATTCTACTGCTGCTCTTTCTATTGCCACCAAGGCTTCCACTCAAAAAATTAAAAAGAGATTAAATACTTCCGTTACAGCCATTCTTGCAAAATATGGAGATGAAAGTATTTTTGATTTTATTGCTAAGCAATTTATAAGCTTGAACGACCAGTCTGCGGAAAAATTTTATATGACAGTGGCCTTTGGACAATTACTGCATAAAGTAAACAACCCTATTCAATTTAAAAAGGGAATTGATTTAATTGTAAATTTTAGAGAAAGTATTCCTAAGGAATATCGCAGTCAATCGGATCCTTATTTTAATACCAGGGTATTAGCAGAAATTTTAAAAGCAAAGAAGGCTAAAGGACAACAAGACTTAGTGGATATAGTTACAGCGGTTATTCCAAGAATGTAGAAGGATTATAAAGTTGTGGTTCTTTTTAAAATCTACACTCAAACAAAAAGGTCCCGAAAAAATCGGGACCTTTTTAAAATCATTAGAGAGTTTTTATCTAGATTTTATATTTTATAAAAATTCTTAAATAACCTACCAACCGCCTGAGGCTCCACCACCACCTGAACTTCCTCCACCGAAGCCGCCGAAGCCACCGCCTCCACCACCAAAGCCAGATCCACCAGAGCGACCACCGCCGCCCAATAGTGAACCTAATAACATACCTGTGGCAATATCGCTGAAACCTCCACCACCAATATTGGAACCACCGCCGCCACCTTTCTTACCAAGTATGGCCACTATAATAAATAATATAAATACAAAGAGTAAGGGATTGCTACCCTTTCCTTTAGTTCTTCTTTCACGCTTCTCATTATATTCACCCACTGCAGCTTTTGCAATATCATCTGTGGCTTTATCAATGCCTTCATAATACGCTTGCTGTCTAAAGGCAGGCTTAATATCGTTATCAATAATACTATTAGCAGTAATATCGGGTATAGCACCTTCTAAACCATATCCTACCTCAATGCGAATTTTTTTATCTTGAATCGCAATCAATAACAAAACTCCGTTTCTTGATTTTTTATTTCCAATGCCCCAAGTTCTAAAAAGCTTGGTAGCATATTCTTCAATAGGATTGCCGTCTAATGTAGGAAGTATAACCACCGCAATTTGATTCGAACTTGCATCATCAATGGCTACTAATTTATTTTCTAAGGCTTGCTTTTGTTCTGGATTTAATACACCTGCTAAGTCTGTTACCAGCACAGGAGGATTAGATCTTTCAATTACATTTTGCGCCACCGCATTTGTAAAAGAAAATACTGCAATTATAAAAACAATAAATAGCTTGGTTAATTTCATTTGGACTACTTGCTTGATTTAATTATTTACCTATCATTATTTCGTCCGATAATTCATTGGAATCTGAAACACGGTCATAAGGGAAATGCTGGGTAAGCGCTTTGCCTATTTCAGCAATCACAACAGACATGCCTTGCACATAATTTTCTTCCTTGAACTGCGCTGTCATTTCTTGCACTTGATTATACCAAAATTCAACACCTACTTTATCGTAAATGCCTTGATCGGCATAGATAGCTAGCTTTCTATCTTCTACGGCTACATATACTAAAACACCATTGCGCTCTTTAGTATCATTCATCTTTTGTTTGAAAAATATTTCTGTGGCCCTTGTAAGTGCATCGCCTTTTTTAGTCCTGCTTTCCACATGCACACGAATTTCTCCGCTAGTTGTTTTTTCAGCAGCTTGAATAGCCTGGACAAGCATTTGCTTGTCCGAGGTATTCAATAATTTGTCTGTATTCGTTTTAAATAGCGAAAAGGGATTCCACATAAATTTGATTAAAGAATTCTTTAAAGAGATGCGTTAAAATTTAACTTCAGGTGCTTTAGAAGCGCCTTCTTCTGCTTTAAATCCTTCTTTAGTTTTGAACCCAAAAGCGTTCGCTAATAAGTTAATAGGAAATGATCTTGCTTTTTTATTGTATTCAGCAACCGCGCCATTGAAATCATTTCTAGAAACTTTAATTCTATTTTCAGTTCCTTCTAATTGAGCTTGTAATCCACGGAAAGCATCATTGGCTCTTAGGTTAGGATAGTTTTCAGAAACTACCATTAAACGACCTAAGGCTTGAGATAACTGACCTTGATTGGCTTGGAATTGTTGTAATTTTTCTGGCGTTAAATCCTTGGCATCTACTTTCATTTGTGTAGCGCTTGCACGAGCAGCAATTACATTTTGTAAAGTAGTTTGTTCGAAGTTCGCTTCTCCTTTAACAGAGGCCACTAAATTAGGTATTAAGTCGGCTCTACGTTGATAGTCACTTTGAACATTGTTCCAAGTTTGGTTTACATTCTCGTCTTGGTTTACTAATCCGTTATAACCATTGCATCCCATTCCAAATAAGATAACAATGACTCCTAAGAAAATGAATAAACCTAAATTTTTGCGTAACATAGTTTTGTATTTGTTTATAAAGATAATGCAAAGCAGATGCCAAACTTTGCGTATGACGGAATTACATGACAAAAAAATCCCCTCAGCTAGGCTGAAGGGATGAATTTAACAAGTTCTTAGGCTTAATTCTATGATTAACTGCCTTTTAGCCTTTAATTGCCGCTATTCCTGGAAGTATTTTGCCTTCAAAATATTCTAGCATGGCTCCACCGCCTGTGCTTACATAACTTACTTTGTCATTGAAGCCAAACTGGTTAACGGCTGACACACTGTCGCCACCGCCTACTAAACTGAAAGCACCCTTTTGAGTAGCTTCAGCTACAGCCACTGCAATAGCCTTGGTACCTGCTTGAAAGTTTTCCATTTCAAAAACACCCATCGGACCATTCCATAATATAGTTTTACTTGCTAAAATTACTTTGGCAAATATGTCTCTCGATTTTTCTCCTACATCTAAACCTTCCCAACCATCTGGGATTTCACCACTTGCACAAGTTTGCGTGTTCGCTGAATTACTAAAATCATCGGCAACAATATTGTCAACAGGTAAATGAATGTTCACTCCCTTTGCTTTTGCTTTGGCTAAAATTTCTAAGGCAAGTGGCATACGATCGTCTTCATGAATGGACTTTCCAATTTTTCCACCCTGCGCTTTAAAAAAGGTATAAGCCATGCCACCACCAATAATAATATCTGTAGCACGCTCTAATAAATTTTCTATAATTAAAATTTTATCCGACACTTTCGCTCCTCCAATAATGGCTGTAAATGGTTTTTGTGCAGCATGCATTACTTTTTCTGCACTTATTACTTCACCTTCCATCACGAGTCCAAATGTTCTATTTTCTTTTGAAAAGAATTGGGCAATAATAGCTGTAGATGCGTGCGCACGGTGCGCTGTACCAAATGCATCATTCACATATACATCTCCTAGTTTAGATAATTTTTCTGCAAAAGCAGTATCTCCTTTTTCTTCTTCTTTATAAAAACGAAGGTTCTCTAATAATAAAACTTCACCTGCTTTTAAAGCTGCTGCTTTATCTGTTGCTTCTGCGCCAATACAGTCGTTTGCAAATTGAACGTTCACTCCTCCTAATAATTCAGATAAATGTTTTACTATATGCTTTAAAGAATATTTTTCTGTAGGGCCCTCCTTAGGGCGACCTAAATGACTCATTAATATTACACTACCCCCATCTTTCAAAATTTTTGTAATGGTAGGAATGGTGGCGCGCATACGATTATCGTCGGTAATTTCAAAGGCATCGTTTAAAGGCACATTAAAATCAACTCTAATTAAGGTCTTCTTGCCTGCGAAAGAAAAATCTTTAAATGAACTCATACTATTATTATTGCTTTTGGATTTATTACTATTGGAACTAAATTAAAAATGCCCTCCCGAGGGAAGGCATTGTATAAAAATTCTTATTTTATTTTACTTGCAAAATATTTCACTGTACGCACTAACTGGCTTACATAGCTCATTTCGTTATCATACCAGCTTACTGTTTTAACCATTTGTACATCGCCCTGTGTCATTACTTTAGTTTGTGTTGCATCAAATAATGAACCATAAGTAATTCCAATAATATCAGAACTTACAATTTCATCTTCTGTATAACCGAAAGACTCATTCGCCGCTGCTTTCATAGCTGCGTTTATTTCTTCTGCTGTTACTTTTTTAGATAAAATAGTCGTTAACTCTGTTAAAGAACCTGTGATAGTTGGAACACGTTGAGCAGATCCATCTAATTTTCCTTTTAAAGAAGGCAATACTAAACCAATAGCTTTTGCAGCACCTGTGCTATTCGGTACAATGTTTGCAGCAGCAGCACGTGCACGACGTAAATCACCTTTTGGATGTGGTCCGTCTAAAGTGTTTTGGTCGTTAGTATAAGCATGTACTGTTAACATTAAACCTGTAACAATACCGAATTTATCTTCTAATACTTTAGCCATAGGCGCTAAACAATTCGTAGTACAAGATGCACCAGAAATAACTGTTTCAGTACCATCTAAAATTTCGTGGTTGGTATTGAATACCACTGTTTTCATATCGCCAGTAGCTGGAGCAGAAATAACTACTCTCTTTGCACCTGCTTTAATATGTAACTCTGCTTTTTCTTTATCTGTAAAAAATCCAGTTGATTCAATGACTACATCTACATTATGCGCTCCCCAAGGAATTTGAGAAGGATCGCGTTGAGCATATATTTTTACGGCATGTCCGTTTACAACTACTGCATCTTCAGTTGATTTCACATCGGCGTTGAAACGACCTTGTGCACTATCATACTTTAATAAATGTGCCAAAACTGCTGGAGAAGTAAGGTCATTGATGGCCACTACTTCGATACCTTCCATGTTATAAATTTGGCGGAAAACCAAACGACCAATACGGCCAAAACCATTGATTGCAACTTTAACTGAACTCATTGTATTAATTTTTATTTTTCAATAGGAGATGCAAAGGTACCATCTTTTTAAAAAATATGGGGCAAATAACTAAGAAGAAATGAACAAAATCAAGGATTTATACAAACAATTGATCGTATTTAAGCTTCCCAGAATGGATTTCGGGCTTACCAATGGCCAAATTTGAAAACCCGCTAGGGCATTGATATTCACTAAAAAAAGCTAAAAACTTTTGGCAGTAAAGCGTTTGCGACCTATTTTTGCGACCCTAATAACATAGTGGACATGGAGCGTTCGACTAAGGGTTAGGTCACCTCCCTTTCACGGAGGTAATACGGGTTCGAATCCCGTACGCTCTACAAAGCCTGTCACAAAGTGACAGGCTTTTTTAATGCGAAGACGCGAAACAAGCTTGCTTGATTTAGCGGATGAGCGTTAAAAAAGCCAAACAAACACTTTGTGTTTGTTTGAAAGGCTTTGGGTAAGGATCAATGCCGAGGAAGACAATGCGAAGCATTGGCCATCCCGGCTTTGAGTAAGACCTACAAATTCCTTCTATTTAGCACACTTATCACCAATCCTTTTACCGTTTCCATTTCTTCGGGTTTACTAGCAGCAACGAATAAGGTAATACTAGCCAATGCATCATTACTAATAAATGGAACACCATTCGCTGACAAAAGCAAATTGTTGCGCATTAGAAATAATAAAAAACAAGCAGCTCCAATTCTTTTATTCCCATCCACAAAAGCGTGATTTTTAATAATTAAATACAACAACATAGCTGCCCTTTCTTCAATACTTTGATAAAGATAACTATCATCAAAGCCTTGCTCTATTTGACTAATAGCACTTTCGAAACCAGCGTCTTTCTTTTTACCAAAAACAGATGAATCAAATTCTGTACGCATTGCATTTACAATAGACTCATATTCTGAAATATGTGGATGTATTCCAGGAACCAAGCTAAGCCCTTTGATATCTAGACGCTCATGGTCATAATCATCCAATAACTGAAGCCCTTTACTAAACTTATCTAACCATTTATAAGCTTCATCGTTAGTAACTTCCTCTATGGCTCGACTCATAATTCGAATGCCATCGTGCAAAAACTGAATTTCTTGATTCTTTTGAGCCAATCTATACTCGTTTATAGCATAGCCCTTTACTAGGTAGTCTTTTAACTTTTGGGTTGCCCATTGACGGAACTGAGTACCCCTTTTTGATTTGACACGATAACCAACTGATATTATAACATCTAAATTGTAGTATTCAATTTTACGAGTAGTCTTTCTATTGCCCTCGGTTCGAACTGTCAAGGATTCCTTGACAGTTGACTTTTTATCTAACTCATTCTCTTTGAAGCAGTTATTGATGTGTAAACTTACATTTTGCTTGGTTTGGCCAAATAGTTTAACCATTTGTGCCTGAGTGAGCCAAACTGTATCCTCTTCAAACTTTACTTCTATATTTATTTCATTGTTTGCTCCTTGGAAAATTTCAATTTGATTTTGCATATTTTATTTTTATGCAAAACTCGAAATGTAAAAAGGTATAACCTTCTTTTTAGATATAAAGATATTCGTTCGGAGATTTTCTAAAATGTTAATATCAAAATTATTTGAAACTAACAAAGCATAATTGAACTCTATTACTTTAAATACTTACCTTTAGCGTAAGTATCGTAAAACGTTAGTATGATACTTAGTTTTGGAAATATTAAGACTCTATGATGAAAGAAAAATTAGTAGACGAAATTAATTTATTTATTTGTCCAAGTGTAATTATTGATGATAATGGAATAAATGTATTTGATTCATTCGCATTAGAAGAAATTGAAAATAGCATGCAATTTAAATTAGTAAACACCAAAGAATTTGATAATGATGTACTGCATAAGTATACTCTATTAAGCTCCCCAGGCATCTAGTAAATTAGAGGGATTGCCCAGCGAATTTTTTGAAAGGTTTGTATAAATTTTATCTGGAGATAAATAGAGCTTCTTAGCAAGAAATTTATATTAAAATTCTTAATTTGCAGGGAAGACTATTCAAAAAATATATGTGTTACGTTATTGGCATAAAAATTCCTAAAAAGCAAACTATTAAAGTAGGAGACACTGTATTAGATATAGATGCCATTGATATACCTATGCAGTCGGGCTTTGCTTATGACCAGTGGCCAGTAATTTTTAATGAACCTAGTAGAGAAGATACTATAAATACCCCCCATATGTCTTTGCTAAGACCAGGCCTTATGCATTGGGAGCTTATACCCCACTGGGTGCGTAATGAAAAAGAATTATTAGAATCGAGAAAAAAATATACCACCCTTAATATAAAGGCAGAAACTATTTTAAGCAATAAAGTGGCGCAAAATACCATTCACAGCAACAGGTGTTTGGTACTAGCTTCTCATTTTTTTGAATGGCAACAAATTGAAAAAGAAAAATACCCACACTGTATTTCATTGAATGAAAAACCTATTTTTTATATTGCGGGTGTTTGGAATACTTGGACCAACCAAAATACTGGAGAAACTAAAAATAGCTTTGGTATTATTACCACTGAAGCCAATGGCTTAATGAGCAAGGTTCACAATGTCAAAAAAAGAATGCCCACCATTTTAGAAGAAGATGCAGCCAATGCTTGGGTGAATGAAAATTTAAACGATGCACAAATTTTGGAATTGGCTAAACATCAAATAAATGAATCTAAAATGAGCGCCTATACGGTGGCTAAAAATTTTCAGCAAAGCACGAACCCATGCGAAAAAGTAGAATACAAGATATTCACGCCCCAAACTTTATTTTAGATAGTAATTACTAGATAAAATTTTAAATAAAAGATATATATAAAAGCTTCATAGAATAAAAATCTAATCTACTAGAATTTATACACTTAATTAATTAGGCAATACTATGCGTCTCATGCATTTCTGGAGCAATCACTTCTTTAAACCCTTTCTTGCGTAATCTTTCCGCAAAATGATCCTGCACTTCGGCTTCACCATGCACTACAAAAATTTGCTTTACTAAATCGGGGCTTTGGCAGCCTAAGAATTGCATAAGGTCCTCGTAGTCGCCATGGGCGCTCATACTTCTAATAGAACCCACTTTGGCTACGACTGGATACTCTTCACTATATATCTTCACCACCTTAGCTCCATTCATTAATCTTCCACCTAAAGAATGCGGCTCGCAATAACCTACTAGTAAAATAGTATTCTTTGCATTGCTAATATTATTTTTAATATGATGCTTTACCCTACCCGCATCGGCCATACCAGAGGCTGATATAATTACCTTGGGATGCAAGTCCTCATTCAAGGCCTTACTCTCTTCCACCGATTTTATATAACGAAGGCCCTCAAAATCAAAGGGGTCGTCATCTACCTCCAATATTTTTTGAATTTTTTTATTGAAGTATTTAGGGAACATTTTTACCACATCGGTAGCCTCAATGCTTAAAGGACTATCTACATAAACCGGAATATGAGGTAGCCTTTTTTCTAAGGACAACTGATTTAGTTCAAATAAAATTTCTTGTGTACGGCCCACACTAAATGCAGGAATAATTAAATTTCCTTTTTGCTCCACACAGGTTTTTTCAATCCACTTTAATATATCATCGGGTGTGGTATGAATTAAATCGTGTAGTTTATCGCCATAAGTACTTTCAATAATAATGGTATCCGCTTGAGGGAAAGTAGCAGGTGAACGCAATATCATATCGCGATACCTTCCTACATCTCCACTAAATGTGAGTGTTTTTGTTTCACCTGCTTCTTTGATTTTTAAATTCACAGCAGCACTGCCAATAATATGTCCTGCGTCCGTATATAAAAGTTCAACTGAATTTGAAATTTTTGTAGGCGTATTGTATTCAACCACCGTTAATAAAGGCAATACTAATGCTACATCCTCTATATCATATAAAGGTTCAATGGGCGGCAGCCCTTGTTTTGCTCTACGTTTATTGCCAAATTTTGCATCATCACGCTGAATCATAGCCGAATCCTCTAACAATATTTCAGTTAAGGCCTTGGTGGCAGGGGTACAATAAATATTGCCCTTAAAACCTTCTTTTGCCAATTTTGGCAATAA
>Ga0315899_10006330_pt1 | contig 12757 bp, 10 predicted proteins | sample LakEriMetagenome_2_FD_203518 | JGI IMG/M metagenome (GOLD analysis project Ga0315899, IMG submission 203518) | Freshwater fungal communities from buoy surface, Lake Erie, Ohio, United States - Buoy 4 MA112 | ecosystem: Environmental > Aquatic > Freshwater > Lake | place: USA: Lake Erie, Ohio...
TGAAATCCATATAGCATAAGCTTTTCATGGTTTTAGCTCGAAAAAGTTCGCCGCACCATCTCTCACTTATTAATAATAATTCCTAGTAAGCTCGCTCCTATCCCTAGTTTTTCGTTAGCTTTTGCCTAGAATCGCTAGATCTATTTCTAGCGAGAGAAGCCTGAAGCCTTTGTTGGCAAATTTTCTAGCTCGCTTGTCCCCCTGTCAGTATAGTTAATCAATTATTTTGCTTAACTATCTTTGTTTTCGTGATAAAGTTTAAAGAGAGGCCTTAGCAATTTATGATTATGCCAGAATCAGAGTCCCCTATTAATTCAAGAAATTTCTATTTTCGTAAACTTTGTGCCTTGCTAGAAGACAAATCTATTTTGCAACAATTACAGTCTATTCACCCAGAAGAGTTACAAGGACAGATAGAAGAGTTACCCCTGCAAATAGCTAGTTCATCTGATCGCGTTAATCTAGGAGAGGCTCAAGGCACTAATATTAATAGCGTGAAACATCCCATCAGTGGACAAACTCGAAATATTACTTCACAAGACTTAAGACCAGAAATTCCCGCAGAAATTACCTCAGAAACGGATATAGAAAAACTATTTTGGTGGTTTTGGCGATTTTATCCCGAACTCATCCGACAAAACCAGAATGATTTTTTCCTCTATCCTGCTCACAGCATCCTTCCTGATTGTCCCCTACATAGCTACAAAAGTACAGTTTCCGCTCTAGTTGGGGCGATGTATCCCGAACATTGGCAAGAAGGAGGTAAATCCCAACATCCTTATCTTTTTCTCTTTACCTTCTCCCCAGTACAAGAATTTATCAAAGCATCCCGAAAATTTGTCGATTTTTGGGCAGGTTCCTATCTACTGCACTATCTCAGTGTTAAACTCTGTTGGTATATTGCCGAAACTTATGGGTCTGATGCTGTGATTACTCCTTCTCTTTGGAGTCAAGAAATTATCGATGCTTTAATTATTAAAAAATATCCAGATTTTGCGGCTAATTTTGCTTCTTTTCAAGACGGAACATCTCCAGTTGGTAGATTTGATAATGGCATCTCTACAAGTTTAAGTACGGCTGGATTTCCTAATGTGATTATGGCTTTAGTTCCTGGTAAAGAAGCAGCTAGAGAATTGGGAGAGAAATTAAAAAAATGTTTAATAGAAGAATGGTCAGAGATTGCCAAAAAAGTTAGGGAAGATATCAAAAAACGAACCCTAGAGTTTCTTAAAGATACTAAAAATCAGCAGAAAATAGATGAAATATTATTAAAAGAGTTTTTAAGCGAACAAGAAATATGTAAACGAGATTTAAAAAAATGGCAGATAGGACATCATGGTAGTTGTTGGGAGTGGAATAAACTCTGGGAAGCACAAATAGAGAAAACTTGGGAAACTTACTGGACTGCAATGCCTTTAGGCAATCCAGAGCAGCCATTAACTATTAATCCTACAGAGGAAAATTATCAGCAATGGAAACAAGCACAAAATGCGATCGCTCCTCCTCATTTAGCTGAATCTCTACCTACAACAGCCGAAGAAAACCTTTACGAACAGATAAATATTGGTACTTGGTGGGGGGCATTACAAGCTCGTTTGGGACAGTCTACTCAAGCCGTAAAAAATACTCGCACTTGGGCAATTCCTACAGCACCTGGGGAACGTTCCACTTTATCGGGTCAGTTTAGCGCAGTTCATCCCCAATTACATTATCATGGGCAGTTTAAAAATGGAGGTGGACTTTCGGCTCGATCAATGCGTCTATTTTGGCGATTAATGGCTGAAGTTTATCCAGGGTTATTTAATGGCTCAGAAAAATTGAATGCGATCGAATTAACAAAACGCATGGCTTGGCGATATGGGGGAGTTGCTGAATCTTTGGGAATTAATCTAGGGCAAGAAGATGATACTAACTATGATAATTTAATTCGGTTTCCCAATTTAAGTTCTATTGCTGCTGCAAGATTTACTTGCGAAGATTTTAAAAAAGGAGGACAAAAAACACGCAACTATTGGAATTGTCTTAACACACTTATTAACCAACAATTACCTAACAAAGCAGACACTTTTGCCTCCCGTACTCGTGGTCGTCCTTATCAGATATCAAAAGTTGATCGGCAAATTAATCCAGAAAATAGGAATGGACAGAATTTTAATGGAGTCATGTTTTCCAGTAAATGGTTAGCTGATGACATGAATTGTAACGCTCAAGAAACAGCAACATTAAGAAGTTTAGTTGAAGAAGCGCATAAAAAAGCAAAATTTGGCGAAGGAAGTCCAGCCGATTGGTGGGTAATTGTCCTCGGTGATGGGGATGGGATGGGGAAATATGTCTCTGGGTCAAAATTAAAGAAATACAAAGAGTATTTAATCACAGATGCGATCGCAGAAAATGTCAAAAATCATCAAGATTACCCAGATTTACTAGCAACGCAAAAACGCATGGGGCCAGCAACCCATGTCGGGTTAAATCGCGCCTTATTAGACTTTTCTAATCGCTTAGTACCCTACCTTACGGAAGAACGTTATTGTGGTAAAGTCGTCTATAGTGGCGGTGATGATGTGATGGCAGTGTTACCTCTAGCAGATTTACCGGGATATTTGCGATCACTTCGTGCTGCTTGGTGTGCTGACCCAGATCCAGAAAGAGAATTCAGCACAGAGGGGGGGTACTGGACTCCTAAACAATCTCTGCAAGGATTACAACAACGTCCCTATTTTACGATGGGAGATGGGGCAACCATGAGTCTAGGCATTGTTATCGCTCATAAAAGTGTACCTCTTCCTACCGTATTAGAAAGCCTGTGGACGGCTGAAAAAGACCGTGCTAAAAAGTTATATGGAAAAGATGGACTCTGTTTTCGGGTGATTTATGGTTCGGGTAATACTTTAGAAGCCTTGATGAAAGGGGAGTTATTAGACTTATGGTGGAATTTTATGCAGTATGATCAGCAAGATTTAAGTGCGTTGTTCTATCGATTAGCCGAAGAATTACCCCGTCATACTTGTGTTACTGAAAGCGATCGCCTATTTAGAAAAGCTGCACAAGTGATCATCAACCGTCGAGATCAAACACTAGAGTCTCATATTCAAGAAAACTTGCTAAATTGGTTGGATCAGTGGGAAAACTGGGCTTATCAAACCTATAATCAAGTAAATAAAAATAAAACTGAAAAAGAAGTCCCTTTAGGTACGACCGAAAAGGATTTAGCTAATCTTTTGCGGTTTAGTGCTTTCTGGAATGACAAAAGGATGCAACAAATGAAATGGGGAGAAACTGAGTAATAAACTATGGGTGAACAGCAAATGTATTGGTATGAGATCGCTCCTTTAGATGTATTGTTATTTCGGGAAGCTAAACCTTTTAGTCCAGGGGAGAGTGCTTGGGCAAAAGGACTATTTCCCCCGTTTCCCAGTACAGTTTTTCAAGCATTGCGCTCGACTTTATCCAAAGATGTCAAAGATTTAGATTTTATAGGCCCATTTCTCTTAAGTCCCCAAGATAGATTATGTTTTCCCACTCCTAAGGATTTAGTTGCAGTGAGTTGGAGCAAAAAGAGTCAGCCAAAAGATGAGGAAACAAAAGAAGAGGAAAGAGAAGAAGATAATTTAGAAAAGCAAGCCCCCGAATGGCATCGAACTTTACGTCTTCAACCTGTTGATCGAACAGATAAAGCTTGGGAACATTTGTTGTTCGACGAGGCGGGATTAGCTCCAATGGTAGCTCCTTTTAGAGAGCTAGTTGAAGAAGAGAACAGAAGAGAATTTTTCTGTCGTCCCTATCCTTGGATTACAGCAGAAGCTTTAAGCGAATATCTACAAGGAAAAGAACTTAAAGATCCTACACAATTTCAGGATGATCCTTGGAATGTGCAGATTATGCCTCATATTCAAATGCAAGCGGATAAGCGACAAGTAAAAGATGAAGATGGCTATTTTACTGAAGTAGCGATTCGTCTTAAACCAGGTTGGCGATTAGTAGCGGGAATTAGTATAAAGTTAGGGGAAACAGTAGTCCGGTTGGGAGGAGAAGGACATCGGGCGATTGTCATCCCATTTACTTTGTCCGATGCTGATCAAACACTGCTTAATCCTAAGACCAATACAACAGGTGATTTTGCTTATTTACTCACCCCCGGACTAGCGGTTAAGGAGGAAGCCGTTTATGGGGTTTATCCCTGTGATTGGCAACCCATCTTAGCAGGATGTGTTAGCGATCGTCCTTTATTGTGGGGTGGTGTTTCTCAAATTAGGCGCAAGTTAGTTATTTCCTGTGGGAAAGAGAATCAGGAGCGCACCACTTCGCAGATTTCTTTGGGATCATCATCCCTTAACTCAGAAGCAAAAGGAGATGAGGAATTTGCTTTATTGCCACAACGAGCCTTTGTTCCACCTGGGACTGTCTATATCTTTAACCAGATTCCATCTGAAACTGAGGCACTCTTACCTAAACCTGAATCGACGGGGAATTGGTTAACCAGTTTTCAAAAACTCAACTATGGTAAATTATTATGGGGTAATACACCATTATGAATACTTATTTAACATACCTATATCTGCTGACCCCTTTACACACGGGCGGAAGTGCTGATGAGGGCAATTTAATGGGAATCGCCCGCGAAGTCCATACCGAGTTTCCCTATCTTCCTGCCTCGTCCTTGAGAGGTAAAATTCGCTCTGCCTTAGAACCGAGCAATCCTCAAAGTGAAGAAGAAAAAGCATTAGCAAAAGAAGTCTCTCAGTTTTTCGGTCAAAAAATCAAAGATGGACAACAACCCACAGAAGGAGAAGTTTGGTTTGCTGAGGCAACTCTCCTGTTTTTTCCGATCGCATCCTTAAGTCATCACTTAGTCTGGATTACCTGTCCTCTCTGGCTAGAACGTTGGAATCGTTGGTTGAAAAATTCCCCTTTAACTCAATTAATTCAAAACTGTCGAGAGCAAATTACAGAAGCAAGACCAGCTTTAGTTAGCTTTACACCCGAACCCCTTTACTTGCAAACTGCAATTCTGCAACAAAATGCCCTAGGGCAACTAAATACTAATGATTCTAATAGCATCTCACAATCTCTTCAAAATCTTACTAATGCTAATGGGATGATTAATCAGCTTCTGAAAAAGCTAGTCATTGTGGATGATGAAGACTGTATTGCTTTGGTAGAAACGGGATTGCAGCGAGAAGTGCGCGTTGCTCTTAATGAAGGCGAAAAAACTGTTAAAGGTGGTTCTTTTCGCTCGGAAGAAGCCATTCCCCCTGAAACTGTACTTTTCTTTCCTTGGGGAATGAAACCTGTCAAACAAACCGAAAATACTCAGAATATTCGAGCAAAAACTAGCGAATTACTTAAAAATAAACTACAATTTGGAGGTCTAGAAGGATTAGGTCGCGGTTGGTGCGATCTAAAAACAATTGAAACTACTGAAACTACTACAGGAAGTCAAAAATGAAATTAGATTCGCGTCAATTTAGCAAACAAGCACATAACGCTTTAGTTGAAATAAAAAGTGAGTTAGCAGTAAATTACCACAAAAAAGCTAGTGGATTAGTTCAAGGATTAAGCACTTATATATCTACTTGGGGACTGCATCGACTTAGTGGAGATATGCAAAAATTTCTCGGTGGAACTGCCGAAGATACACGCTATAAAGGGAAAGTTTATCAAAAATTTCTTACTAAGCTCAAAGAGTTTAGCTGTGCAGATTTTGATGTTAATGATCAAGGCACATTAATTCATATGCCTTTAAGAAAATATACCGCCCTCAATCACTTGGCAATTAAATTAGCAAAAGAGTGGTCTTTTTGGTCGCCAGCAGTCTTAGGAGAGGCAGAACAATCATGACGGCACAACAAGAATGGCAGAAATTTTTGGAAAAACTCCAAAAAGATAAAAATCCTCTTTATGACTTGTATAAAGATAGTCAGTTAGAAATAGGTACAGAAATAACTATTTATTTTTCTGACGAAGAAGCGAAAACAAAAGCAAGTGCTAAATGGCAGAAATTACAAGCCAAGTTTCCGCCACACTGGAAAAATCAAAAGATTAATTTCAAAGTTGGACAGTTAGCCCCTTCCTCCATTACTGCAATGACAAGATCGACAGCAAGAACAAATAATCCAACCAGTCGGAAATTAACCAGTCCTCTACAAGCACTGAATCATCGATTATTTAATAATAATGACACAGCTAAACCAGTTCTAATAGAAGCGGCGGCGGCGGATAAAACTTGTCAGTCTTTATACCAACAATTAACGGAGAAAACTAAACGATTAGCTGATGAAACTCTGACTGTTGAATTCATCTGGAGGCTGCGTGTAGGGGGAATGCGCGGTTTTCAGGAGTTACTTCTTCCTGTATTTCATCCAGTCTATGGTGTACCTTATATCCCTTCTAGTAGTTTAAAAGGTGTAGTAAGAGCTTGGGCAAGACAACATCGACCAGAAGCTGAGGTAAATCGACTTCTGGGGACACTAGAGGATGGTATCGGTTGCGTTCAATTTCTTGATGCTTTTCCCACTGCACCTTGTTTGACTGTAGATATCGCTAATCCTCAATGGAGTTGGGAAAATAACCGAGTATGCTATCAACCTGTCCCCCATTATCTGTTGTCAATGGAAGAACCTGAGATTTTAATTGGGTTGACTCGTACCAGCAGAGGTAAATTAGAAGATGTCAGCAAAGTCAAAGATTGGTTACAAATAGCTTTATCAGCAGGAATTGGTTCGCGGGTTAGTGCGGGGTATGGTAGAACATCTGTTGCTTCTAGTTTGTCTCATCACTCTTCCCATGCTTTTAAATTATGGACGCAAGGGATATATGGCGCAAATCCTCCCGCTAAAGATAATCAATATCAGGGAAATAATGAATTTCGTCCCGTAGCAGTGCGAGGGATGCTGCGTTATTGGTTTCGTGCAGTAGGATTAAGTATTTATTCACCGCAGCAATGTAAAGATTTAGAAGGTAGGTTATTTGGTACTATTGAACCGCAAGCTCAAGAAGGACTAATTCGTATTTCTGTAGATTGGAAAGAGGAAAAAGGTGATCGCAATCGTCCTTATTTTTGTGAAGGTAATATTCTACTAGAAGCTAAAAATCAGGATGCTCTCAACTTAGCAGAAAAGCTATTGCAATTATCTTCTCATTTAGCAGGAATTGGGAGAGGATCGAGACGATCATTGCATTGGAATAATCCAATAGGATTAAGGGGATGCCATTGGGAAGTTGACACTAAAAAACTACCTCGTGATAAAAAACTATGGCAGCAGTTTCTTAGAGAGGTAAAAGATTCTTTGCTTGCCCTACAGTCTGCCATAGGAGATCCTGCTAATTGTACTCCCGGAAATCCTGGCAATCGCTCTCAAGATGTTTTGAATAGTCAGGCTCAAATTTATTTAATTTCTTGTCCTAGTTTAAAATATCCTGGAACTGTCAATAATTGGCAAAACGAAGGATTGGGGTTAAAAGTACGGGGAGAAGGATTGGATTTCCTTTATAGTAGTGGCTTTAAAGGTGTCAATCAAAAAGGAAATGGAAATGCTAATGTTGGCGGACGAATCAGCCAACGAGGAGAAACTGCTTCTACACCTTCTTATGTGTTAATTAAATCTAATTTTCCCCCACAACAGGAACCTTATCAAACAGTAACAATTTTTGGAGTTAACCAGCGCGATCGCGCTACATTTATTCAACAATTAAACTCATTAAACCCTATGCAAATTCAGTAATTCATTGTGTCTAACCCGCGAAAAATGTTGAGAACCCCCAAACAGCGACCGCAGACTAACCTCAGATCGCTGTCGGTCAACCCCACTAACTCAACACCCGCAAAATCTCCACAATAGAAGCCTTCTGGGTTTGCAGGTCTTGGATGGCGGCTACCTTCTCCTTGGGGATGTACTTGCAGGACTTGATCAGGCGATCGCCTCCTTCCCAGAGTTCGTAGTGGAAAAAGGCTTGGCGGTACTGCCTGCCGTTTTTGGTGTAGGTGCGCCAGTGAATCGAACCGCTGCCCTCTCCCTTGAGGCGGCGGACAGCCACTTTGGTTATCTCTTCGTTCTTCTGGGGGGTGGTGGTTTTAACCGCCTCGATAGTAATGGTTTCCGAGGATTCGAGCCGTCCCTCTAAAACTTTGAGCGTATCTTTGATGGCGTTGATTTGCTGGTGAATGGCAGTATGGATGGTGCGGTTGAGGGATTCGCTTCTGCGGGTATGGGCTTCGATTAACTCTAGTACCTCCGGCGAGATGGGGGGATTGGCTGTTGCCATATTGAGGGGATTTTGCCCTGTCATCAACCACTGTTCTACCCAATCAGAAACGAGCAAGGCAAACTCAGGACTAATCCACATTGCTAGAGGAACTGCCAATTTGTGGTGAATCCAGGTTCCACCTCCAGTTTCAGGAGAACCCCGTTTGACCCTGACTAAGGTGGGAAAGGTGGCTGAAACCCTTGTCCATACTGAATTCCCCAATTTTGGGGATTTGAATTTAATGTCTAGCCGCTTGGCTAGTGCGGCGACTAAATCGAAGGTTGAATCATTAGCCAGCCACTTGGAAAGGTCTTTGTCGTGCGCTTGGCACATCTGGGTAGCGTTGATGTACCCATCCTCATGGCGCTGACTGATCTGCAAGCCGTTAGTTTCGTGAAGTATGATCTTCATTGTGAACCTCCTATTCAGGTTTGCCGCGTTCGGGGTGTTTGCATCACCGCCGAACTTTTTCATGCTTACGGCGATCGTACCAGAATGTGGCTCTGAATTAGTCCGTTTTTTGCCGTTATAGGAATTCCCACCCACATTCCGCAAAATTGTAGGGTTAATTCATTAATTAACCCTACACATCGTTGACCTACTCCTGAGCTTAAAGCTCGTCTCGTTTCTATTAATTAAACTTGCTAAGAAGTTAAAAGACTTTTACGAGAGTCCACTAATCCTGTACAGAGTCGTTTCCATTAATTAAACTTGCTAAGAAGTTAAAAGGAAATCGAAAAGCGAATACCGCTTGAAGAAGCGGTGTTTCCATTAATTAAACTTGCTAAGAAGTTAAAAGAAACTTGCTGCAAGACTCATCATGCTAAACCTTAACAATGTTTCCATTAATTAAACTTGCTAAGAAGTTAAAAGAACCAGTGTACGTCCGTGACGTTCATGTAGAAATTTTCGTTTCCATTAATTAAACTTGCTAAGAAGTTAAAAGTAGGGGAAGAGTGGATACGAGAGTTCCGTTCTGTGCGTTTCCATTAATTAAACTTGCTAAGAAGTTAAAAGAATACTGAAAAAGGAAATCGCTCAACGGAGGAAATGATCCTTTCCGTTTCCATTAATTAAACTTGCCAAGAAGTTAAAAGTATGGAGTTAGACCTCCCGGAGAGCGATTTCTGGGCTATTGAGAAAGTTTCCATTAATTAAACTTGCCAAGAAGTTAAAAGAAAAAACAAAAAACCCATGCCATGCAAAGGGATGGCGATGTTTCCATTAATTAAACTTGCCAAGAAGTTAAAAGACTGGCTTATAACCGATTTTCGTGTTTTAGGCCACCCAGACGTTTCCATTAATTAAACTTGCCAAGAAGTTAAAAGCTGAAGAGTGGCAGATAGCCCTCTTGAAAAATGCAGCGTTTCCATTAATTAAACTTGCTAAGAAGTTAAAAGTAGAGTACTTCGTTTTTGAGGTGTTGGGTATAAACACCTAAGTTTCCATTAATTAAACTTGCTAAGAAGTTAAAAGCAGCCGGGGAAAAACATTTGCCACCAAGGGCATCTTGAAACGTTTCCATTAATTAAACTTGCTAAGAAGTTAAAAGCCTGTATCCAAGAGGCTGTGACTGCAATTAAAACGTTTCCATTAATTAAACTTGCTAAGAAGTTAAAAGTGGGTTTAATGCAATGAAGTTTCTTAATTTGCTTGGTGTTTTGTTTCCATTAATTAAACTTGCTAAGAAGTTAAAAGGGTTGTATGACTCATCTTATAACTCCCATCTTTATGGGGTTTCCATTAATTAAACTTGCTAAGAAGTTAAAAGAAAATCATGAAAAGAATGCACCGGCAAGGCCTCTTTGTGTTTCCATTAATTAAACTTGCTAAGAAGTTAAAAGGATGGGCGAACCACACGGGGTTTCGTGGCTTGGGGTTTCCATTAATTAAACTTGCTAAGAAGTTAAAAGAAACCGTTAAGTCCAACTTCTCAAGATATGAAAAAGTTTCCATTAATTAAACTTGCTAAGAAGTTAAAAGTTGGTAGGCGTGAACTTCTTCAACCCCTTTGGAATAGTCAGTTTCCATTAATTAAACTTGCTAAGAAGTTAAAAGATCAAACCAAAAATGCAATTCAAAGCCTCTCTGAAGGTTTCCATTAATTAAACTTGCTAAGAAGTTAAAAGAACGGAGGTGGATCGCTTACGAGATGAAGTGGCAAGTTTCCATTAATTAAACTTGCTAAGAAGTTAAAAGTCCAAGAGATCGCGACTATTCTCCGCGAGCTTACGTTTCCATTAATTAAACTTGCTAAGAAGTTAAAAGAGAGCGTCAAGAGAAAAAGTTAGACTCGCTAGTCGAGTGTTTCCATTAATTAAACTTGCTAAGAAGTTAAAAGTCTGAGCAAAAAAATCCATTCTCTGAGTTTCTCTGTTTCCATTAATTAAACTTGCTAAGAAGTTAAAAGTGGGTAGTGTGCTATAGCTCTGAGGGAACCCCATCCTGTTTCCATTAATTAAACTTGCTAAGAAGTTAAAAGCGTGCCTGGGCCTCAGCACGTACACTGGGGTTATTACGGTTTCCATTAATTAAACTTGCTAAGAAGTTAAAAGGAAACTTTCAACGTGTGTTGTTTCTAGCCCCCAAAAAGGGTTTCCATTAATTAAACTTGCTAAGAAGTTAAAAGAAATGATTGGTGGAAGCCTTGATTCAGAATATGCCGTTTCCATTAATTAAACTTGCTAAGAAGTTAAAAGGCTCAGATTGAGCAGATAGGTGGTGTTTGTTTAGTAGTTTCCATTAATTAAACTTGCTAAGAAGTTAAAAGACAATGGATAAGGATAAGAAAGAATGCTTCATTACTTCTCCTTCTCCTGTTTCCATTAATTAAACTTGCTAAGAAGTTAAAAGGCCGCCAAGATTGCCGAGATTGACAGTGAGATCGAGGTTTCCATTAATTAAACTTGCTAAGAAGTTAAAAGTCTTAAAGGACATTGAGGTCGAAAATGACCTTGTGAGTTTCCATTAATTAAACTTGCTAAGAAGTTAAAAGCCGGGACCATCAAGCATCCCGGGACGGAGTTGAGTTGTTTCCATTAATTAAACTTGCTAAGAAGTTAAAAGTCGAAAGATAAAAACTTACGAAACTGGCATCGTCAAGAAGTTTCCATTAATTAAACTTGCTAAGAAGTTAAAAGTGCAACCTTGTTATTCACTTATGGGGAGATACAACGTTTCCATTAATTAAACTTGCTAAGAAGTTAAAAGTTATCCAAAGTTTGGATTACAGTTTGGACAGGCGTAAAGTTTCCATTAATTAAACTTGCTAAGAAGTTAAAAGACGCAAACGTCTTGACGAGCGGCGAAAAACAGCTCTACTGGTTTCCATTAATTAAACTTGCTAAGAAGTTAAAAGAAAATAACTCTGGATTTATAACCCATCCTGTAGGACAAAAGTTTCCATTAATTAAACTTGCTAAGAAGTTAAAAGCCTCTTCTCAGGACTGCTCTTTGTCCTGGGTCACCCCGTTTCCATTAATTAAACTTGCTAAGAAGTTAAAAGCGACGAGTGGGAGGACCTCGGATTGAATGTATTAACCGTTTCCATTAATTAAACTTGCTAAGAAGTTAAAAGCCTGGTGGTATCGGATAACCGCCGCCACCGCCGCCGCCGTTTCCATTAATTAAACTTGCTAAGAAGTTAAAAGTGACGATAAGTTCGACTATGCGGAAGTGGATGGTGTGAAGCGTTTCCATTAATTAAACTTGCTAAGAAGTTAAAAGTAACAACCCTGGCGGCCTTATTGTTAACAATATATATGTTTCCATTAATTAAACTTGCTAAGAAGTTAAAAGTTATAAGCGAGAAGAAACCTGGCCACAGCTTATCTCTAAATTCGTTTCCATTAATTAAACTTGCTAAGAAGTTAAAAGAAATTAAGATCATGAGAAAATTTCGTTGCTTGTTCTTGTTTCCATTAATTAAACTTGCTAAGAAGTTAAAAGTTTATTAATGGCATCACCTCAGTTTGGGATGAAGCTGGCGTTTCCTAGTTTCCATTAATTAAACTTGCTAAGAAGTTAAAAGTCTGCAGTTTTTGCTATCGCAGACACAACTGGAAAGGTGTTTCCATTAATTAAACTTGCTAAGAAGTTAAAAGTCAAGACCCGATCGCAGACCACACTGGTGCTTCAAACGAGTTGTTTCCATTAATTAAACTTGCTAAGAAGTTAAAAGTCTAACCAAAACCACGCACCAAACCTTCCTTGATCTGGTGTTTCCATTAATTAAACTTGCTAAGAAGTTAAAAGATACTCCGCGAGGAGGCGAAAGCATTGTCAATGAAAAAAAGCGTTTCCATTAATTAAACTTGCTAAGAAGTTAAAAGAGGGAACATCAACGTTCTCTCCGCCCTTACCGACCGTCATATTTACGTTTCCATTGGCCAATTCAAGTCTGAATTGCATCACTGTCTGATCTATCTTTATAGAATACCTCATTCGGGGTACGATAGTCAAGACATTTTCGAGGACGATTGTTAATCAAGTTTACGGCTCTTTCCACCTCCTC
>Ga0315899_10006334_pt1 | contig 12754 bp, 11 predicted proteins | sample LakEriMetagenome_2_FD_203518 | JGI IMG/M metagenome (GOLD analysis project Ga0315899, IMG submission 203518) | Freshwater fungal communities from buoy surface, Lake Erie, Ohio, United States - Buoy 4 MA112 | ecosystem: Environmental > Aquatic > Freshwater > Lake | place: USA: Lake Erie, Ohio...
ACAAAGGGCGGTAAAGGGGTAAGGGGTAATCGGAAAAGGGTTAAGGTGGTGAAGTGTTTACCTTACCCCTTTTCCGATTACCCCTTACCCCTTACCCCTTACCCCTTGTACCTTATACCTTACCCCTTTTCCGATTACCCTTTTACCTATTGCTTCACAACGCGCCCATTGTAGTTAACACCGCCGTTAACCACACGGAGTGTGTACACACCAGCCGCAAGCGATTGGATATCGATGCGCGACGTGCGCTGTGCGCTCATCACGAAGCGGCCGGTTGCGTCGAAGATGGTTACTTCATTAGGGGCTGCACCGTTGATGGTCACCATCACTTCGTTGGTTGCAGGGTTGGGGAATAATTGAATGTTCGCTTCCAATTCTTGCACGCCCACGGTTCCTTCGCATTCGCAGTTTGCGTTGTAGACATCATCACTGGTGTTGGCATCGCCGTCGTCGCAAGCATCACCTACGAAGAAGCACGAGCCGTCGTCGGTTGTAGCCGCTGAGTTGTAATTGCATGCATTTACATCTGTACAACCTGGAAGGGAAGGCATTTCACCTGCACATATACAATCGGCATTGATCACGTCGTTTATCGTCATCATATTACCATCGTCGCATGGATCACCGATGAAGAAACAAGAGCCGTCGTCGGTGGTTGCGTTCATGTCGTAGTTACACGCATTAGGCTCGGTGCAACCCGGAACAAAAACTACTTCACCCATACAGAGGCAGTCGAAGCCGTATACGTCGTTGATGGTTTCGGGTACACCATCATCGCATAAATCGCCCATGAATACACAGGAGAAATCATCCACGGTTGCCAACGGGTTATAGTTACACGCTGAAAGAGCAGTGCAGCCCACAATTTCGCCCGCGCATACGCAGTCTGCATTCCAGATATCATTTTGTGTTTCAGTATTGCCATCATCGCAGAAAGACCCGATGAAATAACAGCTTCCATCATCTACGACAGCCAATTCGTTGTAGTTGCATGCATTCATATCCATACAACCCATAAGGTCACCCATGCACACGCAATCGATGGTTAACTCGTCAAGAACAGTCGAAGGATTGCCATCGTCGCAAGGCTCGCCGGGCGAATCACATGAGCCGTCATCCAACGTGGCGTCTGCATTATAGTTGCACGCCTCTTGGTCTGTGCATCCGGGTGTTTGTCCGTTGGGTGTTCCTACACACACACAATCTGCCGTGATTACATCTCCATCGGTGCCTAGGTTATTATCGTTGCATACATCACCAACGAAAAAGCATGAACCATCGCTAGCCCCTGCATCCGGGTTATAGTTGCATGCGTTAATATCTATACAACCAAGCAGCAATCCACTGCACACGCAGTCGGCGTTGTAGAAGTCATCGACTGTGTTTGCATTACCATCATCGCACAGGCTGTTGGGATAGAGGCACGAAAAGTCATTTTGTGTAGCAATGGGATCATAATTACAGGCAATCAAATCGGTACAACCGGGAATTTCGCCCTGGCACGAGCAATCGCTTGCAACAAAGTCGACCGTTGCCGGATCCCCGTCGTCGCAAGGCAATCCCACGAACAGGCACGAGCCGTCATCGGCGGTAGCCTCTGGGTTGTAGTTGCAGGCATCTATCGACATGCAACCGGGAATAACAGAGCATTCGCCGGGGGTCCAACTCGTAAGTCCAAAAACATTCTGCGCCACACATTCATTGGGGTATGTATTCCCGTCGCATCCGCATACGGGTTCAAATACTTCACCGCACACCGCATCGGGGTTGATGAGTGCCGGGTTGATGCAACCACTACCCTGTTGAGCCTCGGGCTGATGAAAGCCTTGCGTAAGGATTACATCCGGCGTTTGCAAGGTTGTGATGAACGTTTCACCGATGGTAATATCGACCTGCAGTTCGGGCGATGCATAGCCAAAGCCGGCAGCAGCGATAACAGTGGGAGTGAGCGATTGCGCGCTCAGCGCAACACCTGCAAAAAGAGATAGTGTGAAGAGTAAAATTTGCTTCATGAGAAGGGATGAGGGGTAAGGGGTAAGGGGTAAGGTATTTATGAGCGAAGATAATGAAATGAATAGTGATTAGTGATTAGTGACAAGTGATTAGTCACTAATCACTTGTCATTAGTCACTAGAAATTAGTCACTAGAAATTAATAAACTATTTTCAGGTCTCCCGCCGCTGTGCGATACATCTCCCCTGCTAACAGTCCGCCCGCAAGGGCAGCGGCGTTGTCGGCGAAGATGGGAAGAGCGTTGTTGCGGATGGTTCCGGCTGCTGCTGCTTCGTTTGCGCGGTAAGCATAAGGAACCGACATCAGTTGCTGCGTGCCCATATCCACGTAGCCCGAGCCCAGGTCGATTTCCACTTGCAGAAACTTGGTGGTGTTGCTCCACACGATGCTATCAAAAGCAGAAGTGATAGCAACGCCCGAACCGAAGTAGGTATGGAACAACCCGATTTCGTTGGTAGTGAGTGAATGTGTTTCGCTGTATTCGGAAGTACCGGTGGGCGAGCCCTCATGCAAGGTAAAACGAACGTTTACGGATGAGCTTGCAATGGCTTGTCCTTGTGCGTCACGCGCCACAGCCTGGTAGCTGATGCCGCGGGGAACGTTCGATAAAGGACCTGTTGTTACATTGCCACTGCCCGCAGTTGGATCACCGGTGCTTTGCACTGCATAGAGTTGGGTAACTTCTTCGGGGGTGAGTGCGCGGTTGTAGATGATGAGGTCGTCTACGTTTCCATTGAAAGAATCGTACGATGGATGATTCATCCGACCAAGAGCAAAATCAGGTGAAACAGGATAGACCTGATTTCTAAATGCAACATTGTCAAGAATACCATTGAGGTATGTCCAAACGGAATCATTCCCTATTGAAAAACAAACATGGTTCCATGCAGTATCGATAATCGAATTGAAATAATCCAATGATCCGTTATTAGTTATTTCAATCTGCGGACCATTTGGATAAAATTCAAATAATCGTGGTGCGATGCATCCATTTCCAATTCTCTTAATCCATAGTGAGACAGTAAGACCTTGTGTGATTGACGGCCCTGTCATATCAATATCTATTCGAGTGCTACAATTATTACTAGAAACATAATACGCGGAACTCACGTTACCAAACCGATCCTCCGTCAACGTCGCCCCATTCACCACTCCGTCATTGCCATTCCCACTTTCATCATTGGCGTTACCGCAGAAGGGCCAGTAGCCCACGAGTCCGTCTTGCAGGTTTGCCGGGAGGTCGAGACAAGCAGTGGGTGCGGTGCCCGTGTAGAGGTTCTGGATTTCCTGTTCGGTGAGGGCACGGTTGTAAATGGCGATGTCGTCGATGTCTCCATTAAATGATTCATTGCTTGCACCTAATCCAAAACGCATAGATTGACCCTGCCAAGCCGAGTTAATGATACAACCACCACCAGCGGGGTCACCATCGAATTGAGAGAGCAAACCTCCGTCTAAATAAACCTGTGTCAATCCTGTTACATCATTTGCGATAGAAACTAAATGATGCCATTCTCCTAAAGTACCGCCATTCAAATCAATAATATTGCAGCAATGTTGAGAAAAGCCGTACCAAGTACCAAGCAAGTTGCCGCCATACAAAGCTATCCCTCCATTTTCAAAAGTTGTTTCATAAATCCTTCCTCCGCTTTGTGAGCCGTTTGCACGAAACCAACAAACAAAAGAGCGCTGCGGCAATTGAAATAAGGAGTTTGTCATTGGCACCGTCACACTGCGTCCACTTCCAAATTGATAAGCGGAGCCAGAATTATTCAAATGGTCTGAAATGCTAATAGCCCCATTCACCACCCCATCATTCCCATTCCCACTCTCATCATTTGCATTGCCATTGAACGGCCACCAGCCCACTAGGCCATCGGCGGGGAGGTAGGATGGAAGTTGGGCGGTAACGGTGCTGCAAACGATAGTGAACAGCGCCAACGAAAAGGTTAGGGGTTTTTTCATGGGGTGAAGGACATGTGTTTGTGTTATGCGCGAAGATAAGAAAAAAGGGCAAGGGCAACAGAAGGCTGAGTCTGCTCGGTAATGTCCCTGTCTGAGAAGCACACGATTAATATCCTTTGAATTCTATTCAAAGAAATTATAAGTTTAAGCAAGGTATCGAAGGATACCTCAGCTTAGTCCTGCACGCATCGCACGGATAAACCTACATTCACAGAATTCCATTCATTACTAATTCCGTTGAAATCATAACGCACACGATACGATAAAGCTTGATTAAGGAATTGTCCGGACCCCACTTCCTTAGAATAGAATAGTCCGCTTGTACTATAATCAGGAAATCCACCTAAAAATCCGGGGAAGTTGTTATTAATACCACTTCCCAATGCTGAGAAACCCGAATTATTGGAGGTGTTCAATCCATCGAAATTTGCCCAATAAGTTAGAGAAGTAGATTTTAATCTAGCACCTGCCGTGTAGCTGGCATAACAACCCCAACAGGTTGTATCGGCGCTAACGTCCAGATGCTTAATTAGTTTATTCCAATCCGATTTGGATGGAATATGCCACCCTGTGGGACAAAGATCTCTATCGTCCACGACCGCGTAGCTATTGTAAAGTAAGCCGTGGGGACAATTCATGGTTGGCAAATAATAATACCAGGAACACCCACCTTGAGTTAATCCCGCCCATGCAATATCATTCGAAAGGTTTGGAACAATATCCCCGTTTCTATAAATCGTTGTTTTCAGGTTTTCCGCCATCCAATTTTGATTTCCAATTTGGATGGTTTTGTAAATGTTTCCGGCCTGATCCACTAGTTGGCCATATTGCAAAAGCGAATTGTGAATATTCTCGGGTCCACATGTATGCGAAGAATTAAGACCTTCGTTGATAACGCCACTGCAAGTGCAATCAATGGTATAAGAATCGCCTACTGTAAGGCTGTTTCCGTCATTACACGGTGATCCAATTACTTGACAGCTCCCATCATCTAAAAATGCATTGGGATTGTAGTTACATGCATCCGGATCTGTGCAACCAATTTCAGCATTTGAATTGTTCGCAGAACTAATGCCCGGAATAATTATCCACTGCCCATTGCTCAATTGCAGCGTGTCGTTAATCTGAGAAATACTCTCTATACCATTGCCGGAAAAACTCGCAAATTGTGCAGAATTGGAATTCAGTGAATATGGAACACTGAGCATTTGTTGCGTGCCCATGAGAATATACGCATTGCCATTTTGAATTTCGACTTGAAGGTATTTATTACCCAATGACCAATCTATTCCGGAAAGAGAGTTTTGACTACCCAGTTGAATTGTAACCAATCCGACGCTATTGGTTAATGCATTTTGATACTCTTGCCATATCGGTTCTGTTCCAACCGAATCCGATAAAATCGAAAATCTCAATGTCACATTTTCATTAACTAGAAGTTGGCCATCCGCATTTCGAATTGCACACTGATAAGAAATTAAATCAGGCGATTGACCTATCACATGGGTAAAGAAGAAGGATAAAAAGAAGACTGCAAGTATTTTCTTCATAGCAATTGGGGTAAGGAAATGAGTACAAACAATACTTAAAAGGGCGAGGGGCGAGAGGTTCCATCTCACTTAGTACACGACCTTCAGATCGCCACTCGCCGTCCTATACATCTCCCCTGCCACCAGTCCGCCTGCGAGGGCGGCGGCGTTATCGGCGAAGATGGGCAGACCGGCGTTTTTGATGCGTGCTGCCTCATCGCTGCGGAAAGCGTAAGGTACCGAAAGCAATTGCGTTGTGCCCATGTCTACATAGCCTTCGCCCAGATCGATTTCTACTTGTAGAAACTTCGTGGTAGCTGCCCAGTTGATGCTATCGAATGCGCTTTGCTCGGGCGTGCCGTTACCAAACACTGTGTTGAATAAACCAATGCTGTTGGTAGTGAGCGCATGTGTTTCGCTATACGACACCGCACCATCCACCGCACCTTCGTGCAACGAGAAACGCACGTTAACGAGAGCGCTGACGATTGCTTGTCCTTGTGCATTGCGTGCTGCGGCTTGGTAAGGGATGCCTTGTGGAAGCGGTGCAGCACCATCGCCGGTGTCGACTGTTTCGTTTGTGCCCGTATATAGGTTTTGAATTTCTTGTAGGGTGAGTGCGCGGTTGTAGATGGCGATGTCGTCGAGGGAGCCATATAGAGGTTGGAAATTCCCTGAATTACCGAATGTCAAGGGCGTATTAGTGTCAGGAAAAAGCAGGGTACTTGAAACAGAGTCAATAATCTCACCATTGACATAAACTGACCAAAGTTGATTTTCATATATACCGGTAATGTTAACCCAATTGTTTATTGGGACCTGATAGTCAGAAGCAACACCATACAGGTTATTAGCTGAACCAACAAACGAAAGACCAATATTTGCTGGGTAATTGAATGCGAACTGCCAATTAAAACTACCTGCCCCATTCGGCCTTTTACCAATAAAATGTTGGACTGTCTGAGTGCCCGTTACTCGTGTCCAAAATGTTACAGTCAACTCACTTGATGGTTGAATTCCGAATAAAGAATTGTGGGCAACTGTTATAATGTTGTTAGAGAAACTAAAGGCTGATGAGGAATTTCCAAACCTATCCTCCGTCAACGTCGCCCCATTCACCACTCCATCATTCCCATTCCCGCTCTCATCATTCGCATTGCCATTGAACGGCCACCAGCCTACTAAGCCATCAGTGGGGAGGTAGGATGGAAGTTGGGCGTTAACGGTGCTGCATACGATTGTGAGCAGCGCCAACGAAAAGGTTAGGTTTTTTTTCATGGTGTTTTGTTGTTATGCGTAAATTTAGAAAAACGGATGGTTTATTTTAACCGCAAAGGCGCAAAGGACGCAAAGAGCATTTCAACACTTTGCGTTCACTGCGCCTTTGCGGTTCAATATTACTTTTTCTCGCGCAGCGCCTTCGGCAATGGAGTCGAGGTTAGTGTATGATTAGCCTCTTCCACTTTTTCAGGAAAAAGAATTGTTTTGGAGAGCCTATTCAATTTCTCACTGATTTTGATAGAGCTCAAATCAACATCGGAAGTTTTCTTTGGCTTCATGACCTAACAAAGGTATTGTTTCTTTTAACCAGAAAAGCACTGTAATCCACATTTCTTCGAAACACCTGCCAACGCTCTTGTCTCTTACCATAAACGTCAAAGTCATCTCCTATTTCATTAAGATGATTGGCAATCGCAATCCTGTAGAGCCTGGTTCGCACAGGGGTGCTTCCTTTCGCATAGATTGCAGCCTCCGGATACCGTGACGTTACAACGTACAAAGTACTCGCAACTGTTGCCAGAACCTTTCTGCTATCCCCATTATTCGTGATACTACTATCACTAATTTCTCCAGTAATGGTGTCAACATCACCAAATCCAAGGTTATAGTAGTGCCTGACCTCAGTTTCAGTGTACTGAACCACTTTGTTAATAGAACCTTTTGGACCGACGCTAACAAACTCAAACAACAAATAGCGACTGTCCGACTCAAGCGAATATTTCTCATGTCTCATGTTCAAGTGCTTTTCGATCATTCCATCGAAGCACAAAACTGAATCGCATGCACGACATAAAAAACCAATAAAGTATTCCGGATATGGGATTAAGTGGCCAATGATTAATGATTAATGACTAGTGACGAATGACTAGTAACGAATGATATAACAAGGCGACTCCTTCGAAACTAGTCATTCGTCACTTGTCATTAGTCATTATTAAGCCACTTTCAACTGACTCAGCTTGCTGCGCGAAAACTTCTCGCGTGCATACGTCAGCGTCACCTTGAATTCCTTCTCATTGGAGGATGGCAGCTCATACATGGCATCGGTCATGATGGCTTCGCAGATGGATCGCAAACCGCGCGCACCGAGCTTGTATTCGAGGGCTTTCTCCACAATGAAGTCGAGGGCTTTTTTGTCGAACGACAGCTTCACGCCATCAATCTCAAATAAGCGAACATACTGTTTGATGAGTGCGTTCTTCGGCTCGGTGAGAATGCGTCGGAGCGTTTCTTCATCGAGCGGGTTGAGGTAGGTAATTACCGGGAAACGACCGATGAGCTCGGGAATCAATCCGAAGCGCTTCAAGTCGAGTGGCGAAATGTATTGCAACCAGTTACCGTCGTTGATGCGGTGCTGACTGCTGTTGTATCCGATAGCTGCCGTGTTTACTCGGCGCTCAATAATCTTGTCGATGCCGTCAAACGCTCCTCCACAAATGAAGAGGATGTTCTTGGTGTTCACCTGTATCATTTTCTGCTCAGGGTGCTTGCGTCCGCCTTGCGGTGGCACACTCACAGTGGCTCCTTCTAACAACTTGAGCAACGCTTGCTGCACACCTTCACCGCTCACGTCGCGCGTGATACTCGGGTTGTCGCTCTTGCGTGAAATCTTGTCTATCTCATCGATGAAAACAATACCACGCTCGGCTTTAGCAACATCGAAATCGGCATCTTGTAGCAAACGCGAAAGAATGCTCTCTACGTCTTCGCCTACATAACCGGCTTCGGTTAGCACGGTAGCATCGGCGATGGCAAAAGGCACTTTCAGCATGCGCGCGATGGTCTTCGCCAGCAAGGTTTTTCCCGTACCGGTTTCGCCCACGAGAATCACGTTCGACTTATCGATATCGACCGAACCGTCGTCCTTTTTGGCTACGTTGGTAATGCGCTTGTAATGGTTGTACACCGCAACGCTGAGGAACTTCTTCGCCTCATCCTGACCAATCACGTACTCATCGAGAAACTTCTTTAGATCGATGGGTTTTTGCACTTGCAACGCCGCATCGAGCTTGGGATCGGCATGCGCGGCGCGCGCTTCTTCAGCCACAATCATGTTGGCTTGTGAAGCACAATCTGCGCATATGTGTCCGCTGATACCTGCAATGAGGATGCTTACTTCACTTTTCTTGCGACCGCAGAATGAGCAGCTGATTTCTTTCATGGGGTAAAGATAATGATTAGTGACTAGTGACTAGTAACCAGTGATTAGTGACTAGTGATTAGTGACTAATGACTAATGTTGATCAACCGCATACCATCAGCTACTTCGCATTACACACTTCACACTGCTAGCCTGCCGCGTTTCACTAGTCACTAGTCACTATTAATTAGTCACTACTCACTTCTATGCCCACCCCTCTCCCTTCTGCAGCTTCACGTCATTGACGAACTGCTTGATCTTCTGCTCGTCTTCCTTTTTACAGACCAGCAGAATATCATCGGTATCGACCACGATGTAGCCGTTGAGGCCGTGTAGCACGGCGAGTTTGCCGTCGGGAACATTGACCACATTGTCGGCGCAGTTGTAGAGCACCACGTTCTTTCCAACAATTCCGTTTTCGTGTGAATCCTGCGCCAGATGGGTGTGCAATGAGCCCCATGTACCGAGGTCGCTCCAGCCAAAGTCGCTCAGCACCACGTTCACATTGCGGGCCTTTTCCATGATACCGTAGTCGATGGAGATATTTTCACATGCCGGATACACGCGCTCGATGAAGGCCTCTTCCTGCGGAGTGCCGTACACACCTTGTCCTTCGGCGAATGTTCTGTACATCTCGGGCAAGTGAATTTCGAACGCATTCATGATGGCATGCAGCGACCAGATGAAGATGCCGGAATTCCAGTAGAAATCGCCACTTTCCAAAAAGTCCTTGGCCAGTTCCAAGCTTGGCTTTTCGGTAAAGGTCTTGACGCGCTTCACGGTTTCGTGAAAAGCATCCTTCTGATCGGCCCATTGAATGTACCCGTAGCCGGTATCAGGACGAGTTGGTTTAATGCCGAGTGTAACCAAATTACCGCTTTCGTGTGCCTGACGAATGCTCGTTCGAATCGTATCCAGAAACTCATCGTTTTTGAGGATGAGGTGATCGCTGGGCGCCACGATGATGTTCGCATCGGGCTCGCGCTCTGCAATCCAGAAAGCGGAATAGAGAACGCAAGGAGCTGTGTTGCGCATGTGGGGCTCACACAGCACTTGCTCGGGCTTTAGATCGGGCAGTTGTTCGAGCACCAAATGCTTGTAGCGCTCATTGGTAACAACCAGTATATTTTCTTTCGGACATATCGGTAAAAAACGGTCGTAGGTCATTTGAATGAGCGTGCGACCTACTCCGAGAATGTCGTGAAACTGCTTGGGAAACGACGTGCGGCTCATGGGCCAAAAGCGGCTGCCAATACCGCCCGCCATGATGACACAGTAATTCTTGTTGTTCATGATTTTCCTTGTCGCCTTGATGGTTGGAAATCAAGGGGGCGCAAAAATAGGGTGAAAAATAGGATTGTAGGATTATAGGATAATAGGATTGTAGGGGGGCGTGACCGGTAGTTTGTGAAAACTGACCCTCGGTTATTCCCCTGCAAACCGAACGTGGTGCGAGCATATGCCATTCCTACAGAACTCGATTTGAATTACACTTATACAATCCTGGTCAGCTTCGGGCTAAAAATGCCCACGCTGTATGAATATTTCGGAATTGTGGTGAAGTTCTTTTCCAACGAACATTGGCCCATTCACGTCCACGCTTTTTACGGAAATGAATTCGGGTGTAAAGTAGAATTCAATCTGAAACTTATCGGTGACAAAAAGTATTGTATCAGAAGAATTCGCGGCTACAAAATGCTTCCCCACTCACAACTGCGCGACCTTGAAAAACTGATTGACACCTATCAATTTGAGATCATCCAATCGTGGATTAAATTTGTTGTGCTCAATCAACGAATCAAAAAGCACCGGATTACAAAACGCATCAAATGAAAATTGTTTCATTCAACTTCTTAGGAGGATTCCGATTGGAGCTGACATTTTCAAATGGCCTTCAAAAGGTGGTAGACTTATCCTCATTTATCCAAAACGCCAAAAATCCTATGACGGCTCAGTTCAAAGATCCAAACCTATTTGAACGCGTCAATATCAGTCATGGTCATCTTTCCTGGATGAATGGAGAAATGGATCTTTCGGCTGAAAGTCTGTTTCATTGGAAGTAAAGGATTATAGGATTATAGGATTGCAGGATTATAGGATTATAGGGGGGCGTCTCCCTTTCATCCTACAATCCTATAATCCTACCCCTTCAACTTCTCCAGCGCCGCGCGCAGACTTTCAATCGATGCATGCACATCGGCCACTGTTGCCGTGCCTATCGACAATCGATACCACACGCTTTCCTTCGATGCTCCGAATGCGCTGAACGGCACCACGGCCAGTTTCGCCTCGTTGAGGAGGTATTGCGTAATCTGCTGGGTCGATTCGATGCGCGTTCCATCGGAGGTTGTTTTGCCCTTCAGGTCGAACTTCACAGTGAGGTAAATAGCCGCCATCGGTGCAATGGCATCCACCGAATATCCTTCCGACTTGAGTTGCTGAATGCCTTGATAGAATCCGTCCAAGCGCTGCACAACTTCCGATTTGAAGGACGTCAAAAACGCATCAACAGCGGAGGTGTTGGCGAGGTACTTTGCACTAGCTACTTGCTCTGCCTTCGGAGCCCACGCCCCTACGTGACCAAGGATGCTCTTCATTTTATCGATGACCTTGCGCGGTCCGAAGGCCCAGCCCACACGAACGCCTGTGGCTGCAAGACTCTTCGAAATTCCATCTACGAAAATGGTAAACGGACGCAGCTCAGGACGCAAGCTCACGGGATCGTAGTGCTTGGCATCACCATGACACAACACCGCGTAAATCTGATCGTACATGAGATACAGCGGCTTTTGATCGGGCGAGCGGCGCTTGTTTTCTTCTACCACCAAATCGCAGATCTCTTCGAGTTGTTGTTTCGAAAAAACGGTTCCGGTCGGGTTAAGCGGCGAACACAGTGCGAGCAGTGAAGCATCGGCCAGATACGGCTTTAATTCCGCCGCCGTGGGCAAGAAGTTATTCTCGGCCTGCGCTTCCACAAACACTTGCTTGGCATGCGAAAGATGCGTGTAGTGGTTGTTGTTCCAGCTGGGTACGGGAAACACCACCCTGTCGCCGGGATCTACCACCGCTTGAAAAATGGCGTATATGATGGGGCGTGCACCACCGGCGATGAGAATTTCATCAGCCGCGTATTCGAGCGATTGCGTTTGTTGGATGAATTGTGCGACCACCTTGCGCAAATCGGCCATTCCATCGGCAGGCGGATAGTTCGTTTCATCGTTCATGTAGGCATCCACAATGGCTTGCTTCAGCTCGGTGGGTATCGGAAAAATTTTCGGATCGAAATCACCAATCGTGAAATTGTAGATTTTCTCCCCTTTTGCCATTAACTCGCGGATTTCGCCTGCCAGTTTGATGATTTCTGAGCCGATCAGATTCTCGGCCATGTGCGACACCCTATAATTGGCGGGTGATGCTGTGTTGCTCATAAACGCGTGTATAGAATTTGTAGCGCGAATGTATCAAAGTGGTTGGTGCAACAGCGGTGAAGTTATGAGGATTGTTTTCACAAGTAGTGAAGCAGTGAAATAGTGAAGTAGTGAAATGGTAAATTAGTGGGTAAGGGACGGATAGAAGCTAGGCATTAACTTCGCCCATCGTACCTCGTACCTCGCACATCCGTCACTCCATGGGAAACAAGAAATCGTTATGCGGAAAACGCGTAATGTGTATCTGTCGCACTCGCTCATACAGCGTGTCGCGCAGCTGATCGACGTTTAACTTTTTAGCTGCTGAAATAAACACGACATCCGAGTTCTGAAGGCGTGCCATCCAGGTACGTTGCAATTCTTCTAGGGTGATGTTTTCGCGCGTGGGTGGGGTGAGG
>Ga0315899_10006336_pt1 | contig 12751 bp, 19 predicted proteins | sample LakEriMetagenome_2_FD_203518 | JGI IMG/M metagenome (GOLD analysis project Ga0315899, IMG submission 203518) | Freshwater fungal communities from buoy surface, Lake Erie, Ohio, United States - Buoy 4 MA112 | ecosystem: Environmental > Aquatic > Freshwater > Lake | place: USA: Lake Erie, Ohio...
TCTAATTATATCAAAACTAAATCGAGTGTTGGGTAAGGTTTGCTAAAACAAAACAGGCAGTTCGGAGGGAGAAGTTTTAGAAAATTGCTTGAAATTGTCGCATTTCGGGCCTCGGACCACTCGACCTGCAGGCCCGCACAAAGGGATTTCCGGTAGTCCCCGAATTGTGTAGACTGTAGGAATCACGGGGTCATAGCTCAGTTGGATAGAGCAACGGATTTCTAATGGGTTTTCAACGATTAACGACACCTTGTAATTCCTAGAATTTTCCTAGGAAAAGTCGAAATAGTCGCTCGGGAAACACGTTACTCTAACTCAAAAATCGTTGTTTGCGGGTGTCGCGACACCTGCTAGAAAACAAATCGATTGCACCAAATCTATCCTAGATACATTGAATGCCTTGCCTGCGGCGTCGCGTGCTTTGGTTGGCCCAAGGGGTGGTAAATTTTCCACACCTTTGTTTTTGCCTCCCTCACTCATCCGTTCTTTCGCCTGCTTCTCGTAAAAATCTCTGGCACGTCCAGCGACCATTGATAGCTGGCTAGGATTAAGATTGCCGCCTAACGCATCTGGAACGCTTGGTGGCTCGATTGTCGGCCGATACTGTCGGAACGCGTCTAACGCTAAATCTCGCGGTGCTATCGTCCTGCCCGGGGTCGCAACTCTTTGTTGTCGCATGGGTGATAAAGAAAGAGATTCTTTTCGAACCTCTCACGCAACACTTCGATTTTTTCCGGTGATCCTGGCGGGTGTTTTGTCGGCTTGGAATCCAGCTCGACAGGCTCGCGGTCGAACGCGAAGATACTTGTCTCGTTTTGCTTCGCGTCTGTCATCGCTACCAACTCCTCGATGTCAACGCCTTGATCGGCCGCCAAGTTACCGCAACGATACTTCCGCTAGATCCTCCAACGATGCTATCGGAAAAACGCTCCCCTGGTCGCAATCGAACTCCCTCGATGATATCCACAAACGCAATCAGACTTCGCCGAACCCCTGAATCGAACTCGGCTTTTATCTTCTGTGCTTCGGGATCGCTCGCGTATGCGGCAATGCAAATTAGCTCAGATCCTCTCACGGTAAGTTTGCGGCATGAACCTACAACGCTTCGAACTGTGCCAAGTGGGTTATCCTCGGAATCCAAATCAATGATCGGGACTGAATGATTGCCTGGCCTTGTCTCGAACCCGCTGAGATAAACGAAACACGGTCCTGAATAGCTCTGGACTGGATACCATTCGCTTGCCAATGTGACAACGCTTTCGTTCGTGCTCGTTGTCCGTGATCGAACGATCGTTTCGAATGTCAAACGGTCCATCGTTACGGCTCCAAGCAAGCGATGTGTAACTGTCGTTCCTCGGCTTGCAAGTCTGATAGTTGACGTTCCAGGTCCGACAGCTCAGCTTCGTATTTTGCTCTAGTAGCCAAGAGCGGTTCCAGCTTCTCACGTGCCTGTACAAGTCGGCGTTTCTTCTCTGTGGATGATTTGTCACCGACGGTATACTGCAGAAGATTGTCGGCAATCTGCTTGAGCTTGCCGTCATCAGATGCAAGTGAGCCAATCTCATCTTCCAGCTTTGATATGTGCCAGCGAATTGTTGCAAGTCCATCATTGACGTTGCGCGACAGCTCAATTCGTAACCAGTCCAGCCTAGGAGTAATCTCCATGCGTGCTTGCTTAACATCTGCCAGCGATTTCAGCAACTTCGGATCCTGTACACTTCTGAGGAGTCTTTCTCGATAGATATTCGGGTCGGATGATCCAACCAGCGACGAACGCTCTGATGCGAGGGGAGCAAGCGCAGCTTCATAGGCTCGGCGTTTCTCTGCAAAATCCTCGTTTAGCTTCTGAATCTTTTGCTCGACAATCTGCAATTTTTGTGCGTTACGTTCTGCGGTTTTCATCCCTGCGGAGTTCGACAGCCTGCCTTGAACGATCTCAACGTCCTGACGCAAATCAGCTTCGGTCTTTTGCAACGATTCAAAATATCGGTCGATCAAATCACTGTCGATCTCTTTGGACTGTGCGAGTGGAATCATTACCTCGCGTTTATAGTCTTTCCAAATGTCGGCAACTAACTCAACACGCTTGGTCCTGACCTTAGACAAAACAACATCCAACACGCTCATTTTTCAACTCCTTCGGAAAACAACAAATCGAACTCATGAACGTATTGTTGCACCTTGCCAGAATCATCCAACGGGCTATCTGTGTCATCCGCTAACTTCGCGTCAACTTGTGCTAGAAACTGCGAGCTACACGAACGTCTGCCACAATGCGAACATCGCAAATAGCGACGATAGAACATCAATGTGCGTCGGGTATGCGTGACCAACATCTGTTGATTGCAACATTCCAGAGTCGAGATTCTAGGACGCGTCACGATGCCGCTCGCAATCGCGAACCTTCAATTGCATCGATTCTAGCTCGCAGCTCTGCCAGCTCTTGCAACGGTCCTAACGTCGATAGGATTCTCGATGCCGCTGCTAAGACGATCTTCTCATCCTTTGAACTCAGCAAGCGAACCAACGCATTGCTAGCCGCTGTTGCATTGCTTGTCAGAACAGCTACCGCACTTTCTACGGCTTGCGTTTTCAGCTTCGCAACTTCTGCGCGAAAATCTGAATCCGCTGAAACGTGGTACGCTGTTGCTAATGCACAACCAACCGTTTCAGATGCCGCTTTAATCGTTTGTCCACCTGCAACCGCAATTGCTAGGCCTTCAAAAAACTTGCTCTTTCTCACGGTTTAATCTCCTCGTAATGTGGCGGCCCACCTGATGCTGGGCATGGAATGTGAAGCGAGTTTGGGAATCTCGACTCGATGCCTTCTAACATCCGAGTTTCATCATCAAACACTTTTAGGTAGTGCTCGTCGAACTCATCTGACGATTCGATGCTTAACTCGAACTCAGGCGGGAACTCGATGCCTTCAACGGGTCGATATAAGACTCTGCCAACGGTGTCACTGACTGGGCGAACCATGCCAGCCGTTATGAATGGCAGAATCAATTCGGTGCAATCGTTCCAGTCGACTGGACTTCCAACGCATGGTCTTTGAAATAGCACACTCTCGCGAACCATATCGCATCCTGTCGTTTTGCGCACCAACAGCAACTTGATATAGGTCAATCGTGCTGACCTGCAATCGTGCAACCGTGCGCCAACTAACGCTCTGGCAACGGCTTCGCCTCTCGGTGTCAGAAATACACTTGTGACCTGACCGGAACTATGCGTGGCGGTGATCATGCCGGATGCAATTAGTCTTTGCCGCGTGGCATGAGCGGTTTTCCATTCATTACGGCCGTCTGCCTTGATCGCGATGCCAGCGACTCCAGCAAGGTATTCCCGCTGCCTCTCGAAAATCTCCACGTAGGCAACCTTTGAATCAATCGTGCATCGCCACGGCCAAAACATCGCGTCACGCTTCGCCAATAAACCAACCAACAGCAACTTGTCCGCGTGGCTTAGATCATCGCTAGAACGCGATTCCAACGCATCCAGGCGGGTGTTAAGTCGTTTCATAAAAATCTCCTATGTGTGAAAATCGGAATTTGGAGGTAGGTTTTCGTACGTGGGAAAGGAATCGCAGCTTTTTGCCATCTCCCCTTGGGGTCAGATGAGGGAAGAACCTAAGGCTTGACGGGTACCCCTAGCTTCGATTCTCCCGCGCTTTCTTTGTTGTTTCGGACAATCGCCTGTGAAGCCAACGCAACGCGTCTAACGCGATTTTGGCGACTCCGTGTGATTCCGTGGCAATCGAGATGAATACTAATTCCGCAACGCTCATTCCTTTGGCTCCTCATGTGGCGGTAATGGCTCGACTGATTCCGCTTTGAGTCCGTACGATCTCAACAGGCATTTGAGTAATCGCCTTAGCCTCTGGATTCCATCTGCTTGTGGTTCTTTGAACTCTGGTATGCGAAGTATCAACTGGACTCTCTGCGGTATGTTCCTGGTCATTGGTATTCCTCCATGATCAATTTTTTTTGTTGGCTCAAACGAGCGAAGCGGAAGTGAGAGCACTCACACTTTCTTTAAGAACCTTTTTTTAAGAAACGTTATTTGAAAGACTTTCTTTAAGAACCTTTTTTTTATAGCTGACACGCATGCTGACACGGATGCCGACACGCTAGCAGACATACAAGCAGACACGAACCCGACAGGATGCCGACACGAACCCGACATTGTTCGTACGCTGTCGGCTTGATGTGCGCTATAAAAGGGATGTTTGCTATAAAAGGTCATTTGCCCACCTTCTTGATTTCTTCACGAATCAAAGCGGTGATAGCCTTGGGACCTGCCTTTGTTTTATGCGTCTCGCGTTCAATCAATGCTCTGATCAATTCGTCTTTGGAAAGACGGTGCGAGTAGAAGTTGTGGCGTCCGTTTGGAGATGCGGAAACGAAGAACTTCAACTCCTCCAATTGCTTGATCGTGCATTGCGTTTGGCGGGTGGTAAGTTGGTATTTATTTGCCTTGTCAGCATCCCTTGCCTTGGTTCCGTTGTAGCCTAGTGCCATCGCTCCTAATCGGTCGTAGGAAACGCATGTCATTGGATGCCCGCCAATAACCGAGTAGACAGCACACAAGTTAGCAAACTGCCTCCAGGTCAATTGCTTTGGGTCGTCCTTGATTATGTTCCAAATCAAATCGTTTCGGACTCGAACGTGCTGCGTGCTACCTCGTTCGCAAAGATCGTCAATTAGGCTCCAATGACGATACCAGTGCTCCCAATCCAATGTTCCTGGTCTTACATTTAATAGCCCGCTTCCAGCCCGAACGATTAGTTCGTTATCCGAACCAGCGACAGGCTCAACACTGCAACGCTCGGCGGCTCCCTCTGCGTCATCACGATCGCTTTCGAAAAGCTTACGCCCTTCGGTTACAATGCAATACCCAATCAAAGCAAACAAACGTGCAACAACGGCTTCTCGCGATACCTCGGTTATCTTCAACTTAGGGAACTTGATTGCACCTATAGGAAACTGGAAAAAGTTGTCATCCTTGCTCACGGGCGCACCTCATTGATAAACGCCTCACGTTCCTCCTGCGATGCTTTCGCCCATGCTTTGCGTAACTGAGCTAATCCAGGCGAAGCAGTCGCGGTTGCTTCAACAGGTGCATTAGCTTGCTTGCGTTTTTCCGCAGCTTGCTGTTTAGTGAGTCGCTTTTGTGCGAGGGGTGTTTCCTTGACAGCCTGACGAACTGCATCAGCCCCCTTGCTGACGATCTCTGTCTGTTGATCCTTGTCTGGTACTGCCTTAACAAGTTCGGAAGCGACAGAGACTGGCAACGAACCTTGCTCAACTGCTTGCTGGAGTTTCTCAGAACCTTCCGCGATAACCTTCTTAGCGTTCTTGGTTGAACCCTTCGAAACACTTAGCATTGACGATGCTTTTTCAAGAGACAAATTTGGCTCTTGATCGCTCTTTCTGTCGCCACCGTGTTTCATGGTTGCCAGTTTTGCCGCAACCATTGCTCTCTGGCTTTCGTCTAAATGCCGACGATAAACGTTGTGGCTTAGCACGTATGCAAATGGGTCGAAATCTTCATGATCGACGATGTATCTAAACTGCATTTCGATACCTAGCTCTTGGCAAGCCTTGTACCGATTGCGTCCGTCTAGCACTTGACCGCGATAAGTTGCCCCCCAAACCTTCAAACCATTTTTTTTGATGTCCTTTTTTAGCTCAGCAAATTCCTGCTCCCCCATCATTGGGAGTAGTTCTGCGGCGGGGTGTATTGGGTAAACAGGATTAGCACTCATGCTGCACCTCGCTGTTCACAAATCTTAGATCATCGTCATCGATGCCATACAATCCAATCAATACGGCTTGCTCATCGCGACATTGACGGCAAAGCACACAATCGCATAGCTCGATTAGTGGAACGCAAAGTCCACAACTACAATCGTCCTGCTTGATTAATTCATTGTTCTGTGTCAAAATAAGACCCTCCTTTGGTCGGTCGTAAATGATCGAATTGAAAGCAGCTCGCGTACTTTGCGGGCTGTTTTCGTAGATGCTAGACGTAATCCTTTGAAGCCTTGGGAACAGAACGCCGCTTCTGTGCAGCTTGTGGCTTCTGGCTAGCTCGACTCTCGCAGAACGCGTCAAAGTCATCTGGATCGATCTTGTATCGCGGACGGTCACCTAGAGAAGTGTTGATTGCTCGCAACTCTCCGCGATTGATATACGCGTGAACCTTTTCGACTCCGCAACCTAAGATTTCCGCAACTCTTGGCGGAGATAAGAACTGTTTCATTTCGCTTGCTCCTGAATGGTTGAATTAACCTTTACGAGCAAGCATAAGACTTCGTTTCACCTAGAAAATATGCATTTCAACGCGTGCAATAAACTGCAAGACAATGCAAGATAATGCAATATCGGTGCAACAAAAAACCCGCTTGTGATCGCGGGTTAGTTGGCTTTATTGATACGTCCTACTGGTATTTGTGTAGACGTTCCTGTTTCAGTATTTTTGTAAGACGTTCTCTTTGGATTTGGTATTCTCCATGCCCCAACGTCCTCACCCCGGTTTTGTCTGGATCCTTCGATTTCCTAAACAGAGTCGTAGGATTGCAATCACAATCTTCGATACGAACTGATACCCAATCGGGGCTTGGCTCGCTGTTAAGTTGCAACCGCTTTAGCTGTCCTAGTGCTCTATCGCTGACTTGGCCGCTGCGAACGGTCAAAACGGCTTCCCAAATCGCATCAGATGGAACACCTCGCTCATCGGCAAGAATCGCAGCTTCTTTCAGCTCATTGGCGATAGAGTCGGCGTATTCTGACCATTTGCTAAATGTCAATTCGGCTTGCTGTTTGATTCGCAGCTTATCCTCATTGCTCGCCGTCATTGCTTCTTGCTCCGATAGGCAGAGACTAGCCAGTTCGTGTTTCACCAAATCATGCTTAAGTGAAATGGTTTGGCATAGATTGATCAACGCTTCAACCGCTTTTGCAATCTCGCTCATTTTGTCACCTCCGAACCGAATAACCAGTTGCGAACGTGATTGACAACCGCCTTCAACCGCTCATCGGAAATCGTTTCTCGATACTCTCCTGACGTCGTGTAATCAACGTGCCCCATCAAACAAGAAACGCCAACGAAGTCTTTCGTCTCATCGCCTATCGTTTGAAATGTATGTCTCATCCAGTAATACGTGCCACGCTTTAGCTTCGCCTCTTTTCGCAGCTTGGCGAACTCTTTGGATAACGGGTCATCTCCTCGCGTAGGTATCCAGCTTGAACCGTACTTGGTTATGAATATCCGCTCTGAATCCTGCGGGTCTTTGTGCTGCGGTCGCTTGTCAATCGCAGCTTGAATCGCTGCTTGCGTTTCTGGCCATAGTGGAATCCTTCGTACCTTTTTTGTTTTTTGGCGTATCTTGGTCAACCATTCCCCCTCGATATCGTCGAACTCGATTGACGTAACGTCTGTATTTCCGATGCCACAATTCGCAGCCAATAGAAGCATCGCTTTAACCTGGGGACTCTCGCAAGCATCCAAGAGCGATTTAATCTGCGCAGCCGTGAACATCTTTTTGTATTTGCTCGACTGCCCCTTGATTACGCTTTTCTCAGGCTTCTCAAATTCAATTCCCCACAACCGAGTAAGGTTCACGCTGATTAGATTATTCTTAACGCCATAGTTGAATACGGCTCGAACGCGTACGATTCGCCCCTCTAGAGTCTTTAGGCTGACGTTCTTGGCTAGCTCGGATCTCAACCGTCTGAAGTCGGCCGGGTGCAATGCTTCAACTGGTGTGTTTCTTCCGAGTCGATTCGCCAAATCGATACACGCTGCTTGGTAATCGTCGAAAAGTCGCTTTGATCGTTCGCCTGTTTTAACTCGATTGTCGATGTACTCGCAGAACAGATCGCACAACGCCTTAACCGTTAGCTCTCCATTCTTGGCGTCTCGGGGTGTCCGTCCTGCTAGCAAATCGTCTTTTTGCTTTAGCCATAGGTCCAAGGCTTCCTTGTGATCAACTCCGAAGTAAATCAGCTTTCCGCGTACCTTTTTTGCCCACTGTCCGTTCCGATGCTTAAATAACGGAAAGTCTTTGTAGGGCTTGGCTGTTGCTGACTTGGTGGGTTTTCGTGTAGAATCCGCTCGGTTCATTCGCTGTTCTCCAAAGGTTTAGCGATTGGATTTGCGAGTAGAGCAACCACTAATTGCTCTCTCGCGTTTTGGGTGTCGACACCTCCTGCGGGTGTCGCTTCGGGTGTCGTTCCAGTTTAATCGACAACCGACACCTAGAAAAGCTTAATGAAAACCAATGAATTTACAGGGTTTTCTAAACCGGGGTCATAGCTCAGTTGGATAGAGCAACGGATTTCTAATCCGTAGGTCGTAGGTTCGAATCCTACTGGCCCTGCTGGTTTTATCTTCAATGTTTCTGTTGGTTTCCCCAGCGATTTCCTTGGCGGAACACTCTTCGCTAGTGACCCTGGCCTCTTCCTCTATTTCGCACTGAATCACACAAATTGGCACTGTTTCGCGTGCCAACGGTGCCAATATGGTGCCAATGGTTGCCGTCCCTGTGGCCTCTAGCAAGTTGCTAAATCGATACCTGAACAATGCTACGGCTTGGGCCTCTCGCCTGCGGATATTTACCCATAGACGTTCAAGGATTATTTGGTCTATGGGAGCTTCATGAGGCTCTTTGTGAATTGGAGTTTCTGGTTTTCATTGACGCTGTTTGGATTGACTCAATTGCGGTTTACGGAGTTCCTTCACAATGCGTGCCCTACTCAACCTCGAACGAAGTCTAGTTTCCAGAGTAGCATAACGGTGCAACGTCTCTCTTTCTCCATCAGCGTGATGGATTGGTTGATGCAATGGGGGGCGGATGTTAGATTGCTGGTCAAATTCTAACTAGCGTAACGGCTTGATCATTAACGGACGTCCCAGCTCTCTCACCGATTTGTCGAAACACCCCATGGCGAAAGCTAAAGCAAAAGCGAAATCGGATACCGGTGCCAATATTGGTTTTGAATCCAAACTTTGGCTCGCTGCCGATAAACTCCGCAACAACATGGATGCGGCAGAATACAAACATGTGGTTCTGGGATTGATCTTCTTGAAATACATCTCTGATGCGTTCGAGGAGATGCACCAAAAACTCATCGCAGGTGATGACGAATTCGAAGGGGCCGATCCTGAAGATCCAGATGAATACCGCGCTGCAAACTGCTTCTGGGTTCCGACCGAAGCTCGTTGGAAACATCTACAGGATAACGCCAAACAACCAACCATCGGTAAGCTCATCGACGATGCGATGGTGGCAATCGAACGGGATAACCCCAAACTCAAAGGGGTGCTGCCCAAAGACTACGCGCGTCCCTCGCTCGACAAACAACGCCTCGGGGAATTGATCGATCTCATTGGAACAATCGCTTTAGGGGACGCCGAAAATCGATCGAAAGATCTACTTGGGCGAGTCTACGAATACTTCCTATCGGAGTTCGCTAGCGCAGAAGGTAAGAAAGGGGGCCAGTTCTATACTCCGCGATGCGTGGTCAGAACTTTGGTGGAAATGTTGGCTCCCTACAAAGGCCGTGTCTACGATCCGGCATGTGGTAGCGGTGGAATGTTTGTGCAGAGTGAAAAGTTTGTCGAGGAACATGGTGGACGACTTGGTGACATCGCCGTCTACGGACAGGAATCCAACCCAACAACTCGACGTTTGGCTTTGATGAATCTGGCTATTCGTGGCATCGAAGGAGATCTGGGACTTGAGCATGCCGATACATTTCGTCGGGATCTGCACAAGGATCTGAAAGCGGACTTTGTCATCGCCAATCCACCGTTTAACGACTCGGATTGGTATCGCAACGATGACGATGTGCGATGGAAGTATGGATTGCCACCTAAAGGGAATGCGAACTTTGCTTGGGTGCAGCACTTTATTCATCACCTATCTCCGAATGGTTACGCTGGTTTTGTTTTGGCAAATGGGAGCATGTCGTCGAATCAATCGGGCGAAGGGGACATTCGAAAAGCGATTGTCGAAGCGGATTTGGTGGACTGCATGGTGGCGTTACCTGGTCAGCTTTTTTACAGCACGCAGATACCCGTATGTTTGTGGTTCCTGTCGAAGAGTAAGAAGGCGGATACGAAACGCGGATTTCGGGATCGTCAAGGCCAGACGTTGTTCATTGATGCGAGAAAGATGGGGACGCTTATTGACCGCGTGCATCGTGAATTGACCGATACTGATCTAGATAAGATCACAAACACATACCACGCATGGCGTGGAGACTCTTCAACCAAGAACAAAGAACGAGGAACCAAGAACCCCACAGCGGCTTATGCCGATGTGGCCGGCTTTTGCAAATCAGCGACCACTGAAGAGATCGCAGCCCATGGTCATGTCCTTACACCGGGCCGTTACGTGGGCGCGGAGGAGGTTGAAGACGACGGCGAACCCTTCGAAGAAAAGATGCCAAGGCTTGTCGCGGAGCTGAATGCTCAGTTTGCCGAGTCAGCGAAACTGGAGAATCTCATTAAAAACAATTTGAAGGGGCTGGGGTTCGGTGGATGAACGAGCCTGGCAATTAAGAATGGAAACGCAGAGGCGCGGAGGACGCAGAGTTTTGAACCGAGAGCAACCTCTGCGCTCTCAGCGTCTCTGCGTTTTAATCTCCTGTTCCACCAAAAAGGGGACTATTGGACAAATTGTGTCTTCCCCTTGCTCATGCGGGGCAGATACTATTCGTGTAATAAACCCGGCGGGCCTCTATCGCAAGATACGCACACTTCGTCGGGTCTTTCTTTTTAAGGGATTGGAATTTTATAATTTCGTTGACTGAGGGCGGGAAACGCAGAGGCGCGGAGGACGCAGAGTTTTGAACCGAGAGCAACCTCTAGGCTCTCAGCGCCTCCGCGTTTTAATCTCTTCAACCATACTGGAGCAACAGCATGACTATCAACGAAATTACCGAGGGAATCATCGGTGCAGCGATCGAAGTGTATCGTCGATTGGGGCCGGGGTTGTTGGAATCGGCTTACCGCGTATGCTTGGCCTATGAACTTAGAAAGCGTGGTTTCCATGTTGTGGAGGAGAAACCGATCCCTTTGATCTATGACGAGTTGAAGATGGAGTGCGGATATCGGGCTGACTTGTTGGTTAATGGGTTGGTGTTAACCGAACTCAAGGCGAAGTCTGCGATTCACCCAATCGATCAAGTACAAACGCTTTCGCATCTACGGTTGGCTGAACTGCAAGTTGGATTGTTGATCAATTTTCATGTCGTAAAATTGATTGACGGCGTTCAGCGAATCGTGAACAAGTATCAAGAGGGAACGTGATGCGGGCTTGGGATGGAAGAATTGGAAAAGGAAACGCAGAGGTGCAGAGGACGCAGAGTTCTGATCTGAGAGTAACCTCTGCTCTCTCAGCGTCTTCGCGTTTTAATCTCTTCTTAACCGCTGAACAGCAGCAGGCCATCAAGGCAAACCTGAAGGGGCTCGGTTATGGCATCTGAACTGATTCCTGGTGACTATTCAGCTTGGCTGGAATCGGTGAAATCCCGAATCCAGTCCGCACGAAGTCGAGCAGCCTTGGCGGTCAATGCGGAATTGATTGAGCTCTACCACTCGATCGGCGGCGATATCCTTGAACGACAGACTCGCCATGGCTGGGGAAGCAAAGTCATCGCCCGCGTGGCCGCTGACCTGAAAGCCGCCTTCCCGGATATGAAGGGGTTTTCCACCCGAAATGTGAAATACATGCGGTATTTCGCAGAACATTGCCCCAATGGCCAATTTGGGCAGCAAGCTGCTGCCCAATTGCCTTGGTTCCACATCGTCACGTTGTTAACGCAGGCGGAACCCACCGAGCGTGAGTGGTACGCCGTCCACGCGATCGCTGGTGGTTGGTCGCGTCAAACTTTGCAAAAAAACCTGAAAAGCCAGCTGAAGCAACGGCAGGGAGCTGCGGTGACCAACTTCGCCAATCTACTGCCAGCCCCTCAGTCGGCCTTGGCCCAGGAAACGCTCAAAGACCCGTACCTCTTCGACTTTCTTGGCCTTGCGGACGACGCCCACGAGCGAGAAATTGAAAACGCCCTCATCCGTCACATCACCCGTTTTCTGTTGGAACTCGGAGCAGGATTCGCCTTTGTCGGACGCCAGTTCCGGCTGGAAGTGGGTGGCGACGAGTTCTTTATCGACCTGTTGTTTTATCATACGCGGCTAAAGTGTTACGTGGTGATCGAACTCAAAGGCACCGCCTTCAAGCCCGAACACGTTGGCAAGCTTAACTTCTACCTGAGCGCGATCGATTCCCAGGTCAAAGCCGACGACGACAAACCAACCATCGGTTTGCTCCTTTGCAAGAGCCAGAACCGCATTGTCGCCGAGTATGCGCTGCGAGACACAACCAAACCGATGGGGATCGCCGAATACCAACTCCTCCAGTCCCTTCCCGAGCCCCTGCAAACGAACCTTCCCAGCATCGAGGAAATTGAAGCTGAACTCGCAGGAGACGTATTTTCGAGTGACGACGTGGAAGGAGATGGACCATGATTTCACACTTCCTATTTCATTCTTCGCACTCACCTGACGCCCAGTTCGCCGAGTCTGCGAAACTGGAGCAGGCGATTAAAAACAATTTGAAGGGACTGGGTTATGGTGGATAGAACGAGCTTGGCAATTAAGAATGGAAACGCAGAGGAGCGGAGGACGCAGAGTTTTGAACCAAGAGTAACCTCTGCGCTCTCAGCGCCTCCGCGTTTTAATA
>Ga0315899_10006338_pt1 | contig 12749 bp, 14 predicted proteins | sample LakEriMetagenome_2_FD_203518 | JGI IMG/M metagenome (GOLD analysis project Ga0315899, IMG submission 203518) | Freshwater fungal communities from buoy surface, Lake Erie, Ohio, United States - Buoy 4 MA112 | ecosystem: Environmental > Aquatic > Freshwater > Lake | place: USA: Lake Erie, Ohio...
CGGGTAGTTTTACACCGATCAATGCTAGGGCCACAGTACCCAGCAGTGCAAATAGAATCGCAACATAAACAAGTGCATGATCCACCTGACCAAACACGGGAACTTCGCTCACCTTTTTAGACAACGCCCACAATATCGGTAAAAAGGCAAACAAGGTCATGATGGAATCCATCATGTTTGAACCCAGTGTTTCCATAATCGAAGCAAACCGTTTAGTGTCTTCTTGAACGCGCTGGCTCGCGCCCTCGATATGACGAAGACTATCCCAATGCTCCATATAAAAATCATTCATGGATTGGCGCCAACGGAAAACCCAATGCTTGGTATAAAAACCAAGTAAAACGGCCACTAATACATAAATACCTGCAAGCTCGGCAAAACTAAGCAGAAAACCAAAGAATTCTTCAATTGTTACTGCACCAGGCTTGCTCAATGCTTTTTGAACGACATCATAAAAACTGCCAAACCAGTCATTGATCTTTACATCGATCTGTACTTGATACCAGGTACCGCAAAAAATGAGTGCAGCACCAGGCCAGGCCCATAATGCCCACTGCCGGCTCATAAAAAAAGATCTAAACATGCGTGGCCTCTACTAATTTTTTGTTTTAAGGGGGATTACTTGAGATTGAAATTTTCGCAAGGATCTGTACGCTCTGCAGGCTCAGTCAGCCAAACATAGTCATATCTGCCCAGCACCGACTTTAGTAGTTCAGGCGAATTATTATCTCGTTCGAGAAAACCAATACTAACGACCCGCAATTCGGGCGCGACTGAAAGAAGAATTTGCGGTACACCATAGTCTTTTCTCACATGGCCGTTACCTGCAACCAGTATGGCGGGACGATGATCGAGCAAGGCATGTGACAACGATAAATCCGTGATCCGCTGTGCAAATCGCATTCTCAGCAGATATTTGTCTGGCAATTTACCACAGTGACCATCTACGAGATCTCGATCTAAGGCGCGCTCACTTTTTTCATCCAAACGCGATTGCGCATAGGTCTTTGCCATTCGTTCAGGTAGTCCGTTAGCACCTTGCAAAAAAATCTGCCGCGCTTCTTCTCTGGGCAGATTACCGCCGAACACAGCCAATCCTTTTTCCCGCAGACGATCATAGAGAGTCTGATGTACTGGCCATCCCCAACCTTCAGGATCAAAACCTGCAGCCTCTAAATCTGCCTTTGTGTCGGATGCAAAAGTAACCTGTAATGGTGACGGCAGGTGCTCACTGACTACGCTACGCTTGGAATCAGCAAAGCGACTGATTAAATTACCTCGTAATTCATGATGAAATTTATTGTCATGCAATTCTCCAAGCAAGACGATGTCAGCTGATTTTAAAATCTCTACCAGAGCTGTATCTGAGACTTCGCTGCCTGTATGAAGATCAATTACTTCTGCATGACTGACTGCAGTGATCAACGCTATTGCACAAGTGAGAAACCAATGGGAGGGAATATTAATCAGCACGAATGGCTTCCACTTGTATTTGTAATTTCACCTCAGGTGCAAAACGTGGAATACCGTAAGTCAAACCATAATCACTACGATCAAAGCGAGCTGACGCATCGGCGCCGCATACTTCACGCTTGAGTAATGGGTGCATGATGCATTTGAAATGATTGATTTTTAATGACATAGGCTTGGTCACGCCCAGCAACGTCATATCGCCTTCAACAGATACTAGTTTTTCGCCGTCAAATTTAAGGGCTGTACTTTTATATGTAATGTTTGGAAATTTTTCTGCATTAAACATATCTTTTCCACGAGCATTTTCATTCATTTTTGTATGGCCAAAATCAATGGAATTAGTATCAATCATGATTTCTATACTACCGCCGGTAGCAGCTGACCGATCGAGCACCACCTTACCGCTGCTCTTAGTGAATTTACCCCGCCAAAAAGATAAGCCCAAATGATCAGCCTCGAAGCTGGGATAGGTATGGCCAGGATCGATGGTATAGCTTTGGGCTGATGCTGCGGTAACACCCAGAGACAAACCAATTACCATCAGCAAAGTAACTACCTTCATGAGACTTTCCTTTTATTGAGTTCCAACTACACGAAATTTGATAATGACTTCATCGGCTACAACGCTTGTATCTTTCCAGGTCCCATCACCGATACTAAAAGTTAAACGCTTAATCGGCAGACTACCCTCAAATACTTGAGCAGTACCTTCTTTCTTTACATTTAGTGGAAACGTTACATCTGTCGTTTTTCCCTTGATGGTCAACTTACCGGTGACATCGAGTTTTCCAGGAGTCGACGATGTAATTTTCCCTGAAACGAAATTCGCTTTAGGAAATTGCGATCCATTAAACCACTCTTTTTTTTGTACTTCCTGGTTGTAATCCGGATCACCCAAATCAAAACTTAAGATATCTATATCCACACTAGCTTTTGCGTTTTGTGGTTTGGCGGCGTCGTAATCAATCTGGGCTGTAAATTTATTAAACTTGGTATCTACTGAAACACCCATCTGCTTGAATACTGCGGTAACAGAACTTTTGGCAGCATCAATTTTCAACGGGGATGCATGAATGCTCGTAGTGAATAACGCAAAAAACACCAGAGTGCTACAACGACCGACTGTATTATTTTTGTGCTGCATGGACTTCCTTAGAAAAATGCTGGTTTGACGTAATCATGCAAAAAGAGAAATTTCTTCTCTCCAACAAGTCCTATTGTGCATCCAACTTGGAAATACTGCCAGACGAGGCAAAGATTGATCTTCTCACTTAGTCAGCATACGCACTGATGAGGATTCGGTTCATCACGATCATGCGCAATGCATTCATGCTGAACCAGCCACCATCATGCATGCCTAACGCGAGGGCTGCCGATGGAGCGGTCTTCCTTAGAGTTGACTGGAGAGACGAAATGAATTTTATTATCTGGATAGTGGTAGGTGGATTACTAGGCTGGGCTGCCAGTGTGATTATGAAGACCGAGGAGCAACAAGGTATCGTGCTCAATGTGGCAGTAGGTACGGTAGGCGCTCTAGTGGGGGGATGGCTGTTGGCTCCGCTGTTTGGTACAGGGACGATCAATCAAAACGACTTTAGTTTAGGCGCGCTTGTGGTGTCCTTGCTGGGCGCTGTTATTTTGCTTGCCGTGGTTAACTTAGTACGTAAAGGCGTGCCACGCTAATTGGTATGAATTGAACCGCTGGGCAATCTTAGCTATGCCTGGGCTATTGTTTACGCTTAAAGACTCGCTAGCCTAATTTTCAAAGCTTATTCGAGGTGAATACGTATAAGCATTTGACTACGAACTGATTGATTGTCCAGCCTTCCAGGAAGAAATCGAGCTTCTAAAAATCGTTGCTTGAGATTGTCTACAAGAAGATCAGGTAAATCTGATGTGTGCTGAGTATGATCAACAATGACTTGATCAACGTCGCCGTATTCATTAATTAGCAATAAGAAATTCAGCCATTGTGCTTGCACACCATGGAAATTTTCAAGCAGGTTAGGATCAATATCCTTAACTACTTGCGGTTTAACATCTAATTGCGAAACTGGGAGATAGGCTACACCAACTGCAGGCCGTGGAATATCCTCTGTCGTTTCAACTGATTCGTAATGTAATGCATCATTGATTCGCTCAATAGCTAGCGATGATGTTTTAGGGGTAGCCGACCCTACCAATGTGACTTTGATTGGCGCAAAAAAAATCTTAGCCTTATGCGCTGTTAATGCATGAAAAACTACTAATGCTAGCGAGAGATGAATACTCAGTGAGGCTGTAAAAAATAAATAATTTTTATTGTTCATCTATTTCACGCCAAGAAACTCGTTTGACTGAGTTGGTGACTGAGGTAGGAACAATGCTATTAATACTAGTGATTTTTCCGCTTTCATCGGTCAACAAACTGAGAATTTTTTCTCCTAATTTTAATGTTCGTTTCCCAGCAATTAAATTACTGTCAGATATTTTTCGTCCAACTACTTTTTCAGTAGCCATCGGTAAATAACTACCTGTTTGATAATCGAATTCATAAATCCAACTTTGAGCGGAGGGCCTGCAAGCTCTTTTATCTGGCACATTTGAAACCACGCGCAAAATACCAAGTTGCTGCTCAGGATCGAGTGTTATGCGTTCCCCAGAATTTGCAGTAGCATTTAAATCTACATACCAGCCTGCCGTATTTTGCCAATCAACCGCTTGCGTAGTTGAGGTTGTTAATTCATTGGCTGCAGTACCTTGCACTAGTGTCTGCTGAACTATTTTTCCAGATGCACGTATATCTCCAAAACCTGTACCAGTCAGCTCATCTTTAATGGTGTAGATGCTTTGAACAGATTTGTCGGTAAGATCGCTTAGCCCCAAATAGCTGCCTGTACCGATTGTAACTACCGGAATATGTTGCGTACCTACGCGCACCTCAGACAACTCGGGACGAGTCGTAATGGGTTGTGCCTTACGGTCTTTAATCAAACTGGCGATGAGTAGCGCCTCATTGCCAGCGGGAGGATAGAGATCATCAATATCAAAACGCCAAACGTTACCCAGTAAATCACCGCCATAAAATCGACTGGTTGTATTGTCGATCGACGATTCTACCCACCCATTTATCTGAGCTAGACCAGCAGGTGAATCAATACTGCCCGCACCTGTTCTAATTTTCTGAAGTACTGCACCAGTGTAAGCATCGAGAATAAACAGTACACCCTCGCCACTACCCGGTTCAATATTGTTGTAACCCGACGTAAGCGCAACAATCCAGCGACCGTCACGCCGCTTAGTGATCACAGGCTTACCCATCGCATAGCCAAGGTCGCTGTCGTTCGATGCAGTAAATCGCCAAAGTGACTGAGGGTTATCGGGATCGGTGACATCCAGAGCAAAAAATTCACGCCCAGCGGAACCTAAACCTACGACCAGAATTGTTCGCCACGCAGTATCGGTACAACTCACTGGGGAAGTACCAGGACAAATATCTGCAACGACCGGTGGCCCATCAAACAGATAAGTCGACTGTTGACCAAATTTCAAATCTGCCAGTTTGTAGAGTTCTGGCAAAACTCCCGCAGGAATAAAAGCCCATGATTCTTCACCGGTAGTAGCATCGAGTGCATGTAGCATTCCATCATTGGCAACAACATACAACATGCCTTTGCGCTTTGCCTGCAGCGCATCCCGAAATACACCGTAATTTTCATCACTATAGCGAAACGCTGGCCTTGCAACGTATATGGGTTGGGCACTTATCACCGCTCCGAGCACATGATCACGGCGACGGAATAATCTCAGACTATTATTTGCCCTGTCTTCAAAGCCGTACTGCCCTCGCAAATAATTAACAAGTCGCTCTCCGGTGAACTCTCTTTGTTGACTCCACTCTAAGTTTTGGCATTGTGAAAATTTTGTTGAATCAGTACATTTATTTTGAAATAAATTTTTATCTGCCGTACTTAAATCAGACCACACAAATTTTGTCAATTGACTTGCATTAGTCGTTGACTGTGCCCAAATTTTTCGTTTATCCGAAAAACTGCTAACGCGACTGTCTAATTGAGAGGAAGCGGACCATTCAACCTGAGCGGAGACAGTGCCGTCGTTTAGGTTGATACGGCGTGCCTCTACATCCCCATCCCAGTAAATACTACGATAATGTGAAGAAAATACTAAGTTATCGCCTTCTACCGGCTGCTGATTACTGGTCGATGAAGCGGTAGCCGCCCCTACCGAAGCGCGTATGGTGGATAAAGTGCCCGACAGTGCCTTAGCTAACGATTCTGGATTGGATGCATTAAAGTAGTGCCCTCCACCATTTACCGCTGCATGCCAAAGATCGTCAACACGCGCTGTGCTGTCATTAAATAAGGGATCTGGCCAATTTTTACGTCCACGAACGATGTCTTCAAAGTCTCCCGTATTGGCTTCACTATAGTCCTCACGATAATGCAAACTACCTGATGCACCCAGACCGACAGTGTGGGTCACCATATGTTGAAAGTTACCATTACGGCTGCCTGGAGCAATCGGCACGTTGTTAGTGCACACATCTCGCTCCGCGGGACAATTAGAAAACAGCGGCTGACGCAAGTCATTTCGAAAATAATAAGCAGCTACATCTGCCAACGTGTTACTAGTTCCGTTCGTGCGTGGAATATCCTTGAATGACTCGACACTCGTTTCAATTTTTCCGTAGTAGTCAACTACGGGTGCTCCTAGGTTTTGGGAGGCTGTGGGCGGCGCGATAATGTACACATCATTACCGAGTGCAATGGCACGAAAACCTTCTTTAGTTATATTCAATGCGATAGACCATGCAAGATTGGCTGCTGACAAATCAAGATCAGTACCAATGTACACACCCGTTACACCACCCAGTAAATTTTTGCCATCCACACGAATGCTAACGATGACCATGTAGGGCGCATTTATTGTGGTGCTAGGACGAATTGTCAGCTTTGCCGCACGAATAGGAGATGCAGTGGAATCACCGTCAAACATCGGGCGAGGTAAATCATGGTCCTGATTACCAACATCAGTCTGACCATCCACCATTTTTGGACCATAACTACCTGACTCCCAGCTTGTGTTCCAATAACCGTCGGTAGAGAGTATTGTGAAATTCTGCTGACAAGAAAACCTGACAGGATCCTCCGCATCTGTAAGTAATTTGCCAGCATACAGACGTCCAGCTTTTGATAATGCAGCACGCAAAGGCGTGCTTGACAATGGATCAACCGAATAAAGTTTTTTGTAAAACTGCTGCTTGTGATCCAAATCGAAATCTGAAATTTTTAAAAATCTGGAATCATCAGAATTCACACCACTGTAGCCTATGGTGGAAAACCCTACTCTGAATTGATTTCCTATGTCACGAAAAGCTTTTCCAACGGCACTTTTCATAGTCAAAATACGCGTTCGATAGTAGCTATACCAATTTGCAAAATTTATACGCTCATCTACAGAAGCTAAACCAGAACGACTGCTCACCACCACTTTGCGCCAATTGGGTGATGGATATGAATTTAAACAATGATCTTCCGATGATCCATCACCCAATCGATTAGCTTGTGATCCTTGATAGATAAAATAGAATGCTGGTTCTGGTTTATTAGGATAATCTTTTTCACCAGTGGCACAATCTGCACCAGTAATCGTTGAACAGTCGCTATGGTAATTAATTGTTGATGTATTTGAGGGTGTGGGTAAAACGCTCGTAGCTGTTCGCCAAGCAGTAAAGCTGCTAGAGAGATCAACAGTAATAGAATTAAGATTGTAGCCGTCGTATAAAGCATCTGTGAAATTTTGTTGCGGGTATAACGTTCCATCAGCTCGCACTGGAGCTTCATAAGTTATCGAAGGATTGTAATAAATTTTATTGCACAAATGATTTCTATAACCAATTTTTTTTCATAACCATTGGTGACAACTTCATCACCAAGATAACTCGATTGCATACTGCCTGAATCATCTAATAGAAAAAATATGTTGGGTTTAACTTGCGATGCAACCTGATAACTTAGCGGTAAAGAGGCTATATCATTCGCAGAAAAAACCATCCGTGGAACTGCTAGTAACAGCCCTATCAAAGCTGATCGAAAAAGAACATTAACCATTTAATGCTCCAGATTGATAAAAAAACTCATATAAAGAAAACTTAACTCGTCATTACTGACTAATTTTTGAGATACTCAGAAATGAACTAATGTCTGAGTAAACACTGTTGTATTACGCGGACCCCGAACACGAATCGTTATTCGATAATAAACAGAGACTGTTGAAGTAAATCGATAGGCTGCTCCATAGCTGATACTTCCCTTTGCACTGCCTCCGCTTTGACCAACTCGATAAAGTAAACAACTATTGACACTGCTAGTCGGATTCCCTGCCGTTCGACAAAGGCGATGAATAATGAATCGAACAGAGTTACCTGAATTACCGGTTGTCAGCAGAGGTGCAGGTTTTTGGCAAATCACGGCTGAACTCTGCTTGCAATTCGTGTCATCCCAATCAATCACAGCTGATGAGCTTTCCTCATTCATACCGCTGATATCTAAGCCATCCGGTGCGCTGGCGTAATAGCCTGTGAGTACTTGATCAGAATTAATATTCGCTGTGTTCGCCCAGAGCAAAAGCCAATCGACTGCAGCCTGCGTTCCAGCATCTGATTCAAGTAAGGCAGATTCACGAAATGCCAAATTAGAAGCAAGCATCAAACTAGCATCAATTGAACGAACTAAGCCTATGGCACCTAAACTCATAATAATTAACATAACCAGCGTAACAACCAAGCTCGCACCGGATTGCCGATGTAACTTCATGAATCATTCCAGATTAAATTACGAAGAGGAACTTCAGCTTCTAATACGCGATAACGGTAGCAATTCCAGTCAGCTACATGAGTTAAATCGATATCCACTAATTTCAATTTTCCAGTAGATGGATCACCTGCTGTCCATTGCGGTAGATCAGCGTTACAACCCTGATCGTTGCGTTCACTACTACGAGCAACAACTGCAAATCGTATTGCAATCAATCGTTTTAAATCGTTGGCATCACCAATTTTTTTATTTCCATCGGCATCAATCAAGGATGAACTCCAGAAAGTTACTTGTGGTGAAGTTTGTAATCCAGAGCGGTCATCAAATCCATATTGAGCTTGAAGACTGACTATTCCTGATGCCATCCCAGCTGTTTGCCACAAAGATGATGTCCAGATATATCGCGATGTCTGAAGATGGTTATTACTATCTGTCGCATAACGTACAAGATGAAGTGAACCGAGATTAATCACCAGAGAGCCTGCGGCATAATCTGAAGCGGCAAGGCTTTCCCTCAAATTACCTGTGCCATTGTTGGCTGTCGATAAGAATGGCATCGATGAATGATCTACCCGATACGCACTTGGCGATATAGCTGTCGCTTGAACTAAACTGCACGGCTTTCCTGATTCATAAAGCAGTAAGTAGTCATTGGTTTGTATACCGAGCGTGCTATCAATCTGCATTGATTTATCGGATGCTGCATGCGCATTTAGTAAAAAAGAAGCCACTGTGATTTGTCTTGTTGCACTGGAAAAAATTCTGATTTCATCTGGCACTCCTTTATTGCCATCGATGATAATGACAGGTACAAGCGAGATTTCACCAAGTGACTTACCAAGATCATGAGCGATTGAGCAACCTAGACTATCCACTGGTCCTAGACCCTGACCGGCCATGCGTAGTTCTCGTGATATCAAGCTAACAGCGATAGCTACATTCTGCTGCGCATCCACTATTCCGACGGTTGATTTTCGACGTGCTTCAAATAAGATAGCTACTTTAAGAATGATCAGCATAGTCAATAAGCCTATCGCTAATCCAACCATTAGATCGGTGAGCCCTACGCCTCTGGATAATCGAGTTTGTAAGTACTTGGCCACGTTTTAATCGGTAATTAATGTCCGCACTATCATTTGATGTGATTTATTGTCACCTGGCACTTGCCATTGAAGACTAACTGTCACATTGCGCGCATCATCAATAGTGATCTGTGGCGTATTCATAGTTGCAGACACACCAGGTAAACGGTGACTAACTGTTGCAAACCAGCTTTTATAATCAGCAGATGTCGTATCTTTGTAGCGGCTCCTCAATCCGGCTAATGAGTGATCGCCTATCCACATATGCGATACCAACTCGTTGATCAGCAAACTTGCTTCTATACGGTACCGGGCATTACTAGTTTCTATATGCGTTGCTGTAATCAGCATTAATAAACTTAGTAAACCGACTGAAAACAAAAAGATCGCGAGTAAGCCTTCAAGCAAGCCACTGCCATGTTTGTATTGAAAAAAATAGGCTTTATCAGACATCAATGACAGGCTTCGGGATGGGCAGTGGGACGCGCTGGATTACACAAACGAATAGTGCCTGCGCCGTCTACTTTTAAAACAAGACGTACGTCATCCCCTGCAGCAGAATGAATGACATCAACGCGTGCAATGTCTGTACCCCTAATGACTTGCGGGACATCTCCCAAAGGAAAAAAATCTAGCGTACCGGGTAAGGCCACACCTGCTCTTAGTGCAGTGTCTGTTTTCGATGATCCAGCTAGCTGCGCTCCACCCCATCGCACCAAACTACTTGCCTCCAGTGGGTGAGCCAGTAGCGGCGAAGGGCATGCAGCCGTGGCGTAGACGCAGGTAACGCTCCAGCCAGGAACACCTCTTGAATCACTTAGGCTTATTCGTATGCGCGTATTGCGTGCTATTGCTTCGGCACGTGCACGCTGAAGAGCACTACGCAAACTCTCTGCACTGCTACGAACTTCCATAGCGCGAACCCATCGCACAGCCGAAGGTGTACCCGTGGCAAGTACGACAGATATAACTACCAAGGTAATTAATAACTCGATTATCGTGAATGCGGAACTATCGTCCATAGGCTGCGCAGTCAGCACGAGCCGTTTCTTCTGTTGATCCAGCAATTGACAGGTACAGTTCCCCAACCCTCAGGCAAAGCTATCGTTCTTGCTTCTCCTGCCTGATTGAGGGTGTACGATAATGCAGTCAAATCGCCACTATTTCCAACAGCAGTCAGTAAATACGACTGGCCAGATGATGCGATTGAGCAACTAAAATTAAACCGCTCACTTACTGGCGTGCTAGCACCGCAGTTGTCACCGCTAGCATAGGTGTGATGGTCTTGGTAATACTCTTCCATACGCATAGCAAACAAACTCAAACCACTTGTTGCTTGAGGGATGGCACTACGTATCATGTGATCACGATAGGCTGGCATTGCAAAGGCGGCCAATATGCTAGCGATGACTAGCGCTACCATTAATTCGATCAGGCTAAAGCCTGCAATCATTCGGGAACTCGGCATGGTTGATAGACTAGCCAAGTGAATCAGGGCAACAGATTGAATCTAATGTAATGAAATCGCACAGGATGCTAGTGGCTTCATTAACAGTTCGAATAATCGATCTATTACCGACCAATAGTGCGGTTTAAGAATTTTTATGATGCTTAAGTACTGCTGACTAGGTTTGGCTGAAAATAGATAATTTGTAATCGACAGCTCAACTGACATTAAGAAGAGCTGTTTTACTGATTACTACTGTAACGAGTAAAACGAGCTGGTCGTAATGCCCAAAGTAGGAAAACCACACCCTATTTAACTTGGGGAATGGATTCGTATTTATTTTGGAAGCAAGCAGGCTTCGATAATCGTCAGATCATTATCTTTGGCGAAGCTGCGCATGAAGTAGTAGGCCATGGGTTCAAGGTCATACAACTTTGCATCGACCAATACCGAGCGCACACCCTCGATTAGTGCGGGTTGTACATAAGGGGAATACTGCAAGTGAAGATCGTAGCCATTGCCAGCATCCGGATTAAAACGTGACATGATTCCGCATAAGCGCTCTGCCCAGTCGCTAGGACGGAAGGGTTTACCCTTACTGTTCAAGCCCTGGATAATGAAGTCGGTTACTTCGTTAGATGGTTCTGAATTCGGATCAGCCATGAGGCAGGCAGGATGTCAAACAGAGAGGTAATGGCAGCCGTTTATTGCGGTACGCTGATTCACTATCTTACCGAAGATAAGATAGGAAACAAAGCTGCTTGAGTATTTTTTGTAACAGACGTTAAGGCTTAACTCGCTAGGGATCGGCACTTATAACGTTTAGAGTTCCCGCGCAAAAAATCTAGTGCGTGACTACGCAACAACATATATGTTTTAGCCCAGCCAATTAGCAACCGAAACAAGTACTAACAGCAAAATCCATAGCAGAAGTGCACGCCAGATTAAGCCTACGGTACTTTGCAATGAGCGCGCCGAGGGTTCCTCTCCAGGCAAGACCTCTGCCTCTGAGCGGGAAGAATCGTAGCGAGTGATATCTATTTCAGGTGCGTCTGGTGCGTATTCTGCTGGCGTACCTAAACGTACACCCATAGCACCACCACCGGCCGATAAAATAATCCCGGTTGTTTGGCTCGTCCAGCGATGCGCAAAGTTACGCCAAGCATAAATAGCATCTTCAAAATTACCAACAATTGCAAACGCTATTGCAGTTAACCGAGCTGGAAGCCAATCAATCCAGTCAAATGCTTTTTTTGCAAATAGACCGAAGGACTCTTGACGCAGATGATCTGGCTCATTCCACGCACGCGCCAGATACTCAGCCAAGCGGTATATGACGGCACCGGCGGGCCCTATGGGAAGTAACAACCACAAGAAAACACCAAAGACATGTCTGTGGGTCGTAATGAGTGCATTTTCCACTGATAACCGTGCTACGTCTTGAAAATCAAGGTCACGCACATCATGACCAGTCCATTCGGCAAGAAGATGACGCGCCTCGGTCAGCTCGCCGTTATTTAGCGCTACTTGTATCGCCGTGAAGTAATGACTGTAATGACGAAAACCCATCGTCAAATAAACAATCAGGACACTCCATATAAATTGCGCTAGTGGCCCTACCAGAGCCAGTAACCAGTAAATCAATAAGGTGGGCACTACCAGGACAGACATTAAAGCCAACCAGGCCATGCGACCATGTTCTGGCCGCCCTGCATTGAAACTGTGCTCGATACGCGCTGCGAACACGCGTATTGCTGCATAAATAGGATTGTCCGCGCGTAGAGGGCGAAACTGTTCAATCAATAAGACCAAAAGTATAGAAAACAGAGTCATAGTCGGCGCCGGAAGTTCGGTTAAATCATAAGCGAAACTAAAAACAAATCATACCCGGAGTAAGGTGCGGACTGATTTATTGTTATTTTTATGGCGATC
>Ga0315899_10006339_pt1 | contig 12748 bp, 20 predicted proteins | sample LakEriMetagenome_2_FD_203518 | JGI IMG/M metagenome (GOLD analysis project Ga0315899, IMG submission 203518) | Freshwater fungal communities from buoy surface, Lake Erie, Ohio, United States - Buoy 4 MA112 | ecosystem: Environmental > Aquatic > Freshwater > Lake | place: USA: Lake Erie, Ohio...
TAGCCCTACTACAGATGTAATTTGTCAGAATAGCCCTACTAAAGATGTATTTTTTGTTCAAGGCACCTAGTACAGAAAGAAACGTAAAAGCGAGCTACTATAAAGAGACTTGTACACCTGTGCCATGCTCCCCTCTCTCATTGCTAATACTCTCTCTCTCCCTCTCTCCTCTCTCCTACTATAAAAGAGCCTCTCTCATTGCCAATACTCTCTCTCTCCCTCTCTCCTCTCTCCTACTATAAAAGAGACTTGCATACCTGTGCCATGCTCCCCTTGCCCTCACGCGGGCCCTGCTGCGCGAGAGACACGAGGCGCGCGTCGTCGTTGGACACGTGGTGCTTCTGCAAAATGGTTTCCCGCAGTTGATTCACCTCCGCCTCCAGCGAGTTGATTTCCTGCTGCTGCAGCTGGTTTTGTGTCTCTGCCTTGCGCAGGCGCGCCGACTTGTCCCCCTGGTAACGTATACATGCGAATATATACATATGAATATACACATGCGTGAATGTATATACATATTAATATGTACATATTATACATACATTTTGATATATACATACAATAATGTATGTATGTACGTATGTATGTACATACACACTCTCACACACATGATATGAGTGTATATATGTATATGTACATATAAGTGTATGAATGTATGCATACAATTTATGATGTATATAATTTATGTAAAGAATACCTGTCGCCCCCTCGCCGCCATCGAAGGCTGCTCAGCAACATTGCCCTCAGGTGCCGAGTCAGAGGCAGCTGCTTCCGGGGCGGGCTCAGCATCGCCAGTAATTCCGAGCCCCAACATCTTTTTTGAAGTCGCCGCGGCCGCGGCGCCGCTGCCACCCGCAGCGTCGGCTGACTTCTTGTCGCCATGCTTTTGCAGGCACGGCGGCGTGCCGGGGATCACCTATATATATTTACATGTATATGTATACATATTAGTATGTGCGTGTGCATATTTAACATGTACATACAAATTCTGTAAATGTATATGTATCTTATTTACATATATGCATAGATATTATACACACATATTTATATATGCTATATTATATATACCTTCTTCAGCGGCTCCGAAAATCCACCCGGAGGCTCCTCAAAGGTAGGATTCATAATCTCAACCGCGGCGCGAAGAACCTTGTCCCAGCGGGTGGGGTACTGTTCCTCGAAGTTGTACCCGATGTACATGAGATACCCACACGAACACGGCCTGCCGTCGGCCTCGGCCAACAAGCAGTCGCGCGGGAGCACCTGTGTGTGCGTGTGTGTATGTGTGCGTGTGTGTGTGTGTGTGTGTGTGTGTGTGTGTGTGTGTGTGTGTACGCCTCACCTTGACGGGCGGCATGCCCTCGTTGGGGCTCTGCGCTTCGCAAAACTTGATCATGAAGACGGGCGACGAGCGCGGGGTGCCCCAAAGAACTTCGGTACCGGAAGGCAGCGACTCTTTCTTGACCGCCGTGACAGATATGCCCTTTTGCGGCAGCACGACCGGGGCCGCCTTCAGGCAGACTGGTACGTCGTCCAGCCGGCGGTAAGGACCCGGCGAATAGTTTCCATCAGCGAGTTCAACATTGTAGAAGAAGTACGAGTTGATGAACTCAACGGCAAGGATCCCGCCCGTGAGCACCTGTGTGTGTGTGTGTGTGTATTACATTATATATATATATATCAAATATATATATCAAATATCCTGTACAGAATATATTTACATACACAAACACAAACACACACACGCACACACAGCACATACACACACCAGCATGTTCCCGTTGGCGACGTAGTTCCGGATGCGCTGGCCAATGATTTTGTGGATGTTGTAGACCTGTGTGTGTGTGTGTGTGTGTGTGTGTGTGTGTGTGTGTGTATACACATACAAGTGTGTGCGTATGCATACACATCCACACATTGGGAAGTCCCACTCCATGGGAGGAATGCCGATAGCAGAACAGCAAGTCTCAGAACAATGGAAAAAGAGGAAAATAAACAAGAACACACACCGGAAAGTCCCACTCCGTGGGAGGAATGACAATAGTAGAACAGCACGTTTCAGAAAAAAAATTAGAAGATGAAAATAAAAAAGATCACCACCCCATGGGCGGAATGTCGACAGTAGAACAAGAAAGTCTCAGAAAAAGAAGAAAAAAGAGGAAAATAAAAAAAATCACACCGGGAAGTCCCACTCCATGGGCGGAATGACGATAGTAGAACAGCAAGTCTCAGTAATGCGCCGGAACCGCTGAGAGCGAAAGGTCGCGACGCCTGCGCAACAAAAAAGTTATGAGTCAGTGCTCTGGTACAGATGCCATATACGTCTACACGCGTATACAAGCCTACATATACCATGACATGTATATACGTGTACACGGCTACATATAATACCATGCCATATATATACGTACGATTTACACGCCCGATCCGTACGATATGGTATATATCGTAGATATGGTATATTTCGTACATATGGTATATATCGTAGATATGGTATATATCGTACGATATACAAGACACTGTACTGGCCGCGCACTTTTCAGAATGTGTGCCGTTGTTTCCCAGGAACATGGGGTCCCTCCACTCGCCGCCCTCGATCTGAGCAAGGAAAAGCAAAATGAGAACAAACCCAAAGTTGAGGAAGGAGAGGGGAGGTGTGGTTTAGGGTGTAGGGTTTAGGGTCAGCATGCAACACCACGCACAGATGCGCGCGCGATCTGTGCGTGGTGTGGCATGCCAACCGATCTGTGCGTGGTGGCATGCCAACCTCTGTGAGTGGTGTGGCATGCCAACCTCCCTCATATATTTAGAAAAAAATGAAAAAAGAAGAAAAAGTCCTCCACTCGCCGCCCTGGATCTGAGCAAGGGAAAGCATTCTGAGAACAAATCCGAAGTTGAGGACGGAGAGAGGAGGCGGGTTTAGGGTTTAGGGTTGGCACGCGCACACGCGCACACGCGCAAACACCTGCCCCATGTGAAGGAGGTGGCGAATGTGTTCACCAGAGCCCACGAACCGATGGTTTGTGGACGGGCCCCACCACAGGTACATGTTTGAGGGCGGCGAGTAGGGCTCGTGCGGCTCCAAGTCCACCTGCGCCGGGGGTGAGGATCAACAAGGGCAGGGCGCGCGGCCGCGCGGAAAATGCTGAGCAGATCCAGCAGCGAGCCAACGCGAGGAGGAGCCCGAAAAAAGCAAATGGGTGCACCTTCAGGAGGAGCTCGCTTCGCATGGGCTCCGGCTCCTCCTTCAGGCTCGCCATTCCCACCGCTGCCAAAGCGTCCAGGTGAGTGTGCTGTGAAAAGACAAAAGAGAAGCATGGCGGCGCAATCTAGCACGCGATGGCACGCGCCCGCGACCAAGCGATCAAGCGCCCTATTTTGAGACTGGAAATCGCCGGTGTCCATCAGCGCCGGCCTGACCTCGGCACGGCAGCGCGGGCGCACCGCTTTCGCGGGGCGAAACAGGGCACATGCCCCGGCGACCGCGAGCACGGTCGGGCGCGGGCATGTCACAACACGTACCAGCAGCGACGAGCAGCGCTCCGAAAGCGGCAAGGGCGAGCATCCCCCGCGCCCGCCCTCGGCCGGGTGCAGGCTCTTCTCCCATGGCGACGAATAGCCAAATACACTTAAACCAATTTTTTAAGAAAAAACAATCTAAACCCAAGGACACCTGACGGAGCGCAAAAAAAGCGCGGTGGAAGTGGACCCGGTGAGGCGCAGGCGTGAGTGAGGGAGTGGGCATGGCGCTGCGGCGCCTCACGCATCGTGTGTGCCGCGGCCCTTCGCCGGCGAGGCTTGCGCCATCGGGCGGCGGGCGCTGCCGCGCGCTGATTTTTGCCGAGCATGCGCAAAATTTCAAAGGGCGCCAGCGGGCGTCACTGTTCATTTCATGAACAGTGGCACGCACGCCGACGGCGGACTGGCTGGCAGCAGCAGCAGCAGAGCGAGAATGTGCAGTCGTGGATGTGTGAGCGAACTCGGCCCTGGGGATGCGGACCGCGCGCATGGTCGCGTGCGAAACTCTGTTGTGCAGACCGCGCGGTGGTGCTCGCTGGCAGCGGGTGCTCGCTGGCAGCGGGTTGGTTGCTGTTTCTCACTGCATTTCGGTGCGCGTGAGCATTGTGCGATGCAGAGGGCTTGACTATGTCGAGCATCGGCACTGGGGTGAGTGCCCACGCCCTGTGCGCGTTGCCTATTTGTTTCTCACTAATGAGCGCGCACACGCATGAGGAGCCCGAACACCGAGGGTATGCGTGTGCGCGCTCTGACTCCGGCGCGGGCCATTGGGGTTTTCTCTCTTTTCTCTCGGCAGTACGATCTGTACACCACGAGCTACTCGCCCGACGGCAGGGTGTTCCAAGTGGAGTATGCTGCAAAGGCTGTTGAAAGCAGCGGCACCGCGGTAGGAGTACGCTGCAAGGATGGCGTGGTGCTGGGGTTCGAGAAGCTGGTCGTCTCCAAGATGCTTGTGGAGGTATGCTGCGGCGCATCTTGCAGACAGGGAGCTGAAATCGCGCGTTACGCTCAGCACCACTGCATCAAAGCGCGAACGTGTGGCTAACGTGTTGCTAACATTGCTAATGTGTTGCTAACGTGTTGCTAACGTACAGGTTCGCGCGTTACGCTCAGCACCACTGCATCAAAAGCACCACTGCATCCCACGACTCAAAGAGCTTGCCCTTTTTTGCTGACACGACACACGACCTGTGATGTGGGCGACAGGGGTCGAGCAGACGCATCTTCACAGTCTCTGAACACATCGGATTAGCTGTCTGCGGCCTCCTGGCAGACGGCAGGCAGCTAGTTAACAGGTGGGCATGCATTGCCCGTACGTGAAGATTTCGTAATAGTACAGCCACCAGGGCGTGACACCGCAGCGCTAGGCATCTGTACAGAGATGTACTACTGCGTTCTCTTTCCTCCTTTCACCCACGGGACGAGTGGGCTCGCGTCTGGCGGAGAGCTTGGTAGGGCTGATTGAACTGAAGACTTCTGCCTCTAGTTGGCACTCAGCGGGAATCACCAATGTTGTTATTAATTGATTGCGGGGCGCGTGGAGTGCAAAGCACCAGTGCATGAGAGAAGAGAGCGAGGGAGGGGGCGGGATATCCTGGAAGGGCAGTTGCAAGGCCGATAGATAGAATTTTTGGGTGTGCGTAGATTAGTGCTTATGCATGCAACTTGCGCGTGCTTGTGTGCTCGTGCAGGGCGAGGAGCGAGGCGGCGCAGTACAAGGACTTCTATGGGTGCCCCATCCCCGGCAAGGTGATGGCGGAGCGTCTGGCGGGGTTCGTGCACGCCTATACCATGTATTGGTCGGTGCGGCCCTTCGGCTCTGCCGTGCTCATCGCGGGAAAGGACTCCGACGGCCCCTTTTTGTGGATGGTGCGTGCGTGTGCCGTCTCGCAATAGCTTCTCCTTTGCGCTGTCGTTAGTTTAGTTTAGATTAGTTCAGCTTGTGTTAGTTCCCCGTTTCTCGGTGTTGCTTTTGTCGTTGATAATGGTTGCGCGGAAGGATGTGCGCGTCCTATATACATGGACACACACGTATATACAGAGAGACATTTATACATGTAGAACGCCCGGATCTCTGGCAGCCATCCAGTCCGGGGCACGTGGCAGAGCAGGGCACTCAAGTTGCGTTTCTTAATGCGTAGGTGCATCCTAACCCAAATACCGAAACCGGCACTTGCGAGGCTGACGGTGGGCTGCACCGCAGGTGGAGCCCTCGGGTCTGACATACAACTACTTTGGATGTGCCATTGGCAAGGGCAAGCAGCCTGCCAAAGTCGAGATTGAGAAGCTCAAACTGGGGGAGCTTACCTGCCGAGAGGTTTTTTTGTTTTTTTCTGGTTTCATTTTTGTTTTTTCGTTGCTTGTCTGGGTGACGAGAGGGTGCTGCGTGCGTATCGATGCGAGGTCGGGGTAGCGGGATGCATAAATGTGGTCGAGACCAAGCATTCATGTGGTCCAGGCCAAGCTCCAGGGTTGGGATGGCTGAAGGCAGACTAAGCTGAAGAGCGTGTGGCGAAACAATTGAGTTCGTGAGGAGAACCAAGTGCGTGTTTTTCATGTGCTCATTTGCCCCGTTCGTGCTCTTTCAGGTGCTCAAGGACGTGGCGCGCACCATTTACTCGGTGCACGATGACGTCAAGGACAAGGATTTCGAACTTGAGCTCAGCTGGGTGTGCGAGGAGAGCGGATGGGAGCACAAGCAGGTGCCCAAGGACCTGCTCAAGGCGGCGGAGGAAGCAGCGAAGGCGGCTCTTGAGGAGGACATGGAGGATGACTAGAGCAACAGCCGTGCGAGCGTAGGCTCGCCGCAAACTGTGCACAGCATGGCAGCGAGGAAGGCGCGCGCGTGCGAACGTCGGAAGCTGCCACGGGTCGGTGTTGCTCTGAGCACCATGTGCCTGTGCGCTGGTATGGGGTACACTGATAATAGACCGCCACAATGGCCTGCTCCGAGTCAGTGCTCGCACACGCATCCCCACTGTCTTCCTCCATGAGAGTGTTGGCGAGCGGAACTTGCACCTTCGTGTACCAAGGAGTCGGTCGAACTCACGAATACGTACGAGGTTAAGTGCGGCCCACAACCTGACCTGTGGCGTGGTGGCGGACATAAACACGTGGTACTGCCGCTACTGCTACAACGGAAGAGGAGAAACGCATGACAAGCCAAGTGGTGGAAAGAGAAGAGCCCGATAAAACGGAGAAAGAAAGGGAGGGACCCGCGAAAACCCTACGCGATGCGTGGCCTTGAACAATTATCAAATCATTTACTTGGCATCTGCTGCGATCAACGTCTTCTCAAAAATTCTGTGTTCCTACATGTGTTCCTAAGTGTGTTCATATGTGTGTTCCTATGCGTTCTTATGTACGTATGTTCCTATGGCTATCTCGGTGTTCCCAAAGGTGTTCCTAAACTCATTCCCCTCTTTCCGTCTGGAAGGAGTAAGAGGATTGATGATGCTGGGCGGTGCACGCACGGGTTTGCTGGGTGTGCAAGCTTTCACCTACGGCCGTGGCGGGGAAGAAAGAGCGCGACGGGGAAGCAACTCTGCGGCCGCAGAGGGCGCGCGCAACGTTGATTGACGGTAGATAGATAAGGGTTCATCTCAGTTGCTAGGGCAGACGGGCGTGGGCGAGTTGTGTAGGATATGTGTGTTCGTGTGTATACGTGAATTCGGTGGACAGATCAGTAAGAGAAGGTCAGTAAGAGAAGGAGGAGTTGAAGGTGGAGTTGGAGAGTCGCGACTGCGACTCAAGCGCGCCGCGATGGTCCATAAGACTCTGGCGTTTGCGCTGCTGTTCACGATGCTTGGCTCGCTCGTGCTTGTCGCGCTCATCCTCAAGAAGCATTTGCTGTTCAACGCGCTCAAATTTGCATGCAGCATGCGGGTTGACAATCTCAATCTTGTCCACCTGGCCCAAAGTCATGTCAGTTTCTATAGAGAACACATTGTATCGAGAACACTTTTTGCAAACACAAATTTGCATGCCACATGCGGGTTGACAATCTGAACCTTTTCCACCTGGCAAAGGACCACGTGCCTCACATCAACTCAATTTCTTTAGAGAAAATTTCTATAGAGAACACACCTCGCGCAGGGTCATGTGCCTCAGCATCAACTCTTCGTGTGGCTCCGCTTTCATCGATAGGCTCAGCTTAACCTTGGAATCGGTCGGCCCCGTGCGAAATCGCAGCTTGAGCCCGAGGTGCAAGTATCCGGGCGACAATTGCACCGACTTTTGCGCAAGCAATGCCGGCATGTTGCCTTGCCGCTCGATCGTGATGGATAGCACGCGATCTGCGTTGCTGATGCCGGAGAGCTTGTCAGGGCAGATGTTGGCAGACACCGCCGAACACGATTTATGTTACGTAAAGCGCGATAGAAGCACCGCGAGACATGCACCTGAGGGCTGAACGAATGTGAAGCAAATATTCGCTGTCGTGCGTCACCACCACGTCACTTTGTTGCACCAGGACACCATCTGCAGGAAACCCTGGCAGCGCCCGCGCCCAGCACCTAGATAGGAGAGGGAGGGGTAGAGATAGGAGGGAACCCGGGAAAAGAAGCGGCTTAATTAGTCGTGATATGGCCAAAGGAAAGGGAATACTTTCGCGGGAGTAATATGCAGGCGAGTAATATGGAGGGATGTGCCATGATGGGTACCCGAACTCGTCGTCGACAAGTCGCCTCAGCGACAACTCTGTCGTGTCGTTGCCCGTCCAGCCGCTCTTACCTTCAGTAAACCGAGGGTTGCGGAGCACGTTGCGCCCCACTGACATGATCGAAAACGGCTCGAGGGCTGCGGGCTTCGGGATGTGCTGGGCGAGTGAGGTAAACGCCGCAGGATTCGCCTGCTCCTGGAGCACATCGAAATCGACGTCCTGCGGCAACAGTCCTGTCTCGGTATACCGGAAGCGCTGATAAAGAACTCGTTCTAGCTCCCACAAGGCGCGGTACCGGGCCTGCATGCTGATAGCGCCTTCGCTTATTTCCGCGTTTACGGCGTCTATGTCGGACTGTGAGCGCTTCATCAACTCCTTGAGCCTGCTAACTTCTGGGAAATTGGCAACTTTGACCGCTTGCTCGAAGTGGTATTTGTGCGTCTCCAGGGTATCAGTTAGCTGGTTGCTTCTATCTTCGTTGTCCGCCAGAGTTTGGAAAAGGTATCTATAGAGGCAGACAGAGCTTTGGTGATGGTGCACAAACATGGCACGGCACTTTTCGTCGAGCTCATTTTCCAGTTCGTGCTTCCGAACCGTAATAGCGTCTAGTATTTGCGCCCCCCGCGCGATAGCCAGCTCAACAGCCTTGGTCTTGGCCTGGAGATCATCTTTCAGAAGCATTTGCCCTTGCCTGAGGTCTTGTACCGTAGACAGAGCCGACGCCCGCAGTTTCAAATTGGCTTTCTGAACGCCTAGGATGTGCTCCTCCGCCTCCGCGAGACCGCCAAAGGTCACGTATTCGTGCTTAATTTCGTTCAGTATGTGCACTAGATGATCCTTGTGCTGTTCTATGACGTCAAGACATTGACCCCGCCGATTCCGCAGGTCCAATAGTCTTTTCTCCGCTTCTAGGTTGCGATCATGGAAGAGGGACTCCAGACTTTGGCGAACGTGATCGACACGCTCTTCGTCGAGGACAATCCCCTCGTGCTCGCTCAGAGTGCGCTGGCGCACTTCATTCATTCGCGCAACAAACTCCTCCTTGTCAACCTCCGTAACATTGTCCACCATTCTTTCAGAGCGCATGTGCGATTCTACCTCGGCGCGCATGCGCTCGTCTAGAGCACGGGCGGCGGTGAGCACGTCGGCTGCCTGCTTAGCTCGGCGATGCTGCCACTTTGTCACCCATGCGTCGATGTCGCCGTGCCCTATGTCATCCTGGATCATTTCCTGGCGTTGATCCGCCACAGACTTGAGGCACGACGAAAGCACCGCACTCACGCGTATTCGCTCCATGGTCTCGGTCTCTGGTTCGCCCTGCAAGGCCTCTGCGTACTGGACTGCCGACACCACGTGCCGATGAAGAGCGGAGCCGATTTCTATTTCGGCAGCCTTGTTTTGCGTGCCCACGAGAAGTTCGCGGACATCCATGAGCGTGCGGGACAGCTGCTGGACCGTCTTGCGCGTCCAGTCCTTACCGTCGACCTCACTTTCCACCTGCCGCAATTGCCGCGTGGCCTCCGCCAGCTTGGCGTAGTCATAGGTCAGGTCCGTAGTTCGACGTCGGGCCGCGCGGGAGCGCTCGCGGGCCTCCGCCTCACTCCCGTTGATGAGCTCCTGTGTTTCTCCCGTCAGCACGCGTGTGCACGCGGTACGCACGAGACATGCATCACTCCCAATCATTGGTTCGTTCTCCCACCTCGACGGTCTTGGTAGCGACGCTGAGCGTTTCAGCTTCAGGCGGCGGACCAGCCTTCGGGAGCGCCTGCAATGCCGCAACCTCCATCCTGGCAATGCAATCAAGGGCCAGCTCCTCTGAGCTGCGGTGCTCGGCCTTCGAGAGCAGGGCCATCATTTTGGACTTGGTCAAGGCCGCTTCACGAGCAACATTCTCTCGCTCCTGTGTGCGAGCACGCGCAACCGCGTCAGCACAGGACAATGGGGACCCGAACGGGATTGATGTGCCATGCCACCTTGTCGAGGGCGTCCATTGTCACCAGCGGAAGTTGCTCATCCGGCCGTAGGGTGGCAATCGCATGAGACCTTGCCGGGGGTGGCGTCCTCACTCTGTCTCCCGTCATTCCGGGGACCACGCTGGAACTTTTGTCAGTTCGTGGGCCCCGGGGCCCACGAACGGAAAAACGTTTGCATCATCCAGAAGGGAGCGGCCCGAGAACATGCCGAAATCCGCGTCGTGGTCGGCGGGCGACGCGCGGCAGTGGGGAAAAGAATGTATTCGCGCAGCGGGTGGAGCCGCCCAGGCTCAGGGGGGTATCCTTGGCGACACACCTGCTTCTTTGATGGCCCTACCAGTTTGTGGAGTTGATGATGCGCAGCCGCGTCCCCCGCGGCACGCGCCCCCATTCAGAGGCGGCGTTCCGCGGCCGCCGAGCGGCCAAGCGCGCAGCATCGCAGCAGGCCCCGAGCACCGTGGAAGCATGGGCGTGGTAAGCAGCGCCTCGGGCGGGAGCGGCGCGGGCACCCCGGAACGTCCGAAACGCGCCTCTCCTAGCAAGCAGGGTGCATGTGCGGGCGCTGCAGGAGCCTGCAGCGAGCCCATTCCGCGCACTCTGTCGTGCGGAGCGTCGCGCCTGCCCGCTCCGTCGTTTGCGACTTGCGGCATTCCTTACTACATGGGCGGCGAGATTGAAAGCAGAGGCGCCCTCAACATGCCGACGCCCGAGTCGCTCAAAAATGCTGCGGGCACGGGGGGCGAGGCTCTTGTGAGGGAGTGGACGGTGTGGGCCGATACGACGTGCTCACGCGTCTTGTCTCCGGAAGATTTCGATCTCGAGGCCTTGTCGCGGCGGGACATTTCGACATGGAGCGACTTCAGGAATTTCTGGAGCGACATTCAAGAGGGACGCATCGAGCTGGGCGAAGGGTCGAACCTATACGTCTTTGAGCGCGGCGTAAAGCCCACGTGGGAAGATTCACAGGCGCATGGCAAGTGGGTGGTGCTCATAGACAAACGGGACACGCTCTCGCGCCTACTGCTGTTGCTGCAAGCACTCCTGGAAGCGCAGAGCGCCAACCTGCGCCACATCTGCGGCGTCCAGCTATCTATGCGTCCACAACGTGACTGTCTGGCGATCTGGAACACAAAGGGCGGGCACTCCTCCTTCATCAAGAACATGCGCTCGTACATCATTACCACTGTTCGTCTCGCCTGCGCACACAAAGTCAACTACATAATCATCCGAAACGCGGCCGGTAGTAACCACCCCGGCCACCTCGCAAACAAACACGACAACAAGCACCTTGCCCAGAACCTTTCCTCCACCTGCGCTTCCTGCTCCTCAAGCCACACGTCCCTCAGCACCGTGACGTCGGCGAGCAATTCCCTCTCGCTGTCTGACCGCGAAACTGTCAAGGTACATACATTGCTTTTTTTTTTGTGAGTACAAGTACATACATTGATTTCTTTTTTGTTATTGTCCGCGAAACAGTCAAGGTACATACATTGATCATATATTTTTTAATAGGGCTCGTCGGCCAACACGTCTCTTTCGCTCTCGGACGCCGAGGCGTACGGAGCGGGACATTCGCTCGAAAATGCTGCCCCCCGGCACCTTGCGAGCGTGCGCGGCAGTGCAGCGGTTGGCGCTGTGGGCGACTATGTGCACGCCAGTACATCGAAGGAGGTACACGGCGAGCTGGTGCACAGCGAGTTCGTGGCTGAGGATTTGGGGGCTATATTTATGGCGGCGAGGGAGCGCTGGGAGGCGAATTCCCCCCACGAACGTACAGGCAGGAGTGTGCAGCCAGTAGAGCAGAACCGGCAGGGTGTGTGGGAGTGGGCAGGGGGGGTGGGGGGGGGGCTGGGCAGAATGGCGCAGTGTTATGGGTCGGGGGATGAGGGGGAGGAGAGCGCCGTATGGTCTCCGTATGGCAACCACACGCAGGTGTGTTCACGTGTTGCTAGGTTGCTATGGGGACCCGCAGGTTGTGTGGTGCTATGTGTTGACGTGTTGCTAGGCGTTGCTAACGTGTTTCTATATGTTGCTAACGTGTTGCCACGTGTTGCTAACGTGTGATCTTTCCATGAAGACGCACATGTATCCTCTTCCTCATATGACACACATGTATCCTCCTCCGCATATGACAGACATGTATCCTCCTCCTCATATGACACTCATATGACACACATGTTTCCTCCTCCGCATATGACACACATGTATCCTCCTCCTCATATGACACTCATATGGCACACATGTATCCTCCTCCTCGTCTTTCTTTGAAAACCACCCGCAGCATGATTCGGCGAAGGGGGGTGCGCATCGGCGTGTTGCTATGTGTTGCTATGTGTTGCTAACGTGTTTCTATATGTGTTGCTAACGTGTTGCTATCGCAGTATGACTCGGCGCAGGAGGGGCACGCATCGGCCTCGCATGACGATTACCTTTCTAATTCTTCCCGTGCCTCTCACACCTCCCAGAGGTGTTTATTTTATTTTTTATGTTTTTTTTTGTGTTTTCTCATGCTTCCCGCGCCTCTAACATCTCGCACAAGTGTACATGTGTTCTCTCTTTGTATACAATGTGTTCTCTATATATGTAGAATGTGTTCTCTATA
>Ga0315899_10006340_pt1 | contig 12747 bp, 13 predicted proteins | sample LakEriMetagenome_2_FD_203518 | JGI IMG/M metagenome (GOLD analysis project Ga0315899, IMG submission 203518) | Freshwater fungal communities from buoy surface, Lake Erie, Ohio, United States - Buoy 4 MA112 | ecosystem: Environmental > Aquatic > Freshwater > Lake | place: USA: Lake Erie, Ohio...
AGTGAGCTCGGGCCCTCATTGACAAGATCCTCAAGGTGCGTTGTGCCATAGTTTGAGAGCAAAAATCGCTGACTGCGCGTGTACGCGTGCGCGCGCACACACACATACAGTCACACGCACAGAGAGAGACGGACATGAGTAACTTGAAGTGCGTGTACTACGTGTACTACGCCTTAGACGAGACACAGGCTCTACCCGTAGTACGGGGGGTTACAACGCCTTACACGAGACACGGGCTTACCTGGAATCGGCGAGCAGCGACGAGAGGTTCGTGATCCCAGTCTGTTCGTTTTTGATCCACACCAACGACTCGAGTGTGAGATTCTCGTTCATCACACGGTAGCTCTCCAGGTGAAGACTACCTTGATTCCGAAAACGCATGTCGAGCAGGGTGGCATACGGCGCCGAAACGTGTGCAGATGCACTGAGTGCCGTGCGCCAGCTCGCTTTCTCTTTTATTGTTACGTCGAAGTCGGTCGCGCCTATCGGTCGGCCACGTCCCTGCAGAGAGGGAAGGCGGCCACCCACATCCTCGATTTGCATGCTGCAGGAGGCTTCCAGTTGAAATGAGCCAGTGAATTGCAAGTTGACTGACGCAAAGAAGGCAACGTTTCTTTTGCACCAACCTGCAAGCCCGACGCTGGACCCGGTGACGTATTGTATGTCGCCTTCAAGCCGTATTTTACTGCAAGCGACAGGGTTGTTCACGCATGCCCCCTCGTATTTCGCCGTGTCTGTAAATTGAAAATTGCGGTGCACCGTGAGCTCGCTGGCATCATCACGCAGCACAAAGCTTCCCGATCCCACGCCACCGCCACGCAATACCACGCCAACGCCTTCCCCCACCTGCAAGACCCCGCCCTGCTCCAAACGAAACCCAAGCTCGATTCTGCCAGAAGGCGTTATCTCTCGTTCTGCCACAAGGCTGATGAAGGCTGCATCCAGCTGCCAGCTCCCTAACGTCAGGGTTCCCGAGCTTTGCACCCGCCAGACAGCGCCTGAGCCCTCCTTGGCCAAGTCCGACACTTGCACCTTGCCGAAATTCTCGAGCACACCACCCTGCATCGTGTATGTTTTGTCTCCACGGCCTCCTATGTTCAACCCGCCCCCCGTTTCTACCAGGAAGTTCAGGCAGAGAGGGTTCCGAACCACCTGTACGTCCGATTGCGGCGCGACCAAGCAGGCAACGCCCGAACCGCTGATCGACATGTTGCACGACGGCACAGCAGGCAAAGCAGGGCACGCGTCTCTGCCATCATCCGAGCAAAAGATGTGCGCGACTTGCCACAGCACTTCGCCCTTCTCAACTCGGACCTGACGGCGCACCGCCAGTCGCCACAAAGCCGCGTCTACATGGAGCGCAGAGCCCAAGTCCATGGACACAGTGACAAAGCCCACCGTCAGTTGCGGACCCGAATGGGAAATCGAGCGCAGCACGATGCTTCCTGAGCCTGCAAACGAGATGGCATCGACATCGACCCCAGCATCTGGCAAATAGATCGTGCACGACCCCCCATCACTCAAACTCAACATAGCGTGGTCGTTCGGCCCCGGCGGCGAGCCCGTTCCACTCCAGCAGCTCGCGTCGTCCCAAAATTTGCACTGGGGACTTCCCTCTCTGCAGTCGGTTGCTCCGGGACGGCAGCAGTTGGCTGGGCAGCAGTTGTCGCTCACCACACTTGGTGTGGCCCACCACACTTGCGCGCCGCGGGCACCCGGAAGGCCGGCGCCGAGCAGCAGCAAGAACAGAGCAAGGCGGCAGGCGGGCGGCGCCTGGCTGCGCTCCATGTTTTCGAATCCACTCCACCCTCTTTGAACCCTCTTTGAACCACTCCATTTTGCTCAGCGGTCAAACCTTCCATCACTTGGAAACTGTTATAATACAAAGCCCCACGAACACTCTCCGTCTCCCCCCTTTCTGAACACCAAACCAAGGGGTGTGTGCTAAAGTCACTCGTTCAATGTATGTCAAGCGTCCAATGCGTGCGCCCGCCAGTGCCGGTTGCGCCCGCACGCGCGGGGCGCACGGTGCCATGCGCACTGCCGCGTAGTTGCACCCTGCTGCTCGTGTCTGGGTCGTGCGCGGTCCCCACTGGCGCACACCAGACTGTGTCGTCTGGCGAAGCGGCACGGTGGCCCTTCATGCGCGGCTTCCTGCAGCTGGGCTGCGCGGGGTGGCGCTTTGCCCTGCGAGTGTCCTCGTTCTGACGGTCCTGATGGCTGCCTTCCCCCGCAGATGCGCACAGTCCTCTACGGAAAGAAGGCCGCCAACCTTTACACCCAGGCGTTCGTCCAGAACACCCAGGCCCGCGCCCTGTACCAGGAGTCCGAGGACACCTACTACCGCGCCAACGACGCCGCCTCGTACGACGACTGGCGCCGCGCCCGCCACCAGTGGGACTACTTCTACAACCGCCACTAAGCGTTGCGCCGTGTGCGCATCGCTGGCGGTTGCCGGGGAGTACGCCGGCGGGGAGAGAACTCTCCCCAGATTCGGTGTCTTTGACGGGTCGCCCTCCCGCGGCCCGTAGGGGGTATTTTTTGGGCGACGCTTACCAATAAAGGAGCCTGCGCCTTCATGCTCCGGATCCGAGAGGGGTTCTCACGGACCTGACCTAGTTGGTTTTCACTCGATGGTGCAGCGCACCCTGCATGAGTTCATGGACAAGCGAGATCTGGGGCTGTGCGTTTCCTCCCCTGTCCTCTCTTTCCCTCCCCTCCTTTCTCGTACTGGTACCACTTCTTTTACTGTTACACTTGAGAGGAGGAGGAGTTGCAGGCATTAGAGAAGATCAGAACATGGCTGGAGAAGATTAGAACATGGCTGGATCCGATGATCTACCCGAGCTCTTCATGTACTTGATGCATTTCGTGTACTTCAAGTACTTCATGTACTTCAGAGGTGTTCAAGCTCGTTCAGAATATCATCCTGCACAACCATTGCGTTAGTGTCTGTGAGCGCGTGGCAACCGCGCGCGCGTGCGTGCATGCGTGCGTGGGGTTTAGGCGCGCTCAAACACCACGAGGCCTGCATCTGAGCTCTTGAATATAGGGTTTAGAGTGTAGGGTTTAGAGTGTAGGGATTCAACTCGCTCTCACACCCCACGCGGCCTTGATCTCTCTTGTCGAGCTTTAGTGTTTAGGGTGTAGAGTTTAGGTAGAGTTTAGGCTCGCGCTCACACACCATCAGGCCTTCATCTGTCTTGTCGAGCTTGGCTAGTTTGCCCTCGTCCTTCTTGAGCATTGACCTGGTTTAGTTCAAGGGGTTTAGTTTAGGGTTTACCGTCTTCCTTCTTGAGCATTGGCTTGGTTTAGTTCAGGGGCTTTGTTTAGGTTTTGCCCTCTTCCTTCTTGAGCATTGACCTGGTTTAGTTCACGGGTTTCTGTTTAGGTTTTGCCGTCTTCTTTCCTACGCATACAGCATATGTGCCTGTTTATGTGTGTGTGTGGTTCAGTTCAGGTATCTAATACACACCTGTCTTTTGGCTTAACGAGTCCATGTGGCTGTTTATGTGTGCATGTGGCGTTTTCTGTGCGCAGTTTATGTGTGCATGTGGTTTAGTTCAGGAAAATATTGTGTGCATGTGGCGTTTTCTGTGTGCATGCATGCACACAGTATTTGTGTGCATGTGGTTTAGTTTAGGTAACTATTGCGTGCATGTGGCCGTTTTCTGTGTGCATGCATGCCAGATGGTTTTGGGAATGGAGTTGAGGGGTAGGCCAGGGAGTATTAGGTCTCTTTTGACACTGTAATAGGTCTCTTTTGACACTGCTTTTAGTTCTGTTTGAGGGGTATGCCAGGGAGTTGAGGGGTAGGACCCGAACCCTTCTCTGCTGCGCCAGCATTAGAGTTAAGGGTTAGCTGAACCCGAAACCCTCTCTGCTGCGGTAGCGCAGCAGTGTCAAAAGAGACCTATTACAGTGTCAAAAGAGACCTAACAGTGTCAAAAGAGACCTATTACAGTGTCACGAGACACCTATTACAGATGGGCGGGGAACTGCTGGCGCAGCAGAGAGGGTTTCAGGTTCAAGTTTAAGTTTTCCTGGTTTAGGTTTGGGTTTAGGCACCTGCTCGATGGCGCAGCGGAGAGGAGGGGGATGTCCGAGTCGAGGGCCAGGGTCTCTTCTTTGTTGGGTGTCGCTCGAGTTCGCGTTGTTGCCGGCGCTTGCTGGCCGCTACTGCCAGTGAGAATGGCCGGGTGTTAGTTACCTCAACTAACTAATGGCTGTATTAGTTACCTGAACTAAACCTTCATATAGTCACTGCCAGTGAGAATGGCCAGGTATTAGTTACCTGAATTAAACCTTCACATAGTTTGGTTCTCTGAACTAAAGGAATGGGACGCACACATACACACCTGTGAAATGGCTTAATCCTCATCGCAGGGAACTAAACTATCTCAAGGTTTAGTTCAGGTAAATAATACACTCACACCTGTCAAAGGGCTTAATCTTGATCGCAGTGCCAGTCAGACTGACACAAATTCTGAAAAGTTAGCATAAAACAAAGTCACTCAACAGGGTACTTTTGAGAATTTGTTTTTTTTTTTGCCTGAGGCCCATGTCCAGCGAGTCCTGTTACAAATTCTCAAAAGTCAATACCCTAGAATATGTACACTTTATCAAGTCATTATAGGATGACTTTTATTTTATTTTTTGAGAATTATTTACCATCGAGCCTCCTCCGCCACTCCAGCCCCCCCCCAGGCCCGCTCCCCCTTTCCCCCGGCTAGGCGTACCGCCACGATCCTCGAGCGGTGTATCGCCCTATGTACACGTTAGGTACATGTCAGGTACACGTCAGGTACACGCTAGTAGGCGTACCGCCACGATCCTCGAGCGGTGTATCGCCCTATGTGTGTGTATGTGTGTGTGTGTGTGTGTGTGTGTGTGTGTGTGTGTGTGTGTGTGGAGCGGTGGATCGCACTGTGTGTGTGCGTATATTTAAATTAAAATATTTTTTTATATTTTTTTTATTTTCTATAAAATATATTTATGTTTTTTATACATATCTTTATAAAAATGTTAAAAAATATAAATATTTTTTTTTATAAAAAAATATATAAAAAATAGAAATAGAAAGAAAAAAAGAGGGTACCTTGATTCCAAGAAGCGGCAGCCCCAGACTCTCGCATATCGAATTGCATTTGTGGCGCGCTAGAAATGCGTTGAGCCCAGCTTGCCCCTGTTAGATATATTATGTTATATGTTAGATATATTATGATATATACGTGACCATATATATACACACACACACGTGCAGATATATTATGTTATATGTTAGATATATTATGATATATACGTGTACATATATATATATATATATACACGTGCAGATATATTATGTAATATATATTATGCTATATAATACATACGTACACACACACACAAACAAACACACACACACACACACCAGGTTGCCGCGGCCGAATCCCTTGCCGTTGATCGTGTGTATTTGGGGGTCTGTGTACGTGTCCCCCACCCCCTGTACAAACAAAAAAAAACAATTATAATATGATATTTACTGCTGCGATGTATTTGGGGGTCTGTGTACGTGTCCCCCAACCCCAGTATATTGCAGCAGTAAAAGCGTCAGTAAAAATAGGAAAGGGAAAAACATAAAGGAAAGGTGCCTAATATCCCAGATGAATAAACAAAAAAAAAGTAGTATATAGGAAGAAAAAAAGAAAAAAAGAGGTTACCTGGATATCGCAGACGAGGATCGAGTGATTAGAAGCCTGACACAAAATGTCACAAAGTCAGCGTCCTAGTATATTTCCTCTATCAAGCCACCGTATACTGATTTTTTAGAGTTCGTGGACCTCCCACGTGAAGTGCGAGAATGCGTTTGGCGTGGCCCGCTCCTCCTGCACCCCCCCGGTCGTCCCGCCCACATTGTTGTTGTGCTTCTGAAATACGCCCTCGATGAATTCCTCCGCACCGATCAGCGGCCGCCCTGGGCGGTCCACGAGCTCGAACACGTACGCGGGCACAAAATCCACTATTTTCGGGACGCCGCTGTCATTGTACTCCATCGCCCACATTTTTGCACAGGCCTGCGCGTGCACGTCGCCGTAGTATGTATGAAAAGTGAGTAAAAGGTGAGTAAACAGTAATATGTAGGAAAAAGAAGAAAAGTAAGTAAGAGACGGCACCTGCGCGTGCACGTCGCCGTAGTATGTATTCTTGTCCTCGTTGGGGTCTTTCGACACTTTGGCCACGACATTTTTGCGCGACCCGTCCTTTTGCACCAACTGCCCCGGCCACCCGCAGGATGGTCGTGTCAGGTGACGAGAGAGAGAAAGAAAGAGCGAGAGACGAGGGCGGCGTGTATGCAGCCGGTCAACGCTGTGGAACCCCGGGTGAAATAAATGGCAGGTTCAACCCGACGCAAACGCCGAGCACACGGCCCAGCGCCAGGGGCAAACCTGCATGCGATAGCAGGCTCGCAGAGCGCCCTCCGCAAATGGGAGGTCATCAATCACCACCTGCGCGCAATCAGATACCGTCAGCGCACACTCCACACCCGACAGCGCCGGAGGCGAGGTTGTACTTTAAACTCACGCTCTCGACGTGCTTGGTCCATTCGCCCTGGCAGTAGCGGAACTCCGGTTTCCCGCCCACCTTGCAACTGAATTCGTACCGCAGCGCCCGCTCGGGGTTGCCCGGCAGCACCAGCGGCCCGCCAGTGCCATCGCTGGTTGAGAGTGTGTTGAGAAATCAGAATAGCGTGGAACGCACACCATCGCATCGCGGCAGAAACGAAAGCAGGACATGCATGCTCGTGCCGAGCACCTCCCCGCAGACATGCTGCAGCACACTTCCACCCGCCTTTCCCACTCCTTGTCCTCTTCCTTCGGACGCCACACTGACGGCAATATCTTGGAACATTTTATGCCTCAAAAGACATTTTCAAAATATACACGAAGGGAAATTTGACCAATCCCATTTTCATTTCCCTCGATTCGATAGAAAAACCTGTGGTAACGGAACAATTTTTACTTCGGCCTTTATCTATTGCGGACCATTGTGTGAAATAGGTGCACACGCTTTGGCAGAGGAATGGCGGCGTTGGGCATAGGGCGCAGGGCACTCTGTGCGGTGACCCTTGGGTCAGCTCGGGCAGTCCACGGGGTGAGCACGGGAATCGCACGACTGGCCCCTGCCGCGCCTCTGTGTAGCCGCCGCTGCCGCCAGCGGCCGTTCCGGGAGGCCCAAACCGCGTCCCGTGTCGTTTGGGCCTCACGTACGGACGCCAGTACCCTAGGGGTGGCCTGAACCCCGGCCGATCCACGCGGAGGCGCGCCCCCGCGTGCCGGTGTATTCTTGAGACAGGCCCCCGCAGGGGTGGTGCGTGCCCCGCAGGGGCCTTTTTTCAGGGAGCGGGCGCGCGACGCGACGTCGTGCCGCAAGCGCGAGGGTGGGGCGCTGACAGGAGTACGGTGCGCGTGCAGCGCTGCGTCGTCCCTGCTCGGGGCAGGAGTGTGAATTTTTTGGGTGAAATGTGCAGGGGCGCAAGCAAGCATGCTTTCCGGGAATTGCTGCGCCCGCTTTCCAGCGAGGCATGGCCGAGATGTTCAATCGAGACAAGGTATTGCTCTTTCCCTCCCCTAGAAAGACGGGCGCGCGCCCATTATTTCTGGCTCGCTAGATTCAGGTGCCACTAGCCCTAGCAGCACCGGCCCCGTGTGCTTTTCCTGGCTGGCCGCGGGATTGGAGCGGCGCTGCGTCAAAAGATTGTAGCAGTCGTACGCTCTGGGCCTGCTGTGCGTGTGTGAGTGTGTGTATGTGGGAGAGAGAGAGAGAGAGGGTTGGGGGGGGGGCTTTTAGCCGCCTAGGCCGCGCACTCAGCTTCGGGCTGTGTGCGAAGAAGCTCATGATGAGGCCTGTTACCATCTCAGCCTCACCTCAACATTGGGACGATCGGGCACGTTGACCACGGCAAGACGACACTCACGGCAGCCATCACCACGGCACGTTTTTCATTTCATAAGTCCTCTGTATAGTTTTTGAAAATGTAAATATGCTGTTAATCGATGTACTAAATATGCCAGGGCACTGACGTTGAAGCGTGTCCGGCAGGTGCTCTTCGACTTGAAAGGCTCGGGCAAGAAGTTGAAGTTCGACGATATTGACAAGGCACCCGAGGAGAAGGCGCGCGGTATCACTATCGAGGCCGCCCACGTGGAGTACGAGACAGAAAACCGGCACTACGCGGTCAGTTCGTACACACACACCTTGCCCACGCCTACGTGCCACACGCACGCCTGCGTGAACGCAGACATAAACCACGCCCACGCACCACGCCCACGCACCATGCACACGCACCACGCTCACGCACCACGCCCCCTCCCTCGCACGTGCACGCCAGCACCCGTACAGTTTTGCAGGCATGTACACATACGCCAACGAGCACACGGACCTACCCACGCCCACGAACTCGACCACCCACGAGCTCTCATACTTTTTTCAAGTGGACCTTTAAAAAGAAAATACACAACAGCATGTGGACAGCGGAGGCACGCAGATTCAATAAGGAAACGATAACCGGCGTCCTATTCCTAAACTAAACCCCACACTATATTTTAACTAAACCCCACAACAGCATGTGGACTGCCCCTGACACGCAGGCTACGTCAAGATCCTAAACTAAACCCCACACTAAATCTTAAACTAAACCCCACAACAGCATGTGGACTGCCCCGGACACGCAGACTACGTCAAGAACATGATCACGGGTAACGTATTCTAAAACTAAGCCCCCACACTAAATCTTAAACTAAACCCCACACGCAGACTATGCGCAGAACATGATCACGGGTAACGTATTCTAGAAGTCCTCTATATAATGACTTTATATGGTGACTTTATATAGTAAATATAGGAAGAAACTGACTTTTCAGATTTTTTTGTCAGGCGCGGCGCAGATGGAGGGTGTGAAGTGACTTTGTATAGTAAATATAGCAAGGCAATGACTTTTGAGTTTTTTTTTTGTCAGGCGCGGCGCAGATGGAGGGTGCTATTCTGGTCGTGTCGGCACCCGACGGTCCCATGCCCCAGACGCGTGAACACATCTTGCTTGCGCGCCAGGTTTGACATGTGTACACACACTTGAATCTGAAACTAAACCCAGACATGTGAACACGTTTTGTTTGCGCGCCAGGTTTGATATGTGTACACACACTTGACAATTCTGAAACTAAACCCAGACACTCGAAGAAAACTAACCCTAGCCACGCGAACACATTTTGTTTGCGCGCCAGGTTGATAGACGTACAGTGTGTGTGTGTGTGTGTGTGTCTGTGTGTGTGTGTGTGTGTGTGTGTGTGTGTGTGTGTTTTGCTTGCGCGCCAGGTTCATAGACGTATTGTGTATGTGTGTGCGCGCGCGTGTGTTTTTTTCTTTTGCTGGTGTGTGCGTGAATGTGCGAGTACGAATATGGATGTAAATGCACTGGTGTAATATACATATGCAATGTGCGTGTGTGTGAGCGTGTGTGTGTGTATGTGTGCGTGTGTGTGTCTGTGTCTGTGTCTTGTGTGTGTCTGTGTCTGTGTCTGAGTCTGAGTCTGTGTAGCCACATGCGTATGTATGTACATTAGACAGACGCTGACTACCCAGATGCATCGATAGGCCCACACACCCGCCCACACACACACACACACACACACACACACAATCATTTTGCTTGCGCGGAAGGCGTGCAGCACTGGCGATGGTTGTTAATCCGAACAAGGTGCGACGTTGAGGTTTGGTTCTCGTAACTAATGCACACACACCTGAACTAAACCTGAACATAGGTTGGTGTGCCGGCGATGGTGGTGTATCTGAACAAGTGCGACGCCGTAGATGACCCTGAGCTCATCGACCTCGTTGAGATGGAGGTATGCACAAGTGTAAAAGAGACCTAGAAAGAGACCTACTAAGGAGCGAAAGAGGTCTATGAACGCTCCCTCCCTCCTCCCTCCCTCCTCCCTCCCTCCCTCCCTCTCTCTCTCCCTCCCTCCTTCCCTCCCTCCCTTTCTCCCTCCCTTCCTCCCTCCCTCCCTGCCGCCATCCCTCCCTCCCTCCCGCCATCCCTCCCTCCATCCATCCCTCCATCCCTCCATTCCACCCCCCCATCTATGCGTTTGTGAGTGAGCGAGTGTTTGTGAGAGAGTGTGTGTGATTGTGTGTGTATGCGTGTCTGTGTGTTTGTGTGAGTGCCATGTGTGTCCCTACGCTAAACTAAACTAAACTATGCCAGGTGCGACGAGAGCTGCTGAGCTTCTACAAGTTCCCCGTAAACTCTACACAAAACCCTCAACTAAACCCTAAACTGAACCCTCAACTAAACTGTTTCAGGTGCGAGAGCTGCTGAGCTTCTACAAGTTCCCCGTAAACTCTACACAAAATCCTCAACTAAACCCTAAACTAAACCCTCAACTAAACTGATTCAGGTGCGAGAGCTGCTGAGCTTCTACAAGTTCCCCGGAGACGAAATACCTATCATCCGCGGGTCTGCCCTACATGCCCTCAACGGCACTGAACCAAAAATGGGGAGGGACTCGATCATCGAGCTCATGAAGGTGTAGGGTGTAGGGTGTAGGGTTTAGGGTTTAGGCTACATGCCCTCAACGGCGCTGCGGCGCTGAACCCAAAATGGGGAGGGACTCGATCATCGAGCTCATGAAGGTGTAGGGTTTGGGGCCTTAAGGTTCGGGGAAAGGGGGGGGGACTCGATGATCGAGCTCAACGAAGGGATCGAGCTCATCAAGGCCTCTATTCTCGTGCCATGTGTGTCCCTAAGCTAAACCCTAAACTAAAGTGTGAAGGGATCGAGCTCATATGACATGTATCCTCCTCCTCAGGGGGATCGAGCTCATCAAGGCCTCTATTCTCAACGTCCTGTATTCATGTTCAGTCAATTTTACACTGCTGACCATGGCGAGCGGAGGGCGGACGCCGCCGGAGGCTGTTAGTAAACTTACTCGGGCACTGACTTTTGAGATTTTTTTTTCTGTTCAGGCCGTGGATACTTACGTACCGGAACCGGTTCGTGACATGGAAAAGCCCTTCCTGATGCCTGTCGAGGACGTGTTCAGTATTGCCGGCCGTGGCACCGTGGTCACCGGCCGGGTAGAGAAGGTATGCGTGTGTGTGTGTGCGTGCGTGCGTGCGTGCGTGTGTGTTTGTGTGTGTGTGTGTGTGTGTGTGTGTGTGTGTATTCATATGTGTGTGTGTGTGTAAGTGTGTCTGTGTGTGTGTGTAAGTGTGCGTGTGTGTATTCATATAACACACACACACACACACATAGGGAGTGGTGAAGACGGGTGACGAGATTGAAATCGCGGGTATCAAGGCTTCGACCAAGACTACTTGCATCGGAGTGGAGATGTTCAAGAAGGAGCTGGGGCAGGGACAGGCTGGCGACAACTGCGGCATCCTCCTGCGTGGTGTAAAACGTGATGAGGTAACGCGCGGACAGGTGCTGGCCAAGCCAGGCTCCGTGAAGCCGTGCAAGAGGTTTTCCGCCGAAATGTACTGCCTCACCAAGGAGGAGGGCGGGCGCCACACGCCCTTTTTCAAGAAGTACAAGCCGCAGTTCTTCTTCCGGACGGCCGACGTGACTGGCACCGTCATCCTCCCGGACAATCTGGAGATGGTGATGCCCGGCGACAACGTGTCGGTGGAGGTGGAGCTCATCAACCCGGTGGTGATGGAGCCCGGCCTCAAGTTCGCCATCCGAGAAGGCGGCCGCACCGTCGGCGCTGGGGTCGTTTCCAAGGTCCTCGATTAGATAGTATCCCACGCGCAAGATCATCGAGTAGATGGCGTAGATCTCTACAGTTTCTACAGTTTCTACAGTAGGTCTCTTTTGCCTCTGTAATAGGTCTCTTTTGCCTCTGTAATAGGGCTCTTTTGCCTCTACAGTTTCTACAGTAGGGCTCTTTTGCCTCTACAGTAGGTCTCATTTGCCTACGTAATAGGTCTCTTTTGCCTCGCTCCAGCGCGAGCGAGAAGCGAGAAATTGTCGAGAGACGATTTGAGAGGGGGGCAGGGGCTCAAGTCCTTGTCTGTCCCCTCTCTTTTGACACTGTAGTAGGTCTCTTTTGACACTGTAGTAGGTCTCTTTTGACACTGTAGTAGGTCTCTTTTGACACTGTAGGGCTCAAGTCCTTGTCTGTCCCCTGACCGCTCCCTGTATCGCCAAGATCCTCGCCTGAAAGAGTGGGAGGTGAAAAGGGGAGAGAGCAAGGACAGAGAAAGAGGAGGTAGTTGTTCAAGTGAATCATAATCTATCATGCCCGTTCTGCGGAGATTTACATGAGTATGCTCACATGTGCGGGGATGTCTTGAAATCCATCGGAGGAAGCAGAGGAGGGAGCGGGTTAGGAGGGAGCGGGTTGGGCGTGGCGATATGGCCTCGTTGCACGTGCTTGCTGTTCCGCTTCTAGGGACTCTTCTTGTGTCCAAAGCTTCCAAAGGTTGCGAATATGCCCATCGGGGCAGTTTATTAGGATGCGGTAAAGCAATCGCCGTGTCTGCGCAGACTGGCATGCTCAACTAATTGGAACCAGCACAGTTCATTCTGTTGAATTCCGGGACAAAAATGCATGGTGGGAGCTCAGTCACCGTTCACTCTCGCGAGCTCAGGTGCGCCGTGATGCGGCGGGCGCGGTCTTGTGCGTCTTTCCTCCCTGCCACTCTGCCAGCCCCGCCCCGCTCGGCCCCGGTCTCCTCGCACTGCCCTGTCAACGCCTGCCC
>Ga0315899_10006341_pt1 | contig 12747 bp, 8 predicted proteins | sample LakEriMetagenome_2_FD_203518 | JGI IMG/M metagenome (GOLD analysis project Ga0315899, IMG submission 203518) | Freshwater fungal communities from buoy surface, Lake Erie, Ohio, United States - Buoy 4 MA112 | ecosystem: Environmental > Aquatic > Freshwater > Lake | place: USA: Lake Erie, Ohio...
ACTGGTCAACGGGTACCTGTTCACCGAATGCACGAGAAGTTTCAGCACCAAGCGTCGTGCCCTCAATGAGTGTGCCTGCCGCTTCAACCGAAAGGCGTGCGTAGTCACGCCTGGCGGTAATTCTCCCTGCTTCGGCCTGGGCTAAGGCGCGTGCATCAGCGCGGAGCAACGCAAGCGCGTCTGGGATCTCGTGGAAGCGGAAGGCCTCAGCCCATTGAGAAATAGCTAGCGATACCAACATGCTCACTAAGAAATATCCGATCGCATTTATCGCAATCCAACGAATCGTGTTGATCAGCAGCGCAGTGTCACCTTCATTGAGGCCAAGTGTGGTCAAATCAATGATACGAATCCCACTAATGTCCGACGCGACTTGCGCAACAACCGCGATAAGTAGCCCCACAGTGATCGCTGAAAAGATGTACGCGCGGAAACGACGCCGCCATACATACGATCCTAAAACGAACCCGAGTCCCTTTGGCACTCGCCAAGGTTCCTCTCCAGCTCGCGGAGGAATGCGCCACTCCTGCCGAGATTCGGCTGCACCTTCTATTGGTGCTTCAGTAGCAGCTGCCTTGGCTGAATCAACTTCAGCTGCTGGAGCCTCGTCACCATTCATTTCGACAGAGTTATCCGTCGCTTCATCGCTTGCTGCTCCTTGTTCTTCTGACTGTTCAGAAGCGTCGTTGCTGCTTGGCGATAGCTCTGGTTCTTGTTCTGGGGTTGGCTCTTCGCGCACAACCATTTCAGGTCCACCAGTTGCAAAGCTCAGCAGCCACGGAAGCCAAGAACGAGATGGGGCGGTAGCAGGTTCAACTTCGGCGATTGCTTGTGCGAGCTGAGACCACTGCTGCGATTTCTCTTCAAGCCGCGGGGAAAGCGTGCGTGGGCCAGCCGGTCGCACAGCATCTGCGTCACTTGAGAACCAGTGCGCGAGGAGCGCAGCAGAGAGGCCGTCCGCCTGCGAGTCCGCGGCCTGGTTGAGAAGTTCGCCAACCCTTTCAGCACCATCAGCCTTTTCTGCGTATTCACGCGCCAAGCTGTCACCAAACACCGCACCGGGAAACTCAGCTTCCAGAGCTGCGGCTCCCACGGGCTCAAGGTAGGGGCCATCAGGTTCTGTTCGCTCGGCAGCATCGATCAACACGCGCAAACGTGGGGGCTCACTCTTCAGCATGCCAAGCCCGAGAGCTACCGCTTCCTCATATTGGCTCGCGGTGCGTGAGGCGATTGCAATGGGGTTCCCACGCTTGACTGCGGCCAGGCCACGAATCGGGGCTGGGAGTGCCGCGATGTACGCGGGATCTGTTGGATAGGGCGGTGTGATCGGGTAGAGCCGCTTGTCCAGATCCCAGCGTTCTGGGAGCTCCACGCCAGTCTCTGGTTCGCGATTCGGGTCCAGCTCCTCAGCCAGTTTCAGCGCTAGATCGGCCACAGCGCGACTGCGTCCTTCTCCAAGAGAGACAATACGGAGCCCTACTGCCGAAGGTCGGTTGCGAGGGATCGCGTGCCAAGCGGCATCAAAGAGCTCTGGATCCGTGAGGTGTCCAAGGACGTCTTTCCGAAACTCTTCTGTCCAACCGCTTGATGCACCAGTCGTGATCGAAGAGATTCCAGTTCGCGGGTTGGCAACACTCGCCTCTTCCGAGCGCAGTTCAATGAAACGCATTGCGTCGCCCATCGCGAACCATTCAGGTATCGCTCGCGACGTGACACCTTCATTAGTCCCTGCGACTGGAAGCAGAGCACCGATGGCTCGCGGTACCGGATCACTCCCCAGAATTGCGGCTGCGATTGCCTCCGATTCAGAAGCAAGGCTGGCGTCCAGAGGAATGAGGACGAGGAGACGTAGTGGTGCATCCACCAACGAGACAGTCTCACCTGAGAGAGCCGTCCACGAGTCCGGCACGAAGCGCCCCGGCGCTGCAGCGCGTGCGGCCTCACGGACACGCGGATCCCCGAGGTCGATCGTCAGGACCGGCACGCGCTACTTCTTCGCTCGCTTATTCTCTCGATCTGCAAGCTCATCTACCGCCTCGCGCAGTGAGCCATACCCAAGGGTGCCGAACGAACGCTTCAGTGCGCGTGGAACAGTCTCGTCCCAGAAGAGCCAGTACTCGTGGATCTGGTGGCGCCGTTTTTCGGTTTCTCTGCCGTCCTTCTCCAAACTTGCGTGAAGTTTGGCAAAGAGATTTCTTTCACTATGACCTGCTCCGTACGGGTTTAGCGTCTCATCAAATTCCAAGAAGAGATGCCCGTTTCGGTTCTCGGTTTCTTTCGGTGCCTTAAAGTGCGCATCGGGAGGAAGTTGCCGTTCCACGAAACCGGCTGGGATGCAGCGTGATAGCTCCCGCAGCACTTCTGACACCGAAATTGTGTCTGCGGTATAGCGGCGCGAAATTTCACGCAGCCATGCATCTGGAAGTGGTGCGAGGAAGTTTGAGAACGGCATTTTGCCAAGCGGGACGGTGAGAACCGTTGATCCTTCCTGGGCAAACTGCAGTTGAAGTGTTTCAAATGATCCTTGTTCATCCTGAACAGCTTCTATTCTCTTAGCTGAAAGCTCACCATTCCATGCGGCTGCAAGCAGCCGCTGGACGAGCTCAATCTTTAGATCTCCCTCAATGAATGCGATTGGGTCTCGGTAACCTTCTCGCTGCCTCCACGCCAAACGGTCGGTTGGCTCCGGACGGAACGCGGCTTCAATCCATGTGTTCAGCCCTGTAGCTCCACCTTCAATGTCAATCAGCCCCTGGCCCACCAGGGAGACTGAAATAACGATTGCGTTGGATGCAGAGCGTGGCAGGAACGTAGGTTCCGACTGACGCAGGAATCGCTCAAGTGAAGGATGGCTACTTAGCGCCTCCTTCAATTTAGTCTCAACGTTCTTGTTCGACTCTTCTGGGTACGCAACGCTGATCATCGGCTCAATGTCGCGGTCCATTGACGGTGGGATGAACGCGTCAGAGATTGAAGCAAGGAATCGGCTCTGGAAGCTCCGGACCTCGCTCGACATCTCTTTCCCATCTGGCGAGGCCCACTCACGGAGAATGTGGCCGAGCGCCGGGTATACCTCTGGCTGGTCGAACGCCTGACTTACGATCGGCTCAGCTGCCTCTAGCAGGCGTGTGATGAGCATCTCTGGAGCACCCTGGTCAACCTCTTTCCATCGCTCTAGCGCTCGGTCTTGGCACTTTGAAAGGACTGCGCGCCCAATTGTGGCGTTGCTCGGCTCGCCGATTCCCCATTCGCGACCAAGCTCCCTGATCACTGTGGCAGTGAGCTCCTGGAGATCGCGAACAACTCCCAGGCGCTGCTGAAGGCTTGCCTCAAAGTCCTTCTGCTTGCTCTCCGTAAGGTCGCTAGCCCAATCAGTAAGGGAGGTTTCGGTCTTACGGAGCCGCTGCTGGAATCCAACAGCCGCATCTTTAAACCGCTGTGCTGGGCCCTGCGTGTTCAGCAGGAAGTTGCGCCACGTTGCATCAACTCGCCCTGCTTCATGGGCTTTTAACGTGTTGATTCCACTCTCACTGACCACGGCTTCTTTCTTTCGGCCAAAAAGACCTCCCTTGTTAACTTCGACAAGGTCCTGAGCTGTTGGCGCCTGGACAAGTTGACGCCGAGTGCCAGCAAGGGCCCCATTGACCCAGTTCTTCGTGGCTGCATCTGCAGCTACGAGCAGTGAAAGTACGTCCAACTTCCTACGTTCAGCCGTCCCCTTGAGGAGGCTGATCCACTCCGTGCTAGACCCGATCACTCGCGTTGCGGCCTCATACGCTGGCGCTGCTCCTGCGGAGAGTCCATCTGACACAAAGCCGTTGATGCCCTTCCCGTCTTGAGTGGACAATGCATTTAGCGCGTTGACATAAGGAGTGAGCGCATCATTAACGCCCTCTACCGAGACTTCTGCCACGTTGACAATATTTGAACGCAGCTGCGGGTTTAGCGGAGCAATATCTGGCGGCGCAATCTTGAGCTCAAGATCAATGAGACCTGCTCGCTTTCCAAGTTCATCCGCAGAAAGCTTGCTTCCACCATCGGCAAGAACTGCCGCGACAATCTGCTTAGTCACATAGTTCACATAGAATTCACGTCCATCTGAAATCGAAACGCAGGCTGAGCTTGCAAATGGACGCCGGCCAAGGAACGTTGGGTGCGGCTCATAAAGGAGCGCCGAGTTATTCACAAGCTTGTCCATCAAAATCATTGTGCGACCGGTTGATGCCGTAGTTGACTCGTTCTTTGCTGCCGACGGCTGCCTCAAAAGATTGATGGCAAAGCGGGCGGTGCGTTCAGCAAGCGCCTTAGCACTTGGCACGTCAACAGGACGATGGAACACGAAAGCGGCTTTCACCGATGCGTCTGGAAGGATCGTCGTAAGGGCACCCTTTCCACTTCCGCCGTCTGGATACTGGCGCGTTGCCTTTTCACCAGCCTGAGACGGTGCGTTTTGCTCATCAATGAGGGCGCCGAGGTCCGCAAGGCCGCGGATCGTGTTGAGCGTCGCGTTCTTCCGCTTCCCCGGCGCAAGTGCTTTATCAAAGGCACTTGGCAGCAGTACAAGTGGAACGATCACGAATGGAGTGGTGCCAAGCTTCTCCTGAGCAGCGTGTGCAACCAGGCGGATGACGTCTGTGAAGAGGCCGCCGCCCGTGCCGCCTGAGAGCGAGCCGCCAACCATGAAGTAGACGGTGCGCGAAGGATTGGCGTTGCCGGTGTACTCCTCAAGCTGTCCCATCGAAGAGTTGATTGACTCGAGTGGCCGTCGAAGATCTCGCATGAGTGCCTCGGCACCGAAGCGCTCCATGTAAGCAAACAGGGCGGCGCGGCCGATCGTTGGATACTGGCCGGCTCCGGTCGCCAGCGGGGCAAACGTTGGTTCATTGCCCCAGTCGCTCAGTTTTGGCGGAAGCCAATCTGCAACGATCGGCGCAGCTGTGGTCGAGCTCCGTAGTAGGTTCGTCACGTCAGATGAGGCGTGGCCGGCACTACTCAGGGACTTGATGAACGTCGCGGTCTTTGCCGCTACGTCTCCAGCGCCTGGCACTAGTTCGTTCTGAAGTGTGACCAGTTCTTGCTCACTGAAGTCCAGATACAGCGTCTGGAGGAAACCAGGAAGCCGACGCGGCTCAAATCCACCGAATGATCCGCCACGCGCAATCAGACGTCGCCCATCAGGGCCGGTGATCTCATCACGCAACATCTGTTCAAGGCTGCGCCCAATGTCCAGACCTGTACCACCAACGCCGATATAGACCATCCGTGCTGCGAAACTCATTCCTTTATCCCCTTCAACTCTGCCTGCCTACAAATCAATCCGCTGATCGTCATCCCCATCCACCACCAGATGAAGAGGAGCCGCCGCCATCCCAGCCAGAGCCACCCCCACCCCATCCATAAGAACTGCTTACCGAACCCCATGTCGCTGTCGTTGAAGCGCCCGCTGCACTGGGCAGTGAGACCGTGGTCGGAACGCTCTTTGGCCGCCCACCAAAGGCACGAAGCTTCACCTCTCGTTGCGAGCCGGTTGGGTCTGTCACCGCGAATGACTGTCCGGGCTCGGCAATTCCGCTACCGCCGCCCGCGCGATCAGTCCATTTGAAGCGTCCACCCCCGAGATTTTCAATCGCTAGATGTGAAGTCGATTGAATATCTCGGCGCAGCCCATCAACATCACTCGGACTTGAGCTGCTGACAAAGCTCATTCCTGTCTTCGGGCCGCGCAAGAGATTTACCTGCGGGAACCCGACAACGCTTGCCACTACGTATCCGCGTGTGCGCTGTCGCCATGCCCAGATTGCAAGTGCGATTGCGGCAAGCAAGAGAAGGAGCAGCAAGAGAAGGAGTAGAGGAATCAACCAGGGGTTGCACCCGAACAAGCCTGAGCACGGTGTGAAGGCTCCTGACGCCTCCGACCAGTCGCCTTGCCCAACCCCGTTTACTGCTGCGGAACGACAACGGTATTCGTCACCGTTCTGCAAACCATCAACCTGAGCCTCAGGCAGCGTGCTTGAGGCAGAAACAGTTTCGCCTCCGTCTGTGGAAATGCACTCGTGTTCATATCCCTTGATAGGAGAGCCATTCTCTCCAGGCTTCTCTACCGTGATGTCTGCAGATCCATCACCACCAGATACGGAAGGTGGTTGTGGCGCGTCCGGAACCTTCGGTGGAGGAGGCGGCTCGTTTACCTTCACGCACGTTACTGCGGCAAACGCATCGGCTACTGAATCGCCCGCCTTCTTGCCATTAGGAAATGAAACCGTATTCCAATCAATAATGCCACTGGCGCTACCTGGGCACCCAGGGAGATTTGTCTCATCACGAAGCTCCTCAAGAACCTCAAGAGCTTCGCCGGTAACGCCGAGTCCCACTGGAAGTACGGCCTTTGGGTCTAAGGACCCCAGGTTTTGGATAATGCGTTCCAGCCATTGCCTGTCACTAGGCGCACTCTTGCCTATTCCCGTGTGCTCACCATCGGTGAAGAAGATGATTGCTGGGCGCGAAGTATCGCCTTGCGCGAGCAGATCAATTGCTTCCGTGAACGCTGCTTCGTAATTGGTTCCTGATGCTTCCCCAACCTGATTACGCCATGCGCTCGGGCCCTCTTTGTAGGCACTTGCAACCTGGCGCAAGCAATCAGCAAAGTCTGAGACTTCACTTGATGAACTGAGTTGAATTTCTTCGCACCTCGGTACACGTACCGCGTCGCCTCTAAACCAAACGAGGTGCACAATTATCTCATTAGCAATGATGTCGTCTGTATAGGCTGGAATTCGGTCAGCGAGCGTCTGCAACGAAACTGCTGTGTCAAGGTTCTTGCCATCTTCCTGCATTGATGCAGAGAAATCGAAGACGAGCACTACGTCTGATGGATCAATTCCGCCAGCAGCTTTTGTTGAAGCAGGTGTGAATGACGCACTGAACAGAATTAGCGCGAGAGCAGACACTGCAGTAACGCGGCGGAGCAGACTCAATTGGCCTCCAAGTTCTGATCGGATCGGGATCCTACCCTATTCATTGGGTAAAGTGAGACTGCTTCGCATGAAAGTTATCCACATTCTGGGGCTGGGCATGCCAGGTTTCTGGCACGTGAGCGTGAAAAGGGGGCTAGATGAGTGAGTTCCTGAGCACCCTCCAGACGGCGTGGCTCCTGGGCGGAGTGGCCGTGGGGATCTGGCATGAGTGGTGGCGTAAGCGTGTACCACACGCTGGAGAGTCGGCCTGGCGCTCCAGGATTGGTGAGGAGCTCGTCTATATCTGGTTCGGCGGCATCGTTTTGGTCGGATTCATCCGATGGCTGTTGGGGGACGCTCCGCCACCCGACCCATCCGACTACTACCCTGGCTAAGTGCATCCCCCACGTACTGTGCGCGTACTAGCGATCTCCCTGCTGGCCCTCGCGCTCACTGGCCAGGCATGTACCGCACCAGAACGTGCACAGCTTCCGAGCGCAACACCATCACCGAGCCCTGCGCCAGTGCCAACGTCATGGGAGACGCTAAGCCCGTTCCCTTCTCCGAGCTTTCCAGAAGAGCCGCCTGGAAGCCTGCTGATCCCAGCCTACGTATACGAGGACGGCACCACAATCATTGACGGGCCGGTCTTCATTGATGGGATTATGTTTGACCTGAACGGTTCTGATGTTTTCGAGCTCTGCATCTCAAGGGGATATGAGTGCGTGGAATACGAAGACATCATCCCGATTCGCCTCGCGCAGATTGACGCTCCTGAGCCTGGGATCGATTGCTACGGCGAAGAGGCAGAACTAGAGCTGGCAACAATGCTTCTTGAGGGAATGCCCGTGAGCATCACCACCGATCCGAACCTTCCCGAAGAGGACGCGGACGGAATCTTGCAGGCGTGGGTATGGAACTCAGAGTTCCTGATCAACCTTGCAATGGTCCGACGCGGCGCTGCGGTGCCCTACTTCCCTGACGGTGCTCGTGGTGCATTTGATCAGCGTCTACTGAATGCGGCGCGCAAGGCGAAGGCTGACGGACGCGGGTTGTGGGGCGCTTGTCCCGGCACGCAACTCAACACGCGCAGACCCGTGGATACTGGCCCTTTTTAGGGGAGCCCTTGTATCCCTGCCTTACTCCTTAAAGTGGTTGTCGTATGCCTCTTTGATGATTTCCGAGATGATGGCTTTCTTTGCGTCAACATCGCCCGGGCGCAACTCGATACGGTAATAGCCCCAACGCTGGTCGTAGCTCATGAGGCTGAGTCCCGCATCTTCATATTTTTTTTGGAGAGCGTCCGAGTACGGCAGCCGCGCCTCTAAGCGGGTGAATGTCCGCTTCGGACGGAAGGTGATGAAATTCTCAGGTGACCCGTCGATCGTGACCCCGATGTAATACTTGTTGTACTTGAGCTCAATAGGTATCCCTGAGCCTCTCGCGATTGCCATGACCTCGTCTGCAATCTGGACCGTCTTCTTCGTACCACGCGCCTCCCAATAGGCACGATCGGTTGCTGAATAGCTTCCATCGGCATCATCCGGCCCCAGGGAGATTGGCTCGAGGACCTTGGTGAAATGCAGTCCTAATTCTCCGTTGACCTCAAGTGCTTCCATCTTGATGGCCACAATCGGAACAGAGCCGTGGAAGAGACTAATGACATTCATGAACCTGCTGGTGATGTCCTCAGCAATGATCACAGCGGTGTGTTCATAGTTCGGATACCGCTTTCGCTCAATATCCCAATACTCGAGGACGCGAATGATATGGCTCTCATCAGTCTTGCCAAGTTGGAGTTCAACTTCCCAGCGCTTCGTTTGATCTGCATCTTGGAGCAGCAGGTCCAAACGCCCGGCACGAGGCTGCTGTCGCTGGCGGTCAACTAACACGAGGTCGTCACCGAGCCCAAGAAGCTCCGGTTGCGCTGCGATGAGAGATTCAATTGACGCTTCGCTGATCCCACGTTTACGCATGTCCACGGAGGCAAACTTCTTGAACTCCATCGTCAATCCCCCTTCTTCTTTTTCTTTGTGCTCATTAGGCCCGCCATCGGGGCGACCAGTTCACCATAACGCTTGAAGAGTGCGCTGAGCACTTCGCCATCTGAGGCGGATGATGACAGTCCAAGAGCTGCCAGCACCGACTTATCAAGCGTGTTGTGCGCTTTTACGAGGTCAACGGGTGTTGCGAGCGGGTCATAGAGGTCCGCGAGGGAGGAGCTTGGATGCGAGTCTCGGGCGCGGAGGACCTCTTGCGCCGCGGCGGTGATCTGTGCACGCTGCGCTGGCGTTGGGTCAGGCGCCGGGAATGAGTTATACGAAAGGTCGGGCGAGAGTCGAATATCTGACTTCAGGCGGCCCGACACAGTCTTAGCCCAGACATTGAAGGGCCGGCTCTGCAGGAGGCCAAAGAGATAATCAGTCGCGCCGTCGACAAATAACAAGGTGTCGTGTGAGCAATCATCGCTACCAAAGAATGCCATTGGGACGTAGTCGCGGTTCTCGGAAGAAACCCTCGGCATTGCGAGCCATCGCTGTTTCGGCTGTCTGATCTGAGTGAAGAGCCCGGGTGTTTTCGCTGCAGCTTGAACTGAAGTGGTCGGGCTCTCACGGCGCATCCGTGCGACGGCCGCCAATCGGGTGCTGAGCACTTTAGACGCCACTGCATCGGATGGCATCATGTCAACCAACCAAAAGCAATGGCGTAAACCTCCGTGGAGCATGGTCTCACCGCCGATCAGTCTGCGGACATAACGCGCGGCAATCGGATCTTCCTGGACTGCGGCAAGGTCTTCCGGTTCGATTATGAGATTCTGCCCATCAGTTGGCTGAGAACCTTTCAACATCAACGGGAGCTCGGCAACCACGGGGGTGTAGTGTTTTGCGATAGCTGATACTGGACTGTCTGCAAGATAAATGTTGATGTTGGTCACTGCTTCCTCAACGACGGTCCCGTCATCCGCTGTTTGGAACAGCCGTCGACGACGAACTTGATTAGTCGGAACTACGCCGAGGATGACAACATGGACCGCGGCTGCATTAGGCGCATCGCTGGACCACTTGAAGGTGTTGTGAGCGAACTCAATCGCAAAACCCAGGCGCTCGAAGAGTGGCCCCATCGAGCGCGCCTGCTCTCCTTGCACAAGAGAGTTAGTCGACACGAATGCGACGCGTGCCGTAGTCCCCTGTAGGTTGCGGCACGCCAGAGCCCACCAGCACGCCACATAATCCAGACGCCCTGCGCGAAGCCCATCTGATTCGATCGCGTCAAACACAATCCTGTTGTCCTGCTGTTGCTCATCAGAAAGATGCGTCATGCCTAAGAAAGGCGGGTTCCCTAGGATGAGCGTCTTGTCGCCGATCTCGCAGACACTTCGCCATTCCGTGCGAAGAGCGTTGCCGACGTGGACGTTGAGCATTCCTTTGATGGGAAGCCGGTCAGGCGTGAGGCCAAACTCTTCGGCAAGCTCAAGGTTCATCTGGTGGTCAACGAGGAACATCGCGGTCTCGGCGACCTTTGCTGGCCACTCCTCAATCTCAATGCCCGCGAACTGACCGATCGATACTTGTAGTCCAAGCGTTGGATCAAGGGACAACTGGCTGTCTTCTTTCAGGTCCCGCAGTTGCTTGAGAATCTCAAGCTCCAACCTGCGCATCTCGCGGTAGGCAACGATAAGAAAGTTCCCGCACCCGCACGCAGGGTCAAGGAAGTTGTACGTGCCAAGATCCTTGCGAAGGTTGCGCAGCTTTTGTGGGTTCCCCTTTGCCGCAATAAGCCTCTCTTGCATCTCATCGAGGAAAAGCGGCCCGATCACTTTCATGATCGTCTTCTCTGGCGTGTAGTGCTCGCCGAGTTCTCTGCGCAGTTCCTTTGACTTTACGCTTTGGAAGAGCGATCCGAAGACTGCCGGTGAGATTGCCGCCCAGCCGAAGCGCATCGCCTTGATGAGCGCATGCCGCATATCGGGAGTGAAGGCTGCGATCCGCAGGTTTTCACTAAAGAGGCCACCGTTTACGTACGGGAAGTCAACAAGCGTCTGGTCCAGGTTCTTGGGCCGCTCGGCCTCAGGTGTGTTGAGCACCTGGAAGAGCATCGCGAGCTGAGCGCCAAGATCGGAGGCATCATCTGAGGTGCGATCGTGGACGAATGAGTAGAAGAGCCCACGCGCCCACATCGCCGTGTCGTCGCCGAACATAAGGAAGAGGAGGCGTGTAAGGAGCACGTTCGCCTCGTGGTCTTTGTAACCAGCGGAATGAGCCGCGTCGTAGAGCTCGCCCATGAGTTCCGACGCTTCAACGTTCGCTTCGATCTCCTGCTCAAACGTTTGCTTGGCGTACCCAGCAATAAACAGGAAGCGCTCGTACTCCTTGCCAAGGTCGGCAGTCTTGATCTCAACGGGCTTCGGGTCTTTCTTCTCAAGGTCAAGGATCCGGATGCGGGCGAAATCGCTTGTGATCACCAGCCCTGGGAAGTCCGACTGCTTGATCTCCGTGAGGTAGTCGAGCGCCTGCTGCTCGGCTTCCTTCAGATCCTTGCCAGCCGACTTCTGCTCCGCGATCAGCACTCCCGGCCAGTAGAGGTCGATGAAGCCGTAGTTGCCGGTGGAGGTGCGCTTGGCAAGCTGCTCAAATAGGGCAACACGCTTGCGGTCTACGCCGTAGATGTCGAGGAACTCGGTCCAGAAGGTCTGGGACTGTCCGCGTTCGCTCGTCTCATCCTTCCAGCGAGCGGCGAAGGTTATAGCTCGAGCGCGCATCTCGTTACGGGAAAGCGGCTTAGTGACCAAGTTTTGGTTCCTCCTCCAAGAAACTCTAGTCCCTCGCGCCGCCCTTGATAGCGCGCCTCACCTCTTCCTCCGTGTTCGCTTCGGCGTTAGCGCGGGTGGTGCGGCCTTTGTGCTGTTTGACTGACGGTTCACCAGGTACTCGATCCCCTTATAGATGAGCGCCCCAACCCAAAGCAGGGCCTGGAAGCCGAACACGATGACCGCCCAGATGAGCTTGAAGATCGCGAGGGTGGCCCAGAAGAGGGCAGCGACCAGGATCCCAATCCAGCCGAACAGCGCTCCGAAGATTGCCCCGATCCACAGCATGGGCTGAGTGTGCCTCATGCGCGTGCCAGTTAGGTGGCACGCAGGTGATTGGTGGGTTCCCAGGAACCTGATCTCTCGTCATAATCACTCCACCGCGGCCAAGCGCCGCACAGTTATTGGGGGGGTAAATCGTGGAACTTGTGGAATCAGCAAAGAGGAATCTCACAACTGGAACATATGCGCAGTTCTCTGGACGCGCGAGCCGATCCGAGTATTGGTGGTTTGTGCTCACAAGCGTGCTCGTGATCATTGCTGCTGCAATCGTCGACAGTGCTATTGGGAGCGTTGTCGTCACTTCACTGGCCTATCTGTTTCTCATCATTCCCGGCATCGCAGTTTCTGTTCGCCGGCTGCACGACACCAATAGAAGCGGCTGGTATCTCCTGCTTAATCTCGTGCCGCTGATTGGCTCGATTCTGATTTTCATCTGGTCCGTGACGCCAGGTGACAAGAAGGCCAACCAGTTCGGTCCTCCAAGCAAGTAGTCTCAGCCGCTAGTACACCAAATCAGTGCGGTAGTATTGCGCTGAGTGCGGCGCTACTGCCGCCACTAGTGGAGGCGTCAGATGGAGTTCGTGCAGTCGGTGAAGCGGAACATGACCACGGGGGCGTACGCGCAGATCTCGGGGCGGGCGAGCCGGTCGGAGTACTGGTGGTTCGTGCTCTTCACGCTGATCGCGAGTGCGGCGGCGGGGGTGC
>Ga0315899_10006348_pt1 | contig 12737 bp, 19 predicted proteins | sample LakEriMetagenome_2_FD_203518 | JGI IMG/M metagenome (GOLD analysis project Ga0315899, IMG submission 203518) | Freshwater fungal communities from buoy surface, Lake Erie, Ohio, United States - Buoy 4 MA112 | ecosystem: Environmental > Aquatic > Freshwater > Lake | place: USA: Lake Erie, Ohio...
AGTCAGTGATCAAGGTAGATGTTGAGCCTGATTTGATGGCGATGGGAGGCGAGTATGTGGCCATGGCCAAGAACAACATGTGTTGGTTTTACACTCGTGGTGAAGCTGGGAGGGCGGGGCAAAGGGTAAATGAGGTGGACTACAACTCCACCGTAGACAGGGTATGCATGAATGCTACAACAGCAGCGGTGCTGCATGGCGGCAAGGTCAACTTGCATCACATCACGGGTGATCCTGACGGCAAGCATACTCGCAGCTTTCCAGACGGCAGCGACGACTCGGAGATCTCAACCGTGCACCTCACAGACGCCTTTCTAATCTATGGCACCACCACAGGGTTGATCGAGTACGTGTCGCTGGATGATGAGACGCGGCCCAATGATTTCCGACATATTTGCGGGATCAAGTCAATATGGTCCAACCCTCTGGGCACGCGGCTCGTGGTGCAGGACATGAATCTGGTCGGCTACATTTACTCGCCTGTCAGTTCTCAACTTGTTGAGATCGAGGAGTTTCCGCGGCAAGTCAAGACCGTGCTGTGGGACAAGAAAGACGTCGGCGTGCTTGCTGTCGTGGGCGACAAGGGCATCTCAACATACAAGTACACTGCGCACTCGTTGCGGTCGCAGGCGTGGTGCAGACTAGTCTGCAAGACGGAGGCGCCCGCCCTGGCGGCCCCCATTGTGCTCATCAACGGAGAGCTGCACTATCAGACAGCGTCGGGGGTTCTTTCGAAGATAGTTCTTGAGAGCCACTCTGCGTTGCGCAGTGGCGCGGCGCAGGTGGAGTCCAAGTTCGAGCAGGCTCTAGCGCTGGGCCGCTTCGAGGACGCGTACGCCCTTGCCGCCCAGTTGGCCGACAAGTCGAGCTTTGCCAAGCTGCGCGACTCGGCGCTTGAAGCCCTCGATGTTGCCACTGCCGTGCGCGTGAGCCGGGAGATTGAGGATTGCCAGACGGTCTTGGCACTGGAGCCACTCATGAGTTGCGAAGACCGCAACCTCCTAGGGGGTCAAGTGGCCCTCTACCTCCGCGACTACGATCTGGCGCAGGACATGCTGCTGTCGTCGTCGCGGCCCGTGGCGGCGCTTGAGATGCGGTGCAGCTTGCGTCAATGGGACAAGGCGATGCGCCTTGCAGAGACTCTAGCCCCTGCGCAGACCCCGCACATCTGCCTACAGTACGCAGAGCAGCTGCAGTCGCAGGGCGAGTATGAGGGTTCACTGCAGCGCTACCAGCAGGCGCTCCAGGAAAACTTCACCGTTGGGGGGCGGTCCATGCAGGTCCAATTGCCTCCCGAGCATGTATCCCAGTGTAAGGCCGGCATCGCCAAAATGCACATGAAGCAGGGCAACACGACGAGAGGCATGCAGGTACGGCTCTTTGCATGTCTGCGTGCGTGCTGCCGTCATGGTCTGGGCGTGGAAGCGTTGCAGTCCCACGCCATCCAACGCCTGTAGCGCGCCCAGATAGTGTCCGCACACGATAAAGCGGTTAGTCTGGTGTGGCGGCCAAGTGCCGTGTCCTCTGGGTTTTGCACACGCGTCGCGGCGGGTACGCGTTGAAACGCGCGTCGAAACGTGCCTCACTTCATTACCGTGCAGTTGGCGATCGAGTGCGGCGACGTGGTGTGCCGCGACTGTGCGTGGATTCTTGAGAATCTGAAGCAGGTGTCCGACGCGGCCATGCTGCATGAAAAAGGCGGCAACCTTGAGCGGGCAGCCTTGCTCTACATCAAGACCCAGGTTTGACCTCTGTGTTGTGTTACATCAAGACCCAGGTTTGACCTCTGTGTTGTGTTTTGGCACGCAGACTGCCTGTCTGCGTCGCAGCTGCGACGCCTGCGTCGTAGGCCCTGATCGTGTCGCAATGGCATTGCGCGTGCATGCGTTGAGAGCCACCCGCTCAATCTTCGCCGCCCACGTGCTGACAGGATTTGCGCTCCGCCGAGAAAATCATGGCACAAATCACCACGCCGAAAACGCACATCAAATACGCGAAAGCCAAGGAGAAGCAGGGGCAATTCAAGGAGGCTGCCGATGCGTACGAAAAGGGCAAGGACACGGAGAGTCTGGTGCGCCTGTGCCTCGAACACCTACAGCTGCCACAACGAGCCTTTTCGATCGTGCGTGAGACGCGCGAGACCTCAAGCGCCATGGACATTGTCAAGTACTGCTTCAAGAACAGCGACTTCCGCAGCGCCATTGAGTTCCTCCTCATCGCCAAAGAAAACGAAAAGGCCATCGAGACAGCGCGCGAGCACGAGATGATGGACGCGCTTGCGCTCTTCTTGGGCAAAGATGGCACGCGGGGCGAGTACATGGAAATCGCCCGTCACTACAAAAATAAGAAGCAGCTGGAGCAGGCGGCGGAATACTACGAAAAGGCAGGACAGTTCAAGGAGGCATTGGAACTGTTTCTGCAAGTGGGCGAGAAGGCGATGGACAAGGCGATCGACGTTGTGGGAGCGGCGCGCAACGACGTGCTAACACATACGCTCGTCGACTATTTGATGGGCGAGCATGACCGCGAACCCAAAGACCCCAACTACATTTTTCGCTTGTATATGGCGCTTGGCAATTTTCGGCAGGCGGCGCGCACTGCCGTCATCATTGCCAAGCAGGAGCAGGAGGAGGGCAACTACAAGTCGGCGCACAAGATGTTGCTCGAGACCTTCAAGGACCTGGAGAGCCAAAACATTCCTGTTTCTCGGTTTGCTTGTGTCTCCAAGAGTCTCCACGAGTGACTATTTTCTGGTCGTATTCTTATTCATGTGCGACTATCTTGCTCGAAAGGTAGCCAGCATCGAAAGGTAGCAAGCATGCGCCCAGAAAGCCTCTTCTTTCTCCACGTGTCACTATCTTGCTCGTCGTATTCTTTTTGCGTCGCGTTCGCGAGTGCGCAAACGAGGACAGAGAGAGAGGCAAGAAGGCATGTGTATGTGTGCGGGTGTGGGTGGGGGTGAACAATGAAGAGGGAGTGCATACCGCAGGGACTTGGAAGAGTCGCTCATGTTGCTGCACAGCTACGTGCTCGTCAAGATCCTGGTCAAGCAGGGCGACCACGACACAGGTGCTGTCTCCTGTGCCCTGGTCTCTGGAACACCTGCTCAAAAGCCTGGCTGAATGCGCGGGTGGCAATGCAGCAGCAGCTCATGCCAGGTGTGTGCATGTAACGCAGGTGCGCGGCTGCTGGTGCGCGTGGCCAACAACATCTCCAAATTTCCGGCGCATGTGGTGCCCATCCTGACGTCGACGGTGATCGAATGCCAGCGTGCAGGTGCGCATGAGAGAGCCCCGAAGTTTGCCACTTACTTTAGAGCAAAAGAGTCGCGAGTGCAAGGCATCTGACTGCTTTCGTGTTTGTGCAAGCGAGGCTGAGAAGACCGTGCGGCGCCACGCTGGACCCTCTCCTTTCCTTCCTCCGCTCCACACTCTCCTGTCCTCCTGGCCCCTTTCCTCAATCCCCTCATGTGTTTGGTTGTGCGACTGAGCAGGGCTAAAGAAAACATCATTTGAATATGCTTCAATGCTCATGCGGCCCGAGTACCGAAAAGACATCGCAGAGGCCTACAAGAAAAAGATCGAAAGCATTGTGCGCAAACCCGCAAAGACCGAAGAGGTGCTTGCCAAATGCTTGTCTGTTTACATGCTCGTGTGCGTGTCTCGAGCATGTACATGCACGTGCGCGTGTACTTGTTGTGAATGGGCTAGAAGCGGAGGCCTGGTGTTGCACGATACACCCTTGACGGCAAGGCACGCGGCGAGACAGGACGAGGGGGTATCAGCATGCCCGTACTGTGGGATCAAGTCACCCAACTCCCAGCTTGATTGCCCGCAGTGCAAAAGCCGCGTGCCCTACTGCATCGCTACCGGTGCGCCCATGTTGTGTTGTCACTCGTGTAACTGTGGCATGCAACACCGGAACGTTGAGCTTGCTTAGGGCGCCGGAACGTTGAGCTTGCTTCTCTCCCGCCCTCCTGGAGAGCTGTGCCTATCTCATCTGCCTTCTCTCCCTCTGAGGCACTTCTCTCCCTCGCACATGGCGCCTCTCGCGGGCAGGTCTGAAGATGCTTGTGACAGACTGGTGTCAGTGTCCGTCTTGTAAGTTTCCGGCCCTCTACTCCAAATTCAAAGCGCTCATTGAGACCGAAAAGGTGCGTGTAAGAGTGTGTAGCCAAAAGCTGGTGTTGCTTGGATTTGATGGAGTGCATGAGAATGGCTGATACAGAGATCAACTCAAGTGGAGAAGCGTATTGTAACAATACGTAAGTTGTTACACATGCAGGTGTGTCCAATGTGCGAGCAAGAGATCGTGCTGTCCTCAATCACCAAAGTCAACAATCCCGAGGACTTCCTCAAGGCGGCGCAGAGGCGTGATGACGCCTCGGACCATTCGAAATGACATGCCAGCCAAATCAGGCATGCCAGCTCAAGCCCACCGCAAACTGGGCTCGCGACTTGGTAGGGTAGGGTAGGGTGTATGTTTAGGTTACGCGTTCATTGAATTGCTAGACTCCAACTATTCCGGGCCCAAAGAGTTGACTAATAACCGCTAGACGAGAGTTCACTTCAGTCCCAGCTGTTGGCAGTTCCAGGAAATCCAGTCCTGAAGATGCATGGGATGGTGCATGACCTTGCCTCGATGATGTGGTGGGCCTGAGAGCGCGCGCCTCTCTACGTGTGGAGCCCAGTATTTCATGATTGCTGCCGTGATTATCCTTTGATCCAGCATCCGCAAGCCTTGTGCAGCCTCTTCCTGAGCATTTTCAGCGTTTTCCCCGTGGGCCCTGGCTGCGCGCAGCTGGGTGTGTGTGTTTATTACTGCAGGACCTATTACAAAGCTGTTCGCGGGGGGGGAGGAGCAGAGTGGAGCTGGGCTAATTGGTTAAGAGGGGGAATGAGGAGAGGAGATTTGACTTGGGGCCCCTGATCGACGACGGGAGCGGCCGGTGCGGGGATTATTGCCGTTCGACACACCTGTGCTCTTGAATGAGGCGTGCGTGGGTCTGGACGAGTGCTTGTAACTAGGGGCTAGACCACGTGTCGTGATCTGTAAGCACTTGTCCGTCGTGCAGCCATGCGCCTCCATGAGGGAGATTTGCGCGAAATGCGACGAACCTGCTGGTTGCAGAATAAAAAGCTGCTAGACCTGACGCTGCTGTCGGCGTTAACGCATCCCTCGTGGTGCGGGGATTGGACTCTGAGTTTGCACCACTGCTTCTGCACGAGCTGAGGCGCATGCTTGAGGGTGTCGCCTGTGGCGGCACGAAGCACCTCCTGTACAATCTTGTTGTCGACGTGGGCAGGGCCAATGTGTGCACGGTCATCACAGTCTGTTGCCATATTGCCATATGTCTGGAATGACGTTTCGCGACAGGAATGACATACGCGTGTTCATGCAGAACTTGAGGAGCTGGTACCTGATAAGCGCATCTGCACAGAGGCGCATCTGGTCTATGTCCTTGCAGATTGTGCCACACTTGTTTCGCGCCTTTTTGAAGGGAGCCACGATGCGGCCTTCCCGTCAAAACTCAACGGTTTTGACGACCCATCTTTCTCTAGGGTCCCCATCTTACCACAACGCTCGCGCGCTGTCGGAAGCGTAGGGCTCTAACCACCCAAGTGGGGCCCCCAGAGAGGACAAGACAGACGGTCCGCGAGGGACTGAATGTTGTTTGGGTGAGAGGCCATTGCCTGAGACCGATTATATTGAAATAGAACGGCATTTCTCTGATAAACGGTTCGTACGGCTTTTGCCAAAACCGGTTCGTGCCAAGGTAACTTAGGCCCATCTCGAAGACCGTGAATGAGTTCTGTACGGTATGGAACTCGGCTCGGTGACCTTAAAGAGAATTGGTTTCTTTTGTTTTCCAATTAAACACTCCACACACACTCCCCCCAAGTAGTCTTAAGGGTCTACTTCGCTCCCCCGGCCCGGGCGCCCGGCCCCCCACCGTGAGTTGCAGGCGGGCAAGCCCCAACCCTGGCCTGTATTGCTGATTTCTCGTTTGCCAGTGCACCGGTCGGAATGTTTGTGTTTATTACTGCAGTACCTATGGTCCTATTTGACTATTACAAAGCTGTTCGCGTTGGGGACCGTGGGGGAGGGGGATAGTGGAGGACATGTGCTACGAGAGACGACGAGCCGAGGCCTTAGTGGACTAGTCTGCCCATCACGCACTAGTGAACGCGGGGTAGAGGGAGATTGTGCGAAAGAAGGAGGGAGGCTGCTACTATGCCACAGCCCTCGACATTGAGGTTGATCCTCAACGCCGCCGCTTTGGTTGCCGCGACTTTGCTCTTCAGCGACTGGTAGAACGCCGCGCGCTTGAAACAGAACGAGTCCGATTGGTTGCGTTGCGATGGCATTCCAGCGGCAGTGAAGTGCGCCCGGTCTCCAGTGTGCCTGTAAGAAAAAGAAGACGCAAAAACTCGCCGTGCATGCGGGTGGATGCGCTCATGATAGCGGGGAGAAAAGAAATGTTCTGATTGTCAGCGTATTGTTGCCCATAGGTGTTGATCTTACGCTGCGCAGCAACACGCATCATGGGCCGTCAAGTTCCGTGCGTCAGTTGGCCGTTCTGCTGCACGTGGCTGCTTGACCCAAACCTGTCGTGGGCAATGCTGAGGTCCAAGACCAAGCTCCGGCTCCCGGCTTGATCCCGAAGGTAGTTCTCCACCCGAATCTCCACATCGCCGCGCCGTTCACCTGCGCTTGCCGTCACTCCATGCTGTGTGCGTAAAAACTAAAGGTCCTTCGCCGGGCCTCCCACTACTGGTAGTTTATTAGTTCTTATCTAAAAGAGTTTTTTGGGTAAGTAATTATTTTCGGCTCAGAAGTCCGTTCGCAGGCTGAGAACCAAACGGGGGAGCGAGGGGAAGAGCATCGTTCTAGACGCCGTGCTGGAGCCCACACGGATACGCTCGGATAGCGCACACGGAGACATGCTGCAGTACCTGATGCAGGCTAACAACGTGAGTGCCCCAGCGCGTGGCGGTGCCGCGCGGCTGCGCCCGCGGGGCACGAGGCACAAACGTTACTTCGGGGCCGTTTGCGCCACAGGGGCCGGGGGGCGGGGAAGGAGAGAGAGAGGGAGCAAGGCGACGGAGGACCCGAGTCCTGCAGCTGTGCTTGCATGGTTCCGCCTTGCGCACCCGGAGCTTCGTCTCAGGCTGCCAGGCGTCAGCGCGGCGAACAGACCGAAGTCACTGAAAAGGCGGGAACTTGGGGGCGGTCGCCCGACCAGATACTCAAAAGCAGCTGGTCCCTGCTTTGAGTATCAGCTGGTCGGGACTCATGGACAGCGCGGCAGCTCCGTGGCTGCCCTGCCTCCCGGTGGTGATCCTTCCAGCTGTGGATGTCATCCACAGCTGGCTCATTGCAGATGGTTCCCTTCGGGACCGAGCGCGCTTGCTGACTTGCTGCTGCTGTTGGGGGGGCGCAGAAGCATGCCATGAGCTGCGACCGAAAGTTCTGGTGCCACGCCCATGCCAAATCCAAGGCGTCGGCGGGGCACGCACACACGACAAAAGCCCTTGCCGTGCCGCCCGCCCTCGCCGCTATGGGTTACGAGCCAGCCAACGGCGGCTGGCAGCTGCGCCCGGGTACTGCACATTGCCCGTGTGCTCATGCTGCGCCCTAACACAGGAACACGGCTGTGTGGAACGTGATCTCCGGTTGATCGTTGCCTGTCAAGTGCTTTGACTGACTCATGGGTGGAAAACGCAGATGCCAGGAACTTCTACTGAGCAGGCTGTCGCTGCGTGCGTGTAGCTCGCGGCTGGGCGATAACTTGGTTTTATCTTTCAAGTTACTGTCTCCACGCGAGCAGAACTCGCTGCGTCCCCATGATGCGTCATGGGTTGTGTATACTGTTTGGACGGTGACGATGTCTGCAAGTCCTGCCAAAGTAACAGAGCAAAGCTCTCGCGCATAGCCAGGAGTCTTGAACCTCTTCTTGCCTGTTTTGTTTTCATGTGCAATTTTTGAGCCGCGCGGCTCTTTGTTAAAATACATCTTTGGAGATCTTGAGTGTTTCTCTCCCTCCCCCCCTCACACCTTCTCTTCCTCTTGCTCTCCCTCCCCTCTGTTTTTCTCCTCTCTCATTTGTTTTACCTACTTTCCCTTCCCTCTGCTCCTTGCCCCTATCTTTCAATGAAAATAGTTGCTGCTCATTAATCTCCGATCCCATGGCCGCAGGCCGGTGACAAAGATTTTGCCGAATCTTGAGAATGTCGCAACAACGCAGAATTGTTTTGCGTGCTGGGGGTCCCTTGACACCGGAGGTAGTCGCCGTTGTTGCGGCTTTCTCCTGGATTCGTCGGAGTCTTCAGTCACCGGGGTTCTTGTTTAAAATTCAGAGATGTTGCATCTTTCTCAAGATTCGAATCTCGTGATCCACTGCCTGAGATATGGGCCGCATGACAGTGCATGTGCCAGAATTCAGGTTCGCATGCATTCATTGTTGAAACAAAAGTGGCGGCTATTCTGCTATTGGTGCACTTGATGGGAACGCGGGCGAGCCTGAGGTATCAAGGGGCGCTAGCCCGAGCGCTCCCAGTTCCATCTGCCATCCTCCCATACTTGAGTCAGACTCCACCCGCATAGTCTCTCTCCCATCGTCTCTCTCTCCAGGCATTCCACAAGTCTCTCTCCAGGCACTACACACGTTTCCACACGCATGCACATGCGCTGACCAACGCATTACCTGGAGACGGAGCTTATCCAGGGCATCCTTGTAGCGACCGTCGCCCATGACGTTGAGCGCCTCCCGCACCTGTCCCTCGGCCCACTTTCTCAGTCAGTCTATGCGGTTCATGACAAGCCTGCCTCTCTCGTACACATGACAAGCCTGCCTCTCTCGTACACATGACAAGCCTGCCTACATTCGACATAGTGAGGCGGCATCCTGCTTCTTTGCCTCCCTTATTGCGCTGCTTCTTTGCCTCCCTTGTGCAAACAATGCTCCACATTATTGGCTGCATTGGCTTGTCTTGGTGCCTCACTTGCCTGAGCATCGGCGTATTGCCTCAATGAGTGCTACTCTAATTGGGTGGGCAGGTGGGCATAGTCGGCACACCCACAGTTGATCACAAGCCTGCCTACAGCTCAACCGTCGGCAGAACTGTCGGCACACCAGACACCCATGTGACCCATGTGCGTATTGCGCAATGCGCCTGAATCTTCAAACATTTCGGACAACCTTGCCGCCCACGTCGGAGCAAAAACAAGCGTGACGGGCTTTAAAAGCATGACGGGCGTTGCCGTAGGCGTCACGGGCGTTGCCGTAATGCTCGTCTTGCGTCACTTACTCGGTGCTGGCGCAAAGCATCTAGAGGAAACACGCAAGGCGCTAGCTGCGGTAAAGACACAGGATGCGGAGACCTGCACAAGGATTTCCTCGGCCGCTTCCGCTTGGGCTCGCAGAGTCTCGCCTGCCAAGTGTGTACAAAATTTTAGCTCGAATACGCGGCGTACAACCCGCCTGCAGCTCAAATACGCGGTGTACGAGCTGCCGGCTGCGCCGGCAGCTCGGCAGCGCGTACAAGGCGTATTTGAGCTGCCTCAAATACGCGTGAAATATTTTTTGCGATATTTCCGCGCGCCCACACGGGGGTGGTGAGCGTTGTTGCAGCTTTCTCAAGATTCAGCCCAACACCCACTCCATCACCCGGCAACGTCCGTCACGCTCAAAAAAAAACTACGCGGGGGTGGGGGCCGCAACGGGAATTTTTGAAGACTAGCAGGCAGTTGACAACTGCTCCAGCCAGAAAATCAGCCAGAAAATGGCGCTGCAAGTTGCTGTTGCAAGGAGCACAGGCGCTCACGCCGTGTCTCCCTTTTCTCCCCGCACTACCTCCCCTCCACGCACACATTTGTAACTGTGACGCACACAATTACCCCACGCAACGGATGGCGAGGGAGAGGAGGCAGCACACGCAAAGAGCACAACACACGAGTGCGCGGTGCGAGAGGGAGGAGAGACCTGCCAAGTTGTTGTCCCTGGCAAGCTCTTGGAGCATTGCTGCCTGGGCCTCCTCCTCGCCCTCGTCTTCTGGCAGCGTTGCTAACAGAGAGTCCACCTGCACTCGCCCACACAACGCAACACACAACTTTGTATGCGCGCGTTGCAGCAGGGCTGCCGTGGTCGATAACTACAGCCCACACGCAGGAGGCACGCAGCGCCATCAGGAACACAAACCTGTTCGTTGAGAGTGATGAGGGCCGCCGCAGAGAGCTGTGCGCGTACTGCCAGTGAGTCTTTTGTTTCCAACAGCGGGTGGGGGTACCGAAAATCGCCTTGCTCAAGGAGCGGGAAACGTTGTTTGATGCCCTCCGCACCTCCTTCGCTGCTCGTCGCTTGGTCCCTGGGCCCGAACTCGTGGAAGTACCTGCAGCACGGCCGCCGGTCACAAACTCTCGCAGCGCTGGCGAGCGTCGTGCAGCGGGCGACCTAGAGGGCGCGCGAGAAAGTGCCATAGCGCCCACGGCGGGGCACTTACCGCGCCTCCTTGGTCATGCGCTGCGTCATTTCGTTCAGCTTCCCCTCTATCTGTGTGTAAATGTCCATGTTGCCCGAGCGCAGTCTGCTGCGCGCCAATGACCGCGGTGTTCGTGGGGCGAGTTTCTGGAGTCCAATTCAGAGGGTTTTCTCGAGCACACTTGAGGGAGAAGATGCCCTCACCGTCCGGCGCACAGACCGAGGCCGGGGGTGTGGAGGAGGCGACGACCAAGGCAATCAAGATGATTTCGGCCCTCTCGGACGCCGCGATTTCTGGCGGCAAGCTGAGCACGGAGCTCATGAGATGCAGCTCGCATGGAGGCAGTGCTAAGTTCCAGCCGTACAGCAAGCACGACTACCTGTGCCGCCTGGCCTCCTTTTCTGCGATGAGCTGGTTCGACAAGCCCGTCACAAGTGAGTTGCCGCTGCAGCGCACGGTCGCGTGCATTGCGTTCGCGTATCGTCGTCGTCCTCAGCGCCACGCTTGCGCACCCTGACGAGAACGCATCTGCGGGCGCCCGCCCTTTGCTCCGCTGCAGTCTCAGGTGCCGAGTGCGCAAGACACGGGTGGCGGAACGATGGAGACGACCGACTGCGCTGCGACAGCTGCAAGGTATGCTTCAGCTTGCTTGCTTCATCACCTCTCCCACATCCTAGTTACTGCGGTTGAGGGCTAGTTACCAGTTACTGGCGCTAGCGCTAGAACGCTAGAGCGCAGTGCTAGTAACGAGCGCTAGCGCTCTGGCGCTCTAGCGCTAGCGCTAGTAGCTAGTAACTAGCCCTTGCCCGCTCTCCGCTGTGCACAGTGCGCGCATGAGCGAGCCCGTGCAAGGCTGCCGAGCAGTCATCGCAGGCTTCTGCTGGTAGTTCATGCGTCGCGGGCAATGCCTCGGGCAAGTCTGTCTGGGGATACTTGGCGTGCCGTAACTATGCTGGCCCGTGCCCGAGGCAATGATGGCATCCTTTCTCGGAGCAGGAAATCATCACGGTGGCGCTGCATTCGTCCTTGAACGAGGCCTCAAAGCTAGCTGTGGCTGCAGTCTTCAAGGTGGGTGTGCCAGCCCCTGGTCTCTCCCCGACGACGGGCAACGGCCGTTCCCCGTGCTGGGCCGGCGCCCGTGCCTGGGCCAAGTGTTGGGCCGCGAGGCGCTGGTCTCCGCAGAGCCCCAGACTGTCTAGTCCCACTCTGACGCGTAGCAAAAAACACAATGGCAGGAAAAGGTGGTCAAGTCTGGCCATTCCGCAATGTGCCCGTAAGACCCAGGCCTCGCGTGCAGCAGCGTTTATAGTTTTGATGCCCCTCCTCTGTCACTCTGCGGGGCGCGATGCGCTGATTTTACTGCGCCCAACGCCATGTTGCCCAACGCCATGTTGAGAATGCGAGGCAGATCGCCTTCCCGACGCGGCGTGTGCTGCTCCAAGTGCGCGTCGCAGACAAGAGATTAAAGATTAAAGATTAAACAGTTTGCTGCTCACGTGGACAGGTGGAGAGACGAGGCCGTGCCGCTTTCTCTCATACAGCTTGCAGCCTCCACTGCGTTTGAGGTGCGCGTTGCTGTCTGTGTCTTGGCGCATCAAGTGGCGCGCTTGCTGTCTGTGCCTTTGAGCAGGGTCGAGCTTCTGGCACACCCGTCGCCTATGCCCTGTGTCTGGCAGCACGGGGAGGCAAGAGAGAGGCAGCACGCGTAGGCAAGGGAGAGGGAGGTGCTCAGTAAATGTCCCCAAGCTAAATCCCTGTGTTCACACACACACGCACACAAATCAAGGTGTTAGCGGATTGCGACGGGCGGTTAAAGACGCTGCAGCGCTGCTCAGTGCTGCCGGAGATCGACCAAGCCTTCTTGCACTCCGCCGTCGTTCAACGCATTAAGCAAGCAGTGGCGTGGCCGCGAAACAGAGGCATTTCCCCTGGTCTTGATGTTTTGTGCAGGATGGCTCTTGATGTTTTGTGCAGGATGGCGAAGCGGTGCTTGCGCGTACCCTAGTGCGCTCGTGTACCCCTAGTGGAGTGTGTATGCCTAGCTTCGGGTGTACCCCTAGTGCAGCTGCGGGATGCAAAGCAAGAGATGCCATCAAGCGCTTTGCACATGAGCAAGAGATGCCATCAAACGCTTTGCACATGAGCAAGAGATGCCATCAAGAGCTTTGCACATGAGCAAGAGATGCCATCAAGCGCTTTGCACATGAGCAAGAGATGCCATCAAGAGCTTTACACATGTTGCGTTGCGCTCTGGCA
>Ga0315899_10006349_pt1 | contig 12736 bp, 19 predicted proteins | sample LakEriMetagenome_2_FD_203518 | JGI IMG/M metagenome (GOLD analysis project Ga0315899, IMG submission 203518) | Freshwater fungal communities from buoy surface, Lake Erie, Ohio, United States - Buoy 4 MA112 | ecosystem: Environmental > Aquatic > Freshwater > Lake | place: USA: Lake Erie, Ohio...
TCACTTTCATTGAATTCGTAGACCTTGGACCAGCCGATTGGCGTATACCGCAGTCTCTCTTAGACAACTGCATTGAACCATGAAACGATAAAGTGCAGGCGCTTGCGCTCAATCGGCTCTTTGTCTGTTCGCTGTGCCGTAATTGTGTTCGTGTAGGAACGCATTAGTGCTGCCTTGATGCCGCTAGGAGGCTCGAAGATCATCACGTGTGAAGCTCTTATAAGGGTTGCTGGCACTTTAGGGTTGTTCTCCATTGTTAGGAATAATCTAAAGTTGGGTTCAAGCGACATGCTGTATATTTTCTTTTCAAGCTCAGTAAGCCACTGAGGCGCGAGATGGACGTTCTTGAGGAGAACCCAATTTCCACTTTTTGAGGCATTACGAATGGCCTGATCAACAAGTCCAAATGCCTCAGGGCTACCAATAGCGACTGAAGTATACTTTTTATTCGCTTGTTTTGCCAAAAGCTCAATTTTGTAGCTCGCATCGTAGCCTGGCGCTGAAACCATGAGCAGTGGGCTCTTTGCATTGACATTTACGTTAACAAACGTCAGCATATCGATCGGAGTCTGTGACGCAATATCTTCTCCCAGCACAGTTTGCACAAACTAAGCAACACTGTATATCAAGCGATCAGGTCTCAGTACTTTAGTTACGAGGAGCTTTTTAAGGGTTCTTGCAATTGGGTTTGTCATGGAAATATCATTTCCAGCGAGCCAAGGTTCTGGCACTTAGTTTTCAGCCATTGGGTGATCAAGGAATGAAATCCACTGAGCCTCGTTGTTTTGCATGCTGCTAACAAGGTTATTAAAATGTGGCGTCAATGAAAGTTCCTCAATGCCGACCAACTAGGCTTTGGTAAGCCGTCCTTCCAGAATCCAATTTCCGAGATTCTTCGGCTCCAAAATAGTTGAGCTTCGCAAAAACAATTCAAATAATGCGCTTGCCTTATCGTCTTCGTTAAGCCTTATTTAAGCAAGGCGCATTGTAAAGAGCGTCTGATGTTCAAGCAGTAAACCTTGGCACACAGTCTGATTAAACTGCAAGAATAGTTGTTGCGTGATCACTCTGAGCCGCTTTTGAGGGTCCGTCAATGGAATAGCTTGAATCGTCGAGTTAGTTTTAAGGACTGCATAAACGATGTCCATAAAGTGTTGGAGCGAAAACTGATACAGATAGTGAATCTGAGAGAGACTGTCCAGTGTGAAGAAAACCCTTGTGGTCATGGTTGCTATTGAGGTATACTCATTAGAAACTTGTTCGATTTCCTCTAAGGTTTCGTCGGTTTTCGCAACTTCCTCAGCGATGTGTTTAGCTTCTGCTTTGAGACTTTCAAGAGTCTAGATAAGTTCGTCATTATCTAAAATTTCTCCCTTTGCGTTGTTGAGTGCGTCTAGCAATTGATCCTCAGACATCCTAAGTTTTTCTTTTGACTCTCCTTGCAGCTTGAGTAAGTCACTCCTTCTCTTATCGATATCGGGTCTTTCGTTCTTTAAGTAGATGTTAAGGCACTGGGACATTAGAGATGAAGGAGTCACAGTAAAGTTGACAAAAGTAACCCTAGAGCAGAGGTCCGGCGTGAACACAGCGTTCTAGTTCCTCGTAAGCATGAACATAGTGAGCGTTCCATTGCAAGCGATTTCTTTGTCTCCCACCTGCATGACCAGCCTACCGCCTACTTTCTGCACTTCCTTGTTAAGCACGCTGTTCATCACTGGATCTATCTTTTCAACATCTTGGACCAAGATTGGCACTCCGTACTAAAGGCCCTCTGAAATACGACTAAGGAATTCAGTGTCTGCAAAGCTTGTCTTTTAGATCTTCTATTTTTTATAGTGGTTCATGATGTATTTTAGAGCCTAATCAGAAGGGTCGATTATTAGGGGATAACGATTGTACCGATTCATGATGATTGCATTCTCGATGCACAAGTCATCGTTTGGAAGCTCTTCTTGCTACCAGAGTATGCGCTCCTGAGGCTTACTTAGGAACTCAGTCATCGACAGCGCAAGACTTGTCTTCATGTTGATCTGTTCAACCGATATGCGCCAGTCCGCGACAAGATTTTTGCGTTAGAAGTGATCAAAGAATCCGATATAAGTCAGAACTCCGGATGAAATCAGAACGTCTCCAATTAAATTAGACATGCGTTCGCTGAAGCTGTGCGAGCTTTCTACCCAACGATCGAGCTCAGACTTTAAGTTAAGGAACAGTCGACCGCTCTTCTCCACTTTTTTGCTTACAGTAGTTTGCTCATCCTTTAGCTTGGTCAGTTCTTAAACCAACTGCTGGTACTCGATTTGCATGGCGTCGAGGTTCTTTTGCAATTCTACGACTTCTTTTAGGATCTTTTCGTACTCCATCTCGTTGACATTCTTCTGCTCTTCAAGCTCTTTCACCTCGTTACGAAGGGGCTCAATTTTAAGGAATATGTCCGCGTACTCGATGATACTCTTAACCCAAATTGCCAGTGGACCTGCTGCCTTTGAAGCTTTGAAAATCGCATCAATGTCAAAGGTAGGGTCTTGGAGGTACGTCTTCTGGATGAATTCTTTAGTTTTCTAAGTGATGTTGTCCTTATTAAAGTCAAGCACCGTCTACTTGAAAGTATCTTTCTTGACTTCGGCCTAGATGTCCTTCCACTCAGGCTTAACTGGTTTGTTCTTGATCAAGCAGATTACAGGCTCCAAAGCAATCTTGACCTTTGGCGGAGGCTGCGCGTAGTTTTTGAGTTCAACCAAGTTTTGAGTCGTCACACCCTTGACACTCTCTTGCGCTGCCAGCAATGCAGGTTCTGCACCAGCTAAGTCTTTTTCCGCGACGGCCCTGCGAGTTGAAATGTTTTTGGTCTATTCCTCCAATATTAGTTTGGTCTTCTCAGCTATCTTCTGGCGTTCGCTAACTTTGGTAGACTCGAGTGTGAGGCTACTCATTTTGACGTTTACTTCGTTTTGCTTATCGTAGAGCTGCTTTGAGTATAGTTTGAGTTTCTCTCCCAGCTCGGCCACTGATCTTTCGGTGTTCTTAAGTTTCGTAATACCAATGTTCAGGTGGCCTTGCAGTTCTTCCAGCTCTGATTTTTTTTCTTGATTTAAATGCACGAAGTGCCCGATGAAGTCCAAAAAGTCTCTTGGCGTAATGTAGTTGAACTTTTTGGCGGACTTCATGAGCTTAATATTGAGGTCGCGCACCGAGGTGTGGATCTCAACGATGCATCGACTGAGTAGCTCTGTCTTCGGATCGATTCGCTTGTTATTCTGACCGTCTTGAATAGAGTTGTCAGCGACCTCTACAGACTTAGTAAAGCAGTTGTTGGGGACGTCAATATACTTTGTGAACTCTTGGGCAACCTATAGGAGGCCGTCGTCGGTCCAGTCACCGAACCAGTCAATCACGCACCTGTTGAACAGCGCAGGCGAGCTAGCCGTCCTATTAGAAAAGTCTGGGTTCGAAGGGTTCATCGTAAACACTACGTGGAGGTTACGCTAAACGTCTTTGGTAAATTGACGATAAATTTCCTCTTCAGTGTCGAGCGCTTTGTTAGCCTTGCGTGCCTCCTCTTTGCAAGCAGCGATCAGCTTCGTGTATTCGTCGCCGTCAAAGAGACCTGGGACTTCGCCACCAGCAAGTAGGGCATTCATGCGTTCGAGGAATGCCGCTCCTAGGACATTGCTTTCATCAAAAACGAAGCAAGTCTTTCGTTTGTCAACTCCAGCCTGTCTCATTACTTTGCGCAAGTCTTCATCGAAGTCAAATACACTGTAGTTGCGGCCCGCTTTAATTTGGAATAATGCCAAGTCTTACATCCATGACACAAATCGAGTCAGAGTTGTCTTGCCTACGCCAGATGCGCCAACCAGCAGCAAGTGGCCCAGCGGCTGTCTCAGAACACGGTCAATTCTCAATATGTGGTCTAAAACTGAATCAAAAACTACCAGCGGCACATTTAGTTCCTCTTCATAGAACTGCTTCAATCGCGCTTCGATATAGTCCTTCAATTCATCAGCTCCAACACTAACATAGTTCTTGTTTAGATAGTTGGTAAAGTAGATAGGCCTCGATAGGGCCTTTTCACTGTTAATTGACGGGAACCATTTTTTGGCCACCTCATCAATAGTTTCATTGCACCACACTTTTTCCGATGCATACACAAGTCTGTCTTCAAATAGCCTTAGCCCTTCATGTACATAAAGTCTTACAAGGTCTTCAGGCTCCTCGCAAGCATCTAACGCCTCATTAATTGCATACTTCCACCTCGTGAGCTCACGTGGAGAGTAAATATAATGTGCCTGCATATCAGCCGTGAAATGCTGCTGTGACCTTGAATAGAATTCAACCATAGCCTCAGTGAGCGGATCAGCACAGTTTCTCAGAACAGGCACCCGTTTTAGCATCGCGCGGTTAAAAGTGCCGTAGATCTGTTTAAGAGACTCTGGGCCTGGGAAGTCAACAAAAATAAGAGGTGCATGACGGAGGAATCTGTCACTCAAGAGACTTCTGCCAGCATCTGTTGGTGGATTGCATGCGCCTACAAACATAATGCGCTCGAGCGAGACCCATTGTTTGTCAGACTACCTGTAGAAACCATTTTGCTCGGTCATTTGGCGCAGGAAAGTGATGACTGGAATCGTTCCGTACTTGTCTGTCTCTGGCAGATTGATCTCGTCGCAGAAAATAACCAGCCACTTGCCAGCTGTCCTAGGCATCATCAGCAATCCGTTGTTTGTCTTCTTAATGTCACAGTAGTGATCAAACGTTTTGGTAATTAGCTCAGTTGTTGTCGAAGACGAAAAGTTAATGAAAACCATCTCCATATCGGTAAGTTTCTTAAGCGTGGCCATCAGGGTCATAGTCTTGCCCGAGCCTGGAGGTCCACAAAGCAAAAATGGTCTTTTTTCGGAAAGCCAGCTGCATAACACTTCTTGATGGCGATTTGTGTCAACTGTTGTAATAACGACATCCGCATCAGTAACTTTCTTGGGGTCTATGTCGATGACTGGCACTGATTCTTTCCAGAGATGCCACTTTTAGTCTTCTAGTCGGATTTCATAGTCGATCAGAGCGACTTAAGCGCCTCGAGGCGGTGTTTCCACGGATGTGAAATTACAGATCTGGTTTGAAAAGTCAGTTCTGGTTGACAGGTTCATTGAACCACCGATTCCCCAAACTGTTGAAAACACGGTCCATTTTTTCATAAAGTTTTCGATTTGAGCGACTTCGAGGGGGAAATCCGCATGATTTTCATTGTATTCAATAACATTATCAATACCTCTTCTGATCAGAGCGAATAAAGCCTCTAAGCAGCGCATGCTTGTGAATTCCATGACGTGAGTCATAGTTGAAGCAAGTTCTAATGAGCGTGTGGCATAACATTCATCATCGTCACCCTCAAATAAGGAACGGATAGCTGCGACGCACTGCTTACGAATCGTTCTCATTTTAAGCGTTTCCTCTGAAAGCTAATTCATCACGTTTTAGCCTTAAGCTTTTGGCTCTTGCTCTTATTCCTTCTTTTCAGAGTCCTCGCCTAAGCTGTCGTAAACATCTTATTGAAGCCTGCATAAGTAGTGATGGTACATCATTTAGCTAGAAACAGTCTCATTTGAGAACCAGACCATGCCGCAGCGGGATACCGTAGCCAGAGTCGCATACTTTAAGGTTTCTACTTCAAACATAATGCGCACGTTAGGAGGGATTTGCAGACGTTCACCAGAGGGCAATGTGAGTAACTTGTTGTCGTCGAGGACCGAGTTTAAGTTTTCTGCCCACTCCGGGTCGACGTCACCATCAAAAATAATCCAATGACGTTTGTTCATCTCGCCTCTCGCGTTGTCAATAATTCGTCTTAGAATTCCCGTGAAAACTCCATCGGTCCACTCTGCTGTGGTAGAGTCGAGTTTGCCGTACAGGTCATCTTTGCTGATTGCTTTAGGATCCACGATGTAGCTAACACCTGGCACTTTGTCGACGCGCTCCATGCAGTCGAGAAGCAGTTTCCAGGCGGCTGACTTGCCAACACCTGTGGGTCCGACCATCATAACACCGTGGCAAAGATTTTAGATCTGGAAAAGCTGCATGCATTTTTCGATGAATTAGTCACTTGCAACCAAGTTGTACTTGTTTACTGTGCTAATAAGTGTATTTTTTAGCTCTCCTTCTCTTTGCTGAATGATGCTGGAACCTGGGAAAACACCAGTTAAGAGGCTGGATAGAAGCGGAATATCATCTGCAATCAGCTTAGGCACAAGAGTGTCGCAAAGACTCTTAATCAGAATTTTCGCTTCCCAATCTTCATTGATCTATGACAGATCAGTAAGCGTAGCCTTTTCCTTTCTCTTTAGATTACCAGCGCTAACCAATACACTCTTGAGTGCACGCAGACCGAAGTCATAGTGGCTTTAGGAACTGAGCTAGCTTTGACATAAGCCAAATAGTGAAACAATCTTGCCTGAAAGGGAGTCAGCTGTTTTGAATCCTTGAGAGTAGAGCATGACCCTGGCAATCATGTCTTTATTAGGATTAGTCATAGCCATCGCTCTGAACAGCTGCTTCAAGTTGTCTGGAAGTTGCGAGCGGCCTGCATAATCGGGGTTCATCGTTATAAAGATACCCATCTACTGATTGAGCTTGATTTCCCTGCCCATCAGTTCCATTTTCTTAGCTTGCTCTCGCAGCCCGGTCTGGATGGTAAGGATTTGCTATGATACTGCTGAAAGCATGCGTTCTTCAAGTCGGTTGAACTCGTCGAAGCAACCCCAGGCACCAACCTGGCAAAGACCGACGAAAATTCTGCCCATAGCATTACCATCGAAAGTTTCATCGCAATTGAAGACCAGTACGAATCTTCCAAGTTATGAGCCCAAAGCTTTGACTGACTCCGTTTTACCTGTTCCAGCTGGCCCAAAAGGAGAGCCGCCCATTCTCCAATGCAACGCTTGCGTAAGTGTCAAATAGCATCTATCAGTCAGAGGGGTCTAAACCAACTTTTCACCAACACCGAGGTACTCAAATCCATAAAAGAAATCTGAGTTTGCCATCTTTATTTGGAGTTTTTCTAGTGGTGATTGAACCCTTGAATTAAAATAGAAACGCATGTGGTAGAGCCATGGGAACTGGCTCTTGTCTGTAACTTTTTCATCTACCATTTATAAAGAAACTACGCGTTAGTGCACAAGATCGGTAATCAACTGCTCATACTTCTTGCGTATGTCTGACTGCAAGTCAGTGAGCACACGCTCTGCAAGCATTTCAAGAGTTAGTCTTATACTTTCCTCAACGTATTTTAAATGCTGGCCTTTTGCAGCGAATGCCTCTTCAACGCGATTCGACCATGAAACTTGCAACGCCAAAATGTCGATCTGTGCTGGAAAATTGACGATCCATTCGTTAAACTCCTCTTGCTGAGCGTTTCTGTCCAAGATCTCCAGTGATTACACACTCTTTTCCAATAAAACAGCTAGCGCGACCTACATAGCCTCCTCGGTCTTAGTCAGCCATTTGTAGATTGTGGGATCTTCTGAAATAATAACTGGCTTTGCAAACGGTACACTTTCTCCTTCACGAGAGTTCATGCCGATCAAATGGTCTCCGTCATGGTCGTAATTGAGTGTCGTAATGCCAGCAAACATCTTAGGGAAGTGTCTTTGAACATTTTTGATCAACTTAGAATTGCCTATAATCTCGAGTAGATCCTCGTCTCCCACGAAGTAGAAACGCGCAAAGTTAGAGCGCTACTTCTCTAGGTACTCACCAAGGGCTTTTTAGATCATCTGTAATGACTGAGTGAAGGTTGAAAGCATTTTTTCGAGATTAGGAATCTTCATGACCTCGAGCACAACAGGAGTCTTAGTCACCTGCTTCATCAATTTAGTAAAGTCATTGTCAATGTTCTTAAAGCGTGTAAACTCGTTGGAGAGCATCGACTTAATATCAGCTGAACCGAAAAAGATGCCTTCTAGATAAACATAGCGGCGTTGTACGTCGATCCAGTAGTCAAACGTGATGCGAATCTGCTCAAGAGTCTTGGACCATGGTTCGATGTCCTTTTCGAATACTTTGTAGTATGGCGACATCTTCATTGAGTTGATGTTGTTCATATGGTCCTCGCACAATTGGAATAAGTCGTCCCAACCGCGAATCAGCTTGCACTTACTTTGGTAGTTTACCAGCTCAAGCTCGTGAGTGCTCCACGTTTCCTTTATCATATTGATGAAATTTTCAAGGATGGCTTCGCCACGGCTCTGAGTTAGAACATCCTAAACAATTTTGCTGCGGCCGAGCAAGTCTGCATTCCACAGATCGGCTAGTAAGATGTCTTAAAATTTTGTTCCAATATGCAGCTTTGATAGAAGATCTTTCCAATGTTTTGGCTTCATCGCATCATTACGAAGGTCCACTAGGATTTCATTAAACTTCTTGTAGTTTTTCAGGTGGTTAGTGTACACTTCGTAAATCTGATAAGAGCGCATGCGTGTTGGTAACTCACGCATCTAGTTGGATAGAGCTTCCAAAGCATCCTTTACCGTTTTGTTCACATAAACTTAGAATGGTGTCTGTTCGATCTGATCAATCACTGTCCAAATTTCTTGGATCTTCTGCCAGACTTAAAACAGGTTTGTGTGGTCTTCTTGGAGATTATCCAAGTAATGTGGGTCACCCAACTCCATGTCCAGCAATTCTTTAGCTTTACAAACGCGAACGAGTTCTTGGATCGTCTGCTTAATTTTCTAACCCAGCACGGTGAGCGAGTTAATTGCCTTTTTAATTTAGGAACTTGACTCCTGAGGTCGATCGGTCGCTTCTTTGGGTCGATTGTCACGCCATTCGATCTCGATTTCCTTGATTTTGCGGTCAACTGCTTCTTCCTCTTCGAGTATTTTCTTCTACAGCGACGGGATTTGCTCGTCCATGGTGGCGCTGCGTCGATTGAGGATTTGCTTAAATATTGCCCATTCACCTTCGATTTAGTCGAAGTAAAGCCAGTCGGGTGGGAAGCTAAAGCGTTGTTGGGATAGAAGCTTCTGCCCAGCTTTGCACCTGTCCAGCATGTTTTCCCACTGAGGGACAACTCGCTTCATCTCTTGGATCTCGGTCACAAATATAGTTACATCATCCGATTCTTCGAGGGACAAATTTTCAAGTTAACGACGGCCAGCTTGGACCTTCTCTTTAAATGCTTTCATCTGCTCAGCCAGGGTCATTCCAAACTTGTTTAAGATCTCCTTATGGATCTAGTCATACTTGTTATTGACCTTGCCCTGCACAGTTCCGTAGCTGATTTCCAGACCGCCGAAGCACTTAAAATCTTCAGAAGTGTCGAAAGTCTTGCGACCTTGCCTGATTTCATTGAGTAGCTGGTTCCATCTATCTATGTTGTCGCCGAGAAGTTCGAAAACGTGCGATTGTTCGATATCCCAAAGCGCTTGGTAAGACTTCCATGTCTCATAGTAGGCCTCTGCTTCGCAGAAAATTTCCTCTAGTTTTGAGTAAACTGTCTTGATGCTGCATTTCTCGTCCATTTTAGAGAGTAGGTTCATATAAGTGCGATCCTTTCTGTTATCTTCAATCACCTTTTTGCTCTCTACCTTTTCGAGGCCACATATAATTTCGACTTATTTGTGCAACTCCTTGTACCAGTAGGCACGCGCCTCGGAAAGAGACGGCTCCATTACAATCGCAAGATTCTGGATCTTAATGTCAAGAACCATCTTGCTAGATATCAGTTGACCTCCCTTGGTCTCGAAACTTGCAAACTCTTCGATCCAGTTTTAGAGAAGCTATTCAAGCCGCTTTACGAGGATTTTTTCGATTTTTTCGTTTAAACCTTATACCCAATAGTTTAAGTTGCTCAAGTCTTCTAAATCGAAGTCGTCAATCACAGTTTGGATCTTTTGGAGTCGGCTCTCGAAGTTTTCTTTAAGCGACTCGCATTCCGTCATTTCGTGGAGTAGCTAGTGGATGTAATCAGTCTTCTGTTAGACATCGTTTACAGCCTCTTCGAATGCGATAACCTTTGGGAGTAATTTTGCAGCAAAATTTTTGGCAACTGTTTCGTTTTTCCAATTTTGTTCAAGTCCGTGAAGTAAGTGTTGCTGGGCTTCGTTCTTTTTCTCATTGATAAGCATTTCAAACTCCTCAGAGATCTTTGAGTTTGTCACTTGGAAAGTCCTTAGAGACTGCTACAAGCTCATTGCAATTGGGTACAACTTCTCGAATTAATCTGACTTGATCTTCGCGTGAATCGTCATCTTGAACGATTGAAGGTCAAAGCGCGCAATAGCTCTTTCAAGATTAAGTTTTTCTTTATGCAGGCGGAAGAGTTCCTCGTTGTAGTTAAGCACTAATTAGTACTTATTGCCCTTCGGCTGTATCTGGAAAATTGGTTTTTCCTTCTCGATATTTGGTTCTAGAGCTTAGAACCTAGCGAGCCAGTTTGTAAACAAGTCTTTCTGAGTTTGTGTTAGTCTCTTGTTGACTTAATCGCAAGTTTTCTTTAGCTCAATGCCTTCCTGTTGCTACTCCCAATTGGCACCTAGGATTGTTGAGACCTTGTCCTGATAGAACTTTAATTTCTTAGTTAAGTTGTTCATCCAAACGAACTTATTCGTGATGTCAGGGAAGTCCCGCACTTTGTTAAGCGTCTTATCCATTCTATCCTGATGGAATAGTTTGGTCTTCAGCTTTTCGATGTCTTTATGGACTTAGTTGAGCAGCTAGCTCTAGTACTGGGTGATAGTGCTTCGAATTTTTGGGCGCATAAGCAGTTTGTTAAAGTCGGAGAACACTTAGAGCATGTCGCTAGCAGATACCGCTTTGGCTAGTTTGTTTTTCAGCAAGTTTGTTAGTTGCTGTTCGATTTTTGATGTTGCAATATCATACTGCTTCTTGGCATTTTCCCAGGAAAGCTGACCTTCCTTGCTGATATCGATAACATTCACAGATTTGCAGAAGGCTTCGTAGGCTTCTTTAATGTCAATAAGCGATTAGTTTTTGGTTGCTTGCCGTTGTTTCTCGGAAACAGCGTCCTGCTTCGAAAAAGTGGAGGAGATAACTTGCTCCATTTTGTCGTGATCGCTTCTGAAAGTCATGATTGCATTCAAACGTTTGCAGACTGGGTCGTCTGCCATATTGTTCAGACGTTCTTCTATCTCGCCACGAGGCTTAGAATTGAGGTTGGAGTTGATCTTTGATACTGTCACTTGCTTAAAGTCCTCAACGCATTCCTTCCAGGCATCTTGGAGTTTGAAGATGTCTTGAGTCATAGCTTTATGCTCGCTGTACTCAATCGTCATGATCTATGATTAAGCGATAACTTTTTTAAGTTGGCCATCAAAATCACGTGTTATACATTCAGCGAGGTCCAGCGCGCGCTCAAGAGGATAAGCATGCAACCTCAATTTCTTAAGGGCTACGAAAATAGATTTAATCGCGTTTATTATCTGATCAAGGGTCATTGCATCATACAGGTTGTGAATGGGAATTTCCCTTAGGAACTTGTTGTACTCTCTTGCAGTCTTGAGCTTGGGCTCAATATCCGTGTCGTGTTTGAAGGTCATCACAGTAGCAAATCGCTTGGCTTGTGACAGAATGTTCAAAGTCATAAGGACTTCTTCTGATGCCAGATTTTCCTTTACGTAGTTAAGGCGGGACTCCATTTGACTCCAGAAGTTAATCTCTTGGAGTGAAATGCCATTCTCTATAGGGTGGTCAAGACCAGTCACTTTGCGGATGTCACGATACCACGTGTTAACGTAGTTGTTAAGTCGATTGAGAAAGTCCTTGTCCTGCGAAAGGTCATCGAAGTCTCCGATTTTGCAGACTTCTTTGCGCTCCCTAGCGGACTCTATGCGCGCCTTGATAAAAGGTTCGATAGCTAGCTCCACGTTAGGAATATCTTGGTTTTGGCGGCATTGTGCCAGATTCATCTTCAGGGACGACAATCCCTTCAGAATGTTGTCTAAACCAGCGGCAGACCCCTAAACGTCGTTACCTTAGAAGCTCGAACCCTGGCTCTTAGTTTTATAATCCTAGAACAAAGGGAGGATCGAAAAGTCAACATAAGTCGACGCGAGTTCAAATATGTTGGAGTCCTGACCTATGTAGCCGAGATTTATCACCTGAAGCTGGCTTGACAAGTCTACAAACTCATCGTCCATCGTGGTAGATACTTCGGTCGTGGTTGTTGCCGTCGACTTCTCTTCGAGCTCTATCTTGAGCTTGTCTTGGTCCTTGAGGTAGAGGTTCTTGTAAGGTTCTCTCTTTAGGAAGGCGATGGCTTAAGCTGACGCGCCTTAGTACTCGACCTTGTTCGAGATGATGAGCCTGACGTCGCTTGGCTCGCGTTTCTCTGAAGTTTCGGTATTTTTGATGTCGTCTGCCGCCTGGATAGTCCTCTCAACCTTTGAGAAAACCAAGGTGCGCTGGCTTTTGTCGGATGCGAAAGAATTAAGAATTTCGAAGGAACCGCCGGGATGCAGTTGGTGGTTAATAAGGTCCTTGTTCACGCCAAGCAATTGATGGCAAGTTTCAACGAAGAATCTGGCAAGGATCTCTAATTCGGCCTCGGTATGAGTCACAATAGCCTCGTCAGTCTTGGCCGACGAGTTCTGCTGTTATGGTTCAACCATAAGTCCAATCAAACTAATAATAATAATTTGCCGCACAATGCCCTTATATTTACTGCATATCCAAACGCGCCAATCTAAAATCAAACTCATGGGGTTTTGGGGTTTTGGGG
>Ga0315899_10006352_pt1 | contig 12731 bp, 7 predicted proteins | sample LakEriMetagenome_2_FD_203518 | JGI IMG/M metagenome (GOLD analysis project Ga0315899, IMG submission 203518) | Freshwater fungal communities from buoy surface, Lake Erie, Ohio, United States - Buoy 4 MA112 | ecosystem: Environmental > Aquatic > Freshwater > Lake | place: USA: Lake Erie, Ohio...
GGCTTTGGCGCCCCACCACGGCCCAGGCCGGTGATCTTGATCAGCGATGACCAGGCCGATGGCGATACGGCCGCGATGCTGCAGGAATCGGGGATGTGGGGCCATCCGGCGCTGATCTGGTCGCGGCGGTTTCGCGCCAGCGAGGCCAATCTCGATGGCCTGCGGAGCTGCCTGGCGGGCCAAAGCGGGGCGGTGGTGATGCTGGATTCGCTGCGCTCGATCAGCCGCTCCTGCGGCTTTGGCGAAAACGACCCCGAGATGGGTGCTCTGATTTATGACCTCAAGCACCAGATCACAGAAGCGGGCGGCACGGTGCTGCTGGTGCACCACTGCAACAAGGCGAACGACACCACCGGCACCGAGGCGCTGTCGGGCCATAACGCCATCGCCGGCGCGGCCAATACGATTTTGACGCTGCACTACCTGAGCCAGGGCAATCGTTTGCTCAAGGATTCCCCCCAGCGGCGGCTGGTGCGGGAGGCCCGCTCCGGGCCGCCGGTGGATCTGGTGGTGGCGATGGAGGGCGGCGGGGGTCGGTTTGTGCGCATCGGGCCCTACAGCGAGGTGCTGGAGGAGCAGGAGGTGGAGGCGGGGAAGGAGAAAGCTGCTCAATTCCTGCGGCGCGCCAGCAACGAACAGCAGCAGGCATTGCGTCATCTGCTGGAGCGCCACCAGCGCGGCGAGGCAGGTTTGCCACTGCTGGAGTTGCTACAGGCCGTCGGCGCGTTGCCGGCGTCGGTGCGGCGCAAGCAGGAGCTGGAGCGGGAAGACCTCAACCGCTACAAGACCCTGGGCCGCCTGCTCAATGATTTGGAGGGCGTGGTGATCGCCACCCGGATGCCAGCGGACGGTCAGGGATATTGCCTGCGCTATGGCCTCAACGGGGCCGGTGCGAAGTGGTTGGAGCGGGTCCTCGACGCCTGAAGAGGGCTCACCAGCCAGAGGCGTGCAAAGAATCCAAAAGAATCCACGGGGATGAATCCTCCAAGTTCATTGCAGTGCAAGCGATCCCAAAGAATCCGAGGAATTTGGGGGTTGTGGAGCGCACGCCGTTTCAGACGCGCACGCAGCAAGCAGCTGTGATGGGTGCGCGGCGCCGCTGCGCGAGAAAAGGGCTAAATCCTTTGGATTCCTTGACAACCACTGCACCACAAGCGATTCCAGCGAAAAACCGTGCTGGATTCTTTGGGATTCTTTGGGTCCAGCCCGTGGATTCTTTGCTGCTGCATCACGCCAGCGTTATGCGTGGGCTGTTTTTGTCGCCTGCAGGCCACACCAAAGCGGCAGCGGTGCCCACCACGCAGGGAAGCGGCGTGATGTCCAGAGCCAGCCGCAAAGCCACCCGCACAGCCCACCGCTGATCCCCCGCGGACGATTCCCTCCCCCTTGACACAGCAACACACTCTCCATAAAGAGAGCCGAGCGATGCCAGACACCAACGACGAAGCCACCCAAACCCCCAGCCATCGGCCCAGCGCCCGGCAGCACCAGAGCACCAGCTCCAGGGGGCCTGCCCGCTCGCCTGGGCCCAACCGGCGCCGCCCACATCGCATCGACCATCCATTCGCCGCGGCCAATGCTCTGGCGCTGCGCCATCAGGACATCGCCAAGGTCGTGGCGGCCAACCTGTCGCGCCGCACGGGCCATCCGCGGGAAGACCTGGAGCAGATCGCCATGGTGGGCATCATTCTGGCCGCCCGCCGCTACGAGCCCGAGCGGGGTGGCTTTCGGCCCTTTGCCCGCCGCTATGCCAACGGCGAGGTGCACCACTTTCTGCGGGATCGGGGCTTTTTGATCAAGGTGCCGCCCAGTTGGCGGGAGCTGCACGCCAGGGGCCGCAAGCTGCAGGCTGCCGGTGTTGCCCGCGAGGCGGTGGCCCGGCGGCTTGGCGTTGACGAGAGGCGGTGGGAGGAGATTGAGCGGGCTTGCAGTGTGGGGGTGGTGCCGTTGGAGGTGGGAGAAGTGGGGTGAGAGGGAGGGACGTTGGCCGCTATCTCCGTTGCACGGGCTGGCCAGCGGGACTGACGCGATCAGCCGGAAGAGAGGCCCCGGGCGCCCACAGCGGCTGGAGGGATTGTGTGCAGATCTGGACTAGCTCTTCCTAACCTCAATTAGAGAACATGGGCGGGACAGCAGCATGATGCTCGCAGAACACCAGTTTTCAGCCGCGCCGTCCTCTGCGTCGGCTGCGAGCTGGCGTTCGGAATGGCATGAGCAAACATGGGGCCATGTGCTTCTACATCACAATTGAACAGGCAATCCTCTTATCCTCTGCAAAGATCCTGCTCACGGCATCTCACGCTGCGCATCATCATTCATGATGATGCGCAGAGAACAGAGATTAGTTCTTCAGGTGTACAAATCAGCGGTACGCCGTTGTGCAACCAGCCATACTTGCCAAGAGGACGGATGTACTGCTGAGACGGCGTGCACACGCAGAACTGTACGTCCAGCGATTGATCAAGATCGGAATCTGATAATGAGGATTCGTGTTTCACTGCATCGGCGGCTTTCTTTGCTTGCTTGATGTCCTTGTCGAGCTGTGATCCAAGTTTCCGAACCGCATCAGGATCGCCACGGAAAAATCGATCTGAATGAGCGCATGCTTTGCATTCAATTACGTACAGCCGTCTTCGCGCCTTCACCAGCAGATCACACTCCGTCTTTCCACCTTTTCCATTTCTTACTTTCCTCTTCCATCCGACCACCCTCGCCTCGGGAGCTTCACTCTCAATGCGTCTCTTCAGGCTGAGTGTGAATTGGTCTCCATGCTGGGAGGAATACCAACGCTTTCCAGCCTCCACGAGGTCCCGGATGAAGTCAAGAGCACCACGAAAATCGACATAAACATGTCCGCTAGGGCCCTGGCAGACAAGGGGATACGGACGCAATAAGCTAATGTCTATCTTCTCCCGTCGGTCCGGCAGGACGGTGAACGCGGCCAGAAACTCCTCCACCAAGTCGCGCCGGCTAGCCTCTGTTTCTGCCCATGGAGACGAGATAGCTCCGAGGGTGTCTATCCAGTAGTCACGAGGGAATCGCACATAGCCGGTACGAAGCAACCGGAAAGTGAAACCGAGTCTACGGGCATAGTCGTCCGATCCATCGTCAGGCGGCAAGTTGAATGTGAAGCTGCCCTTGGTTGCAGACTCAACTACGGATTCGGGGCACATCAGTGTGTGCGACACACGTACTGAAAGGCTGATGAGAACATGGGCGATGGCCTCCAGACGGACGCGATACAAGTCCATAATTGGCTCGCGGTATTTTTCAAGAATGTGGAAGAGTGGGTTCCATTCAAAATATGAAGGAGCGAAATTGACATACAAGATGAGTTCGCGTTTTGGCTCACTCAGTATCGTCTGCTTTCCCCTGCCGCCGAGGCAGAATATGAGCATGTGCGGCTCATCCCGGCTGCTCGATTCCATGATGCCCAGCTGGCGAAGCGGATTAATGGGGCGCCTAGCCTCGTATGCGTCGATGGCCTCTCTGACTTCAGTCTCTTCCTCGCAACGTAGTGGATTGATAGCTGTTGGTGAGAACTTGGCTCCCTTTCCAACCAACCGCATCGTCCCACCTATGTTTTCCATTGCCCTCGCACAGGTAGCGACACGATCTGCGTCAAAGAGCAGATCAGATGACCAGATGTGTGCCAGACTGTGCTGACGCTCGCTGGAAGATACGGTTTCCGTGGTCTTCAATGACGGGTTCGTGTACTTGACCAGCCCGAGCGAAAGGTATGCAAGCCAGTTATTCGATCCCATCACGTGCACAGGTGCGCGTCGTAGTATTGCCATGAGGTCGTCCAGACTGAGATTGCGGCAAAGCTCAGCCAACCGAACCTCTGCCACAGAGAAGGCTTTTTGTAAGGCAGGATACGCCTTGCGGACAGTCAGTTGTTTGCCGAAGAGCATCTGAATAGGAAAAAATATGCGCTGCATTTCGATTTCGCGATTCGATAGTATTTGCCTAGAGTTGCTGTTGAAGAAGACCTCAAGCTGCCCGCAGATTGGGTCAAATATAACTTTGCTCATATGCGCCTCCTCAAATCTGCTCTCGCAACGGGATGCTCGTAGTCCTCACTCCAGCAAAGCACAACGGTCTCACCTGGCCGAGCACTGATTGAGCATATTCCTCTTAGTTTAGCCGCCAATGCGTAAGCATCATTACAGTACGAGTCCCTACCTTCCCATTGAGTAGGAAAGTCCCTCCGGAACCCCCATCCGGCCAGTGGGACGCTGAGCAAGCTCCATATTCAGAGGATCCATAAAACACCCTTCAACTTGTTACGGATGGGCGGCGCCGTCCGAGCCAATCGGGCTCAGCTGGACTCACCCAACCCCATCCACCACCACCGCTCACCCCTTACCCGGCGCATGGCTGTAGGCCCCACCTCCGATGGGCTCCACCATTCAGCGCTTGCCGTAGCCGCAGGCCCGCGCAGCGGTAGTTCTGGCGGGAGAAGCGGAGCCCCATGCCGTTGGCATTAAGGGTGGCGCCGCTGAGCAGATCGGGCTCCCCCCACGGGTCGTTCACCACCAGATGGGTGGGGGTATGGCCGTAAACGATCAACCAGTGGCCGGTTCCGGTGGGTCGATCGATGGGGCCTCGATGGATGTAGCCGCAGGGCACCGGGATGCCACGGGCGATCTGCTCCTCGATCAGTTCGAAGTCTGCTTTCTGTACCAGCCGGGCGGTGAGGCCGTAGTGGGCGAGGGCCTGGAGCTGGGTGTTGGCGTCGGTGGTGTCGCCGTAGCGCTGCACCACCGCCAGGTACTGGCCATCCCCGTTGGCTCCCTGGAGCGTGCCGGGCTTGAGGGCCTCCAGGAGCATGGCGCAGCTGGACGAGAAGCAGGTGCGATCGCGCTGGCTCAGCTGGGCGGAATCGCGCTGCTGGAAATAGGGCACACCCACCAGGGGGTTGGGGTAGCGCCTACCGCTGGCCCCCAGCGCGGAAGGGCTGCCCCCGCCACCGGGCGATGGTGGCCTGGCCGGCGTGGGGGAAGTGCACCAGAGCGCCGCTTCTGCCTTGCGGCGCCGCCGCAGCCCCGCCTCGCTGGGCCCGCCGGGGTTTACGTAAAGCAGCAGCGCCGCCGGCACCTGCTCTAATTCCCCCTGCTGCAGGCAGCGGCTGAGGGTGGCAAAACCGTTGCTGCCGAACCAGTTCGGGCCGCTGTTGTAGGTGAAGGAGAGCAGGGCCGCCTGCTGGTGACTGCTCAACGCCGCCCAGCCGGGGATGCGATGGGCCAGCCAGGCGCCGTCGCGCTCCAGCCGGCCAGACAGCAACGCATCGGCCTGCTCCTGGCCGATGGTGTCGCCGGCCTGCACCGGGGTGCCGTCGGCGTAGCTGGTGCTGCCCCAACCGATCGTCCAGGGCTCAGCACCGGTCTCGGGATCGGGATAGGCGCTTAGCTGGCAGCCTTCGAACTGCTGCACCAGGGGCAGGGCGAGGGCCACCGCATTAGATCTGTCGGTTACCGTCGCCGCTGCGGCCACGGCCGCCACGGCGAGGGGCTCCGGAGGTGCGGCGCTCCAGAGCTGCCGCAGGCTGCCACCCTCCTCCAGGGCCTGGGGCTCATTGTCCACCAGCCGCTCCAGCACCGCCAACAGCCAGGCCCGGTGGTGATCCAACTGTGGATCGAAATGGGCGACGTAGTCGCCAGCAGGAACGGGGCGGCTCATCGGAACAACCCCCGCCGCCCGGGCACCAGGGCCGGCTGGCTGCTGCTGGCCGCCATCTGCATGCCGGAGGGGAAGAACAGGGCGCTGACCGTCATCCAGCGTTCCAGGCAGGCATTCACCTGGCGCGGGGCATGCAGCCAGTTGGGCAGCTCACAGGCGCTTACGAAGGCGGCCGAAAAGATGATCTGGCCGGTGAGCAGGCCATGGGAGGCGGCGGCGGCCAGCAGCCGCAGTAAGGGGTTCATGTCGCCAGAGGGCGGAGGGTTCTCTGGCCCTTGCCATGGACATGTCCAGATCACCGAGGCGCCTCAGCGTGACCTTGCTGTGGGCACGGCACCCCTGCCAGCGGAGCTGGTGTGCGGGCGGGTGGAGTTGGCGGATGGCGACGGGGCTCTATCGCTGCTGCAACACCCCCACGTAGGCGGTGCCTCGCTCAGCCAGGGGCAGGACGGGAACGCGCAGGTTGATGTTGTGGAGCCGCAGGCAGCCGAGGGTGGGGTGCAGGGGTTGGTGGGGTTGCTTGGTTCTGGGGGCATGAGCACTTCAGAACAAACAATCGAGGCGCCTACGGCGCCTTTGCGAACAGCCCAGCAGCCCAGCAAGCCAACAGCCAGGGCTAAACCAACAGCCAGAGGGCAAAGGGACCAAGGGCTCAAGGACCAAGAAGGGAGCCTGGGGGGGAGAAGCAGCAGGGACGGACGCCAACGCCGGCGCTGACATAGCCCGGGAGGACGCAGTTCCGGAAGGCGACGCGGGCGACGTGCGGACCGTTGACCCACGAGCCCCCGCGCAGCAGCCTCATCTCCCTGTCCACAGGCACCCCTGCCAACCCAGGGTCGGGTCCCTCCAGGGCACGGCCATCCAGCAGGGGTTGAGGAGTTCCGCCGCCGCCAAACCAGCCACGTCGTTGACCCTGATTGGCGCCGATGGGGCTGCGGTGCCACTGATCCGCGCACCACTCCTGCAGCTGGCCATGCAGCTCCGCAAACCCCCAGTGATTCACCAGACCAAAGAAACCCAGTGGCACCGGACGTTGCTTGTAATCGCCCCGCCGGTCTTTGGCGTAGGTGAAGCTGGGGTTGTACCGGGCCCAGCTCGGATCAAGCGTGTCTCCAAAGTGGAAGGGGTCTCTGGCCCCGGCTCGGCAGGCCACTTCCCACTGGCTCTCGCTTGGCAGGGCGAAGCGCACTGGCTCAGGTCCCAGTTCAGGGTGCTGTTTCGCCCAGTGGGGCCATTGGGCGACCAGCCAGCCATTGAGCCCCTCCAGCCACTGCTGACACTGATTCCAGCTGACGCTGTCCACCGGCAAGCCGTCGGGCTGGCCGCAGCGCTCCCAGGTGTCGTCGGGGCGGAAAGTGCCCGGAGAAGCGTTCAACTCGCCCCGCCGTTCAACGGCCAGCGCCTCCACCACCGAACGCCATTGCCCCTGGCTGATCGGATGGCGCAGCATCGCAAAACGCTCCAGCCGCACCTTGCGCAACACCTCCACATCTACGCCCTCGCACTTCTGGCGAAATCCGGTGTAGACATCGCGGCCGGCTTCTTCCGCCGGCGAGCCGATGGTGCTCTCCCCCGCTGGCACCACCACCAGCTCCAGTGGTTCGCCATTAGGGAGCGGCAGCTGCCACACCGGCACCTCCACCACCTCGGTGCGGATGCGCAGGCCACCGGCTACCTCCTCAGCCCTCAGCGTGAGCATCGACACCTTGCGGCCCGGGCCGCTGCCAAGCAGGGGCAGATCAACCGAGGCCGCCAGTTGCAGGCCCCGCGCGGCGCCCTGCAGCAGCGGCAGGCGGGCATCGTGCTCCGCCCAGCCTGGGGATGCCCCCATCGCCCAAAGCTCCTGTTGCGCCGCCTGCTCTTCCATTTGGCGAATCATCTGGAGCAGTTGCGCTTCTTTGATCTTTTCCAGCTGGCCGGCAGCGCGGGCCTGGACCACCTGGGCTGCCACCTGCCGTTGCGCCGCCTCCCGCGCCACCGCCACTACGGCGGGATCGCTCACCGGCTCGATCCCCACATCCAGCACATCGCTGCGCAGCCAGCCCTCCAGCTCCTTCGCGATCCGATCGCGCTGGTCCCGATCGCCGCTGCGCTTGGCGAGCAGCCCCAGGCTCTCCGCCGCCCGCCGCCGCAGCGCCACCGGCGCTGTCGTGTCAGCCAGGGTGTTCCGCAGGGGGGCTTCCGCGCCCACCAGGGCCAGCACCAGGGCCGCGTCCAGGCGGTCGTCTTCCGGCACGGTGCCCTCAGCAAGCAGGGCCGCCAGTGGGCCCGCCGCCTCTTTCTGAACCGCACGCCCTTCGCTGCCGCCCGCCGCCGCCAGATCCGCCAGGTCGTTCAGGGTTTTGCGGCGGTCTTTCGCTGGCGCCTCGGGGGTGAGGGCCCCCAGCAGGCGCCGCACCCGCAGGCACTGGAGCAAGTCCACCTTGCCCGCCTCGATCCACTCCATCAGCGGCTCCCAGGTGCGAAGTAGCGCCTCGTGGGCGATCTCCACCACCCCGGAGTCGGACACGAGCAGCCGCCGGTTCACCATGCGCTGCACGATCGGGCGGCTGCGCTCCGGCAGCTCCTGCAGCTCAGCGGCGCGTTTGGCCGCCTGACCCTCCTCGTTCAGCGTCACCAGGTGGTCCAGAAAGGCCTCCCGCAGGGCCGCCGCATCGGCCTCAATGCTTGTTTCCGGGTTCCAGCAGAGCTTTGCCTGGCTGCTCACCGCCCCCGCCACGCCGCCCAGGGTCTCGTAGTCGGCCACCGTCAGGTCCCAGCGTTCGCCCCTCGGGCTCACCATCGGGCCGCCACGCTCCTTCCACTTCTGCCACAGCTTCTCCAGCGTGAACGCGAGCAGCGGCAACGCATCGCCGCCGCCGCTGTCGTTCACCAGCCGCTCCTTCAGGCCGGGTTGCACCTCCAGATTCGAGCGTTTGGAGGGCCCGCTGATCAGCTCGCCGAAGTCCTCCAGCCGGATCGGTTTCAGCGATTCTTTGCTGGCCAGGTGCAACAGCTCAGGCCAGCGGCTCTGCAGCAGCGCCAAGAAATCCGTTCGCATCGTCGCCAGCACCACCACCTCCGCCAACGCCGTGGTGAGCAGCCCCTCCAGAAACGCCAGAAACCGTTCGCCTTCCTGGTTGCCGTCGGCCAGCAGCTCCTCGAATTGATCGATCACCAGCACCACCGGCCCCCGGGTCGCGCCGCTCAGGCTGTGCAACTGGCGGCTCAGTCCGTCGGCTTCCCCGACACCGCCCTGTGGCTCCCGCGCCAGCAGCTCCGCCTCCAGGGGCTCCCGCAGGACCCCCCGCAGCGCCCCGAACGGATCCAGCCCAGGCTTGAACGGCTCCAGCACCAGCCAACGCCGCTGCCGCTCCGCCCGCAGCCACGGCACCACCCCCGCCCGCACCAGCGACGACTTGCCATAGCCCGAGGCCCCCAGCAGCAACAGGAACCCGGGAGCACTCAGCGCCAGGCTCGTCAGCTGCTGCACCACCCTCAAAATGTCTGCATCCCGGCCAAAGAACACCGGCGCCTGATGGGCCTCAAACGCCGGCAGACCGGGATAGGGCGGTTGGCTGGGATCCCAACCCTGCAGCTCACGCCACTTCAGGCTCTCGTTGAGCATGGTCCGCAGACGGTGCCTCACCTCCTCCAGTTGCTCGGGGCTGGGGTGAAGGGCATCAGGCACCCGGATCGCCTGCCTGGTTTGCAGCATCGACGGCAGCGGTTGATTCTTGCCCTCCTCGTCGGGCTTCAGCAGGTGGATCGGGATCACGGTTTTGCCCTCCTTCACCGCGATCGCCACCTCTCCCACGCACCAGGGCGAACCTTCGTATTGCTTGCTGCACAGGCACACCATGGCCTGGGCCAGGGCCAGATGCCGATAGAGGGCTGGTCTCCACTCCTCGCCAGCCTTGATGCCTTGGCTGGGGTCCTTATCCCGGAAATAGCCGTACTCCCACTCCTCAAACCAGCCCGCCAGCCGATCCGCCCAGGCATCGCCCTCGGCGTCGCGGCCGGTGTAGCTGATGAAAATCGCGCTCATGGCAGTGCCTGGGCCCATGCTTCTTGCCGCCAAGAGTATGGGGCCTTCCAGACATCGGCCTGGTTGTGGTCGTGGTGCCCCTGGCGAGCTGGCAATGGCCCCTAACCCAGGCCCAGCCCACCATGAGCGACCCCAAGAGCAAGTTCTCCACCCGGGTGGAGGTGTTCACGCGGGCGACGGCCGATGCCCTGAACCGGGCCATTGGTGAGGTGCTCGATGCCCGCAACCCCTGGCAACTGCTCTATCGGTTGAGCCGCATCGTGTTTCTGGGGCTGGTGCTGTATCTGGGCTGGATTTTGGTGGTGGTGCAACCGGACCTGGCCCGGCGGCTGATGCTGCCCCAGGCGCCCAAGTTTCAGCAGCGTTACTACCTGCACCGGGAGCAGGTGCAAGGGGTGTTGCGGGCGGCGGTGGCGGCACCCGGCTTTGGCCTCCACGCCCTGATGGTGGCCGAATGGGATGGGGCCGGCATTATCAAGGTGCTGGCGGTGCAGGGCCGCACCCTCCAGCACCCCCTGGAGGCCGGCCACGACACCTTGATGGGGGTGGCGATGGCCAAGGTGATGGGCCATGTCGCCCTGGGGCTTTGCGAGAGCGAACGGCCCGCCTACCTTGCCATCGATGAGGCCCAGCTACCCGCTGGGAGCACGCTGATGATCTGTCCGATCGGATGCGCCATCACCAGCGCTGGCCATGGGGTGTTGGTGGCGATCTTCGAGCCGGTGGTGGTTGCTCAGGGCCCGCCGGTGCGGGGGGGAAGGGCAGCCTTGGCGGGTGCTGCGGGGCAGGAGGAGCAGCGGTTGCGGCGGCAACGGGAGCAGCTCATGGTGCTGGCACGGAGGTTGGCGGGGGTGTTGCAGTGAGGTCGCTGGGGGGTGAAGGGGCTTGCTGGTTGGTTTGGTTCAACCCTCCTCAGCCCCATCGGGTGCGGCGGCGAAGGCGGTTGAGTGCGGGAAAGCGCCGGTGGCTCGGCAAAAGTATTGATTAAAAGAGCAAGGTTGCGGAGGATCCAAAACAGCGGCCAGGGGGGTCGGCAGCTAATTAAATACCAAGATCAGCAGCGGACACGGATCTGAGCACAACGAACTCACCCATTAGTTCTCTGCATCTTGGTCTTGGCGCTGCTTTATACAACTATGCATCGAACTAGATGCATGCTACGGTAATTAGCTCCCGGAGACAACCGAAATTGGATGCTTCCTGGGAATCGGCCAAAGGCATCACCAAGCTTGCCCATAATACCGCTTAAGCCATGCGCAAAGACCTGGTAGTCCTGGAAAGAGAGTTCGTTCGCTTATGTTGTTCTGGTCGAGCATCGCGCGAATCTCGGGCTTGGCTGCAGCTGCAATCACCACACGATGCACTAATGTAGGATGCAACCTTGAATAATCTGAAAGAAAAGCATGCTGCGAACCAGTCGCGCTGTTCATTATAGTTAGCAATCCAAACTGATTTGCTATCCGCTCGTCTAGAGATGGTGGCTCCCAGAGCAGCATTAGTCTCGAGTCAGGGAGTTGCGGATCGAAAGTTCTGTCAAGCGCTTCCAGATCATAAAACTGGGCCTCCAATAGCCTTGTGTCGTACACCCATGCCACCCGATCAAGCGGCTGTGTTGATGGGTGTCTCTCGCTATTTATTGAGCGCAGGACTCCTGCATGTAGACACCAGACGACACCATCCTGGCCCTTGAGTGACTCGTTGCTGCATGCAAAATGAACAGCGACCAAAGGAGAAGCTGCCCAATCCAAGCATCGAGTGGGTAAACCATTGTGCTGTGCGACAGCCATGACGTACCACTCAGACTTATCGTCAAAGGATCCAGCCTTGGCATATTTTCTAAAGCTACGAATGAGCGAGCGCTCTATTGTCTTGCTGTTGGGATCAGAAAAACCTGGAAGGCGAGCTAGGCTTGTCTCAAGGGGCCAAGTGTAGTTTCCTGTGCCACGAAAAACATAAGGTGAGCGGAGATGTCCTCCCTCGTCTTCCCGAATCGGGACAATTTCACGGGAGTGAAGTTCTCGAACTAGTTCGTCCCAAGAATCGATACGTGTTTCTGTTCCGAAATGATGCATGTAGAAAATCCTATCCATAACGATTGAGTCATGATATAAGCTACCATCAGGCATGAGGGTGGCAAACCGAGGTCTGCCGGTGGGGTGACTTGCCACGGCGGCCCCCAGTCCTCCCCCCGCACCCCCCTCAGCTACCCCAATGGCGCCAGTGGCACCCAGGGTCCACCGCAAAGCGGACAGGGATGGGCAAGGCCGCTGGCGCTTGTTCGGCGCTGCTTGCGGGGACCACGGCCAGCCCCATTCTCATCCACCAACCCGCACCGATCCGGCACCTCCTGCGAGCTCTCCGCCGGGCTGGGCCCCAGGGCGGCGAGGGCCTCCTTGAGCCACTGGCGCTGCTCCTCCACCAAGCACTGGGGACCCTCCAGCCGGAGGGCACCGCCGTAGGAGAACAGCCAGCGGCGCAACGCCGGATCGCCATCGAGCACCCAGGGCGGCAGGGCCACCTCCACCCGGTAGGGATGGCGCGGGTCCGCTGCGGGGGGCAGCACCGCCCTGGGTTCGGGGCGGCCCCAGCTGTCGCCGGGTAGGGGCTGGCTCAGGCGGATTGCTTGGGGTGGATAGCGATCCAGCTCGCTGCGGATCGCCAGCATCACCGCTGGGCTGCAGCAAAACCGCAGCCGCTCCCAACCCGCCGCCACCGCCAGCGGGTCGGCGGCCTGGCAGAGGGCGAGCTGGGCGTTCAGCTCTCCTCCGGCCTGCAGGCTGCCGCCGTGGCGAATCAGCACCTCCCAGCGGGCCAGGGCGTCGTGGTGCGCCGCCAGGGGGCGGCCGAGGCGTTGCTCCAGGCAAAACACATGCAGCTCGTCTAGCGGCAGGGCCTCCAGCAGGGCGGCGCGTTGGCCGATGGCGTCGTGCTCGATCAGCAGCCACCAGCCGCCCTCCTGGAACACCAGCTGCAGGGGCCAGACCGCCAGCGGCGCCGAGCGCTCCAGACCCTTGCGGCGCCG
>Ga0315899_10006354_pt1 | contig 12728 bp, 15 predicted proteins | sample LakEriMetagenome_2_FD_203518 | JGI IMG/M metagenome (GOLD analysis project Ga0315899, IMG submission 203518) | Freshwater fungal communities from buoy surface, Lake Erie, Ohio, United States - Buoy 4 MA112 | ecosystem: Environmental > Aquatic > Freshwater > Lake | place: USA: Lake Erie, Ohio...
CGCAGAGTACTCGCAGAGGACGGGGGGAGACAGGCGTGCTAAGAAATAAGCGTTCGCACCTTCTACTTGTTTGTTGTGACAAACGAGTACCACGATTGAACCCTGCAGGGTTCAAAAAAACCACCAGGACCAAGTGAGTGATGCTTTTTCAAAAAGTTCTCTTTTGGTTTTGTAGTGGCTCTCAGTGGACGTACGTTCAACTACAGGTCAGTATTCATCATTCGGTCAGCAGCAACTACAGGTCAAGCAGTAGTAAACGTTGTTAGTGCTGCGCCTTCTGGTGCAACTTGATGCTAGTCTTTCGCCGAAGTGCTCGGAATTAAAGTGGCAACAATTTTTTTTTTGCGATTTGCTGCTAATATCGCCGCTCAGCATGACGATTTGATAATGACTTTCCATGCACATGGAATCGATTGTACACAACGCGATGTGACTGCACAATGCAAATTCCATTCTCACCGTCGGCAAGTGGCGCGCGGAGACAAGGCAGTTCGATTCGAGTGGCAATCTTTTGGCAATCAATAGCTCGGACCACGCCTGTGCATCGATTTGGAGGACTCGCTCAGGCTTCAGATAGGGTAGCAGCGCCACTGCGTTTTGGATGTTTGGAGCTTCCACTAGACTGCAATTTGAAAGCGCAAAATACCGCAAGTCAGGCATGAGGCAGCGTAGACGGTAACAAAACAGACATCTCAGATTATGTGGTCTGAGCGATGCACATCGCTCTCGTCGATCATGCACCTGGATAGACGCAGCCTTGCTGATCCCCCCTCGATCTGATCTTCGTTTTCGGCTTTCGAGAGCTCAAAATCAAAGTGTTCAAGAAGCAGCCTCATTGAGCTTGGCATAAACACCCACTCTCCATCGATTGCTTGCGGCCCTACGGGCTCAGCGGCGGCTGCAGAAGTGTTTGATTCATCCGCAGCCTCTGCGTTGGACGGCGCGGGTCCCAGCATGGAGCCCAACAGCACCCCTGCCGGAACTGTCGAGAGCAGTCCTGCGATCAAGCCGGCTGCACCCGCGTGCGGTGGTCGGGGAGGCCCGCTGCCGCCGGGAGGACGCGGGGGGCCTGGTGGCAGAGGTACGCGGCCGTATGTATGTATCATACTTATATATATATATATATTTTTGGGGTACCTGGCGGGCGACGTCGAGCGAAAAAGGCCGAAATCCCAGAGACAGCCCAGGTCACCACCGCCGCTGTTACAGCGGCCACTGCCACAGCCCCGGCCACAGTTATTGCTTGCTTTTGCGCTCGGCTTCCTTCGATAGGAATCGAGAGCGCACGAGTGATCCGGTTTGGGGTCGTCCGACGTACGTGAGACGTACTGAGCCTCCGCTCCTTGTCCAAACTCCTTCCGTCTTGCAGCAAGAACATGGACGTGCTGGATCGCGGAAGGTGGTGTCGCAACGCGACCCACCTCAGCTTGTGATTGTGACCGTCCGACCCAGGGTTCGTCTTTGTGGATTTTGACCATTTTTTTTGGAACAAAAATTCCCATTAAATTTTCACAAAAGGGCTCAACAAAACTTTTTGCCAAAAGCGTATTCATGCATCATATATATATGTATAACCAATAAACACCAACGTATACTCATGACCTAGTGACTTAGTGTGTAAGTAAAAGAGACCTAGTGTGTAAGTAAAAGAGACCTAGTGCGTACTCCGAGTCACCCGTGTGTTCAACGGGAGGAGCTCTGTACGGTATGGAACTCGGCTCGGTGACCTTAAAGAGAATCGGTTTCTTTTGTTTTCCAATTAAACACTCAACACACACTCTCAGGACAAACTTGAAGTCCCTCCGGAGAGCTGCTGATCAGGGCTCTACCCGCACAACACGACGTGCCGCGCTGGGCCCGCGGCCGGTGACAGCCCTCAGCCACCCGCCCGCGCGGGCGAACCATGACCCTGCACCAGGCCGCATTTTTTACCCCAGCGTCCCTCCATTTCCCCGGCATCCTCGCAGAGCGGGAGGTAGTTGCCAATCCAGCCCATTGAGTCTGTGCATACACTTGCACGTGCACACACATATACATGTACATATACCAGATTGACGGCAGCTATGTGAGTGCCCTCCTCTTCCAACCCCCTTCCCGGATGAGATGAGAAGACACGAGAGCCAGAGGGGGCAGGGCACCGGGGAAAAGAGCGGCAACCAGCACCAGGAGTGCACGCATGTGTTATTCAACTAAGGATTCAACTTTCGACTAGGAATCCCTCTGTGACTGTGGATTCCTTCCTCTTCAGGCAACAAAATTATTGTCGCTTAGCTCTTCATTGGGCCCGAGAAGTTGTTGAAAATATTCACCAACCCCTTCGCAATCTTTAGCAATTTTTGGATGAATGACATTCAAGGCCTGGCATAGTCTGGGGCATATCTCTGTTTCGCGGAGCGGATGGTCTGCACAAAGGACTCGAGGCACATCAGTGCCACACCAGTTTCAAACTCTTTTAGACTTTTTCGCACACACAGTACAAGATTGCCATATTCGTGTTTCCAAAAACACAGCCGCGGGTGTGGGAATGCGGAACGTGAAACTGAGCAACGACAGGGCATCAGATTAACACGGCACCTTTTCAAGGTTCATCGCCTTGTCCAGGATATGTGCTGACTCGTATATGGTGGCTTTGGTCGTGACGCTCAGCGGGTCCAGATTTGCGAGCGCCTCGCGAGCTGTTTTTGTTTTTTGCGTAACATACCTATGCATACAGATAAAAAGCAAAAGTTGACAGCTATGGAAAACAAACACATTGCAAATGTAGTTCGTAACAAACCTAGCAATGTATGAACGGATCAGTACTGTACACACGAAGCATGGCAGCACACAGTCACACAGCCACGAAGTCCAATACATGAATTCATGTCGCGGTCGACAAATGGATAGCCGCCGGGCTTCACTCCATCGCCTTTAGCAGGTGTTTGCTGGACCAGGGGCTGACGTAACTGCACGCACGCACGCACACACACACACACATTGTGTACATGCATGCCGTAATACTCATGCCTCAGACAAGTGCCGTGTCACTTTTGAACCCATGTGTGAAAATTGTAAGCGCAATCGCACACCAAGACACGTAACACCAACACACACAAGCAAGAACAAACAGCTCACGCGCGCTCGAATCTTCAGAAAGATGCAACAACTCTGAATAAGCAACAATTAGCCTCGTTTCTCTAACGAGCGAATCTTGAGAAAGCCGCAACAACGAGGGCAGACGTCGCTCCGGCGCGCCGGAGCGCCGTCACCAAATCTTTAGAAAGGTTCAGCAACTCTGAATAGCGCCGGAGCGCCGTCATATGACGGCGTGGCGGCGCGGCGCCGTCGTCATATGACAGCGCCGACATGAAACATCAGAGTTGCTCGAGCTACCTGGCCGTCCGCGTCCATGGTCCAACCTTGTCGAAAGAGGTAGAGCACGTTCTCCTGCGCCTGCAATTGCGCAGACATGTCCTGCGCAGGGTAATGCACACTTTTGTCGGTTTACCCTACACATCAATCAAACACCCTGAATACGAAGAGTCGTAAACATCAATGAAACCAAATTAAGGCCTATGGAAGTCGTCGAGAGAGGAAGGATGTGCAAGGCGACAGGCAGTTGGAGACCTCAATACGAGTTTGATCGCGTTTCCGTTGTTCCCCAAGTCGTTGCGTTACTTCATCTGCTCAAAGGGTTTGAGGGCAGGGCGCACGGTGCAGCGTTCAGAGGTTCGGTTTGATGCACCAACACGTCGTGCAGCATAAACTGTTGCGAATTTCAAGCTGAAGTGCTCACAGAGCCCATCCGGATTAAGAACAGCGTCACACGGCAACCGCATCAAGACAGATGTACACCGATAGCCACAAGTCCAGACAGGCGGGTGGACAGATCAACGCAGGAACTTACTAATGAGGGATGAGCGCACGAGGCCTTCACGCATGGTGCCGCTCAAAGCTGACTCGAGCTCAAGAATGCGATTCTGTTGTACTGCTAGTAACTCCTGCATGCTATCGCTGCAATATACGTTGCGCTCATGCTCAGTAACTAGCACACCCGTAGGACAGCAAAAGAAGTCACTCGGAAAAGACCGTGCGTGTATGTGGGTGCGTCAGCGAAATTCGGGGGAAGTTCTCAACCTGTCGGATATGGCCCGGTCTGTGAGAGATCGAGCATCAGTGGCCGCCTGGTGTGTTTGTGCGTATGTGTGTGTGTGTGTGTGTGTGTGCACCATGAACGAGATAGTGATTTCTGTGTCTTGCGCGCGGCGGGTATATGCAAAGAGTCTGTGGCCTGCCAAAGCCTCCAGTGACCAAGGTGGCAGGAAAGACACGAACGAGAAAGCAACGAGAAAGCAAGCCAGATGAAAGACCAGCGGTGGCAACAAGATAAGCCCCCGTCTCAATTGGCGCAGAACAGTCCCACCGAGGTGGAAATACACAGCCCAGGCGCATTCCGCCTCTGTGAGGTCTTCACAGCTTTGTGAACCGGGCCGCGTGTGAGCCTGGCCACCAGCACATCACTGCCGCCGCCTTCTGCGGGGTTCACACCCGCTCCAGACGGCATGCCTGCGCCTTTTGGTGTGCTGCTACCCAGTCTAGCGGGAAGGATTATTCCGAATCGGGGTATAAATACCCCGCCGGGGTACGGGGGCGCGTTGTGCCCATTGGCTCACGTACACACCTGGACAGCCCGCTTGAGTTGCTCCGTAAGCGCAGCGTTTTGGCGAGTAAGGGTATCTATGCGGGGATCAGACTCGCGGTCGGCAGCTTCCAGCAGGCCTTTGTATTTCCCGGACGACTGTGTTTGCGAAATGGGTAGTCAGAGTCACAGTGGCTGGCTCAAGAAAAAGGGCACTTGCCTACGAGGGTGCGTACCTCTCGAGCCTGTGCGGCGCTCTCGGCTACAATCGTCGACATCTGCTCACAGCATCGGAGGAACCTCTTCACACAAAAAACAGGAAAAGGTGGGTGTGGAAAACCACACACATCAAATCTGACCTGGCGCATGATTTTCGTGAGCACTCCTGCCTCTGTGCTCCGCGAGCTTAAAAACTGGGACTCGGCAATGTGCTTCTCCACAGCGCGCGGGTCCTATGCGCACACAGACGCGCGGGTTGGTCGTTGGCGCGTTGCACCAACGAGGCAGTGACAGCGCCGGCTGGGGTGGCGGGCTTGAGCAACGCTCCCTTTTGCCACCTCAGCAAAACTCATGCTCACTCATGCTGAGTGTGCGCGCAGCACACGCGGCATTGGCAACCTGGGGTTGGGTCTGGAGGTCCCGGAGGAGACTCCACGCACCTGTATGGCTCGTGACACGAGCATGTCCAAGATCGCCTGCAGGTCGGGCATCATGGACGTCTTGTCCCGGAATGTGGGGTACGATAACGGGTCCACATGCGCCGTGGCGCCCGCCGCGGCATCTAGCTCTTTGCGGTCCGAGAGGAAGGACATGGTACCTGAAAAAGTAAGGGTTGCGGTTTGTGACATTATGAACTAAATCTAGTAATTTAACTAAATGGACCGGACCGAAATAGCATTGCCGCATTGATGCCGCACACTGCTGACGTAGAGGTCGTCAGGCCTCACAAGCCTAGCGGGGAGGCGCCCGGCCGCGGTCCGGCGCTGGCGGCGGTACTTTTGTCACTTGGCGCCGTGTGCGCGCTCGCCGTGCACTCCGCGGGCCCCGCCGCGGCGTCGCAGGGCCAGATGGATGCCCTTGCAATCCGCAATGCGGCTGAGACCCAGGAGCTCCTCACGATCCCCGGGTCCGGGTCGGTCGGCGTCGCGATGGCCAAGCACTCCGCTGTATCATATTGCACGCTGCCCGGCACCGTCGTGAAGGTGTCGCCGCCGGACTTTTTCTGCAGCTCGATCAAGGACAACACTGCCGCCGCCTTCGATGCCTTGAAGCAGTATGGCACCTGTGAATCGGGCTTCACTAAATGTACAACGGCCGACGGCCATGGCTTGGAGGGCATGGCTCTTCTGAAGACCGCTGGCGCCTACTGCGACGTGGACGCCGACTGTTATGGCGATGACAGTCGTTGCAGCGACGGCGCCCAAACCTCGGGCTGCGTAGTTGCACTGACAGTGCCTTCCCCTCTCAGCGGCTCTGTCGACAGCTGCAACGACTGCGAAGGAAACTGCTATTCGCCGGCCGCTGCCCTGGACAATCGCGACGATACTGCTCTCCAGGACGCGGACGGGTTTGTGGGGTGGAACCCTCAGGGCGGGCCCGAGAACAACGAGAACCAGTACATCGACTTTGACCTTGGCGGCAGGGGCGCGACTATCACGGGGCTGCTGTGGGCTAATGCGGGCGACACGGACCATGACCCGGCAACCATCAAGGTCTTCTCGTCCGACGACGGTGTCACCTATACCCTGGTGGACACGGTCGATTCATCTGCGCTACAGGGATCCAAAGCGATGAAGGCCCTGCCGGTCGCTAACGCCGATACCCGCGCCAAGTTCTGGAGGATCAACCCGGGCGGTATTGAGAAGCAGAGCATCCCTCGCGTGATGGGTCTGTGTAACACACCTGATTGCCAGGTAAAATTCTCCCCCGCCTGCGTTCTTGAAGCAATCGTATGCGCAACGTGCGACAGCCCCATTGTCGTTTGGCCCCATTGTCGCTAACACGCGAATGAACTAACGCGCGAAAATACCTAGGCGTGCGTCTACGACAACCTACACGTCCCCGAGCAGGGCTTCAACATGTACGGAGCGATCAAGCCTGCCAAGTGCGAGGACGGGGAGCCCAATGGCTACATCTACTGCCTGGGCGACTATGATTCCGACAAGGAACTCAACGGAAAGTTGACGAAATCCTGGGTGAGTGACGACTCTTTCTTGTGCTCTGTGCGCGCTTCTTGAGAACGGTATCTGTAGCCGCTGTGGTTCTCAGTATCGCCGCTGCGGGCTTTCTAAATTGCTCTACTGATGCGACGGCTGTCCTTGTTTGGTGCACGTCTCTACAGACTATGCCGTTGGATCGTCTGAATGGTGCAAAGTGAGGAGAGTCAAGAAAGGCAGAGTCGTAAAGCGTGTGCAAGGTAGAATCCAACAACCGTTTGTTTTCGGCCGAGAAGAATCGATGCCCATGTCGTCGGATGGTGGTGGATATCGCAGCAATCGTTTCACAAACACACACAAATACACAGGGGGGAGAAAGGGAATGTTCTATTATTGGATTTATTTCCCCGGATTCGGTACTAGGGATATAGTGTTTGCCGTTTCTAATGCATCAATAACAAACATTCGGCCAGGGCTGCCAACAAAGGTCAGGTCTATGGTGCCTTCCGTATTTGATTCACGTTACCGTGAATAATGACTCACGTTTTTCACGTCAACGTAGCAGCACAATCTCGATACACACACCACCCACATGTGTGAGTGCCGAATGTTTATTTCATGGTCGCCGGGGTTCAGTCCATTTACGGGGCTATTCAGCGTGCACCAACTGGGCGCCTACCCGGACCCCTCGCTGCCCAGGCGGCCTATTCCGAGGCTCTATTGCCCTGATCCGGCTTGGGCCGGAACTGTTTCCAGGCTGGAAGGTTCACGGTACACCCGCTACAAGTACAAACTCATTCACGAAGAACAAGGCGCGTGCAGAGGGTCTCTAAAACAACTTCAGTAAGCTGAATTTCGAAGACCTTTGTATCGCCGCCGCACAAAGCCGGTTTAATCAGCATAAACCCGTAAAAGCTTTTTGTTGCTTGACGCTGGGTACCTACATTTGCTATTTGCTATCTACCAATTTTTTTGCTTGCTGAAATGCACAGGCCCGCTCTCCAATCGACTTCCACATATCTACATCTTCCAAGTTCCATCTGCGAGACATTCTTCCTCTTCTCCATAATTCAACCACCGCGCACACGCATGGCCACACCCACACCCAAACAGAGCCTACCACGCATCTTAGAAGCGGGTTGGACTCCCATGTCATGATACCTTAGGTTTAGTTTAGTTTAGTTTACAGATGTTAATTCTCACACACCCCCTTGGCATAGGTCCTAGTGCATGCGTGCAGGAGACGCACCTACACATGCCTTAGATATCACGAGAAATGACCCGAATAGGACCGGCAATCCCTCCCCCTCCGCCACGTCCACTTCCAGGCTGGACGGCAGGTGCGGCAGCCCTGGTCGGCGGCGTGGCAGGCGGAGTACTGGCTGCACGCGTCTTATCTTTGGCCGGAGATTCGTCACGTGACTCACGCCCAGTGCCATTCAGCACGCCTAGTCCTGAAGCGGACACATGGTGTAAGAGTACATCCAGAGCAACTGGTACTGCAACGACCCCACAATCCTGCATCCAGCAGCCCCGCGCTATGTGCTCAGCCAGCACCGGGCAGTCCGTCTCCCTTCTACCCTCCGAGAAAAGGGTTTGTGGTCGTCCTATGTGTACGGACATCCGCACGAAACAGCAGCATGCGTATGCACGCGCGCGCGCGTGGACGCCACTGGGGCTGCAATAGGCCACGGCCGCACTTTCCCTTCCCCTCGCACACACGTGCTCGACCCCACCCCCCCATCCCCACACTCGCACGTGCACGCACAAAAAAGGCCAGAAACCTTTAGCCGCCACCTGGCGTATGGATGAACCAAACGCCTGCACCGAGCGAGACCGCGCCTCCCTGGTCGGCGGACGCCTCTCCAGCCTCTCCCTCTCCCTCTCCCTCTTGTCCTTCAGCTTCTCCCTCTCCACCTCCTCCACCACGACTTCCAGCCCTTCGTCAGATCCTCGGACATTTTCAGAGGCGCTCCCCTGGTGCCTTCCCTTGTCCACTTCATCAGACAAAACGGCGGCAGCTCCGAGTCCATGCCCCAAGTTCGTGGCGCAAGTTCGTGGCGTATCTGTGGGGGCGTCAACCTTGACTAGACGCCGCTTGAGCCCGCGCACCTGGCCGAGAAGAGTCATGTTGAGGGCGATAGCGGCAGCAGCCTCGTCGGTCAAGTGCTGTCCTTGCAACTTGGCCTGACACACGTTCTCAAAAGTCAGACTAAGCCACTACGCAAAACTAAACCACCACAGAGTGCTGTCCTTGCAACTTGGCCTGACACACATATTCTCAAAAGTCAGTGTCCTAGAGGAATATCCACTATGGAAAACTCAGTGTGTCAGACTAAACCACTACGCTAAACTAAACCACTGCAGAGTGCTGAGGAATATCCACTATGGAAAACTCAGTGTGTCAGAGTTTGTAAGCCTCAGCACTCTGTAGTGGTTTAGTTTAGCGTAGTGGTTTAGCCTGACACACTGAGTGTGTCACAGTGTGTCAGAGTTTGTAAGCCTCTTTTACCTCTATACTAGGCCTCTTTTGACACTTACTTTGGCCGCTTTTGCTCCTTAGTAGGTATGTTGACTACATAAAGGACGTTTGAAAATAGAGGCCTGTTCAAGCTCCTTGTGTGCGTGGCGCAAGAGTTCGTTACACTGTCGCAGAAATTTTGAAAAACTCAGAGTCCTATTATATTTACTCCATACAAGCACTACGGCCCCGGCTCTTGTACTTACTTTTTAGAATGTGTGCCTGTCGTCGCTCCTCCGCTGCAGCCTGCCGCGAGGAAGAGGCAACGCGCCGAGCAGAGCGCAGCTGTGCGTGTATGTGCCGATTTTCTTTCAACAGTCGCTCCACAAGCTCTACCGTCGGCATCCCCGCAAATAGTCCCACGTCTCCTCCTCCCCCTTCTTCTTCTTCGCCCAGAGCACCCTCACCCGCACCCAGCGTCTTACCCAAGCGTGACACACCCTCATCAGACACACCCTCATGAGAGGAAACTAGACTCCCACCGCCAACGAACCCAAAACCCATCCCAGTCACATCCCCGTCGGCTCTGCCCCAACTACCTTGAGTGTGTGGTACTTCTTCTCCGGGAGCATCAGGACTGGCGGAGCGCGACTTTGAGATGGTTCTGCTCATGAAGCTCCGCAGCGCTAGGCGGCTGTTCCGAGAATATAATATGTTGATATCATAATTGGAGAGCAAAAAAAATAAAAAATGCATCTTTGATTAATATAGGATATGTTAAGACGTTCATAAAATAAAGATACATAGATATATCGTTACCTGTTCCTAGCATGCGTGAGCGCTTCTTGGATACTCGCAGATACCTCCGGAGATACCTCACTCTTGTGCCCCCCGACCCCCTCTGCCGCCACCACCTCCTCCCGCTTTCCCCCTCTTCCACCACAGTCGCCTCCGCTTGATGAGCTTGGCAACCGGCCTAGAACTGTGCACACGTGCCACTGGCAAAGGCAAAAGTCAGACTAAGCCACTACGCTAAACTAACCCACTACAGAGTGCTGTCCTTGCAACTTGGCCTGACACACGTTCTCAAAAGTCAGACTAAACCACTACGCTAAACTAAACCACTACAGAGTGGCCTAGAGCTGTGCACACGTGCCACTGGCAAAGGCCTCAAACGTCATTACATATATGCCACTACATACATGTAAACGGCCTTCAGACATTGACGGTACACAAGTACGATATTGAGTACTTTTTAGAAAAAAAAATTTGCCAGGGAAAAAGCGAGCGCGATGCTCTTGCGAGAGAGCAGGGCGGACTGGACTTTGCACTTGGTCTGCAGGGCCCCGAGGGAGACGACAAGCAGGCGATTGTGTCGCTGCAGTGCCACGAACTTGTGCTGCATTTCGCCCAGGTCCTATATAGATTTGTGTACATGTGTATGTATGCATTTCTTTTTTATATACATGTATATTATGCATGTATGCATGTTTGCATGTATGCATGTATGTACACACAGACACACACATATGAATGAATATGTGTATCTGCGCATGTAGATGTATACATGCACACACACACAGACACACATACACAGACACCCGCACACAGACACACACCGTTGACACATCCTTGCGTAGATGCTCGAGGCGTAGTCGGTGGCAAGTCTCCCCCTCCCTTGCCCGCGTGAGCTCCGTCACCACCCGTGCCACGTCCTCTCTCAACGTCATGGTCTCCTTCTCTTTGCTGCTCAGCGTTTCCTCCGCCTTGTACAGACGCTCTCGCTCCTCCTATATATATGTATGTATAGATACATGTATATATGTATACGTGTATATATGTATATAAATAACGAACACAAAAAACAATATATCAAAAAGCGTCAGACCCTTCCTATACATATATATATATACACGTCTATATATATATATATGCTTTTCAAGAAATAGATAAGAGCGCCTTTAATACCTCATTCTCACGCAGCAGCCGCGTCTCCCGCTCCCGCAGCTCCCCCACCAACACCTCGAGCGTGCGCTTCTCCTCTGTGAGCAGCTGCATTTCAGCGTGCACCTGTCATATTAGGAGGAGGATACATGTGTCAGTGCGTCTGCAGTTGTCATATGAGGAGGAGGATACATGTGTCAGTGCGTCTGGAGTTTCTCAGCCTTCTGGCGCGCGGTACTAATGTTGACTAATATTAGTACTAATGTTGACTAATAATTATTTATACCTGCGTCTGGAGATCCTCAGCCTCGCGCACCGTTCGCACAAGCGTGAGCATTCGGCTTTCTGATGCCCTTCGCACCCTTTCCGTCTCCTGTATGTATACGTATATGTATATGTATATGTATATGTATATGTATATGTATATGTATATGTACGCGTGTGCATCCGGTTCTCTGATCCCCTTCGCACCCTTTCCGTATAGGTATGTATCTATACATTTATATATATTATATATGTATATATTCCGTATAGGGTACACACCCATACACACACACACACACACACACACACACACACACACACACACACACACACACACACACACACACACACATACACACACACCTCGCGTTGCGCAAAGACAGCGGCCTCGCACTCGCGCCCGGCGCTCTCTGCCTCGTCTGCACGCTCTTTCTCTATCCTCACTTGCTCATGTAACCGACACACTTGCACCTGGAGTTTGCGCATAACCACAACATTTTGGGGATAGTAGGGACATAATTGTAAGGCTGGCTGGGACAGTAATGTAGTGATAGTCGGAAAGTGTTGCGCCTGTAACGGTTGTAACCGACACACTTGCACCTGGAGTTCGCGCGCCTCGATCTGGAGATTGTCGAGCGTAGCACTCTTGAGCGACAGCACTTCCCGACATTCCTCCAACTCCTCCCTCTCCCTCTCCCTCTCCCTCTCCCTCTCCCTCTCCCTCTCCCTCTCCCTCTCCCTCTCCCTCTCCCTTTCTCGCTCATTCGCCGCCCCCTTCTCCGCCGCCTGCGCTTGCACTAACGCGCCGTTGAACGCTACAACCTCCGCCTGCAACTTTTGTATCTCGCTCTCTCTCGCGCGCGCTCTCTCTCTGTCCCTCTCCCTCTCCTCCTCCAAGTTGGCATACTCACTACGCAACTCCGACAACTTCTGCCGCACCTCGGCCGCCACAGCCTGCGCCGAGGCGTTCTGGGCCTGTGCCGCGGCCTTCTTGGCCAGTATATAAGATTATTAATATAGATTAGAATGTAATTCTGGTATTTAGTATACAGTATATACTTGTATTTATGTACATACATGTATATACATACATACATACGCTCCCACCGCATCCAAACGCACAAGCCAGTGGAATGCAGACAATGGAATGGCAAGTCAAGTTCTAGGGTTGGCCAGCAAGGGCGCTGGGGTTGGAGGAGGAGGAGGAGGATGAAGCTGGGTGCAGGCAGCGGAGCGTGTGCCAACGCTGCGCCTTCAAGATCTGCAAGGCGCGCGCGCGCGTGTG
>Ga0315899_10006355_pt1 | contig 12727 bp, 14 predicted proteins | sample LakEriMetagenome_2_FD_203518 | JGI IMG/M metagenome (GOLD analysis project Ga0315899, IMG submission 203518) | Freshwater fungal communities from buoy surface, Lake Erie, Ohio, United States - Buoy 4 MA112 | ecosystem: Environmental > Aquatic > Freshwater > Lake | place: USA: Lake Erie, Ohio...
TGCAATGAACTGCAGACACCCATGGCCATCGTCATTCTCGGTGGCCTGATTTCGGCCACGGGGCTCAACATGATCGTCTTGCCGGCACTCTACTGGTTGTACGGCGCGCGCGTGGTGCCAGCCGCGGAGGCCGCGACATGACAGCTGCGCGCTTGCCTCGATGGGTCCCGCTGCTCGTCGTCGTTCTGCTCGTCGCCCTGCCGAGCGCGCTGCTCGCGCACGGAGTTTCCGTGGGCGACAAGGGGTACATCCAGGAGACGTTCGGCGTGCGGCTGGTGCCGTTCCTCTACCTCGGCGCGAAGCACATGGTCACGGGGTACGACCATATCCTGTTTCTGTGCGGGGTGATCTTCTACCTGTACCGCGTGCGCGACATCGCCACGTACGTCACGCTCTTCGCGGTGGGGCATTCGAGCACGCTCATCCTCGGGGTACTCACGAAGGTCAGCGTCAGTCCGTACCTCATCGACGCCATCATCGGCTTCTCCGTGGCGTACAAGGCGCTCGACAACGTGGGCGCATGGCAGAAGTGGTTCGGCGTGCAGCCCAGTCCGCGTGCCGCCACGCTGGTGTTCGGCCTCTTTCACGGCTTCGGTCTGGCCACCAAGCTGCTCGACTTCGAGATGGACCCGGATGGCCTCGTGCCGAACCTGCTCGCCTTCAACGTGGGCGTGGAGGTGGGGCAGATGCTCGCGCTCACGGTTGTTCTCATCGCGATGAGCTACTGGCGGCGGTCGCCGTCGTTCCTTCGCGGTGGCTTTGCGGCCAACATGCTGTTGCTGGTGGCCGGCCTTCTGCTCATGGGCTATCAGCTCACGGGCTACTTCACCACCCAAGCCTAGGAACCCGTCATGTTCGCACTGTTTACCCGCCTGATCGTCGTCCCCGTGTCGCTCTCGATGTCGTCGCCGGCCGCGCTGCCCGTCGCGTCGCTCTCCGATGTCGTGGCGACTGCGGCTGCGCAGACGAAGCGCGATTCCATGACCGTGACCATCGCGCCGGCCAAGCGCATCGAGGTGAAGCTCGTGATGAAGAAGGGGGAGAAGGCCACCTTCGAGTGGGCCACGAACGGCGCGGCGGTGGGGTACAACCTGCACGCTGAAGTGCCCACCGATCCCAGCGTGAAGGCGCACATCTACCAGCGCGGCTCGTCGAAGGGCGAGAAGGGGAGCATCGAAGCGGTATTCGATGGGGTGCACGGCTGGTCGTGGCGCAACACCGGCGAGCAGCCGGTCACCGTGACGGTGAAGGCGAGCGGGCAGTTCTCCGCGCTCAAGAAGATGTGATGAAAACGCCGTCGCCAATCCCCGAGGGGCCGAGCCTCGCGTCGCTGCGGCGCGCGTCGGTCATGGCCGTGGTGATCGCGGTGGTGCTGGTGGTGACCGCCGTGCTGCCGGCCGAGTACGGCATCGATCCCACGGGGATCGGTCGTCGCATCGGTCTCACGCAGATGGGTCGGCTGAAGCAGGAACTCGCCAAGGAAGCCATCGAGGACGCGCGAGCGGACTCGGTGGCGGCGGCCGCGGCGGCCGGGAAGTAGCTAATCCTCGAGCACGAGATCGCCGCACGCCACGCGACGGGCGTCGCGTGGTGATGCGGCGACGGCCACATGGAAGTCTCCGGTGTCGGGCATGGCGAGGCGCAGCGTCACCGAGCCGATCCCCTTGCCCTCCGTGCCGATGCGAATGACGGGGTAGGCGGCGGAGTCGCCGAACACCATCCCGGGCTTCGCGCACGTGCCGTGTCGCACCCGCCACGTGCGCCTGGCGCCGGGGGTGTCGTTGCGCTGCGCCAACTCGACGAAGGTTGTGCCGGGCGCCTTGCCGGCAAACATCTCGAGATCGCCGCGCATGGCGCTGCCGTCCGTGGCCATGGCAGTGCCGGCCCACACCTCGTGAGGGAGCGGGCGGGCGGCGGCGAGTAGCGCCCAGAGGGGCGTCAGCAGCAGCGGGCGGAACGCAAGTGAACGGGACATGCCCTCGAATGTGCACTGTTACCCTCGAACGTGCGCCATCCACGCCTCGCGGAACTCGGAAGTGGCGAGCCGGCCCGTTCCAGATTGGCGAATCGGCGGGCGCCAGGTTCGCCCCCGCGTCGTCTTTGTACTTTCCTGACCACCGTCGCGCTTGTCTGCCAGCACTGTGGGCGCGAACGTCTGGTCATGAGACAGAACGCCTTGATCAGCGTGGCGCGGCAGGGGGCTACCACCATCGCGACGGCTAGGCTGGCGCTGGCCACCGTGGGGCTGGCCACCGTGGCCGGCGCGCAGTCGCCGGCGCCCACGGTGGGCGATACGGCCCGCCGCGTGCGCGTGGGTGGCTTCGTGGACGGTTACTACGCCTGGGACATCGGACGCCCGCCGTCGCGCGACCGGTCGTTTGCGGGCGGCGCCCTCTTCGGCACCCAGCCGGCCCGCCACAACGAATTCAACGTGAACCTCGCGTTCATCGACGCCACGCTCGAGGCGCCACGGCATCGCGGTCGGCTGGCGCTGCAGTTCGGCACCAGCGTCCAGGCCAACTATGCGGGCGAACCCACAACGGGACGGGTGAGCGGCCCCGGCGTGCAGCAGTTCCTGCAGGAGGCATTCGGCGGCGTGCGAATCGGACCGCGCACCTGGGTGGACGGCGGCATCTTCTTCTCGAACATGGGCATGGAAGGGTGGATCAGTCGCGACAACCCCTCCTACACACGCTCGCTCGTGGCCGACTATTCGCCGTACTACAGCACCGGCGTTCGCGTGGTGCACCAGCCCACCGCGGCGCTGGCGGTGCGCCTCGATGTGGTGAACGGCTGGCAGACCATTTCGGAAAACAACCAGGGGAAGGGCGCCGGGGTGCGCGTGGACTGGACGCCCGCCTCGCGCCACCTGGGGCACACCACCACGCTGAGCTACTACAACCTGGCGAGCGAGGAAGCGGGTAGTCGGCTGCGTCTCTTCAACGGGGTGGGCGCCAACGTCACGCGTGGTCGCTGGACACTGGTGGGGGAGGCCGATGTGGGCATGCAGCGTCGGAGCCCTGCCGAGCCGGGCTGGAGCCGCTGGTACGGGTGGATGGCGCTGGCGCGGGTGCGGGTGCGCCCGGCCATGGCGATCGTCACGCGGCTCGAGCGCTTTGCCGATCCGGATCAGGTGATTCTCACCACGGGGGCTCGCACCCTGGGGGCGCTGTCCGTGCCCAACGCGGCCTTTCAGGGGACGGGCGCATCGGTGGGGGTGGATGTGCAGGCCGTCCCGGGGGCGCTCTGGCGTACGGAGCTGCGCGGCCTGCGGGCGGCGCGTCCGCTGTTCCCGAACGGCGGCGCGGAAACGGCGCGGCGTGAGGGCGGCTTTGCGGTGACCTCGCTGGCGGTGACCTTCTGAGTCGCGCCGCGACCGCGGAGTCGCAGGTCTTGACGTATCAGTAAAAATTGATGTATTGTGCAAGCATGGCAGACGCCGACATCATCGATGTGACACGCGCGGCCCAGCTCTTCCACGCGCTCTCCGACGAGACGCGGCTGGAGATCCTGGACATGCTGCGCGACGGCGAGCGGTGCGTGTGCGACTTGCAGGACGCGCTCGAGGCGGCGCAGTCGCGGCTGTCGTTCCACCTCAAGGTGCTGCGTGAGGCCGGGCTCGTGAGCGACCGCAAGGCCGGGCGCTGGTCCTACTACAAGCTGTCCGTCGACACCCTCGCCGAGGTCCAGGAGCTCGTCCGGGTCCTCGGCACGCCGTTTCCCGGGCCAGATCCATCAACCACGTGTTGCTGAAAGGCCACCCCCAGTCCGGAGCGACCATGTCGTCCACCACCCCCGACGTCACCACCATCGTTCGCGAGAAGTACGGCGAGGCCGCGCGCCGCGTACTCGAGCTGGCACCGCAGGACACCGCCGATGCCGCGGCCGCGAGCTGCTGCGGCCCGGTCAACTCCTGCTGCGGCGGCGCCGCCTTCAACGGCACGGTCGATCCCATCACGTCCAACCTCTACGTGAACGGCGAAACCGACGAGCTGCCCAACGCTGCGGTGCTCGCCTCGCTGGGCTGCGGCAATCCCACCGCGCTCGCCGAACTGCGGGAAGGCGAAGTCGTGCTCGACCTCGGCTCCGGTGGCGGCATCGACGTCCTGCTCTCGGCGCGCCGCGTGGGCCCCACCGGCAAGGCGTTCGGTCTCGACATGACCGACGACATGCTGGCCCTCGCCCGGCGCAACGCCGCCGAAGCGGGTGTCGGCAACGTGGAGTTCCTGCGCGGCCGCATCGAGGAGATCCCGCTGCCGTCGAACAGCGTGGATGTGATCATCTCCAATTGCGTCATCAACCTGTCGGGCGACAAGCGGCGCGTACTGGCCGAGGCGTTCCGTGTGCTCAAGCCCGGTGGCCGTTTCGCGGTGAGCGACGTGGTGGTGCGCGGCGCGGTGCCGGCCGATGTGCGGCGCTCCATGGAGCTGTGGGTGGGCTGCGTGGCCGGCGCGCTCGAGGAGCAGGAGTTCCGCACGCTGCTCGCGGAGAGCGGCTTCACGGACATCGACATCGAACCCACGCGCCTCTACCGGAGCGAGGATGCGCGGGCGTTTCTGCAGGAGTCCGGCATCAATGTCGAGGCCAACCTCGCGGCCATCGACGGCAAGTTCATGGCGGCCTTCGTGCGCGCCACGAAGCCGGCGCCCACGCCGGCCCACGCCAGCCTCGCCGCGCCCTGACGATGCGCTACGCTCTGATCTCCGACATTCACGCCAACGTGCAGGCGCTCGATGCCGTGCTCGCCGACATCGACGCGCGCGGCGACGTGGACGCCGTGTACCACCTCGGTGATCTGGTGGGCTACTCCAGCACCCCCAACGAGGTGGTCGAACGGCTGCGCGCCCGCGCCATTGCGGGGATTGCGGGCAACTACGATTCCACGGTGGCCACCGACTACAGGCACTGCGGCTGCAAGTCGGAGAGTGTGCGGCAGGAGGAGCTCGCGCATATCAGCTACGAGTTCACGCGCGGCGCCGTGTCCCCCGCTACGAAGCGGTATCTGGCCGGGCTCCCCTTCTCGCTCGATCTGCGCCCGCTGGGCGGACATGCGTCAGGCCCACGCCTGGTGCTCGTGCACGGCACGCCAACGCTCAACACCGTGTACTTCACCGAAGACCGCCCCGATGACTTCTGTCGCAAGATGGCGGCCAGCGTGGGGCTCAAGGCCGGTGACATGCTGGCGTTCGGGCACACCCACAAGCCGTGGCATCGCCAGGTGGATGACATCCACTTCGTGAACACCGGCAGCGTGGGGCGCCCCAAGGACGGCGACTGGCGGGCCGGGTATGTGCGCGTGACCTTCGGCGCGTCGGCCACCGCCGTGGAGTTCGTGCGCGTGCCCTACGCCATCGAGGCCACCGTGGCCGGCGTGCGTGCTGCCGGCCTGCCGGACGACTTCGTGAGCTTCCTGCAGACGGGCGGGAAGTCTCCCGCCTAGGCGTGCCGGTGCGGGCAATCGCTGGCCCCGGGCGGCAGCAGCGGGCCCTTCACCTGCCAGCGACAGAACAGATGCGCCGCCGCGAACACGCCGTCGTGCTCGCAATGCTGATGTGAGGCGGGATGCCCCGCCGCCGCCGGCAGGTCGTGCACGTCCACGATTCCCGACAGCGTGCTCACCGACAGCATGAGCAGCGCCACCACAACCGCGCGCGTCGTCAGCCGGCCCTGCGGGCGATACGCTTCGCCCAGCAGCCGGCGCACGCGGCGGTCCAGCAGATCGCGCCGCAGAAAGCCCACCACGGCCAGCGGCCCGGCCACCGGCGCCTCGCGCTGGGGCCACGCGCCCAGCTTCACCAGTGCGCTCGCCACTGCGATGGGGCCCGCCACTGCACTCGCTGCATCGTCGGCAATCACCTCGGCTTCATCGGCAATATCCTCCGAGACCGCACGCACCGCCGGCACCCAGAACAGCGCACGCGCGAGCGTGCGCAGCAGCAGGAACCGCAGCGGATCGCGGCGGCGCACATGCGCCGCTTCGTGCGCCAGCACCGCCGTCAGCTCCTCCGCCGGGAGCGCCTCCGCCCCCTGCAGCAGTGCGTGGGCCACGTACACGCGCGGACGCAGCCCGTGGCCAGCAGTGAACGCCGGAATGGGGAGCCCGTGCACCACGTGCACCGCGGCCGCCGGCAAACCGGCCTGCGCCGCTACCATTGCCTCGGCCGCCGAGAGGCGGCGCATCGGCAACCCCTGCAGCACGCGCCGCGTCTGCCACGCACGCTGCGCGAGATCCCACAGCGCCCAGGCTCCCCCCACCACCACCAGCACGTGCAGCAGCTGGTGCACCGGGGCCAGCAGCTCGTGCAGGGCAATGAGACACATCACCCCGAAGTGATCACTCCCCGACAGCGGACGGTCGGCCAGCCCCAGCACGTGCGTGCCCACCACCGGCACCAGCGACAACAGCAGAATGGCCGCGAGGCCAATGACGAGCAGCCGCTGATAGCGACGCTCTCCATGCACCGTGCCCGCGCGCAGCCACGGGCGTGCCGAATCAGTCACGGTTCGTCACGCTCCGTCACGGCGCCGCCGCGCCTCCTCCACCAGCCTCGCCAGCTGCTCCAGCTGCGCGGGGTCGCGCTGCGCGAGCACGTCCACGAAACAGGCCGCCAGCCGCTGCGGCGCGAAGTCGATGACTCCCTCCACCAGCCGGCGCGACGCGTACTCCTCGAACTCGGCGGGCGACAGCGCGGCCGTGTAGTGCAGCAGCCCGTCGATCTTGCCCCGCGTGAGCAGATGCTTGTCCACGAGCTTGTTGAGCACCGTGACCACCGTGAGCAACGCCACGTCGTGCTCCACCACCACCAGTTCGTGCACGGTGCGCGCCGTGGCCGGCGCATCGTGGCGCCAGATGGTGCTCAGGAGGCGCGCCTCGAGATCTCCCAGCACCTTGGCCAAGCCGTCGGCGGAGAGCCGAACGGCGTCGCCCATGCGCGGGGGCCATGGCGTGTGCGCGCTCATTCCTGACCTCCGGGTGGGTGATGATGCATGTGGCCGGCGGCTTTGGTCTTGATCTCCGGCACGGTGATGCGATCGCGCGCGAGCTCCTCGGCCGTGGCCACGCGCGCCTGAGTACCGGCCGGCGCCTGCCACCACGACGATTCATCACCCGGACGTACGCGATCGCGCACCTTCATGATCGTGAACATCCCACCCATGTCGATGTAGCCGTGCGGTCCCGGTGCCCCCATCATGGGGGTGCTGTTGGCGGGCACCGGCATGCCCATGGCGGCCATGTCCCCCATGCCATCCTGCCCCATGGTCATGTAGGTGGGAATGATGGGCTGCACGGCCTTGTCGATCACGGCCGCGTCGACGCCGAACATGCTGGTGCCGCTGTGCCCCATCTGGGTCATGGTGTGATGCGACATGTGGCAGTGCAGCGCCCAGTCACCGGGGTTGTCGGCGATGAACTCCATGGTGCGCGTGCTCCCCACGGGTACCAGCTGCGTGACCTCCGGCCAGCGCGCCGATCGCGGGATGTCGCCGCCATCGGTGGCCACCAGCGTCCAGGTGTGCCCATGGATGTGAATGGCGTGGTGACTCATGGCGCTCAGGTTGCCGAGGCGAATGCGCACGAACTCGTTGCGCTCCACCATGAGCGGCGCCGTGCCCGGATACGCCTTGCCGTTGAAGGTGAGCACGTTGAACTCGAGCATCTCGTTGGGGTCGGGACGTCGCGCTCCCGGCAGCACCTTCCATTCACTCGAGAGCAGCGCGAAGTCGCGATCGGGCCGGCGTTCGGGGGGCACGCGCGGATGAATCACGAACATCCCCATCATGCCGAGCGCCTGCTGCGTCATCTCGTCGCGATGCGAGTGGTACATGTACGTGCCATGCTGCCGCAGCGTGAACTCGTAGCGGAACGTCTCGCCGGTGGCGATGGGCGCCTGACTGAGCCCCGCAATGCCATCCATCCCCGAGGGGAGCAGGATGCCGTGCCAGTGCACACTCGTGGGCGCGGGGAGCGCGTTGGTCACGTAGATGCGCACGCGATCGCCCTCCACCGCTTCGATGGTGGGCCCCGGCGTGCTGCCGTTGAACCCCCAGCACTGCGCCGCGAGACCGGGGGCAAACTCGTGCTCGACCGGTTCGGCAATGAGATGGAACACCTTCACGCCGTCCACGATGGTGAACGGCAGCGTGGCGCCGTTGGGGGTGATGACCGGGGTATAGTCGCGCCCCGGGCGACCCGGCGCGTACACGGTGCTCCCGTCGTGCGGCACCGTGGTGCGCGCCAGCGCGGCGGCGGTGGTGGGCAGCCCCAGCAGGGCGCCGCCGGCCACGGCGCCCATGCCCGTGGACAGCAGGGTGCGTCGGTTCATCGTCGAGACATCGTTCAGGTGATCGGTCACGGCAGCGAGGTCCCCACGGCGCGCTCCAGCTGAATGCGCGCTTTCCAGTAGTCACTGAGCGCCTCGATGTAGCCGTGGGCCGCGGAGAGTTCGCCCTGGCGCGCCTGCAGCAGGCCGAAGACGCTGATGGCCATGGCGTTGTACTGCAGCTGGGTTTCCTCGGTCACGCGGCGGCGGAGCGGCACGACGCGCGCGCGATACTCCTCGAAGCGCGCGCGCGCGGCGGAGAGCAGGGCGTGCGCTGCACGCACATCGGCGCGCATGGCCAGCAGCAGCGCCTCCTGCCGGGCCACGGCCGCGCGCAACGTGCTCTCTGCACGCAGCAGGCGCCCCTGACCGCGGTCGAAGAGCGGGAGCGGAACGACCAGCCCGAGACCGCTTTCGAAGGGCCCGCCGTCCTTCCCCTCACCGGCATAGGTGAGCGACCCGTCGGGGAGCAGGCGAAACCGTTGGGTAAGCCCCACCGCCCGCCCGGCGGCATTGATGTCCTGCAGCGACGCCGCCAGGTCGAGCCGGTTGCGGGCAGCCAGCACGAGCAGCGAGTCGAGTGCGGGATCCTGCGCCGGTAGATCGGGGAGGCGTTCGGGGAGCGACAGCGCAGCACCCGTCGTGGCCACACCGAGCGTGCGCACGAGTTGTTCGCGGGCCGCCTCGCTCTGGCCGCGCGCATCGAGCGCGCCGCCCAGGAATTCCGATGCGGCAGCGCGCTCACCCACGAGATTGAGCTCCTGCAGGTTGCCCGCCTCGTACAGCGCCGTGGCGGCCACGGCGGAGGCGGCCGCAGCAGCGTGCGCCCGCTCGCTCACGTCGCGCGCCTGCGCCGTGGCCACCGCGTGCACCAGCGCCTCCCGCACTTCGGTCACGTGCTGAAACACATCGCCGGCCACGCGGAGCCGTGCGCTGGCCAGCTGCGACTCGGCCAGTCGGCGGCGCATGGGCTGCGACAGCAGATCGATGAACGACTGCGCGATGCCGAACTCCTGGAAGCGCCCGGCCGAAAACCGTTCGAGCGCCAGCACCGGGTTGGCCAGCAGCGCCGCCTGTACGACCTCGGCGCGCGCCAGCCCCAGTTCGGCGTAGGTGGCGCGCAGGGCAGGGTGCGCCATGAGGGCAATGCGCACGGCCGATTCGGGGGAGAGCGGCTGTTCCAGCAGCTGCTTCACCGTGTCCTCGGCGGTGACCACCCCCTCGGCGGTGCGGGTGGGCACCACGACGCCGGCGCGTGGGCGGAGCAGGTCGTCGACGTCGGTCACGTCCCGTTGCAGGGAGCCGTGGGCACAGGCGCCGAGGAGCATGGGGACCGAGCACGCCAGAAGCGCCCGCAGGGGGCCGCGTGCAGAACACAGGGGTGGCACGTGAGGCACAGGAAGAGCCGAGGTGAGCGCCGGGCGTAAAGGCGGGAGCCGGCGTGGATGACCGTAGGAGTTTACTGAGAGTAAAACGGTGGGAACAGCACCACGGAGTCGCGCAATGGCGGAGAGTGACACGGAAAACGGCCGGGAGTGCACAAACCCGATTGACTTGTTCGGCTTTAGCTGCCATGATAACGGCTCTTTCATGAGAATCTCTCTCATGTAGCGTGGCATTGGCCACGCCGCCCGTCTTGCTCCCCTTTCAGCCTGTGGATTCACCGATGTCGTCGCGATCGCTCCTTTCCGCCACCTTCCGCCGTTCTGTGACTGCCACTGCCGCAGCGCTGGCCCTTGCTGGCCCTGTCACCGCGGCCGCCCAGCAGGTGGGCACCATCGTCATCGCCCACGGCGGCGACTCCCTCTGGAACGCGACCGTGCAGCAGAGCGTGGGGAGCGCCAAAACCGGCGGGCCGGTGGCCGTGAGCTTCCTCATGGGCCCCGGCGCCGCGCGCGCTCGCTTTCAGGACGTCGTGACCAGGCTGGAGAAGCAGGGCGTCTCGCAGATCGTGGTGGTGCCGCTGCTCGTCTCCAGCTTCAGCGGCCACTACGACCAGATCCGCTATCTCACCGGCGAAGCGGTCACCCTCGACACCGACATGACGCACCATCTGCACATGTCGGGGATCGAGCGCCCCACCACCACCGTGCCCCTGCGCCTGGCCAAGGCGCTCGATGCATCGCCCGAACTGGCGCGCATTCTCACCGACCGCGCGCTCGCCCTCACCACCACGCCGCGGGAGCAGGCGCTGTTCATCGTGGGCCACGGCCCCAACTCGGCGGAGGATTACGCCGCCTGGATGGAGAACCTGCGCCCCGTGGCCGACTCGGTGAAGGCTTGGACCCACTTCAAGGACGTGCGCGTGGACGTGGTGCGCGACGACGCCCCTGCCGCCGTGCGCGCGGAAGCCGTGCGCCGCGTGCGCGAACTCATCGACCTGCAGGCCGCCGCCACCGGCCGCGAGGTGATCGTGGTGCCCGTGCTCGTCTCCAAGGGCAACGTGAGCCGCGACAAAGTGCCGCAAGACATTCGCGGCACCCGCTCGAAGTACGGCGCCGAACCGCTCGCCCCGCATCCGCAGCTTGCCCACTGGGTGGAACGGCGCGTGCGCGAAACCGTGCAGGGCACGGCGGTCGCACAACCCGCACCCTCGCCCGCCGTTGCCGGATTCGGCGCGCGGTGAGCCGCGACTCACTGTTGTGTCTGAGCGACATTGATGTGGCGGATGCGCAACGGCCGATGCGGCAGCCCGCCGCCCGGTTGCGCGGCGATCCACGGCCACGGGTTTTCCCTGCAGCAGGAATGACTGTGCAACGTGTTCCATGCCAAGCAGTTGTTCGGAATCAACAACCGGGTGGTAATATTCCGTGACGGCGGCCGGCGGCCGAACACGCCGGGCATCCGCCATCCGCAGGAGCGGATCCGGCGCGATCGTCCTCCGGCACGGTCGTTGCCGAACTGACGTGTCTGTCCGGTCGCTTCGTGCGATGGCTCACCGTCTGTCCAACGGCGAGGTCTCCCGCTTCCAGGTGCTGCCCGCGTGGGTAGCGGCTCCCCGTTCCCGACATCCTGATCCCGGTGCCTCCTCGTCCGCTGCGTTATCGCACCCCCCTCATCGCGAGTCTGCACCTCGGGGCCGCGGCGTTGGCGCTGGTGCTGGCGTACGTGGTGCGCTTCGATTTTGCGGTTCCCGCCGAGGAGCTGGCGCGCCTGTGGGTCGTGGGCCCCGCGCTGCTGGGCGGCCGCCTGCTGGTGCTCATGTGGTTGGGCGTCTTCCGCGGCTCCTGGCGGCATGCCGGGGTGCGCGATGCCATGGTGCTGGCCCGCGCCACCGCCCTCGGCAGCGGACTCACCATCATGGCCGTGGTGCTGCTGGGCGCGGCCATCGGCATGCCGCGCTCCATTTTCGTGCTCGAGGCGGTGTTCTTCTTCGGCCTCGCCGGCTCGGCGCGGGTGGGGGCGCGCCTGCTGCATGAGCGGCGTCGCGCCGAGCATCACGGTGCCGCCCGACGCAAGGTGCTCGTGATTGGCGATGACGACGCCGCCGAACGGTTCGTCCGCCAGTGTCAGCGGGACGGCGAGGGGAACCTGCGGGCGGTGGGGCTCGTGACGCTGCAGCCGGTGTTCGGCGCACTGGCCATTCACGGGGTGCCGGTGGTGGGGGCGCTGCGTGACCTGCCCGCACTGGTGCAGCGCGTGGGGGCGGAGCTGGTGGTGATCGCCCTCTCCGAGGTGTCGGGTCCCCTCATGCGCGAGATCATCGAGCAGTGCGAGCGTAGCGGCTGCGCGTTCAAGGCCATCCCCACGCTGCGCGAAATCCTCGCCGGACGCGCCCGAATGGACGAGGTGCGCGAGGTGTGCATCGAGGACGTGCTCGGGCGCCGCCCGGTGCAGCTGGCCCCGGTGGAGGTGGAGCGCGACCTCACTGGCGCCGTGGTGCTGGTCACGGGGGCCGCCGGGTCCATCGGCGCGGAGCTCGCGCGGCAGGTGGCGGGGTTCGCGCCGCGCCGGCTGGTGCTGCTGGATCAGGCCGAGTCGCCACTCTACTTCCTCGAGCACGAGTTGGCGCGCACCTTCCCGTCGCTCGAAGTGCATGCGGTCCTCGGCGACATCGCCGACGTGACCCATGTGCATCAGCTTTTCGACGCCTACCGGCCCACGGTGGTGTTCCACGCCGCCGCCTACAAGCATGTCCCGCTCATGGAGGAGCACCCCGGCGAGGCGGTACGCAACAACGTGCTGGGCACGCTGCATGTGGCCACGGCCGCGGTGCGCGCCGGCGCGCGCAAGTTCGTGCTCATCTCCACCGACAAGGCGGTGAATCCCACCAGCATCATGGGTGCCTCCAAGCGGCTCGCCGAACTGGTGGTGCTGGGGCATCCGCAGGTGCGTGGGCATGGCACCGACTTCCGGGCCGTGCGCTTCGGCAACGTGCTGGGCTCGGCGGGGAGCGTCGTGCCGCT